>Ga0302349_1000162_pt1 | contig 114372 bp, 148 predicted proteins | sample PhyAR1_FD_202176 | JGI IMG/M metagenome (GOLD analysis project Ga0302349, IMG submission 202176) | Leaf surface microbial communities from alfalfa plants in UC Gill Tract Community Farm, Albany, California, United States - DLSL A.R1... | ecosystem: Host-associated > Plants > Phyllosphere >... | reverse complement strand
ATATCGGCCTCATCCAGCTGCCGGATACCGTGCCAGCTCTTTACCGGATGAAACACCACGCTGAGCCGGCAACCGTGCTGTTGCAACAGCTGGCGCAGCGCCTCTGCCGTCTGGTGCAGTTCCACCGGCAGCTGATAATGCAGCGTCAGGCTGGCGGGCAGCGGCAGCGGATCGGCATCAATAGCTGGCACCGGCCAGCCTGGCAGCAACTCCTGGCTGGGGGTAATCAATCCCTCATCAAGCGGTAAGCGACCAATAATGCCGCTTTGCTGGATCAGCTGAAACAGCCGTCGCGCCTGATCCGGGGAGAAGCCCGCGCGGGGCCGACAGGCCAGATAGCAAAAACCCAGGCTGATACTGCTGCTCACCGGTTGCAGGGATTTCAGATCACCGGCATCGCCTATCGCAATCTGTACCGGATGACGACAGCTACTGCCCAGCATCGGATCAAACAGCTGTGGGGTGATCCAGTACTCCACCGCCTGCAGCAACGGCAGACGCAGATGCCAGCGGGCATGGCTTTCGATTCTCACCAGTTCAGGGGTGAAGTGCATGAGCTTCCACGGACCGCTGCCGATGCGGTTATCGTCGGGATGCGGTAGCAGGCACAGCAGATGAGCGAGTCGATGGGGCAGCCAGAAGTCGCTGCGTCTCAGGGTAAACCGCACGGCCAGCGGATGAGGCGCATCAACGCTGACCACATCAGCCAGCAGCGTGCTGACGCGCGGCTCCTGCAACAGCTGTCGGAACTGCGCGACCAGCTGAGCGGCCCGTATCGGCTCCTCGTTATGCCACACCAGCTGCGGTCGTAACCAGAATAACCAGCTACAGGCTGACGCATCCTGTTGCCAGTGATGGGCCAGATCCCCGACCGGCTCATCCTGTTCAAAGCGGGTCAGCCCCGAATAGAGCTGCCGCACCAGATGCTGCTCGGCGCGGCCCGTGATCTGCCGCGGCTCGGTACTCTCCAGCGGACGATAGTAGGGAATGCGCAGCACCGGTGAATCGTTCTGCCACTGTCCGCCCATCAGTGGCCGCAGCATGTTAATCAGCCGTTCCGGCGGCACATCCAGCAACTGCAACGCATCGGCGGTATCTCCGGCATCGAGCTGGCGTTGCAGTAACTGCTGACGCAGCTCTTCAGGCGAGCGCAGAAACCGGAGCTGGCCCTGTTTGCCACGCCCCGGCTCACCGTGCCACTGCAACCAGCCCGCATGTTGCCACTGAGAAAGCAGAGTACGCAGATGACGTTCACTACAGATGCAGTGCCGCGCCATGTCGGCGACGCAGGTTTGCTGAGCCGCGCCCTGGCTTTGCTGCCACAGGCGCTGAAACTGATTAAGACGGTTGAGCTGGCGCATCATAAACCCGGAACAGTTTTTTCAAAGTATTCACTATTAGTTCCGTAATTAACAGGCAATAGTAGTGCTCATTGTGACAGCAGAGGAATGATTATGGTGCGCTTAGCCGCCTTTGATATGGATGGCACGTTATTACTGCCTGACCATCAGTTGGGCCAGCAAACGCTGGCGAGCCTGCACGCGCTGCATCAGCGCGATATCCATCTGACGCTGGCTACCGGCCGTCATCTTCTGGAGATGCAGATCCTGCGGCAAAAGATGACCCTGCCAGCCTGGCTAATCACCGGTAATGGCACCCGGATACACGATCAACAGGGTAACCTGCTGTATGCGCACGACCTGCCGCCTCAGGTGGCGGAAGAGGTGATCCACAGCCACTGGGAAACCCACGCCAGCCTGCATGTCTTTAACGATAGCGGCTGGTTCACTGATCGTCCGCAGCCAGCGCTGCTGGCCGCCCATCAGATGAGCGGATTCCACTATCAGCTGCGTGATCTGAAAACAATGCCGGCTCATCAGGTCACCAAAATCTGTTTTGTTGATCATCACTCGTCGCTCTGCCAGCTGAAAACCCAGCTGGATGCCGCGCTGGGCGAGCAGGCCAATATCTGCTTCTCTGCGCTGGATTGCCTGGAGGTGTTGCCGAAAAACTGCAACAAAGGCAGCGCACTGGCGCGGTTATGCGATCATCTTTCACTGACGCTGGCGGAGTGCATGGCGTTCGGCGATGCGATGAACGATCGGGAGATGCTGGCGCAGGCGGGCCACGGTTTCATCATGGGAAATGCGATGGCGCAGTTAAAGGCGGCGTTACCGCATTTACCGGTATTGGGGCATTGCGAGACACAGGCGGTGTCTCACTATTTAAATCACTGGCTGGCCACACCCTGCCTCGCGTATTCCCCCGAATGCTGAGGATTGCCTTGTACCGGACAGGATGTCCGGTTTTTTATTCCAGCTCGCGCTGCCACGGCGTGATATCGCCAATGTGCTTCGCCACCCATTCCGGCTGGTAATAGCTATCCGGATAGCGCTCGCCGCTGTCACACAGCAGCGTCACCAGTGCGCCTTGCTGATTGGCGGCCCGTAAGCGTTTCGCGACCTGCATCATGCCCCAGAAGTTGGTGCCGGTAGAGGCACCGGGTTTACGTCCCAGAATCTTTTCCAGTTTCAGCATGGCGGCCAGCGTCGCCCCATCGGGCACTTTCATCATTTCATCAATCACGTCTGGCATAAATGAAGGTTCTACCCGTGGACGACCAATGCCTTCAATCAGGCTGCCACGTGTGCTGGTCAGGCTGGCATCGCGCTGATGCCAGTAATCAAAAAACACCGAGTGCTGCGGATCGACCACCAGCAGTTGGGTAGCGAAGCCCTGATAGCGAATATAACGTCCCAGCGTGGCGGAGGTGCCGCCGGTGCCGGCGCTCATGATCAGCGTATGCGGAACCGGGTAAGGCTCGTGCTGCATCTGGCGAAAAATGCTTTCGGCAATGTTGTTATTACCGCGCCAGTCGGTTGCCCGCTCAGCATAGGTAAACTGATCCATAAAGTGGCCGTTCAGCTCGCGCGCCAGCCGTTCCGACTCCACGTAGAGCTGGCAGGGATCTTCAACGAAATGGCACTGCCCACCATAAAAGGTGATCTGCTCAATTTTACGTTTCGCCGTGCTGGCGGGCATCACCGCGATAAACGGCAGGCCCAGCAGCCGTGCGAAGTACGCCTCAGAAACCGCAGTGCTGCCTGACGAGGCTTCAATTATTGGCGTATCCTGTTTAATCCAGCCATTCGCCAGGCCATACAGAAACAGTGAGCGCGCCAGCCGGTGCTTGAGGCTGCCACTCGGATGGGTACTCTCATCTTTCAGGTAAAACCAGATGCCGGGAAAGTCCGCCAGATCGAAACGGATCAAATGGGTCTCAGCCGATCGTTGAAAATCGGCGTTAATTTCGTTGATAGCGTGGCGAATCCAGCAGGTGTGCATTCTGAGCGTCCGGCAGTGAGAGTTGCGGCTATTTTAAGGCACGGGCAGGAAAAAGAGATTGCAATATTGACGCTAAAATAGCGCTAATGGAGAAAATCATTCTCTCGGAGTGGCGAATGTTAGATAAAACTGACCTGAAACTGCTGGCGTTACTGCAGCACGATTGCACCCTGTCGCTGCAGGCTTTAGCCGAGGCGGTCAACCTCACCACCACACCCTGTTGGAAGCGCCTGAAAAAGCTCGAAGATGATGGCATTATTCGCGCGCGGGTGGCGTTACTGGATGGTGAAAAAATCGGATTGTCACTGACGGCGTTTATGTTTGTGAAAACCCAGCAGCACAGCAGCGACTGGTATCAGGCGTTTGTCTCGGTGGTCAACAGCATGCCGGAAGTGATGGCCTTTTACCGGATGGCCGGTGAGTATGACTATCTGCTGCGTATTCAGGTCTCTGATATGAAAAGTTATGATGCTTTTTACAAGCGGTTAGTCAATGGCGTCCCAGGCCTGATTGATGTGACCTCCAGCTTTGCCATGGAAGAGATTAAATACACCACGGCTTTACCCGTCGCCTCATAAAGGCATGAGATTGAGAACAGCGTTGTGCGATTATTCAGTCAACTAAGTTGGTATTTTCTGCGTGAGTGGCGGCGCTATCTGGGCGCGGTCACCTTACTGATCATTATTGCCATTCTGCAACTCCTGCCGCCGCATGTGGTCGGGGTCATTGTGGATGGCGTGACGCAAAACAGCATGAGCCTGCGTCAAATCATGCTGTGGATCGGCGTGATGCTGGCGACCGCGGTGGTGGTGTATCTGCTGCGCTACGTCTGGCGCGTGCTGCTGTTTGGTGCCTCTTACCAGCTGGCGGTTGAGCTGCGCGAAGATTTCTATCGCCAGCTCAGCCGCCAGCAACCGGCCTTCTATCTGCGCCACCGTACCGGCGACCTGATTGCGCGTGCCACCAATGATGTCGATCGGGTGGTGTTTGCCGCCGGGGAAGGGGTACTGACGCTGGTCGATTCGCTGGTGATGGGCTGCGTCGTGCTGCTGGTGATGAGCACCCAGATCAGCTGGCAGCTGACGCTGCTTTCGCTGGTGCCGATGCCGATCATGGCGATCGTGATTCATCGCTACGGCAATCAGTTGCATCACCGCTTTAAGGTGGCGCAGGCCGCGTTTTCCAGCCTCAACGACCAGACACAGGAGAGCCTGACCAGTATTCGGATGATCAAATCCTTTGGTCTGGAACAGCATCAGTCGCAGCAGTTCTCTGAGATCGCCCGCGATACCGGCGAAAAAAACCTGCGGGTGGCGCGGGTCGATGCCCGTTTCGATCCCACCATCTATATCGCCATCGGCTTCTCAAATCTGCTGGCGATCGGCGGTGGCAGCTGGATGGTCTGGCACGATCAGATGACGCTGGGTCAGCTTACCAGTTTTGTGATGTACCTCGGTTTGATGATCTGGCCGATGCTGGCGCTGGCGTGGATGTTCAACATCGTCGAGCGCGGCAGCGCCGCCTGGAGCCGCATCCGCGCGCTGCTGGCGGAAGCACCGGCAGTGGAAGATGGGGATAAAATCCTGCCGCCGGAAGCCGGTCCCCTGCAGGTGGCGATCCGGGCGTTTCACTATCCGGCCAGTGCCGAGCCGGTGCTGAGTAATGTCAGCTTTGAACTGAAGCCCGGCGAGATGCTGGGGCTATGCGGCCCGACCGGCAGCGGCAAGAGCACGCTGCTCAGCCTGATCCAGCGCCATTTTGACATTCAGCAGGGCGATATCCGCTATCACCAGATTCCGCTGCCGCAGTTGCGGCTGGATAGCTGGCGCAGCCGGCTGGCGGTGGTAAGTCAGACGCCGTTTCTCTTTTCCGACAGCGTCGCCAGCAACATCGCGCTGGGGAAACCGGGCGCAACTCAGCAGGAGATTGAGCAGGCTGCCACGCTGGCCTGCGTCCACGACGATATTCTGCGGCTGCCGCAGGGCTATGAAACCGAAGTCGGGGAACGTGGCGTCATGCTGTCGGGCGGGCAGAAGCAGCGCATTTCTATAGCGCGCGCGCTGCTGCTGAACGCCGAGATCCTGGTGCTGGATGATGCGCTGTCGGCGGTGGATGGCCGTACCGAGCATGAAATTCTGCATAACCTGCGTCAGTGGGGACGGGGCCGGACGTTGATCATCAGTGCGCACCGCTTATCGGCGCTGACGGAAGCCAGTGAAATTCTGGTGCTCCAGCACGGCACTATCGCCCAGCGTGGCGATCATGATGCGCTGGCAGATCGTCCCGGCTGGTATCGCGACATGTACCGTTATCAGCAGCTGGAAGCCGCGCTGGATGACGATGAGAATGAGAAAGGAGTGCCGCATGGCTAAGTCTGCACGCTTGTGGCCGACCCTGAAACGTTTACTCAGTTACGGCAAGCCGTGGCGGAAATCCCTGTCGCTGGCGGTGGGGATGTTATGGATTGCCGCCGCTGCCGAGGTGACCGGACCGGTGCTGGTCAGCTACTTTATCGACAATCTGGTGGCGAAACATCAGATGCCCTGGGGGCTGGTCGCCGGGCTGACGGTAAGCTTTATCTTGCTGCAACTGCTGGCTGCAGCGCTGCATTACTGGCAGGCACTGCTGTTTAATCGCGCCGCCATCGGCGTGGTGCAGCAGTTGCGCTGCGACGTGATGAATGCTGCGCTGTGTCAGCCGCTCAGCGCCTTTGATACCCAGCCGGTCGGACAGATTATTTCACGCGTGACCAATGACACCGAGGTGATCCGCGATCTCTATGTCACGGTGGTGGCGACGGTACTGCGCAGCGCGGCGCTGGTGGGTGCCATGATGGTGGCGATGTTCAGCCTTGACTGGCGCATGGCGCTGGTGGCGATGATGATCTTTCCGCTGGTGCTGGTGGTCATGCTGATATATCAGCGTTACAGCACGCCGATTGCCCGTCGGGTCCGCAGCTATCTGGCTGACATCAATAATGGCTTTAACGAAGTGATCAGCGGCATGAGCGTCATCCAGCAGTTTCGTCAGCAGGCGCGCTTTGGCGAGCGGATGGGGGAGGCGAGTCGTTCTCACTATCTGGCGCGGATGGAAACGCTGCGGCTGGATGGTTTTCTGCTGCGCCCGCTGTTAAGCCTGTTTTCGGCGATGGTGCTGTGCGGATTGCTGATGCTGTTCAGTTTCTCCGTTCCTGGCGTGTTTGAAGTCGGGGTGCTGTACGCCTTTATTACCTATCTGGGCCGGCTGAATGAGCCTCTGATTGAGCTCACCACGCAGCAGTCGATGCTGCAGCAGGCGGTGGTCTCCGGTGAGCGTATCTTCGAACTGATGGATGCAGCGCAGCAGCACTATGGACCCGATTCTCAGCCGCTGGCGTCAGGTCGCCTGACTCTGAAGAATCTGAGTTTTGCCTACCGTGAAGATCGTGACGTGCTCAGCGATATCAATCTTGAGGTGCCGTCACGCAGCTTTGTGGCGCTGGTCGGACATACCGGCAGCGGCAAAAGCACGCTGGCGAACCTGCTGATGGGCTACTACCCGATTACCCGCGGCGAGATTCGCATTGATGACCGTCCGATTGGTGAACTCAGTCATGCGGTGCTGCGGCGGGGTATCGCGATGGTTCAGCAGGACCCGGTGGTGCTGGCGGATACGTTGCTGGCCAACGTCCGGCTCGGCCGTGATATCAGCGAAGAGGTGGTCTGGACGGTACTGGAGCAGGTACAGCTGGCTCCTCTGGCGCGCGCATTGCCTGACGGCATCCATACCCGGCTGGGTGAGCAGGGCAATAATCTGTCGGTAGGGCAGAAGCAGCTGCTGGCGCTGGCGCGGGTGCTGGTCGACCTGCCGCAGGTGATGATCCTTGATGAAGCGACCGCCAATATCGACTCGGGTACCGAGCAGGCGATTCAGCAGACGCTGCGAACTCTGCGCCAGCACAGCACGCTGGTGGTGATTGCGCACCGGCTTTCAACCATTACCGAAGCCGATAACATTCTGGTGCTGCATCGTGGACGGGTGGTCGAACAGGGTAATCACGCGCAATTACTGGCGCTGCAGGGGCGTTACTGGCAGATGTACCAATTGCAGCAGGTAGGCGATGATCTGGCGACGGGCATCCCCTTAACAACTGAAGCGTAAGTTGCACCTTTTTTGCGCGGTTTTATCAGAATAATCTGGTTAAATGCACTCCTTTGACGCCTGGCGCACCAAAGGAGTGCATTGGCTGTGCTGACGCGCGGCTATTCCTTCCTCTCCTCACCGATCCCGGCTAAAACACGCCTTGCCCCGTCTCGCCTCAGAGATTGATTCCGCTGTTTTTTTATTTGTGGCACAGGCTTTGCTTAACTCTCTGCGTGTCTGTGAGACTCACTCATTTAATCGCTGGAGGGGATCCAATGAAGCTGGTTACCGTCGTAATTAAGCCATTCAAGCTGGAGGATGTGCGTGAAGCCTTATCCTCTATCGGCATTCAGGGGCTGACCGTCTCCGAAGTAAAAGGATTTGGTCGCCAGAAAGGCCATGCGGAGCTTTACCGTGGCGCAGAGTACAGCGTGAACTTCCTGCCTAAGGTCAAAATCGATATCGCGATTGCCGACGACCAGTTAGACGAAGTGGTGGATGTCATCAGTAAAGCGGCTTACACCGGCAAAATTGGCGACGGTAAAATTTTCGTGGCTGAACTGCAGCGCGTCATCCGTATTCGTACCGGCGAGACCGACGAAGCCGCTCTGTAATTAAGACTCAGTACTGTGATGGGATGGATAAAAATGAATAAAGTTTTCGCTAAGTTGGGCCTCACCAGCCTGGCACTGTTACCATCGCTCGCGATGGCTGCACCTGCCGTTGCGGACAAGGCTGATAACGCATTTATGATGATTTGCACCGCGCTGGTGCTGTTTATGTCGATTCCAGGGATTGCGCTGTTTTACGGCGGTTTGATTCGCGGCAAGAACGTCCTGTCGATGCTGACTCAGGTGGCGGTGACCTTCTCGCTGGTGTGCGTATTATGGATGGTTTATGGCTATTCACTGGCCTTCAGCGAAGGTAACGCCTTCTTTGGTGGCTTTGGCTGGGCGATGCTGAAAAATATTCAGCTGACCGCGGTGATGGGAAGCTTCTACCAGTATATCCACGTTGCCTTCCAGGCATCATTTGCCTGTATTACCGTCGGCCTGATTGTCGGTGCTATCGCTGAACGTATCCGTTTCTCTGCGGTGCTGATTTTTGTCGGCGTCTGGCTGACCCTGGCCTACCTGCCTATCGCACACATGGTGTGGGCGGGCGGCTTCCTGGCGCAGGATGGCGCACTGGACTTTGCTGGCGGCACCGTGGTGCATATCAATGCCGCCGTGGCGGGACTGGTCGGCGCTTACCTGGTGGGTAAACGTGCTGGCTTCGGCAAAGAAGCGTTTAAACCGCATAACCTGCCAATGGTCTTCACCGGTACGGCCATCCTCTATGTCGGCTGGTTTGGTTTTAACGCCGGTTCTGCCTCGGCGGCTAACGAAATTGCAGCACTGGCCTTCCTGAACACCGTGGTCGCCACGGCGGGCGCGGTACTGTCATGGACCTTTGGTGAGTGGGCCGTACGCGGTAAACCTTCACTGCTGGGTGCCTGTTCCGGCTTCATCGCGGGCCTGGTCGCCATCACCCCAGCCTGTGGTTACGTGGGTGTCGGCGGGGCGTTAATCATTGGCCTGGTCGGTGGACTGGCCGGTCTGTGGGGCGTCACCACCCTGAAAAAATGGCTGCGGGTCGACGATCCTTGCGATGTGTTTGGCGTGCATGGCGTCTGCGGCATCGTGGGCTGTATCCTGACTGGCGTCTTTGCTTCTTCTTCGCTGGGCGGTGTCGGCTATGCAGAAGGCGTGACCATGGGCCATCAGGTATGGGTGCAGCTGTTCAGCGTCGGCCTGACCATCGTCTGGTCTGGCGTCGTCGCCTTCATTGGCTTCAAGCTGGCGGATATGATTGTGGGACTGCGCGTGCCGGAAGAGCATGAGCGTGAAGGTCTGGACGTCAACAGCCACGGCGAAAATGCCTATAACCAGTAACCTTCACTATTAAATAGCCAATCAGGGGCGAGCAATCGCCCCTTTTTTTATTCGCTGCGCTGGCGCATCACCCCTTCCTGCACCGTCGAGGCTACCAGCACGCCTTGCTGATTATAAAACTCGCCTCGCACAAAACCGCGCGCCCCCGAGGCCGAGGTGCTGACTACGCTATAGAGCAGCCATTCACTGAAGTCGAACGGACGGTGAAACCACATCGAGTGATCGATGGTCGCCACCTGCATATCGGCTTCCAGAAAGCCCTTGCCGTGCGGCTGCAGCGCGACCGGCAGAAAATTGAGGTCAGAGGCATAGCCCAGCAGATATTGATGGATACGCAGATCGTCCGGTAACACGCCGTTGGCACGGATCCAGACCTGACGTTCAGGTTTATCAACGTGGCCCTTGAGCGGATTGTGCAACTGCACCGGGCGAATCTCCAGTGGCCGTTCGGCGATAAATTTCTCTCGCAGTTTTTCCGGCAGCATATGCGCCATTTTCTGCGCCATCACCTGCTCGGAGAGCAGATTCTCAGGACCGGCCACCTCGGGCATCGCATTCTGATGTTCAAAACCACTTTCCGGTGCCTGGAATGAGGCGGTCATATAAAAAATCGGCTGGCCATTCTGTATCGCACTGACGCGCCGGGCGCTGAAGCTCTTGCCGTCACGCAGGGTTTCAACATCATAAATAATCGCTTTCTGGCTATCGCCGGGCCGCAGGAAATAGCTGTGAAAGGAGTGGATGATGCGATCTTCCGCGACCGTCTGCTTGGCTGCATACAGCGCCTGTCCGACTACCTGACCGCCAAACACCTGACGCAGTCCCAGATCTTCACTCTGACCGCGATACAAACCCTCTTCCAGCTTTTCCAGATTTAATAAATTCAGCAAATTTTGCAGTGCCTGGCTCATGGCGCATTCCTCAATATAGTGACCCGCTCAGTGTGAAAGATCCGACCAGTTCACGTCAATCAGACTTTCCTCTTTGCCGTCGCCAGGCAAACTCCCGATTTTGTGCCAGAATTAAGCACATACGGCGAGTGAAGCGCTGTACGCAGGATTCGCTGCCGAAAATCATTTTGATCAAAAGGAGACGACATCAATGAAACTCTGGCATGTGTTCAGTGGGGTAGTTATGGCGGTGGCTGTTGCAGGATGCGCCGACAAAGGTAAACCGGTACCAACTCCAACGTTGGGCTCGGCCGTGGCGGGACAGCAGGCGGCGATTGCGCAGCCTAACGTCAGCGGTTCGGTCTATATCCGACAGCGTATTGCGCTGCCGCCGGATGCGGTGCTCACCGTGACGCTCTCTGACGCCTCTGTGGCCGATGCGCCATCGAAAGTGTTGTCACAGCGCGTGGTACGCACCGAAGGTAAACAGGCACCGTTCCAGTTCGTGCTGCCGTTTAACCCAGCCGACATTCAGCCGAACGCGCGTATTCTGCTGAGCGCCGCTATCTCGATTGATGGCAAACTGGCCTTTATTACCGAAGGCGTGAAGCCAGTGATTAACCAGGGTGGCACCAAAGCTGAGCTGCTGCTGGTGCCGGTTCCGTCAATGGCGATGCCAACCCAGCCGGGTGCCGCGACCACCGTGCCGTCGACATCACCGACTCAGGTGACGCCGTCCGCTTCTGTGCCAGCCCCGACCAGCATGTAACTTACTGTGGGGCGACTCTGTCGCCCCTTTTCGGGCTTAAAAGCGCCAGCGGTAGGCCTCAAGGTCGATGCGGCCATCATCACTCACCACTACACCTTCCGCCTCCAGCGCATCGCGCTGACGAAACAGTCCGTCCCCCTGAAGCGAGATCGCCCCATGCCGGTTAACCACCCGATGCCAGGGCAGGGTGCTGCCCTGCGGCAGGCGACTCAGTACACCGCCGACCTGACGGGCGGCGCGTGGAGAGCCCGCCAGCAGCGCGACATCGCCGTAGGTCGCTACCTGGCCCGCAGGAATCGCGGCAACAATTTGCCAGATGCGTTGCTGAAAACTGTCAGGCTGATCCATCTGCTTATCCCGTCTGGAAAAAGGGCGTCAACTTTACCACGTCAAACCCCAGTGATACGCGGCAAACTGTGGGTTGTTCAAGAAACCAACGGTCGTCCCGACTGCGCTTGCAATTGCCAGGGCCTTCCCCGATAATGCCTGCGCTCTCGAAATGAGGGCTTGTCAATGGGGGCCCTGTTGGTTCTCCCGCAATGCTAGCTTGTGAACTCGGTCAGGTCCGGAAGGAAGCAGCCGCAGCAGGTGACGCGTGTGCCGGGATGTAGCTGGCAGGGCCCCCACCATTTTTATCTCCCGCATAACCTATCCCTTATCAGATTCCAGACAGGCGAAACTCGCCTGAGGCCGATCCATTGCCGGCAGGCGAGAGTATTAAATGCTTAGGATGAGGCAATCGAACGAAAGGGTTGTGCAAATTAACGCACAAATTTCCACACCGAACCTGGTACTTTATCGTAAAGCTTGTTCATCGTCAGTTCAGCCAGGCGATGATCGGCCGCTGAGTAAAATACCGCTAACTCATCTTCAGGTAATTCATACTTGTTTTTTTCAATGACCCTTTCAAGGGTATCGATTGAGCGACAACGACGCAGTCGCATCAAATAATCCGTTTTAGTCAGGTTTTTGTTCATAAATAAACCGTTCTCACGTCAGTACTTATAATGAATGGCTCGGTTGCTGGAGAAAAGCGCACTCTTCAGTGAACAGGTTAAATAAGCGTTTAGCTGAACGTTGCCACCGTTGCAGATCCTGAGTATTGACACCATAGTTGCTGAACAACATAAAGGTATCATCAAGATATTCATCGATTTGCGAAATCAGCGCTTCATCTTCAACGTGCTTAATTTTGTAATTCATGGTGAAAGAGGCGATATGCTCGATCAAATCGTTGAGCTGTAAATTGCTTTCAGAAGTGGGATCATTAACCCAGCCGTGATGGCTATCCGTTAATGTTGCCATGCTCTCGTCAAACAGACTCTCACACAGGTATTTAAGCTGGGCAATATCATGCCGTTTCGGTGAGTATTCGTCCATCTTTTTCCCCTCCATAGCTAGCACAGTTGCCGCGCGGCGGCGATATAGGGTAAAGCGGCCAGGAAGCGATTTATCAGGCAGTTATTAAACGGGATTCGTCAAATATAGTGTAAAACCATTAGTTCTGCTCACCTCCATTACTAAATATTACAATTCGTCGGCGGGCGAAGGCCGCTGGTTGCCGATCACATCAAACACAAGCGCACCGGGCTCAATATGAAAGGAAACCCGTTCTGACTGGCTAACGGTTTCATTTAGATCCAGGCAGGGACTAAATAAATTCCAGGCAAAATCGTAAAGTAACTTAAAACTATTGGGCCCCTGCTTTTCCACAGAAATAATTTTCAGGCTGCCTGGAACTAATCGGGCATCTTGTGAATACCAGTGTAAATCGCCTACCAGCCCATCCGATATTTTGAGAATATTCCGCTGAACAATCGCTGCTATTTTTGCGCAGTCCGATTCGTCCTGTGCAATATCGCATTCAATTCGTGACAGCATAACCGATCCGTTAATAACAGTTGATAAACCTATCATTGGTTTTCTGCAACCGCTTTGCAAGCCAGCCGCGAATGAAATTGTCGATTTCGGGCATTTTCCCCACGATAAACCTGACGTCATCGCCATGCTGCCTGCATCGGGACCGACTCGCCGCCGGATTAAATATATTTTTTGATACACATTGGGCAGGTTGCCGGGCGGCAAGATCAGATAGTATAGTTGTTATGTTATAACATAATGGTGAAAAGATGCGGCAGAGTGGACTGTTAATGTCACTGGGTGGACGACTGGCCGTGGCGATGCTCTTCATCGCCCTACTGACGGCAGCCATGTGGTGGGGAATCAGCGGATGATTGTGTTTCACGGGCTACAGGCGGGTTACCAGGGACAGCAGGTGACACCGGAAATAAACGGTCAGATCGTGCCGGGTAGCATGACCGCGCTGGTCGGCGCTAACGGCAGCGGCAAGTCAACGCTGCTAAAGACCATTGCCGGGCTGCTACCGCCCGTAAAAGGGCGGTGCCAGCTGCAGGTCACCCGCCGTGATACCGGCTGGCTGCCTCAGCGTAGTGAACTGGAAACCCGTTTTCCGCTGACGGTATATGAACTGGTTTCGATCGGTTGCTGGCCGCGCTGCGGCTGGTTTGGCGGCATTCATCGGGCATTACGTCGGGAGATCTGGCAGGCGCTGGAGGCGGTGCAGATGGCAGAGTACGCCGATGCGCAGCCGGTTACCTTATCCGGTGGGCAGCTGCAACGCGTGCTGTTTGCCCGACTGATGCTGCAGCGTAGCCGGCTGTGGTTGCTGGATGAACCCTTTAACGGCATTGACAGCCAGACCGTGACATTACTGATGTCGATCCTGGAGCAACAGCAGCAGGCGGGCACTACCTTGCTGGTGGTGCTGCACGACCGTCCTCTGGTCGCGCGCTACTTCAGCGAGGTGCTGTCGATGGATGACGGCACCTTCAGCCAGACGCCAGTCGCCGGTTCAGCAATGCAGAAGGTGGCACCGTGACGCTGATTCAGCCCTTTATCGAATTTGGTTTTATGCGACGTGCGCTGGTGGCCTGTATCGCACTGGCGGTCAGCGCGACTCCGCTGGGTGTGTTCCTTTCGTTACGTCGCATGAGCCTGATTGGCGATGCGCTGTCCCATGCGGTGTTACCGGGTGCCGCTATCGGTTACCTGATCTCCGGCCTTTCGCTGGTGGCGATGGGCATTGGCGGCCTGATTGCCGGGCTGGCGGTGGCGCTGCTCTCCGGGGCGGTCAGTCGTTATACGCCGCTGAAAGAAGATGCCAGCTTCGCCGGTTTTTATCTGGGTTCGCTGGCGCTTGGCGTCACGCTGGTCTCACTGCGCGGTTCAAGCGTGGATCTGCTGCATGTGCTGTTCGGGTCGCTGCTGGCGGTGGATAACGGTGCGCTGCTGCTGGTCGGCGGTATCGCCGCCTTTACCCTGATCCTGCTGGCAATACTCTATCGCCCGCTGGTGATTGACGCTTTTGACAGTGACTTCCTGCGCGCGCAGGGCAGATGGAGCGCGCCGCTGGTGCATGGCCTGTTTCTGATGCTGGTGGTGCTGAATCTGGTGGCGGGTTTTCAGGTGCTCGGCACGCTGATGTCGGTGGGATTAATGATGCTGCCCGCCGCCAGCGCCCGGTTCTGGAGCCGCCATCTCGCCGCGATGCTGGCGATTGCCATTCTGATGGCGGTGATCTCGGCGCTGGCGGGGCTGATGCTCTCCTGGCACTTTTCGCTGCCGGCCGGACCCGCCGTGGTGCTGAGCGCCGCCATGCTGTTTTTTCTTTCGATTCTGACAGGGCCGTGCGGTGGCATTTTGCGCCGCCATTAAACGTAAGGGGTAGCTATGAAGAAATTACCGGTTAGTCTGGCGCTCGCCGCGCTGTTTGCCGCGCCATTAGCCATGGCAAAAACGGTGGATGTGGTAGCCAGTTTTACAGTGCTGGCAGATATCGTAAAACAGGTTGGTGGTGATCATGTCAGGGTTAAAAGCCTGGTCGGGCCGGATGGCGACCCGCACACCTTCGAACCGACGCCACAGGACAGTCAGGCATTGGCGAAAGCCGATCTGGTGTTTGTCAGCGGTTTAGGGCTGGAAGGGTGGATGGACCGGCTGGTCAGCGCGTCGGGCTATCGCGGGCAGCCGGTGGTGGCCTCAACCGGCATCACCACGCGCAGCATGGAGGAAGAGGGGAAAACCATCACCGATCCCCACGCCTGGAACAGTATGCAGAACGGCGTAATTTACGCCACCAACGTGATGAATGCGCTGGTCATGGCTGACCCGGAGGATGCCGCGCAGATTCGTCAGCGTGGTGAAAACTACATTCAGCAGCTGCAGGCACTGGATCTCTGGGCGAAAACGGCGTTTGACCGGGTGCCCGCCGGACGACGTAAAGTGCTGACCAGCCACGATGCGTTTGGCTATTTTGGTCAGCGATATGGTGTCACCTTCCTGGCGCCGGTCGGTTTCTCCACCGAGTCAGAGGCCAGTGCCAGTGAAGTTGGCAGCCTGATCTCACAGCTGAAACAGCAGCATATCCAGCGTTACTTTATTGAGAACCAGACCGATCCGCGACTGGTGAAGCAGATTGCCAGCGCGACCGGTGCCCAGCCAGGCGGCGAGCTCTATCCCGAGGCGTTGTCACCGGCGACCGGTCCGGCACCAACCTATGAAGCGGCATTCAGACACAACGTAAATGCGATGCTGAAGAGTATGCAATAGTGATAAAAAGGCCGGGCATCCCCGGCCACTCATCACGACATAAACTAGCGTTTTTTCTTTCTTCCCTGCACCGCCTTGAAGCGCGGATTTGATTTGCAAATGACGTAAATACGGCCTTTACGGCGCACCACTTTGCAATCCCGGTGGCGACTTTTTGCTGAGCGCAGCGAGCTTAATACCTGCATGATCCTCTCCCTTACTTACGGCCCAGAAAGCGACCAAAACGCTGGTTAAAGCGTGCGGTACTGCCCTCTTTGGCAAAATCTTTCTGCTTACCGGTATAGAACACATGCGAGGCTGACGACACATCAAGCGTGACGTAAGGCAGGGTTTCGCCTTCAAATTCCACGGTGCGGTCAGTGCGGATGGTCGAACCGATTTTGAACCAGACGTCCGCCGAGGTGTCATGGAAAACCACATGGCGATAGTCGGGATGGATATTCGCTTTCATAATACTCACCTATGTAATGTTATAATATAACAATATTATGCGCCGGGTTTACCGGGATTGCAACCGTCGGCAGGATCGGAAGCCGCAAGGGCAGGCAACGGCGTAGTAACGTTGGCGCAGAAAAAGGGGAGCAGGAAAGGCCAGGTACAGGCAAAGGTCGGGGCAAAAGCGTCAGCGCAGCAAAAGGGAAAACCAGACAGCCGCCGTCCGGCAAACAGAAATAAAAAAGGCCGCTTGCGCGGCCTTTTACCTTTTCACTACTCAGTAAGCATTAGTGAGTCGGGTTGTGTTCAACCGGGTGACCTTTTTCGATTTCCGATTTGTTCTTATTAAAGCGGCGACGGACCACCACAAAGAACACCGGAACGAAGAAGATAACCAGTAAGGTCGCGGTAACCATACCACCGACCACGCCGGTACCGACGGCATTCTGCGAACCTGAACCGGCACCGGTACTGATCGCCAGCGGCAGTACGCCGAGAATAAACGCCAGCGAGGTCATCAGGATAGGACGCAGACGCATACGACAGGCTTCCAGCGTCGACTCAACCAATCCTTTGCCCTCTTTATCCATCAGATCTTTAGCAAATTCGACGATCAGGATGGCGTTCTTCGTCGAGAGGCCAATGGTTGTCAGTAACCCCACCACAAAGTAGACGTCATTACTTAATCCACGCAGCGTAGTGAAGATCAGTGCACCGATGACCCCGAGTGGCACCACCAGCATAACGGAGAACGGAATCGACCAGCTCTCGTACAACGCCGCAAGACAGAGGAAGACCACAATCAGCGAGATGGCATACAACGCAGGCGCCTGGTTGCCTGACAGCCGTTCCTGATAGGACATTCCGGTCCAGTCATAACCGATACCGGCAGGCAGCTTCGAGGCCAGCTCTTCCATCAGATCCATTGCCGTACCGGAGCTCTTACCTGGCGCAGCCTGTCCGAGGATCTCCATCGCTGGCAGACCGTTGTAACGCTCAAGACGCGGTGAACCATATTGCCATTTTGCTGACGAGAAGGCAGAGAAGGGCACCATGGTTCCGCTGCTGTTGCGCACATACCACTTACCAATGTCGTCCGGCAGCATACGGGAATCTGCACGTCCCATTACGTACACTTTCTTCACGCGACCGCGGTCGATGAAGTCATTGACGTAAGAGCCGCCCCACGAGGCCGCCAGCGTAGTGTTGATATCACTCAGGGAAACGCCCAGTGCCTGCGCTTTCTCCTGATCGATAATCAGCTTGTACTGCGGTGTATCTTCCATGCCGTTAGGACGTACGCCGACCAGCGTATCCGGATGCTGAGCGATCATACCGAACAGCTGATTACGTGCTTCGGTGAGCTTTTCGTGACCCAGGTTATTCTGGTCAATCAGCTCAAAGTCGAAGCCGGTGGCATTACCCAGTTCGATAATCGCGGGCAGGTTGAATGGAATGACCATCGCATCTTTGATCGCGCCCAGCGCCTGCATGGCACGGCCCGCAATCGCCGGCACTTTCAGATCGCTGCTGCCACGCTCATCCCACGGCTTCAGACTGACGAAGGCGATACCGGTATTCTGTCCACGACCGGCAAAACCAAAGCCGTTAACGGTAAACACCGACTTCACCGAATCCTTCTCTTTCGTCAGGAAGTAATCGGTCACCTGGTCCAGTACTTTCTGGGTACGTTCCTGGGTTGCGCCAGCAGGCAACTGCGCCTGTGCCAGCAGCAAGCCCTGGTCCTCTTCCGGCAGGAATGAGGTCGGTAAGCGCAGGAACAGAAACGCCATGCCCACCACAATCACCAGATAGATCAGCATATAGCGGCCAGTACTGCGAACGATATGGCCTACGCTATCCACATAGTGATTAGTGCTCTTATCGAACATACGGTTAAACCAGCCGAAGAAACCGGTGGTCTGGCCGTGTTCGCCTTTTTTAACCGGCTTCAGCATGGTGGCACACAGCGCTGGCGTCAGAATGAACGCAACCAGCACCGACAGGGCCATCGCCGAAACGATAGTAATAGAGAACTGGCGGTAGATAACCCCGGTTGAACCCCCAAAGAAGGCCATCGGGATAAATACGGCTGCCAGCACCAGGGCGATACCGACCAGTGCGCCCTGAATCTGCTCCATTGACCGTTTGGTCGCTTCTTTAGGCGGCAGTCCCTCTTCCGCCATGACGCGCTCAACGTTCTCGACCACCACGATGGCGTCATCCACCAGCAGGCCGATAGCCAGCACCATCGCGAACATCGTCAGGGTGTTTATTGAATAGCCAAAGGCGCTGATAACGGCGAAGGTACCTAACAGCACCACCGGCACGGCGATCGTCGGGATCAGCGTGGCGCGGAAGTTCTGCAGGAACAGGTACATTACCAGGAACACCAGCACAATCGCTTCTAACAGCGTTTTCACCACTTCGAAGATGGAGATCTTCACAAATGGGGTGGTGTCGTAAGGATAAACAACCTTCATACCGGCCGGGAAGGTAGACTGCATCCGGGCCAGTTCAGCTTTCACCGCGTTAGCAGTATCGAGCGCATTGGCGCCGGTCGCCAGTTTGATACCGATACCGGAAGCCGGTTTGCCGTTATACCGGGCTACGATATCGTAGTTTTCAGCGCCGAGTTCAATCTTCGCCACGTCACGCAGACGCACCTGCGAGCCATCCTCATTCACCTTGAGCAGAATTTTGCCGAACTCATCGGTAGAGGTCAGACGGGTTTGCGCAATGATAGAGGCGTTCAGCTGCTGGCCTGGCACCGGTGGTGTACCACCGAGCTGACCGGCTGCTACCTGGGTATTCTGAGTATTCAGCGCACTGATCACATCAACCGGCGTCAGGTTGTAGTTGTTCAGCTTGTGCGGGTCCATCCAGATACGCATTGCGTACTGGGCACCAAACACCTGAGTGTCACCCACGCCCTTGGTACGGCTAAGCGGATCTTTGATGGTAGAGGCAATATAGTCAGAAATATCATTCTGCGTCATATTGTCATCATCACTGATGAAACCGGCCACCATCAGGAAGCTGCTGGAAGATTTTTTAACCTGAATCCCCTGCTGTTGCACTTCCTGCGGCAGTAACGGCGTCGCCAGTTGCAGTTTGTTCTGCACCTGAACCTGCGCAATATCCGGATCGGTGCCGGACTCAAACGAGATAGTCAGGGTCAGAGTACCGGATGAGTCGCTGCTCGAGGACATATACATCAGTCCGTCGATGCCGTTCATATTCTGTTCGATGACCTGGGTCACCGAATCCTGCAGTGTTTTCGCATCTGCACCTGGGTAGGTGGCCTGAATCTCAATCGCCGGCGGCGCAACATTGGGATATTGCTCGATCGGCAGTTTGAGAATCGATAGCGCACCGACCATCATGATGATGATGGCGAGCACCCACGCAAAGATGGGGCGATCGATAAAGAACTTAGCCATGAATCAACGGCTCCTGTTATGACGATGACTTATCAGACTGCGACTTTGCATCGGGCGCAGCTTTAGCATCGTCTGAGACTTCTTGTGGAGTAACCTGTGCACCCGGCTTGGCGCGTTGCAGACCGGTACTGATCACACGTTCACCTGCTTTCACACCGTCGGTCACTAACCACTTATCGCCAATTGCTTGCGTGGCGGTCACGGTACGTGATTCCACTTTATTATCCGCACCCACGACCATCACGGTCGCCTGACCGGTTGGCGTACGGGTGACCGCCTGTTGCGGTACCAGCAGCGCGCTTGGGTTGGTGCCTTCATCCAGACGGGCGCGAACAAACATGCCAGGTAACAGCACATGGTTCGGGTTCGGGAAGATGGCGCGCAGGGTAATAGAACCGGTGGTTTCATCAACGGTCACGTCAGAGAACTCCAGCGTACCCGGCTGGGCGTAGCTGCTGCCGTTTTGCATCAGCAACGTCACGTTGGCTTTGCCATCGTTCTGCTTCAGCTGACCTGACTCCAGTTCGGAACGTAAGCGCATGAAATCTTCGCTCGACTGGGTGACGTCAACGTACATCGGGTCGAGTTGTTGCACGGTGGCCAGCGCGGTGGTTTGTGCGCTCTGCACCAGCGCACCTTCGGTGACCGATGATTTGCCGATGCGGCCGCTGATAGGGGAGGTAACTTTGGTATAGGCCAGGTTAATGCGAGCCGTCTCAACGTTGGCTTTGGCGACCTGAACCGCGGCATCGTTTTGCGCGGCGGTAGCCACGGCAGTGTCATAATCCTGCTGACTGATATATTTGGTGCCCAGCAGCGGCTTATAACGTTTAACGGTCAGTTGGGCGATACGGGCATTGGCTTCTGCCTGCACCAGATCGCCTTTTGCGCTGTCATAAGCGGCCTGGTAGGTTGCAGGATCGATCTGATAAAGCGACTGACCCGCTTTGACATCGCTGCCTTCAATAAAATTACGCTTCAGAATGATACCGGAAACCTGAGGACGGACTTCAGCCACGCGATATGCAGAGGTACGGCCAGGCAGTTCGGTGGAAATTTTCAGCGGTTCGGCTTTTAAGGTGACAACGCCCACTTCTGGCGCCTGTTGTTGGGCGGCTTGTTCGGATTTATTGTTATCACATCCTGTTAACAAAAAGCTGCCTGATAGCATCAGGACGGCCGCCAGAGGCGATAATCCTCTGATTTTATTCATAAATAAACCTCTAGTGTCCGATATCAATTGATCAATGGATCACAATCCGAAGAACCCATTGCTGCGTCAAATCGCGGGTCATGCTATGGTACATACATTCACAAATGTATGTAAACTTACACGTCTGTAAAAAAAGCCCCCTATGGCACGAAAAACCAAAGCGCAAGCACTTGAAACACGGCATCAAATTCTCGATGCCGCCGTCATCCTGTTTTCACAACAGGGCGTTTCTGCCACTTCACTGGCGGATATTGCTTCAGCGGCCAGCGTCACGCGGGGAGCCATCTACTGGCATTTCAAAAACAAAGCTGATGTTTTGCATGAAATCTGGCTTCGCTGTGATGCCGGGCTGGATAATGTGGAACTTGAGTATCAAACAAAATATCCCGGCGATCCACTCTCTGTTTTACGCGCCATGTTGGTCTATATCTTTGACGCAACAGCAAACGATCCGCAACGCCGCGCACTGATGGAGATTATTTTCCATAAATGCGAGTTTGTTGGCGAGATGGCGGCGCTGAAGAATATCCAGCAGAGCTTACTGCTCGAATGCTACGACAAAATTGAAGATGTGCTGCGTCAGTGCATCGAAGCGGAACAGCTTCCGGGTAGCCTCAATACCCGCCAGGCGGCGCTGATTATGCGCGGTTACGTTAATGGCATGATGGAAAGCTGGCTGTTTACGCCAGAAAGTTTCGATTTAGCCGGCGATGCGCCTGCGCTGGTGGATGCCTTTATCGATATGCTGCGCCTCAGCCCGACCCTGACCGCCCGCGGCTAAGCCGGTGGCTGGCGGTCACGTTTGTTCTCAAAATCACGCTGCACTATTGCCAGCGCCGACAGCACGGTTTCAACCGGCAGCTGATGCTCTTCCAGTAACTGAATCAGATCCACCGCCAGTTTAACGTCATCCGGGGCATTCTCCAGTGACATCTCTCCTCCTATATACGCAGTTTCGCTGCCACCAGCAGCATTAACAGGGAACCGGCAATCGCCATGCCTAATGCGCCGATGTGCAGCGTCGCCAGGCTACCCAGTTCAAAATAGCTGGCAATGTATCCGCCAATCAGCGCGCCAATCATCGACAGCGTCAGAGTCGCAAACAGGCCACCCGGCCGGCCGGGCATCACGATGCGTTTAAGCAACCCTAACAGCAATCCGCAGAGTAGCCAGATCAGTAAACCCATTATTTTTCTCCGTGCCGAACCCTAACGAGTATAGAAGCGCTTTTTTGCCGCAGCGCTTTATTCCTCCTGCTGACCGCCGCGCAGCGATAATGCCCATTCTACCGAGCGAATCGCCTGCCGACAGCGTGCCAGACGGCCCTCTAATGTCTCCAGATCCTGCTTCAGCTGATGCTGAACCGCCAGCGTTTCCGCCAGCGCCAGTCGCTGTTCGCGCTGATCAATCATCGCCAGCAGCCGCCGCTCATATTCACGATATTCCTGATATTTGACGGCGCGAGGATTGCTCAGTGGCTTTTCACGCCGGGTACGCAGCTGCTGGGTGCTCGCTTCACGTTGCAATGCCGCCACCTGATCGACCAGTCGTTCGGCCAGCCAGGCGCTACGGACCAGATCGCTGGCGCTGTCGCATAGCCGGGTAAAATTCTGCTCCACCTCAGCCAGATAGTCGGCGAGGCGGGTTCCTTTGGTGCGGAACAGCTGACTGTCGAAGCGCGGCAGGCGACAGTGTCCGTCGGGATGTGCCGCGATATCCTGACGTAGCGCAATAAGTGCCTGCTGCAGACGCTGTTGTGCGGAGATCGCGCTCATGCCGTCAGGCTCCGTTGTGCTAACGTAGGCGGATGAGGAAAGAGTTGGGCGGCATTCATGCAACGCATTCTGTTATTAACCCTCGGCTGGCTGGCGATTATGCTGGGGACCCTGGGCATTGTATTACCATTATTACCTACCACGCCATTTATGCTGTTGGCCGCCTGGTGCTTTGCCCGCTCATCGCCGCGCTTTCATCACTGGCTGCTGTGGCGCTCGCCGTTCGGGCGTTATCTGCGCCACTGGCAGCAGCATCGCGCCATGCCGCCCGGTGCGAAAGGGCGCGCTATCTGCCTGATTGTGGTGACCTTTGCCATTTCAATTGCGCTGGTCCATCTGTGGTGGATACGGATTCTGCTGCTGGTGATGCTGACGATACTGCTGCTGTTTATGTGGCGGATTCCGGTGGTGTCAGAAACAGCGGATGCGCCGCCACCGCCGCGATAAAGTTGCATTTATCCGGTCATTTGCTTAGATTTGGGCGTCTTCGTGCGTGGCTTCCCTTTGTGAATTGACTTCCGCTGAGCCTTTTACCAGGTATTGGCGCTATTGAAGCTGCGCGAAACAGAATTTTTTACCAGGCGTATCATTATGACCGACACTGCGCAGCAGCTTGAATTCATTAAAAACAGCATTAAAAGCATTCCTGATTATCCGAAGCCGGGCATCCTGTTTCGTGACGTAACCAGTCTGCTGGAAGATCCTAAAGCCTATGCCGCGTCAATTGCGCTGCTGGTTGAGCGCTATCGTGATAAAGGCATCACTAAAGTGGTCGGCACCGAAGCGCGCGGTTTTCTGTTCGGCGCGCCAGTGGCGTTAGGGTTGGGCGTAGGGTTTGTTCCGGTGCGTAAGCCGGGTAAGCTACCGCGTGAAACCTACAGCGAGGCTTACGAGCTGGAGTACGGCACCGATCGGCTGGAACTGCACAAAGATGCGATTCAGCCGGGCGACGTGGTGCTGGTGGTGGACGATCTGCTGGCGACCGGCGGCACCATTGAAGCCACCGTCAAACTGATTCGTCGCGCAGGCGGCGAAGTCCGGGATGCCGCTTTCATTATTAACCTGTTCGATCTGACCGGTGAAACGCGTCTGAAAGCCCTCGGTGTTGAGAGCTACAGCCTGGTCAATTTCCCCGGCCATTAAGCCTTTTTTTCGACCCTGTCATGCGGCAGGGTCGTCACGCCTTCTCGTTCAAGATAACGAGTGCCAGGCAAAAGCGTAGCTGTTAGACTACTGCAATCCTGTACAGGGGTTGCAGAGCGTCTGCGCTCATCTTTTCCATCCAACTTCGTCGAATCCACATGAGCTATCAGGTACTTGCGCGAAAATGGCGTCCCCAGGCTTTTGCTGATGTTGTCGGTCAGGAACATGTTCTGACGGCGCTGGCGAATGGATTGTCTCTGGGACGTATCCACCATGCATATCTCTTCTCCGGCACACGCGGCGTAGGGAAAACCACCATTGCGCGTCTGCTGGCTAAGGGCCTTAACTGCGAAACCGGAATCACCGCCACGCCCTGTGGACAGTGTGATAATTGCCGGGAGATCGAGCAGGGCCGTTTTGTCGATCTGATCGAGATCGATGCCGCGTCGCGTACCAAAGTCGAAGACACCCGCGATCTGCTCGACAATGTGCAGTACGCACCGGCGCGCGGCCGCTTCAAAGTCTATCTGATTGATGAAGTACACATGCTGTCGCGCCACAGCTTCAATGCGTTGCTGAAAACGCTGGAAGAGCCACCGTCACACGTCAAATTTTTACTGGCGACCACCGATCCGCAGAAACTGCCGGTGACGATCCTCTCCCGCTGCCTGCAGTTCCATCTCAAAGCGCTGGATGTCGATCAGATCCGTCAGCAGCTTGAGCATGTTCTGCAGCAGGAGCAGATCGACAGCGAAACGCGGGCGCTGCAGTTGCTGGCCCGCGCCGCTGACGGCAGTATGCGTGATGCCCTGAGTCTCACCGATCAGGCGATCGCGATGGGGCAGGGTGCCGTGACCAGCACCACGGTCAGCGCCATGCTCGGCACGCTGGACGACGAGCAGCCGCTCGGCCTGCTGGAAGCGCTGGTCGATGGTGATGGTCAACAGGTGATGTCGCTGCTGAGTCAGGCCGCATCGCGCGGCGTGGAGTGGGAAGCGCTGCTGGTTGAAATGCTGCGCTTACTGCACCAGATTGCGATGGTGCAACTGCTGCCAACCTCGCTGAACGACGATGACGAAAGCAACGCGCTCAGGCTGCGTGAGCTGGCGCGCGTGGTGCCGCCTGCCGATCTGCAGCTCTATTATCAGACCTTACTGATGGGCCGCAAAGATCTGCCGATTGCGCCCGATCGCCGGATGGGCGTAGAGATGACGCTGCTGCGCGCACTGGCGTTTCATCCCAAAGCTGCGGTAGCTGAACCGATTGCCCGCCCGGCGTTAACCCAGCAATCAGCGCCGGTACCACCGACGGAACAGCCGCCGTCACCGCAGGCCGCGGCGCAGCCCCGGCCCTCGGTAGCGCCGTCGCAATCCTCTGCGACGTCACCGCCATCGCCAGTGCGTACCGCAGCACCATCTTCTTCAGCACCGTCACCGGCGGCACAGCAGCCGGTCGCGGCACAGCCGCAGATGGCCGCGCCGGAGCCGGTGCCACAGTCACCGACCGCCGCGCCAGCGCCGACCACCGATAGCGCGCTTTCCAGTTCCACCAGTCAGCTCCTGCAGGCGCGCACCCAGTTGTTGCGTCAGGGAGCGAACAAACCAAAAAAGAGTGAGCCGGCGGCGCCAGGTGCGCGGCCGGCCAACTCCGCGCTGGAGCGGCTGGCCTCGGTTACCGAGCGCAGCCAGCAGCGTATCCGCGAGCGGGAGCCTGCGGCACCGGTAAAAGAAGAGGCCTATCGCTGGAAAGCGCAGACTCAGCCGGTGGTGGTGGCCGAACCGGTCGCCACGCCAAAGGCCTTGCGTTCTGCGCTGGAGCATGAGAAAACCCCTGAGCTGGCGGCGCGCCTGGCGGAAGAAGCCCAGCAGCGCGATCCCTGGGCGGCGGAAATTGCCGCTCTGCCGTTGCCTAAGCTGGTGCAGCAGCTGGCGCTGAACGCATGGAAAGAGACCACCGAAACCGGGGTTATCCTGCATCTGCGTTCCAGCCAGCGCCACCTCAATTCGGCGTCCGCTCAGCAGGTGTTGAGTGCCGCCCTGAGTGAAGCCGCCGGGCAGGGAGTTGAACTCTCGGTGGTTGAAGACGATAATTCAACGGTGTTGACGCCACTGGAGTGGCGTCAGGCCATTTACGAAGAGAAGCTGGCGCAGGCGCGTCAGTCGATCACCTGTGATACCCACATTCAGACGTTACAGCGGTTTTTTGACGCCGATCTGGATGAGGAGAGTATCCGACCTGTTTGAACACGCTGCCGCTATCTCAACGATAGCGTTGTGGCCTCAGCTGAGAGAGAAAACTATGTTTGGTGGTAAAGGCGGATTGGGCAACCTGATGAAACAGGCCCAGCAGATGCAGGACAAAATGGCTAAGGTTCAGGAAGAGATCGCCGCGCTGGAAGTGACCGGTGAATCAGGCGCAGGCCTGGTGAAGGTTACCATCAACGGTGCGCACAACTGCCGCCGCGTGGAAGTCGATCCCAGCCTGCTGGAAGATGACAAAGATATGCTGGAAGATCTGATCGCTGCGGCGTTCAACGATGCCGCACGCCGCATTGATGAAACCCAGAAAGAGAAGATGGCTTCTGTCTCCTCCGGTATGCAGCTGCCACCAGGCTTCAAGATGCCGTTCTGATGCAAACCAGCCCACTGCTTGAATCACTGATGGAGTCGCTGCGCTGTCTGCCCGGCGTTGGGCCGAAATCGGCGCAGCGCATGGCGTTTCAGCTGCTGCAACGCGATCGCAGCGGCGGGATGCGCCTGGCACAGGCGCTGACCCGGGCGATGTCAGAGATCGGTCACTGTGCCGATTGCCGTACCTTCACCGAGCAGGAGATCTGCACCATCTGCGCCAATCCACGGCGTCAGCAGAATGGACTGATCTGTGTGGTGGAGAGTCCGGCGGATATTCACGCCATTGAGCAAACGGGCCAGTTTGCCGGTCGTTACTTTGTGCTGATGGGACACCTGTCGCCGCTGGATGGCATTGGTCCGGCCGATATCGGTCTGGATCGCCTGGAGCAGCGGCTGGAGAGTGAAACCATTCAGGAAGTGATCCTCGCCACCAATCCCACGGTGGAAGGGGAAGCGACCGCCAACTACATTGCAGAGCTGTGCGGTCAGTATGGCGTTGACGCCAGCCGCATCGCCCACGGTGTCCCGGTTGGCGGTGAGCTGGAGATGGTCGATGGCACCACGCTGTCCCATTCACTGGCCGGACGTCACAAGATTAAATTTTAATCACTTGCCGGTGTTGTGACAGACACCGGCTTGAAAACCTCGCCGTCATCCCCACATCAACCTCAACGTTTGTTCAACCTGTTTTGTTGAGGTAGCAATGACCATGAAAGGACAAGAGACCCGTGGCTTTCAGTCAGAAGTGAAACAACTTCTGCACCTGATGATCCATTCTCTCTATTCAAACAAAGAGATTTTCCTGCGTGAGCTGATTTCCAACGCCTCGGATGCGGCAGACAAACTGCGTTTCCGTGCGCTGTCCGATGCCAGCCTGTATGAAGGTGACGGCGAACTGCGCGTCCGTCTCTCTGTTGACAAGGACAACCGCACCCTGACGCTGAGCGACAACGGTATCGGTATGCGTCGCGACGAGGTGATTGAGAACCTCGGGACCATCGCCAAATCGGGCACCAAAGCGTTTCTGGAATCACTGGGTTCCGATCAGGCCAAAGACAGCCAGCTGATTGGTCAGTTCGGGGTCGGCTTCTACTCCGCATTTATCGTGGCGGATAAGGTCACGGTTCGCACCCGTGCAGCCGGTGCGTCAGCTGACGAAGGCGTTTACTGGGAATCGGCGGGTGAGGGCGAATATACCCTGGCTGATATCGAGAAAGCCGATCGCGGCACCGAAATTACCCTGCACCTGCGCGAAGGTGAAGATGAGTTCCTCGACGCGTGGCGCGTTCGCAGCATCATCAGCAAATATTCCGATCACATTGCGCTGCCGGTTGAAATCGAAAGCAAAGATGAAGAGAGCGGCAGCACCAGCTGGGAAAAAATCAACAAAGCCCAGGCGCTGTGGACCCGCAACAAGTCTGAGATCAGCGACGAAGAGTACCACGAGTTCTACAAGCACATTGCCCATGACTTCAGCGATCCGGTCGCCTGGAGCCACAACCGTGTGGAAGGCAAGCAGGAGTACACCAGCCTGCTCTACATCCCGGCGCGTGCCCCGTTCGATATGTGGAACCGCGATCACAAGCACGGCCTGAAACTCTACGTACAGCGCGTCTTTATCATGGACGACGCCGAGCAGTTCATGCCGAACTACCTGCGCTTTGTGCGCGGTCTGATCGACTCTAACGATCTGCCACTGAACGTCTCCCGTGAGATCCTGCAGGATAGCCGTGTGACCCAGAGCCTGCGCGGCGCGCTGACCAAACGCACCCTGCAGATGCTGGAAAAACTGGCGAAAGACGACAGCGAAAAATATCAGACCTTCTGGAAAGAGTTCGGTCTGGTGCTGAAAGAGGGGCCGGCAGAAGATCACGCTAACCAGGAAGCGATTGCTAAACTGCTGCGCTTTGCCACCACCCAGAGCGAAGGCGCGGCGCAAACCGTTTCGCTGGAGGATTACGTCAGCCGGATGGTGGAAGGTCAGGAGAAGATTTACTACATCACCGCAGACAGCTATGCGGCCGCGAAGAGCAGCCCGCATCTTGAGCTGTTCCGCAAGAAAGGTATTGAAGTGCTGCTGCTCTCCGATCGTATCGATGAGTGGATGATGAGCTACCTGACGGAGTTCGACGGTAAAACCTTCCAGTCGGTGAGCAAAGCCGATGAGTCGCTGAGCAAGCTGGCGGATGAAGAGACCGAAGAGCAGAAAGAGGCGGAAAAAGCGCTGGAGCCGTTTGTTGAGCGGGTGAAAACGCTGCTGGGCGAGCGGGTGAAAGAGGTGCGTCTGACCCATCGTCTGACCGACACACCAGCCATCGTTACCACCGATGCCAACGAAATGACCACCCAGATGGCGAAGCTGTTTGCCGCCGCCGGTCAGGACGTGCCGGAAGTGAAGTATATCTTCGAGATCAACCCGGATCATTCGCTGGTGAAACGCGTGGCGGAGACCGAAGATGAAACCCGCTTCGGCGAGTGGATCGAACTGCTGCTGGATCAGGCGCTGCTGGCTGAGCGCGGCACCCTCGACGATCCGAACCAGTTTATCCGTCGCATGAACCAGCTGCTGACAGCATAATGACAACAGGCCGGTAGTTTTCATCGGCCTGAATGCAGATATCCTGCTCCCATCGCATTGACGCTGACGCCGTTCAGCGCTGAGTGTGCGGGCTTTCAGGGTTAAAAAGCAGTGAATTTATCAGTTCTCTGAAGCCGGTGATCATCACCGGCTTTTTTTATGGCTGCGCAGCCTCACGCAGCCAGTCGCGGAACAGGCTGATGGCCGGATCGTGACGCCGGCTCTGTTTGGTCATCATCCAGGTGGCCCGTTCAACCCGGACAAACCCGAGCGGCGCCATCAGAGTGCCATCTTCCAGCTCCTGCCGGACCAGCAGGCGCGGCGCCATTAATATCCCCAGCCCACTGCGTGCCGCCTGAATACCCAGCGTCAGGCTGTCAAAATGCTTACCGCCGCTAAAACCGCCACTGACGCCCGCTTTTTCCGCCCACTCTCTCCAGGCGTGCAGGCGCGTATCAGCATGCAGCAGCGGCAGGGCGGAGAGATCGCTGCCGTTTTGCAACTGGCTGGCAAACTGCGGCGCGCACAGCGGACCGATCTCATCTTCACTGACCAGCGTGGCGTCAATGTCATCCTCAGGCGGTTCGCCGTGGCTCAGGATCAGCACATCGATATGTTCACTGCGCAACTGCGATACCGCGGTCAGCGGCTGAAAGCGGATCTCAATTTCCGGGTAACGCTGGTAGAAGCTGGCGATGCGCGGAATCAGCCACTGTGATAAAAAACTGGGGGCGCAGGAGAGGCTGATATGCTGGCGCAGGTCGGTACGAATGGTTTCGCAACTGCTGAGTAATTCACTGAACGCCTGATGGCAGCTCAGCAGCAAACGTTCACCGTGTGAGGTTAACTTTACCCGGCCGTTGCCGCGGACAAACAGCGGCTTACCCATCCAGCTCTCCAGCTGCCGAACCTGGTGGCTGATCGCACTGTGCGTAACGTGCAGCCGATCCGCCGCCACGCTAAAGCTGCTGTGTAATGCCGCCTGGTGGAAATAGTGCAGCGCTCTCAGCGGTGGCAGTCCGGTCATCCTCATCCCCTGTTTAAAAATCTAACAGCGATTGTTCATTTATATCATTTTAAAGTCCAGCCGCATTCCCCTACTCTACAGGGCAGATTCTGGCGGGTTGACTCAGCCCACTATCTGTGTTTTTTCCGGCGATTCCGCCTCACTTCGCGCTCCGCTACCTCGCAACATAACTAAAACGAGACAACCATGGCACACGCCCCTTCTTCCTCTGCCACGCCGTCAGAGACGCGCGACCGTCTGCGCCTGGCGCTGTCACGTTTTTACAAGCTGGAGCAGTTTGATCTTTTCTTCGCCCCTTCGCTGCATGTGGCACGGGTGCTGCTGTCGCAGCTGTTTCTGCGCCAGGAGCAGGCGCGCAATCAGACCCGCTATGCCTCCCACTATCCGGTGACCGAACTTAACGTGCTGCCGGCAATTCCACTGATGGCCGGCAACATCATGCTGGTACCGCACGTCGATCTGCCGAACGGCCGGGTTCGCCCGCTGCGCGATTGCCAGAATCAGGGCGTCACTGAGGCGAGCGAAAGTTTTGCCAGCGTGCTGCACCATAACCTGATCGATGATGCGCATCTGTTTGTCACCCGGCTGGATCGTCATGCCGAGATCTGTGGCGATCTGGTGCTGGTGGCGCTGCGCACCTGTGACTTCAGTACCCTGGTGCGCAGTGAACTGCGTCTGTTTGAGCAGGGGCTGACTCTGACGGCGGTTAACCACGCGCTGCGGCGCTTTGACGATCCGCAGTGGCGGCCTTACAACGCCGCTACCGTGGATGCGCTGTCGCTTGCTGGTCCGCCGGTGCTGCACTCCAGCCACCAGCCAGGTTTACCCTTTGCCAGCTTTAGCGTGCCGCCGGCAATCATCACCAGCCTGTGTGACGCAGAGGATGTGGTGAAATGGCCGCAGCAGGCGCGGCTGCAGCTCAATGCCAACGTGCGCGGCAGCGGCAAAAAGAGCATCAATATGACCCATCAGTTGGGTAAGCGATTGCAGGTGTTGTTTGGCGCTGGCGGTAAATCTGAAAAAGGCGCGGGCAGGTCGACAGGCGCTGTTATCGGGCCGGAAAGGCAGTAAAGTAGCCGGGTGCGATCCGCGCCCTTCCTTGTGATGAGCGGGTCATAATGGTATGTTCTTCGCCTTCTAAGATAGATCAATGCGATTCGCAAGGGGATTTACGCAATGCGTATTATTCTGCTCGGAGCTCCGGGCGCAGGTAAGGGGACTCAGGCCCAATTCATCATGGAGAAGTACGGCATTCCGCAAATCTCCACCGGCGACATGTTGCGTGCAGCGGTAAAAGCGGGCAGCGAGCTGGGCAACCAGGCGAAAGCCATTATGGATGCTGGCAAACTGGTAACCGATGAGCTGGTGATTGCGCTGGTTAAAGAGCGTATCACTCAGGAAGACTGCAAAAACGGTTTCCTGCTGGACGGTTTCCCGCGCACCATTCCTCAGGCGGATGCAATGAAAGAAGCCGGGATCACCGTGGATCACGTGCTGGAGTTCGCGGTACCGGACGAACTGATCGTTGAGCGTATCGTTGGCCGTCGTGTTCACGCGCCATCAGGCCGCGTTTACCACGTCACTTTCAATCCACCGAAAGTGGAAGGCAAAGATGACGTGACCGGCGAAGAGCTGACCACCCGTAAAGACGATCAGGAAGAGACCGTGCGTAAGCGCCTGGTGGAATACCATCAGATGACCGCGCCGTTAATTGCTTACTACAGCAAAGAAGCGGAAGCAGGCCACACGGCTTATCACAAAATCGACGGCACCCGTAAGGTGACCGAAGTAAGCGCTGAGCTGGCGAAGATCCTCGGCTAAGCGTATCGGGGCCGGTATTACTGGCCCCTTTTGCAGTAATTGCTTTTACCTCCCACTAATTCCGCTACAATTTCCTCGTTTTCACGCATCCCCGTCGTCATCAAGGAATCACAATGAGGCAAGATAAGCCCGGCGTGTTACTGGTTAATTTAGGTACGCCAGACGCCCCAACCACACCTGCTGTTAAACGCTATCTGAAACAGTTTTTAAGCGATCCTCGCGTGGTCGATACCCCGCGCTGGCTCTGGTGGCCGATTCTGAATGGTGTCGTGCTGCCGTTTCGCTCGCCGCGCGTGTCGAAGCTCTACGCCTCAGTCTGGATGGAAGGCGGTTCGCCACTGCTGGTATACAGCCAGCGTCAGCGTGATGCGCTGGCGGCGCGCGTGGATATGCCGGTCGAACTTGGCATGAGTTACGGTAATCCCAGCATGAAAAGCGCGGTGGATAAGCTGATGGCGCAGGGCGTGACGCGCCTGATCGTGCTGCCGCTTTATCCGCAGTTCTCCTGCTCAACGGTGGCAGCGGTGTGGGATGGATTAACCGCGGTATTCAAAGATTACCGTTCGTTGCCCGAAGTGCAATTTATTCGCGACTACGCCGAGCATCCTGCCTATATCGCGGCGCTGAAGGCCTCTGTTGAACGCTCTTTTGAGCGTCACGGTCAGCCCGATCTGCTGGTGATGTCGTTCCACGGTATCCCGCAGCGCTTCGCTAATGAAGGCGATGACTATCCTCAGCGCTGTGCCGACACTACCGCGGCACTGACCAAAGCGCTTGGCCTGCGAGAAGATCAGTTCATGCTGACCTTCCAGTCGCGCTTTGGCCGTGAACCCTGGCTGATGCCCTACACCGACGAAACCATGAAAAGCCTGCCAGCCAAAGGGATCAAACACGTACAGGTGATGAGCCCCGGCTTCTCTTCAGACTGTCTGGAGACGCTGGAGGAGATCAGCGGTGAAAACTGCGAAATCTTCATGCACGCCGGTGGCGAGAAGTTTGAGTACATTCCGGCCCTGAACGCCGACGAAGCCCACATTGAAATGATGGTCCAGCTGGTCAGCGCACGCCGTTAAGCGAAGGCAGAGAGTGTGATATCATTCTCTGCCTGTTTTTCCAGACGGCATTCCCATGAAATTTCCCGGCAAACGCAAATCCAAACACTACTTCCCGGTCAGCGCGCGCGATCCTCTGTTACAGCCTGCTCAACACGACGTTGACGCCGGAAGCTGGGTGGTTGGTATCGATCAGACGCTGGTCGATATCGAAGCGAAAGTTGATGAGGCTTTCCTGACCCGTTATGGCCTCAGTGCCGGCCATTCACTGGTGATTGACGATGCGGTGGCGGAAGCGCTCTACAACGAACTGATGCGCGATGCGCTGATTACCCACCAGTTTGCCGGCGGTACCATTGGCAATACCCTGCACAACTTCTCGGTGCTGGCCGATGATCGATCGGTGCTGCTGGGCGTGATGTGCAACAACATCCAGATCGGTGGCTACGCCTATCGCTATCTGTGTAATACCTCCAGCCGGATGGATCTCAACTACCTGCAGGGCGTAGACGGCGCGATTGGCCGCTGCTTTACGCTGATTGGTGAGAACGGTGAGCGAACCTTCGCCATCAGCCCGGGCCAGATGAACCAGCTGCATCCCGATAATGTGCCGGAAGAGGTGATTGCCGGAGCCTCGGCGCTGGTGCTGACCTCCTATCTGGTGCGCTGTGCGGAAGGCGAGCCGATGCCGCAGGCCACCTTACGGGCGATTGAGTACGCCAAACGTCATAATGTGCCGGTGGTACTGACGCTGGGAACCAAACATGTGATTGGCGATAACCCGCAGTTCTGGCGCGACTTCCTGCGCGAGCACGTTACGATCGTGGCAATGAATGAAGAGGAAGCGCTGGCGCTGACCGGCGAAGCCGATCCGCTGCTGGCCTCCGATATGGCGCTGGAGTGGGTCGACCTGGTGCTCTGTACCGCCGGACCAACCGGGCTGTATATGGCGGGCTATACCGAAGACGAATTCAAACGGAAAACCAACCATCCGCTGTTGCCGGGCGCTATCGCTGAGTTTAACCAGTATGAGTTCAGCCGGGTGATGCGCCAGCAGGATTGCCAGCAACCGCTGCGGATTTTCTCGCACATTGCGCCTTACATGGGCGGACCGGAGAAGATCATGAATACCAACGGTGCCGGGGATGGCGCGCTGGCGGCGTTACTGCATGACATTACCGCCAACAACTACCATCGCCTCAACGTCCCTAACTCCAGCAAACATGCGCGTCCGTATCTGACCTATTCGTCGCTGGCGCAGGTGTGTAAGTATGCCAACCGCGTTAGCTATCAGGTGCTGAATCAGCATTCACCACGCTTAACCCGTGGCTTACCGGAGCGGGAAGACAGCCTGGAAGAGTCCTACTGGGATCGGTAAAGCGGGCAGCTACCGCGCGGCAGACAGTTGGCAAGCTCAAATCAGGTTGAATCTGGCAGCGATGGATTAGCTTAACGCGCAGGGAACGGGGTCAGAGGAGGAAAGCGTCCCGCCGCCTGGATAAAAACGCTACGCGTTGGCCCGGCAACGGGCGCACCTCAGGGATGAGGTGCGTAATCGGGCGGGCCGGGCAGGTCATGGATTGGCTTTAGCGTCTTTCCGATCTGACCCTGTTCCCTGTGCCGTCACGGTCTCACAGCTAGCCGGGCCAGATGAATCAGCGCACGACATCGCAGGGCTGTAAATCTTCGCCCTGCGTCATCTCATCCTGCAGGATTTGCAGCATACTGCTGGCGATCTCACGTTCGCCCATCACCACGCGGGTTGCGCCGCGTTCCATAATATATTCCACTTCATCGTCATAGTGGGCGCGGGCGATAATCTCGATATTCTGATGCTTCTCGCGCGCGGCGGTGACCACTTCGCCCGCTTCATAGCCATTCGGGATAGTCAGCAACAGCCAGCGGGCGCAATCGAGCCGCGCCAGTTCCATGGTTTCAGCGCGTGCCGCATTGCCCAGCACCGCTTTAATCCCTTGCTCGCGCAGTGCTTCGACGCGTGGACGAGAATTTTCAACCACCACCAGCGGCACGTTGGCCTCAATCAGCTTCTGGCCGATCAGGCTACCGACCCGGCCATAGCCGACAATCACCGCATGATTGCAGAAATTCACCGGAATCTGCTTCTCTTCCTCGATCGCTTCTTCCAGCGTCTGCTCCTCGATGGTTTCGGTTTTCGCCAGAAAACGCTCCAGCAGGGTAAACAGAATCGGGTTGAGCATGATCGACAGGATCGCGGCCGCCAGCACCAGATTGCGTCCTTCATCACTGAGCAGGCCGAGCGAGATGCCGAGTCCGGCGAGAATAAAGGCGAACTCGCCAATCTGCGCCAGACTGACCGAGATAGTTAAGGCGGTGCGGCGGGAGTGGCCCAGCAGCGTCACCAGCAGCCAGGCGGCCATCGATTTCCCCACCACAATAATCACCAGCGCGCCCAGCACCGCCAGCGGCTGCGTCACCAGGATGGCGGGATCAAACAGCATACCGACCGAGACGAAGAACAGCACGGCAAAGGCGTCGCGCAGCGGCAGGGTATCCCGGGCGGCACGATGGCTCAGTTCAGATTCGTTCAGCACCATACCGGCAAAGAAGGCGCCGAGCGCGAATGAGACATCGAAAAATTCAACGGCGCCAAAGGCAATCCCCAGCGCCAGCGCTAACACCGCCAGCGTAAACAGCTCGCGTGAGCCGGTGGCGGCGCTGCGGGCAAGAATCCAGGGCACGGCGCGGCGGCCGACCACCATCATCAGTATCATAAAGGCGGCGACTTTACCGATGGTCCACAGCAGGTCCCACGCCAGCAAACCGGCGCTGGCGTTCCCCTGTTCCATCATGCCGGCAATCGCGGGCAGCAGTACCAGCGTCAGCACCATCACCAGGTCTTCAACAATCAGCCAGCCAATGGCGATCTGGCCGCGCTGGCTATCAATCAGCTGGCGCTCTTCTAATGCCCGCAGTAACACCACGGTACTGGCGGTAGAGAGACAGAGGCCAAACACCAGACCGGTCATCCACGACCATCCCAGCGTCCATGACAGCCCCATTCCCAGTAACGTCGCCACCGCGATCTGCGCGACGGCACCGGGAATGGCGATCGACTTTACCGACATCAGATCTTTCATAGAAAAATGCAGGCCAACGCCGAACATCAGCAGGATCACGCCCAGCTCCGCCAGTTCCGGCGCGAGATTGGTATCCGCGACAAAACCCGGCGTAAAGGGGCCGGCCATCACGCCCGCCAGCAGGTAGCCGACCAGCGGTGAAATACGCAGGCGGTTTGCCAGCATCCCAAGGAGAAAGGCCAGAACCAGCGCCCCGACAATAGTGGTGATCAACGGTGTGGTGTGATGCATGCCTGTCTCCTTGTATACAAATGTATCCGCTTGTAACAAATGAGTTTAATGCAAAACAGGCGCTTTCGCTGAGCAATTTGCGGGAAGAGCAGAAAAAAACGATTAAAAGAGATGAAAACGCAACAGAAAGCCTGTTTTGGCTGATTATCGAGAATATGGGCCGGATTGACGCTTTATCAAGGGCCGGCTAAATAAAAAAGCATGCCGTTAAATGCCCTAAGCGTGACGCGAATAACCGGAAAATGCGCCTGGCCGCCTGATAAACCTCATCCTGGCGCGGTTTTGCGCTGGAGTTCACGATTCAGCCTGCCGGGCCCGCTTACGGCGCGCTGAAAACGCGCCCCCGGTTAGGGTTAATCGCGCACCCAGTGTGCGTTGGCCTTGAGTTCATCAGAATAATGTGCGAAACAGTGGGGCAGTCCGGTCAGCGAACCCGCAGAGAGAAACCGGCCAGAGAGAAATAAGGAGATTAACGGTGTTGTTATCACGATGGGCAGGATTGGGCGGTGCGCTGGTACTGGCGTTAATGCCGCTGTTTTCTCAGGCTGCAGAGCCAGACCGCACGTACCGTTTTAGCCTGCTGCACACCAATGATGAACATGGTCACTTCTGGTTTAATCCGCAGGGTGAATATGGTCTGGCAGCACAGAAAACGCTGATGGATAGCCTGCGCTACGAGGTGCAGGCCAAAGGCGGTGGCGCGTTAATTCTTTCGGCGGGTGACGTAAATACCGGCGTGCCGGAGTCGGATGAACTGGATGCCGAACCCGATTTCCGTGGCATGAACCTGATTGGCTACGATGCGATGGCGCTCGGCAATCATGAATTTGATAAGCCGATTGCGGTGCTGCGCAAGCAGGAGAAGTGGGCGCGATTCCCGTTGCTGGCCGCCAACGTCTACCAGAAAAGCAGCGGCGAGCGGATGTTCAAACCCTGGGCGGTGTTCAATCGTCTCGGCCTGAAAATTGCGGTGCTGGGGCTGATCACGCCTGATACGGCACGGCTGGCCAATCCGGCCGGCTTAACCGATATCGAATTTCGTGATCCCGTCGCCGAGACGGTCAAAGCGGTGGCTGAGTTACGCGCCACCGAGAAGCCGGACGTGATTATCGCACTGACGCATCTGGGCCACTACGACGACGGCAAACACGGCAGCAACGGTATCGGTGATGTTACCCTGGCGCGCAGCCTGCCGGCCGGGACCCTTGACCTGATTGTCGGCGGTCACTCGCACGATGCGGTCTGCATGGAAAAAGAGAACGTCAGCGTAAAAAATTATCAGCCGGGTCAGCCCTGCCAGCCCGATAAACAGAACGGCATCTGGATTATGCAGGCAGAGAAATGGGGCAAATATGTCGGGCGCGGCGATTTCACCTTCCGTAATGGTCAGGTGACGCTGGAGTCCTACCAGCTGGTGCCGGTTAATCTCAAACATCTGGTGAAAAACGCAGACGGCAGCGAAACCTGGCTCACCTGGCAGCAGGAGATCCCGAAAAACAGCGCCATGATGAAGCTGCTGATGCCGTTTCAGAAACGGGCTGAGGCGAAGCTGACCGTCAACGTCGGCAGCATAGTGGGAGATTTTAATGGCGAAAAAGAGCAGGTGCGCTTTGAGCAGACCAATCTCGGCCAGCTGATTTTACGCGCGCAGATGGCGCACACTAAAGCGGACTTTGCGGTGATGAGCGGCGGCGGTATCCGAACTTCTCTGAAATCGGGCAAACTGAGCTGGCGCGATCTGCTGCAGGTCCAGCCGTTTGGCAATCAGGTGGTGTCGGTGAGCCTGACCGGTGCGGAGATCAAAAAATATCTGGCGGTGGTCGCCAATATCCAGCCTGACTCAGGCGGCTACGCCCAGTTTGCGGGTATCAGCCTGACGGCTGACGGCAAAGAGGCCAGCAATATCCGTATCAACGGCAAGCCGCTGCAGGATACACAGCACTATCGCATGGCCACCAACAGCTTTAATGCGGCGGGCGGCGACGGCTATCCACGACTGGATAACCATGCCGGTTACGTTAACAGCGGCGCGCAGGATGCGCAGGTGCTGCGCGACTTTATCAAGGCGCACTCACCGGTCAAAGCCAGCGACTATCAGCCACAAGGCCAGGTTGTGCATCTTACCGATGAGCAGATCAGGCAACGTGATGAGGCGGCGGAGAAAGCGCGTAAACGCAACTACCCCAAAATGATTCTGGCATGGATCTGGCCGTGGGGGAATGAAACAGCCCGGGCCCACTGAACGTTTCGGGAGGCATAGCGCCTCCCGATTTTCTTTATGCCTGACAGGATTTACGGCTGATCCAGCGCTCGCGCAGTTTATCCCAGATCCAGTTATAGCCCATGGTGTAAGGCAGGAAGAACAGGAAGAAGCCCACTTCCACCAGGAAAGCCTGCCACAGTGAAATATCCAGCATCCAGGCGGCAATCGGCAGGCCGATCAGAATAAATCCTCCTTCGAATCCCAGCGCGTGCAGCACGCGCACGCCGGCGCTGCGCTTCTGTCCCGGCGGATGCAGTCGATCAAATCCGGTGTTGTAGATCATGTTCCACAGCATGGCGACGGTGGACAACATAATGGCCAGCGATCCCATCTGAAACAGCGGCTTATTCATTACCCAGGCGGCCAGCGGCGACACGGTCAGGATCGCCAGCGTTTCAAAACAGACGGCATGTAAAATACGTTCTTTGATTGAGCGGGTACGCATTGCTTCATTCTCCTTCGTTTATGCCACGCATTCTCTCACCACCGGATGCTAGAATAAAATGAATACCTATCGAAAAAAGCGATGGATAAGATGCGTTACTCCCCGGAATCCCTTGAGGCGTTTGTTCAGACCGTCACCAGCGGCTCGTTTTCAGCCGCCGCCCGCGCGCTGGGAAAAAGCCAGTCCACCATCAGTGCAGCGGTAGCGAATTTAGAAGACGATCTCGGCTTTGTGCTGTTTGATCGTGGCGGACGCCAGCCAATATTAACCGAGCAGGGACGACGCGCCCTGCCGCAGGTGCAGCAGATCCTGGCAGCCAGTGAGCGGCTCGATGCGCTGGCGATACGTTTATCGCAGGGCGTCGAGCCCCGATTAAGTTTTGCCGTTTCCGACTTCTGGCAAACCGATCATCACGAACATCTGCTCAAGCAGTTTGACGCGCGCTACCCGGAGATTGAGCTGGAGTGCATGATTGCAGAGGATGGCGATGTGCTGGATCTGCTGCAGGCCGGACGCGTTCACCTTGGCGTGGTCCGGGCGCAGCCCGCGCTGCCAGCGGATATCGCCGTGGCACGGTTGCAGGTGGAAGCGGAAATGGCCGTCTATCTGCATCGCGATCATCCACTGGCGACGCTCAACGCCGTCAGTGAAAGTCAGCTTGAAGAGGTACGACATCTGCGGCTGAACACCTGGGTCGAGCAGCGGGAACCGATCTCACTGGGGCGGGTCTGGTCGGCACCCACCTATTTACTCCTGCTGGAGATGGCGGAGCAGGGCTTTGGCTGGAGCATCCTGCCGCGCTGGCTGGTAAAGCAGTTTGGCCACGGCGTGTTGCAGGAGTTGCCACTGCCGGGCTGGCCGCAGCATATCGCGGTTGAGGTGATCTGGTCGCGGCGAAACCCGCCGGGCCCGGCGGGACGCTGGATGATCGATCAGCTGTGCGCTCAGCCGCGGGTTTAATCGTGGCGGGCAATGTCCGCCAGCGGCGCAGCCAGCAGGCGGGCCAGATCCTGCGGTGCCAGTTCTATATCGAGCCCGCGCTTGCCGCCGGAAACAAAAATGGTGGCAAAGTCAGCAGCAGAAATATCGATCACCGTGGGTAGCCGTTTCTTCTGGCCCAGCGGGCTGATGCCGCCCACCAGGTAGCCGGTCACCCGCTGCGCCTGCAGCGGATCGGCCATATCCACCTTTTTCGCGCCCAGTGCTTTCGCGACTTTTTTCAGATCGAGCTGGGTCGACACCGGCGTAACCGCCACCGCCAGCTGTTTCGCTTCACCATTCAGCGCCACCAGCAGCGTTTTGTACACCTGACGTGCGTCCAGATTCAGTTTCCGCACCGCCTCATCGCCAAAGTGGGTTTCGTGACTGTCATGTTCGTAGGGGTGCAGAGTGAAGCTGACTTTTTGTTTTTCCAGCAATTTTACCGCAGGTGTCATACCGGTCCCTTCCTGAGAAAAATCTTATTACCACAGATGAATGAATAAAGGTGGCGAAAATTTGTGCTTTGGGCGAGAATTGGCCGCGCGCCAGCAATCTGATTGCTGAGCGATAACCAAAATCATAAACAAATTCCTCTTTGACGGGCCGGTAACATTACCGGCTCTCTTTTTTTCAGGGCTTCTTCAGCATCCCGGGCAGGTTATCCTCACCGTAAAGATGCAGCGCACCAACTGCCACCACATATTCCCCCGCCGCTAAGGCCTGCAGTTTATCCCGCCACTGCGCATTACGCTGACCGATCAACGTATCATTCAGCGCCTGACTGAAGGTCGCGGGCAGCGCAATCTGCGGCTGACGCGGCGGCGTATCCAGCCACCAGCTCACCATCATCTGCAGCAGCCGGGCGTTGGTATGCCAGTGGGTCAGCGTATCCTGCAGCAGCGCCATACCATCATCCGGCAGGGTATTCAGCAGGGCGATCTGCGCCTCAGCGCCCTCCAGCTCTATCACCGGCTTGTTCCACTGCTTTGCTGCCTGCAACAGCTGATAGTCAATGCCGTAGTCGGGGCGTAATCCCAGCCGCTGCGCCTGCTGCGCCTGTAGCATCAGTGCAATTTGCCAGGCGGGCAGGGTGTCAAACGAACCGATCGACAGGTTCATCTCATCACACAGGCCGGTGAGCGTTTGCAGAGCCGCGTCATCCAGCCGGGTAGCCAGCGGTGGACGTTCTGCGCTGCGATCGAACGGTGAGCCACCCTGAGTAATATCCGCTTCGACGATCAGTGCATCCGCTTTCTGCAACTGACGCAGCAGCCGCGCAGGCAGCGGCTGCATATCCCGCGTGCCCATATGAATGCTGCCCACCAGGTGCAGATGACAATCGCCGAGCCGGACATCCATGGCCGGCCAGCGATAACTGGCGGGAAAGAGTTGGCTGATAAAGCCGCGCAGTGAGCGCCAAACGTTGCCTGTCATTCCCCGTCCTTCGCTATGTTAAACCCCCATGCTAGCGGCTTCAGGCTTTGAAAAACAGCACCGAAACGGCTAATCCTGGCGCGGGGGCTGATAGCGCAGCAGGCGATTAGCATTCGCCACCACGGTAATTGAGGAGAGCGCCATCGCAGCACCCGCCACAATCGGGCTGAGTAACGTACCGGTCAGCGGATAGAGCACGCCAGCCGCCACCGGAATACCGATGCTGTTATAAATAAATGCGCCGAACAGGTTCTGCCGGATATTCCGCAGCGTCGCTGACGAGATCGCTAACGCATCGGCCACGCTGTTGAGATCGGCGCGCATCAGGGTAATGCCCGCGGTTTCAACCGCCACATCGCTGCCGCCGCCCATCGCAATACCCACTTCAGCCTGGGCCAGCGCCGGCGCATCGTTAATGCCATCACCGACCATCGCAACGCGTCGTCCCTGCTGCTGCAACTGCGCAATCGCCGCGGCTTTGCCTTCCGGCAGTACGCCCGCGATCACCTCATCAATCCCCACCTCAGCCGCAATGGCCTGCGCGGTTTTCTGATGGTCGCCGGTGAGCATAATCAGGCGATAACCCGACTGATGCAGCCGCTTCAGCGCCGTTGCGCTCTCCGGCCGCAGGGCATCGCGCAGGGCGATCAGGCCGATCAACTGGCCCTGCTCAGCCAGCAACACCGGCGTCGCGCCCTGTTGCGTCAGGCGTTCGATATCGGCTGCGGCGGGCTGGCAATCCACCCCGTTTTCCTGCAGCAGGGCGGCATTGCCCAGCAGCAGTGCTCTGCCATCGAGTATGCCGCTGACGCCCTTGCCGCGTATTGTACGAAATTGTGCCAGTGCAGGCGGACTCTGCAGGTCAGCTTCGGCAACAATGGCTTTTGCCAGCGGATGACCGGAGGAGAACTCCAGCGCGGCGGCACTCTGTAATACCGACTTACGGCTGGCTGTACCCCAGACCCGCACCTCGCTGACCTGCGGCGTACCCGCAGTCAGGGTACCGGTTTTATCAAACACCAGCGTGTCGATCTGGCTGGCGCGCTGTAACGCATCGGCATCTCGCACCAGCACGCCCAGCTCGGCGGCACGACCTACGCCCGCGATAATAGACATCGGCGTTGCCAGCCCTAACGCACAGGGACAGGCAATGATCAGCACGGTAGTGGCAATCACCAGCATATAGGCGATCTGCGGCTGCGGTCCGAACAGGTACCAGATGCCGCCGCTGATCAGCGCAATCGCCACCACCACCGGGACGAAAACCGCGGAGATGCGATCGGCTAACCGGCCGACATCGGGCTTGCTGCTTTGCGCCTGACGCACCAGCCGGATAATGCGCGACAGCGTGGTGTGGCTGCCGGTTGCGCGGGCTTCAAACTGCACTGAGCCATCCTGAACCAGGGTACCGGCAAACACCGCGTCGCCCTGGCTTTTGCTTTGTGGCACCGCTTCGCCGGTCAGCATCGCCTCATCAAACCAGGCTTCGCCAGCGGTGATCTCACCATCGACCGGCACCCGATCGCCGGTTACCAGACGCAACGTCATGCCGGCCTGCACCGCATCGATCGGGATCAGCGTATCGCCCTGAGGATCGACCCGTCGCGCCTGCGCCGGGGTCAGATCGAGCAGACGTTCCAGCGCTTTTGACGATCGCTGACGCGCCCGCTGCTCCAGCGCATGACCGAGATTGATCAACCCAAGGATCATGACGCTGGCTTCGAAATAGAGGTGCCGCGCCTGCGCCGGGAAAAAGTCGGGCCAAAGCACCACGCTGAACGAGTAGATCCAGGCCGCGGCAGTACCCAGTGCCACTAGCGTGTCCATGGTAGCGCTGCCGTTGCGCGCGCTGCGCCAGGCGCTGCGATAGAAATGAGTGCCGGTGATCACCATCACCAGCAACGTGATAACGCCCAGCGTCAGCCAGCGGCCGTGGTTGCTGGCGGTGAGCATCATGTTGTCGCCCATCATTCCCCAGATCATCAGCGGCACACCAAAAACCAGTGCCACTGCCGCCTGCCAGCTGAAACGGCGCATCGCGCGACGTGAACTCTGCTGCTGTTTCTCACGCCGCTCCTGCTCATCGTCGACCACCTGCGCGCCGTAACCCGCGGCATCCACCGCGGCGACCAGCTGTTGCGGTTCGACCTCGCCCAGCACCAGCGCGCTGCGTTCGCCCAGGTTAACCCGGGCCTGACTGACGCCGGGCACCTGCTGCAGTGCCTTTTCAACCCGGCTGACGCAGCTGGCGCAGGTCATGCCGTCAATCAGCAGCATGTGAGCGGGAACGTTTTTTTCTGCCGGACGGGAGAGCGTATCCGTTGTCAGCGCCTCCGGCGGCGGCTCCGATGCTGTCAACGGCTCAGGCTTTGGGGAAGCGTCAGCCGCTTTCAGCGTGGCGTGATAGCCCGCCTGTTCGACGGTGGCGATCAGGGCTGCCGCATCGGCCGCGCCGGAAACCCGCGCTTCCTGCTGGGTAACCTCTGCCTGCTCAACATCGTCCCGCTGTTCCAGCGCCTCTTTCACCCGTTTAACGCAATGGCCGCAGGACAGACCGTCCAGGGCCAGAGAAATGGTCTGTGACATGATGAACTCCTTGTGTGATCAGATTTGACCGGCTGGTCAGTTTCGATTCATGATTAAGCATAAACCTTCCATCAAGGGGAAGGTCAAGGGGGACAAAATGAACATCAGCGATGTGGCGAAAAAGACCGGGCTGACCAGCAAGGCGATTCGTTTTTATGAAGAGAAGGGGGTCGTCACGCCCCCGTTGCGCAGTGAAAATGGCTATCGCAGCTACAGCATGCGCCATCTGGATGAACTCAATCTGTTGCGCCAGGCGCGTCAGGTTGGCTTTACGCTGGATGAGTGCCGTGAACTGGTGGCGCTGTTCAATAATCCGTCGCGCCACAGCGCCGACGTCAAGGCGCGTACCTTACAGAAAGCCGATGAGATTGCGGCACATATTGAAGAGCTGCACGCGATGCGCGCACGCTTACTGGCGCTGGCCGAGGCCTGTCCGGGCGACGACAGCGCCGAATGCCCAATCATCAATAATCTGGCCGGATGCTGTTCTCAGCCGGGCGGTAAGCGCGGCTGAATGCGCAGAGTAATGCCTTCAACCGCCACCACTTCGACCGGCGTGCCCGCTGGCAGATTCTGCTCTGCCTCTACCCGCCAGCTGCTGTCACCGATTCGCACATGGCCGGTGCGGTTGTGCAGCGCGCTCTCCAGCGTTAACTGCAGGCCAATCATCTGGCTGCCGCGCTGATTAAGGGCATTCGGCGTCTGATGCGCTTCCCGATGGCGCATCCAGCGATACCATAAAAAGACGCAGACCAGCGTCAGAACGGCAAACATTGAGCCCTGAGCGGTCCAGCTAAACGGCATTACCCATTCGATAATGCCGACCATTACCGCGGCCAGGCCGCTCCACAGCAGATAACCGCTGGTGCCCAGCATCTCTGCTGCCAGTAGCAGTCCGCCCAGCGTCAGCCAGAACCAGTGCGGATGGGCAATGATATCGACCAGCATCAGCGTTTCGACTCGGTACGGGATGCTTTCAGCAGTTCACCGATGCCGGCAATCGAACCGAGCAGGCTGCTTGCCTCCAGCGGCATCATCACCACTTTACTGTTATCGGCCTCGCCAATTTTTTGCAGCGCGTCGGTATATTTCTGTGCCACGAAGTAGTTGATCGCCTGGATATCGCCAGCGGCAATCGCCTCAGAGACCATTTTGGTGGCGTTGGCTTCCGCTTCCGCCTGCCGTTCCCGCGCCTCTGCCTGCAGGAACGCCGAGGTCCGTTCCCCTTCGGCTTTCAGGATCTGCGACTGTTTATCCCCTTCGGCGCGCAGGATAGCCGCCTGGCGAACCCCTTCCGCCGTGAGAATATCGGCGCGCTTGGTCCGCTCCGCTTTCATCTGCGCATTCATCGCACCGATCAGCTCCTGCGGCGGACGAACATCGCGGATCTCGATGCGGGTAATCTTGACGCCCCACGGATTGGTCGCTTCATCGACGATATGCAGCAGGCGGGTGTTGATGCTGTCGCGTTGCGACAACATTTCGTCCAGCTCCATGCTGCCAAGCACGGTGCGCATATTGGTCATGGTGAGGTTCAGAATAGCCTGCTCAAGATTGCTGACTTCATATGCGGCACGCGCCGGGTCAACGACCTGAATAAAGCAGACCGCATCAATGGTGACGTTGGCGTTATCTTTAGAGATGATCTCTTGCGAGGGGATATCCAGTACCTGTTCCATCATGTTGATCTTACGACCGACACGATCCATGAACGGCACCACCAGGCTTAACCCGGGTTGCAGCGTACGGGTATAACGGCCAAAACGCTCAACCGTCCATTGAAAACCCTGTGGCACAATCTTGACGGTCGCCCAGACAGCCACCAGCGCCAGCACGATCAGAGCAGGAATTACAGTTATCATACAACCTCCGCGTTGTCAGATTAACGGGCCGAGTCGCTTCGGCCCGTGGTCCCGCCGTTAGTAGAGCAGGGAATAGAGCTGGCGACGGTAACGGGCAGCGAGTGCGTCGCCGGTTCCCAGCGCCGCCAGAATCTCCTGCAGCATTTTACGCGCCTGGCCGTCAGCAGCGTTAAGATCAGATTTCAGGAAGCTGAAAAGCAGTTCCAGCGCTTCTTCATTACGACCCACCTGATGCAGCTGTAACGAGAGTTTAGCAGCCAGTCCGGCGTTAGTCGGGTCGGCTTCCAGCTGAGATTGCAGCTGCTGAATCTCCGGCGTATCTGCGGCCTGTTTCAGCAGATCGATCTGCGCCATCAGGCTTTGATAACGGGTATCCTGATCCTGTAACGGTACGGCTTTCAGCACCGTTTCCGCTTCATCGCTGCGGCTCAGGGTGATCAGCACCTCGGCCAGCAGAAAGCCAATTTCGCTCGACTGGTTGCTCAGCTGCCAGGCCTCTTTTAACAGCGGCAGCGCCTCCAGCGGCTTGCCTTCTTCCATCAGCGCCATCGCCTGCTGAGCTTTCAGCTCCTCTTCACGCGGCAGCACTTTTTCCAGCAGGGCGCGAATCGCTTCTTCGGGTTGTGGTCCCTGGAAGCCATCGACCGGCTGACCGTTCTGGAACAGATAGACGGTTGGAATCGAGCGCAGACCAAACTGCGACGCCACCATTTGCTCTTTATCGCAATCCAGTCGGGCGAGAATAAACTGGCCGGCATACTCCTGCGCCAGCCGCTCCAGCACCGGCGTCAGCTCCTGGCAATGCTGGCTGCGCTCAGACCAGAAGTAAAACAGCACCGGCAGCTGCATCGACTGCTCAAGCGTCTGATGCAGGTTAGATTCGTTGATGTCGATTATCGAAGCATGTGGTGACATGGAGAAGTCTCTTTGCAAAAAGTGTTTAAAGAATATGGGGCCGACTGGCCGCGCTTCAAGTTCTAATCAGGCCGGGCGCTTAATGACTGCGCAAAATGCGATCCAGCATCCAGCCTGGCAACAAGCGTTTCAACAGGCTCATGGCATGTGCGACCAGCGTCACCGGATAGCGTAAACGTGGATGTTTACTCTCGAGTGCATGACGAAGTTTAGGCAGAATGGCCTCCGGTGGCAGCGTAAAGCGCGCGGCAATGCCCGGATTGCGCACCGGCTTATCCTGCTCGCCCTGGGTCACATTATCGGTGAAACGGGTGTGAATCGGGCCCGGTTCAATCAGGCTGACGCGGATCTGACTGCTCCGCAGCTCCAGCCGCAGCGCATCGCTCCAGGCTTCCAGCGCATACTTACTGGCGGCGTACGCGCCCCGGCCCGGCGTCGAGATCAGCCCGAGCACCGAACTGGTATTAATAATCCGGCCATCGCCGCTGGCCGCCAGCGCGGGGATCAGCCGCAGCGTCAGCTGATGAACGCCGAAAAAGTTACTGGAAAACTGCTGCTCCAGCTGCTGACGAGAGAGGGTGCGTAACGGTCCATAAAGACCAAAACCGGCATTATTAAACAGGCCGGCGAGACAGTTATCGCTGAGCGCGATGACCTTATCGGCAGCGTGATCGACGCTGTGTGGATCGTCGAGATCCAGCTGCAGTCCGATAAAACCCAGCGTCTCCATGCGCGCCACATCATCCGCCTTGCGGCAGGCGGCGATCACCCGGTAGCCGCGCGCCTGTAAATCGTGCGCCGCCACCAGACCAATACCGCTGGAACAACCTGTTATCAGGATGGTTTTTTGCATTTCTTTACCCTTTTTGCACGCCTGTTCGCGCTACGGCTGCTTAACTAAGGGAGCCAGCTCTTTTGCCATCAGCTGCGCAATAAAAGATTGCGCATCCGGATTGGGATGAATACCGTCCTGCTGCATCCACTCCGGCTTCAGATAGACCTGCTCCATGAAAAAGGGCACCAGCGGAATATTGTACTGCTGCGCTAAATCAGGATAGATACCGCTGAACGCCTCGGTATAGCGGCGTCCGTAATTGGCCGGCAGCCGAATCTGCATCAGCAGCGGCTTCGCGTTGGCGGCTTTAACATCGTCGATCACTTTACGCAGATTTTGCGCGATATCAGCGGGCGGGAAACCACGCAGACCGTCGTTACCGCCCAATTCGATTAACACCCATTGCGGCTGATGCTGCTTTAATAGCGCCGGCAAACGCGCCAGTCCTTGTGCGGCGGTATCGCCGCTGATGCTGGCGTTGATCACTCTGGGCTGCTGTTGCCACTGCTTATCCAGCAGGCTCGGCCAGGCCGCAGTCGCAGACATCCGGTATCCGGCGCTCAGGCTGTCGCCCAGTACCATCAGGGTGTCAGCGGCGGCAAAACGCGACACCAGCAAAAGAATCAATAACAGGAAGGGATAATGCCAGCGGAAAACATTGTTGAAGTTCATCATCTTACTAAATCCGTCGGTCAGGGAGAGCATCAGTTAACCATCCTTACCGGAGTTGAGTTAGTTGTCAAACCAGCCGAGACCATCGCGCTGATCGGCGAGTCGGGCTCCGGTAAGTCAACCCTGCTGGGGATTCTGGCCGGGCTGGACGATGGTAGCAGCGGTGAGGTTCATCTGCTGGGCCAGCCGCTGCACCAGATGAATGAAGAGCAGCGTGCGGCGTTACGCGCTCGCCAGGTCGGGTTTGTCTTTCAGTCTTTTATGCTGGTGCCGACCCTGAATGCGCTGGAAAATGTGCAACTGCCGTCGCTGCTGCGGGGTGACAGCGATCGTCAGAGCCGCGAGCAGGCGCGGGAACTGTTGACGCTGCTCGGGCTGGGTGAGCGTCTGCACCATCTGCCGGCGCAGCTTTCCGGCGGCGAGCAGCAGCGTGTGGCGCTGGCGCGTGCCTTCAGTGGCCGTCCAGGCCTGCTGTTTGCCGATGAGCCGACCGGCAATCTTGACCGCAAAACCGGCGATCGCATCGCCGACCTGCTGTTTTCGCTGAACCGCGATTTTGCCACCACCCTGATTCTGGTCACCCACGATGAGCAACTGGCGGCGCGCTGCGATCGTCGCCTGCGGCTGCGTGACGGTAAATTATGGGAGGAGCAATGATCTGGCGCTGGTTCTGGCGCGAGTGGCGCTCGCCCTCGCTGTTAATTGTCTGGCTGGCGTTGACGCTGGCGGTGGCCTGCGTGCTGGCGCTGGGGTCGATCAGCGATCGGATGGAGAAAGGCCTCAGCCAGCAGAGCCGTGATTTTATGGCGGGCGACCGGACGCTGCGCAGCAGTGATACGGCGCCGGAGGCGTGGCTGGAGAAAGCGCGGGAAACCGGGTTGACGGTCAGCCGGCAGCTAACCTTTATGACCATGACCTTTGCCGATCAGACGCCGCAGCTGGCAGCCGTGAAGGCGGTGGATGATCGCTATCCGATGTTTGGCACGTTGCAGACCCAACCCGCGGATCTGAAGCCGCAGGCGGGCACCGCGCTGGCGGCACCGCGGCTGATGGCGTTGCTCAATCTCAAGGTCGGCGATCTGCTTGAGGTGGGCGATACTCAGCTACGGATTGCCGGTGAAGTGATTCAGGAGCCGGACGGCGGTTTTAACCCGTTTGAGATGGCACCGCGGCTGCTGATCAACCTGGCGGACGCGGCAAAAACCGGAGCGATTCAGCCCGGCAGCCGTATCAGCTGGCGCTACAAATTTTCCGGTAACCCGGAGCAGCTGGCGCGTTATGACCGCTGGATAGAGCCGCAGATCAAAGCTGACCAGCGCTGGATCAGCGTGGAAAACTCAGAGGATGCGCTGGGACGTTCGATGCAGCGGGCACAACAGTTCCTGCTGTTATCTGCGCTGCTGACCCTGATGCTGGCGATTGCCGCGGTGGCAGTGGCCATGAGCCACTATTGCCGCAGTCGCTACGATCTGGTGGCGGTGCTGAAGACGCTGGGGGCCACTCAGGGGGCGTTGCAGAAGTTGATTATCGGTCAGTGGCTGGCGGTGCTGCTGCTGGCGGCGATAGCAGGCAGCCTGCTGGGCCAGGCGGTTGAAGCGGTACTGATGGCGATGCTGAAACCGGTGCTGCCGGCCAGCTTACCGGCGGCCAGCGTCTGGCCGTGGGTCTGGGCGGTTGGCTCGCTGTTCGTTATCTCGCTGCTGGTGGGGCTGCGGCCTTATCGCCTGCTGCTGGCGACGCAGCCGTTGCGGGTGCTGCGGCGTGATGCGGTCGCTAACCTGTGGCCGCTGAAAATCTATATTCCGCTGATGGCTGCGGTGGTGGTGGGGCTGCTGGCGCTGCTGGTAGGCGGCAGTAAAATGCTGTGGGCGCTGCTGGCAGGCGTGGTGGTGCTGGCCGGACTGCTGTCGTTGCTGGGCTGGGGCACGCTGCTGCTGCTGCGTCGGCTGGTGGTGCGCAACCTGGCATTACGGCTGGCGATCAACCGCCTGCTGCGTCAGCCGGGCATCACGCTGAGTCAGCTCTCCGCCTTTTCGCTGTCGTTTATGCTGCTGGCGCTGCTGCTGGTGATGCGTGGCGATCTGCTGGATCGCTGGCAGCAGCAGCTACCGGCCGACAGTCCGAACTTCTTCCTGCTGAATATGACGGCGGATCAGGTGCCGCAGGTGCGCGATTTCCTGCAGTCTCATCAGATCAAACCCGAAACCTTCTACCCGATAGCGCGGGTGCGGCTCAGCGAACTCAATGGCAAACCGGCCGATCCGACGCGGGATAACGCTCTCAACCGTGAACTTAACCTCACCGCGCTGGCGGAGCGGCCGGATCATAATCCGCTGGTTGCCGGTCGCTGGCCGCCGAAAGCGGGCGAGGTCTCGATGGAGGCGGAGCTGGCGAATCGCTTAGGGCTGAAACTCGGTGATACCCTGACCTTTGATGGCGATACGCAAAAATTCAGCGCCAGAATCACCAGCCTGCGTAAAGTGGACTGGGAGAGCCTGAAGCCGAATTTCTTCTTTATCTTCCCGCCGGGCGCGCTGGATAGCCAGCCGCAGACCTGGCTCACCAGCTTCCGTATGGAGGCCAATCCGGCATTACTGGCGGAGCTGAACCGTAGCTTCCCGGCGCTGAGTCTGCTGGATATCGGCAGTATCATGCGGCAGATCGGCCAGGTGCTGGCGCAGGTCAGTCAGGCGCTGGAGATTATGGTGATCCTGGTGACCGCCTGCGGCGTGCTGCTGTTGCTGGCGCAGATTCAGGTCGGGATGCGTCAGCGGCGTCAGGAACTGGTGGTGTACCGGACGCTGGGCGCCAGTAAACGGCTGCTGCGCACCACCTTATGGTGCGAGTTTGCCCTGCTTGGCGTGGTTTCCGGGGTCGCCGCGGCGATTGGCGCGGAAGCGGCGCTGTGGGGATTGCAGCGCAAGATCTTTGATTTTCCGTGGCAGCCTGACTGGACGCTGTGGCTGGCGTTACCGCTGTGCGGCGCGTTGTTGTTGTCGCTGTGCGGGGGCTGGCTTGGCGTGCGGTTACTGAAAGGCAAAGCGCTGTTCAGGAAGTTTGATGCGGCATGATGCGGCATAAGGAAGGGCTGAGTTTAATCCTCCTCCAGATCGCATGTCGTCAGCATCCGGTCGTCTTCCCGATCGCAGCCAGAACCAGCAAGCGGGTAACGGGAAACGCAGAGCAAAGCGTCACGCCGCCTGGATAAGAACGCCGCAACGCATTGGCCCGGCAACGGGCGCACCTCAGGGATGAGGTGCGCAGTGGTGCGTGGCGGGCTGGCAGGGATGCCGTTTTTGCGTTTTTGCGATCGTTTCCCGTGACCGGCGTCTGCCTCTGACTTACCGGGAACTGCGCCATCGCGCTCAGCCGCCTGATAAAGCCATCAGCAGGCGGTGCGGAGATTACAGTTTCTCAACCGCCCAGGCGATACCGCTGGCGTACTCTTCCGGTAGCTGTGGCACCAGCGCGTTAAGGGCCGCCCTGAGCCGCGCGGTATCACCGTCGGTCAGGTTAAGATGCCCGACCTTACGGCCCGGACGCACCTCTTTGTCATACCAGTGCAGATGCACCAGCGGCTGCTGCAACCAGTCAATGTTCACGGCGGTGCCAATCAGATTGACCATCACCGACGGCGCAAACACCACCGGCTGTGGCAACGGCAGCCCCAGAATTGCCCGCAGATGCAGTTCAAACTGGCTGATCGAGGCGCCATTCTGCGTCCAGTGACCGCTGTTGTGAACGCGCGGCGCCAGTTCATTAATCAGCAGACCGTCCGGCGTGACAAAACACTCCATCGCCATTACGCCGACGTAGTTCAGTTCCTGCATGATGGCGCTCAGCATCGCTTCCGCCTGCTGCTGCCGGGCCTGATCCGCCACCGGCCACGCCACGCTGGTGCGCAGAATGCCATCCTGATGCAGGTTGTGGGTCAGCGGATAGAACACCGTGCCACCATCGTGACCGCGCGCACCGACCAGCGACACTTCGCCGGAGAAATTAATTCCCTGTTCGACGATGCATTCGCCATAGCACTCTTCCGGCAACGCATCGGTTTCACCGGCGCGCAGACGCCACTGGCCGCGACCGTCATAGCCGCCGGTGCGGCGTTTCACAATCGCCAGTTCGCCGAGCGAGTCAAACACTGACGGCCATTCGCTTTGGTCGGCCAGCAACTGCCAAGGCGCAGTCGCAAGATGGAGCTGATCCAGCAGCTGTTTCTGAGTAAAGCGATCGGCCAGACGCGGAAAAATCTCGCGGTTCACAAACGCCGGGTGGCTCGCCAGTTCACGCGTCAGCGCGGTTTCCGGCCAGCGCTCGATTTCGGCGGTGATGACGCTGTCGGCCATCGGCAGGGCAGCCGGATCGGCATCCAGACCCACCGGATAGACCGCAATCCCCAGCGGTTCACCCGCCTGACGCAGCATACGGCCTAACTGACCGTTACCGAGTACGCAAACCGGCTTCATGCGTCCTCCCGCGGATCGGGATGATTCAGCACCTCATCGGTCTGGCTCTGACGCCAGTTCGCCAACCGTGATGCCAGCGCGCCGTCGTGAATTGCCAGAATCTGCGCCGCCAGCAGTGCGGCATTGGCGGCACCAGCTTTGCCGATCGCCAGCGTACCGACCGGAATCCCGCGCGGCATCTGCACAATCGAATAGAGGCTATCGACGCCGCTCAGCGCGGCGCTCTGTACCGGCACGCCCAGTACCGGCAGCAGGGTTTTAGCCGCCAGCATACCCGGCAGATGTGCCGCGCCACCCGCGCCAGCAATAATGACCTGAAAACCCTGGTCAGCAGCGGTTTCGGCAAAGCTGAACAGTTTATCTGGCGTACGGTGTGCGGAGACCACTTCAACATGGAAGGGCACGTCCAGGCTGGTAAGGATTTCTGCAGTGAACTGCATGGTGGACCAGTCACTTTTAGAACCCATAACAATCGCGATGCGGGCCGGGGCGGCGTTGGATGACATGCGGTCAACTCCTGTGAATGAACAAACAGACCTGGCCGGGCGGACAGGTTTTGAAGGGCACAGAGAATAGCATGAGAAGCGAGCAAGGAAAACGGTTGCGTCGGGCGAAAGGGGCGGATTTTCCCGACGATTAAAAGTCGAAATCGATCAGCTGAATGCCGCTGGCGTCGAGCTGAATCATCGATCCCCGGCTGTGCCAGGCACCCAGTACCGCGCGCTGCGCGGTTTCATCCTGTAGCGTCAGCTGATGAATGGCCGGACGGTGGGTATGGCCGTGGATCAGCAGACGTACCTGCTGGCGCAGCATAGTGGCGGTCACCGCCTCGTGGTTCACATCCATGATGGAGATGGATTTATGCTGATTGGCCTGTTTGCTGTCGGCACGCATCCGGGCGGCGATGCGTTTACGCAGCGACAGTGGCAGCGCAAGAAACAGCCGCTGAATCCACCGGTTATGGACTTTAGCGCGAAAACGCAGATAGCCGGCGTCGTCGGTGCAGAGCGTATCGCCGTGCATGATCAGCAGGCGGTGGCCGTAGAGCGTCAGCACCTGTTCTTCAGGCAGCAGCGTCATCCCGCTGGCGCGGGCGAAGCGCTGACCGATCAGGAAATCGCGATTGCCGTGAATAAAGTAGATCGGAACGGAGAGGGCGCGCAGGGCGCTGGCGACCTGCTGATGCAGCGGATTCGGATCGTCGTCACCAATCCAGGCTTCAAACAGATCGCCAAGAATATAGAGCGCGTCGCAGTGTGGCGCTTCGCGCTGTAAAAAATGCAGAAAACCGGCGGTGATCGCCGGTTCTTCCTGACACAGATGGAGGTCTGCGATAAACAGGGTACGCGACATTACTCGCTGACGGTCACTTTCTGGATGATCACGTCATCTTTCGGCACATCCTGGTGCATGCCGCTGCGGCCAGTAGAAACGCCCTTGATTTTCTCGACCACATCCATGCCTTCAACCACTTCGGCGAATACACAATAACCCCAGCCCTGGACGCTTTCGTCACGGAAGTTCAGGAAGTCATTGTCAGCCACGTTGATGAAAAACTGTGCGGTCGCAGAGTGCGGCGCAGAGGTACGTGCCATGGCCAGCGTACCTTTGGTGTTTTTCAGGCCATTGTTGGCTTCGTTCTGGATTTCATCTTTGGTGGCTTTCTGCTTCATGCCCGGCTCGAAGCCGCCGCCCTGAATCATAAAACCATTGATCACCCGGTGGAAAATGGTGTTGTCGTAGAAACCTTCACGGCAGTAATCCAGGAAGTTCTTTACGGTTGCCGGCGCTTTATCATCGAAGGTTTTGATTACGATATCGCCATGGTTCGTCTGGAAAGTTACCATTATTGTCGTCCTGTAAAGGTTGTCGTCAGTTGCTGAGGCCGCTTTATCGGTTGGCGTGCCTCTTTTTGTCGACCGTTCTTATATCATAATTTCTGATGACGCGTCAGCAGCGCGGCGCAGTTGGCTTGCTTTGCGTCGCGCGAGCGATAAAAATACGGCACAATGTCTGGATACTTAAAAGTGTCAACCACACGCCAATACGGAACCGTTCAATGCTTAAGATTTATAACACCCTGAGTCGACAGAAAGAGGAATTCAGACCCATTCATGCCGGTAAAATCGGGATGTATGTTTGCGGCATCACGGTGTATGACCTCTGTCACATTGGTCATGGGCGGACGTTCGTGGCGTTTGACGTGGTGGCACGCTATCTGCGTTACCTCGGCTACCAGCTGGACTACGTGCGTAACATCACCGACATCGACGATAAAATTATCAAGCGTGCCAATGAAAACGGCGAGAGCATCGAAACCCTGACCAACCGGATGATTGGTGAGATGCACAACGATTTCGCTGCGCTGGGCATTCTGCCGCCCGATCAGGAGCCACGCGCCACGCGCCACATCGCTGAGATCATTGAGCTGGTGGAAACACTGATCGCTCGCGGTCACGCTTATGTGGCGGACAATGGCGACGTGATGTTTGATGTGCTTAGCGATACCGATTACGGCGCGCTGTCCCGTCAGGATCTGGAGCAGCTGCAGGCGGGCGCGCGGGTTGAAGTCGCCGACGTGAAGCGCAACCCGATGGACTTCGTGCTGTGGAAAATGTCCAAAGCGGATGAGCCAGCCTGGTCATCGCCGTGGGGCAATGGTCGTCCCGGCTGGCACATCGAGTGCTCGGCAATGAACTGCAAACAGCTCGGCACCCATTTCGATATCCACGGCGGCGGCTCCGATCTGATGTTCCCGCACCATGAAAACGAGATCGCTCAGTCGAGCTGCGCCCATGACGGCCCTTACGTCAACTACTGGATGCACTCCGGCATGGTGATGGTTGACCGCGAGAAGATGTCGAAATCGCTTGGCAACTTCTTCACGGTGCGTGATGTGCTGCAACATTATGATGCTGAAACCGTGCGTTACTTCCTGATGTCCGGTCACTATCGCAGCCAGCTGAACTACGGCGAAGATAACCTGAATCAGGCGCGTGCGGCGCTGGAGCGTCTTTACACCGCGCTGCGCCACACCGACAGCAGCGTACCTGCCCAGGGCGGCGAAGCGTTTGAAACACGTTTCCGCACCGCCATGGATGATGACTTCAACACGCCGGAAGCCTATTCGGTGCTGTTTGATATGGCGCGTGAAGTCAATCGCCTGAAAAGTGAAGATCGTGACGCAGCGAATGGCCTGGCGGCGAAGCTGCGTGAAATCGCCAACGTGCTGGGCATCCTGCAACAGGACCCGGAGCAGTTCCTGCAAAGTGGCGCGCAGGTGAATGATGAAGAAGTCGCAGAGATTGAACATTGGGTGAAAGCGCGTGCCGATGCGCGTGCCGCCAAAGACTGGGCGCAGGCGGATATCGCCCGCGACAAGCTCAACGCGCTCGGCGTGATCGTTGAAGATGGACCGCAGGGGTCCAGCTGGCGCCGCAAATAAACCGGAGAGGGCGAGCAATCGCCCTTTTTTTATGGCGATTGAACAGATTCAGATACGCGGCTTTCGATCGATTCGTGATCTGACGCTGCCGCTGCAGCAGCTCAATGTGGTCAGCGGCCCTAACGGCTGCGGTAAATCCAACCTCTATAAAGCGGTGCGGCTGCTGCATGAGGCGGCCAGCGGGCGTCTGGCGCTGGCGCTGGCTGACGAAGGCGGCATTCAGAAAGCGATGTGGGCCGGTGGCTTACGCCGGGGCGATCGCCGACACGATCCAAAGCGGCTGGAGCTGGCGGTGGTGATGGAGGATATGGATTACCAGCTGGAGATTGGCTTTCCCGAACCGCTGGTCACCAGCCTGTTCAATCTCGATCCGTTGGTGAAGCAGGAGCGACTCTGGCTGAGCGGTCAGCAGCGCCGTCCTTCCGCCTGCATTATGCAGCGCGAAAATCAGACCGCCTTTCTGCACAACGTTGAGGGCGAACGCGTCGCTTATCCGGCGGTGCTGCATCCCGAAGAGTCGCTGTTCGGTCAGCTTGGCGAACCGCATCGCTATCCGGAGCTTTCGCAGCTGCGTGAACGTCTGCAGCAGTGGCGTTTCTATCATGAGTTCGCGGTCTGGCCTGGCTCACCGATACGTGCGCCGCAGATTGGCGTCCGGGCCCCGGTGCTGGCGCATGACGGCAGTAATCTGGCGGCGGCGTGGGCGACCATTGTGGAGCGCGGCCATTCAGAGCTGTTGTTTGAGGTGATGGCGCAGGCCTTTCCCGACAGCCAGTTTGAGGTGGAGGTCCAGAACGGTCGTTTTCAGATGCTGATGTCGCGACGTGGCATTCTGCGCCCGCTGGAAAGCGCTGAGTTTTCTGACGGTACGCTACGGTTTCTCTGTCTGGTGGTGGCGCTGCTCAGCCCGCGTCCACCCGCCTTTATGGCGCTGAATGAGCCGGAGAACAGCCTGCATGAAGATCTGCTGCCGGCGCTGGCACGCTTAATCGCTGAAGCCAGTGAGTTCAGTCAGCTCTGGATCACCAGCCATTCGCCCCTGCTCGCGACGTTGATTGCGCAGCACACGGCGGTGAATCATATTGCGCTGGAACAGCGGGAAGGGGAGACGCGGGTGAAGGGGGAGACGTTGTTGTAACAGCGTCCCCGCAGGGACGCCGGAGGTTTACGCGACCACAGTAATGCGGAAACCTGAAAATTCTACGGTCTGACCGGCTACGATTTTGCAGCGTTTACGCGTTTCCACCGCGCCATCGACCTTCACTTCACCCTCGGCAATCACGACTTTAGCCTGTGCGCCGCTCTGAACCCAGCCTTCCAGTTTCAGCAGATCACACAGATCGACGTGCGGGAATTTTCCCAGCGAAAAAGTTGCCATTTATTCTACCTCTCCATCATGAAACTCTTCACACGCCTGCAGCGTGTTTTGAATCAGGGTTGCAACGGTCATCGGTCCGACACCGCCTGGTACCGGCGTGATATAGGCCGCGCGCTGTGACGCGGAATCAAAATCGACGTCGCCAACCACTTTGCCGCTTTCCAGCCGGTTAATGCCGACATCAATCACAATAGCGCCCGGCTTAATCCAGTCGCCCGGAATAAAGCCCGGTTTACCGACCGCAACCACCAGCAGATCGGCATGTTCAACGTGATGACGCAGATCTTTGGTAAAACGGTGGGTAACGGTGGTGGTACAGCCCGCCAGCAGCAGTTCCATACTCATTGGCCGGCCAACGATGTTGGACGCGCCAACCACCACGGCGTTCAGGCCGTAGGTGTCGATGTTGTAGCGTTCCAGCAACGTCACGATACCGCGCGGGGTGCAGGGACGCAGTTTTGGCGCACGCTGGCACAGGCGACCGACGTTATACGGGTGGAAGCCATCGACATCTTTATCGGGCGTGATGCGCTCCAGCACTTTGACGTTGTCGATGCCGGCGGGCAGCGGCAGCTGCACCAGAATGCCATCAATGTCGTTGTCCTGATTGAGCTGGTCGATCAGCTCCAGCAGCTCCGCTTCGCGGGTGGTGGCGGGCAGATCGTAGGAGCGGGAGAGGAAACCGACCTCTTCACAGGCGCGGCGTTTGCTGGCCACATAAATCTGCGATGCCGGGTTTTCACCCACCAGAACCACTGCCAGACCCGGCGCACGTTTGCCGGCCGCCAGACGCTGCTTCACTTTTTCCGCAACCTCAAGGCGCACCTGCTGCGCAATCGTTTTACCGTCAATAATTTTTGCTGCCATCAGAGAGGAAATCCACTGTGTTGTGTTGAATCGGGGGAAGGGGGCTATTTTGTCAGAAGCGTGGCGCGCTGTCAGTTACAGTTTCAGACGCGTACGCGCTTTCCGGCTTTTTCGTCGCGACGAGTGCCGGCCTGCATGCGTATGATATCTGCAGGACAATCAGGGGACGATGTAATGATTTGGATAATGCTTGCTACTCTGGCGGTGGTGTTTGTCGCTGGATTTCAGCTGCTCACCGCTGGCTCACGTCACGCCGCTCAGCGGCTCAGCAAACGGCTGCAGCTGCCACCGGTACAGGTGGAATCAATGATCTCTATGATGGGGAAAGAGGCGGCGAAAGAGTTTACCGACTATCTCAGCAACGATAATGAAACGCATCTGCATAATGGCGCAGCGGTACTGCTGATCTGGCAGGTGTTGATTGTGGACGGCAGCGAGGAGAACAGCCAGCGCTGGCATGCGATTCTCAGTCGTGCCGGTTTTCCACCGCTTATTAGCCGCCAGCAGCTGCTGCTCGCGCTGGGCTTTCTGCGCCAGCTGGAGCCGGACATCCCGGCGCTACATGCACTTCGTGAGCAATACAATGCGCGTTTCACATCACAAGGGATTGAGCTGGAAGGAGAATTTACCGACAACAGTAAACTCGTGTCGCTCAGCGAATGGCGCAGGCGTCACTGACGCCAATTGGTCATTACCGCAGCAGTTCGCTGCGGAGAAACGGCAAAAACGTTGACGTACCCGCTTCCCGACGTATAATCCGTGCCATCTCCATGCGCCCTTAGCTCAGTTGGATAGAGCACCGGCCTTCTAAGCCGTAGGTCACAGGTTCGAATCCTGTAGGGCGTACCAATACATTTCAATGACTTACGCTAACTTCAATCCTACCTGATTATCTCCTTGTGTCGTATTTGTGTCGCTCTCACCCAAAAGTGAGTCAATTTTGCGCGCATGTTCGGTCAGGTGGTTAGGTGCAAGGTGAGCATACCGGCGCACCATTTCGATGCTTTCCCAGCCACCCATTTCCTGCAGTGCAGACAACGGCACGCCAGACTGGATTAACCAGCTCGCCCACGTATGCCGCAAGTCATGAAAGCGGAAGTCTTCTATCCCTGCCGCTTTTAGACCGATATTCCACGCCGTGTTATCATCACTTCGCATTTTCCTGCCTGCCGGAGCCAGCGTTCCGTCGCTGCGATGTTTCGCTTTGGTGTGTACGAACACCCAGCGTGAATGCTTCCCTATCTGTCCCTTCAGCACTTTGCATGCCGTATCATTCAGAGCCACGCCAATAGCCTTGCCCGCTTTGGCGTTCTCCGGATTAATCCAGGCAACCTTCCTTTGCATATCAACCTGCGTCCATTCCAGATCCAGAATGTTTGAACGACGAAGCCCGGTAGCCAGCGCAAATATCACCACCGGCTTTATGCTTTCCGGCATGCACTCAATCAGCCGGTTTGCTTCCTCTCGGGTAAGCCAGCGGATGCGCTTGCTGACAGGCTTCTTTGTTTTGATAACTGGCGCTGTCTTTATCCAGCCCCATTCATTTGCTGCTGCGCGTAACAGCGATCGCATAAATGAAAGGTAATGGCTCTTTGTTCCCGCGCTGACTGGCTTGTCCTTGTATGGCAGCACCGGCTTTTCATCCCTGATTGCAGTGTCGCGCTGTATCTCCCACTTCCTGCGGTGGTTGCGGTTTATCATCCTGCTCACAATCTTCTGCACTTCCTCGCCGGTAATGGTGGCGATATCGCGTCCGGCGAAGTGCTTGAGAAAGAATTCAATCTTAACCTTGTCATCATCAAGGCTTCGCTTGTGCTCCTTCTCATCCAGCCACCGCATGCAGGCCTCTTCGAATGACCTCTGCGGCAAATCCCCTAACTCTTCTACCCGCCAGGCTTCTGACTTCAGCCTGTCGTGCAACTCCTGCGCTTGCTTTTTGTCCGCTGTTCCAAGCGATCGCCTAACTCTTTTGCCATTCGGGGTAAAGAAATGACAGTGCCATACTCCTCCCCTGAGGGTGATTGACATGATGGACCTCCAGTTGTGCCATCACCCATGCTCGCCGGGCGATTTTGAGTTGGATTTGAAAGATAAGCAATACAGGCTGAGCGCAGTACCAGGTACTTTCCGGTGTCTCCACTCGTCCGCCGGCCGACCAGTTCGCCGCGATTGATGAGATTACTGACGGTTCTGGATGAAACTTTCAGAAAGTCGGCCGCTTGGGCCAGCGTCCATGTTTCGTCGTATTCCATATCTACTCCTTTGGCGGCTTACCGCGGATAAATGCGATGATTAGCAAAATGAAAAGGGCGAGGTCAGTTAAGAGCTCGCCCGGGGTGATGTCGTCGCAGGTAGTGGTCATTCTGCTGACAGCATGATTGAAAACTTATCCGACACCTCATTTTTATAACGCTCAATGTCGTCATCCATGCTTCTGAATGGCACTTGCTTTCGGCTTCGCTGTAGCGTGTAACCGCAGCGGGCCATGTACCAAAGAAAAGTGTCGACAACATAGATGTGACCTTGTCTCCAGTTGCCGTTCTCATCAGCGTTAGTGATTGTGTTGTGCATCGCCTTGAACAAATCTTTCTGACTGTGGAAGTCCCTGAGAAATTCCGGCATGTATTCGCCACTGCTAAGCCAATCAAAAAGTGGATCGTTTGACATAACAACTCCTCACGCAGAGCGCGATAGTGAATAGGGTGGGTGGGGGTTAGATATACTGCGCTGAATCGGCGGCCAGCAGAGTAATGGCCCGGCGCATGGCCTCAATTCTGCGATTCATCTGATATTCGATAGTGCGAGATTGCGCCCCTGCTGGCTCACTGACCAGCACAACACGATCACCAAAGCAGACATTCATGTTCATCAGGGCTGCAAGGTGCATCGCCTGCTCGGTTGACCTGATGGGATTCCAGCTCTTGACAGCCACGGTCGAAAGTTCGATTTTCTCCAGTGGTGAGGTGGACCAGAAGCTGGCTGCAGCGCGTGACAGGCGGCACAGCTCTTCGTCGGTCAACTCTTTAACTTCATCCTGTGTCATTGGTGTAGCTCCTTATCCACCTGCCGCACGTAATAGCTCAGCCATAGCTTTGCTGGAAACGTATTAGGCGGCAGGGCGGTGATTGATTTGGCGTGTTTGTCGAGAAGTGTCGTTATGATGCGGTCGTGTTCTTTCTTGGGCTTGCCGTCAATGGCGCTGATTATTTCGCTCCTGCACTTACGCGCTACGGCCCTTAGCACGTTTTCCGCTACCGGCGTCATGCCACCTTGCGATGCTGCTTAGCGCGCTCAATACGCTCATAGTCTTCCCTGCATTCGCTACAGCAGAAGAAGCCTTTATCTACTGACTCCTCGCAGTTATAGCAGGCGCCGGTAAACTTCATCTCCGGGCGTTTACGGCTCGCCAGGGCAATCTCAATCATCTGCTGCTCGCGTTCTGCTGCTTCATCCAAAATATCGGCATGGCTCATGAGTTTTACTCCTTGATATTGGCAATCATCTGATCGATGTAATCATCAACTTCAGCAGCGTCACCGGAGGCATCTTGAAGCACAGAAACCAGCTCTTCATCGCTCATGGACAGTGCTGAAAGGATTTCAACGATGCAGTTGCCTGCGATGTAAAGTTCCTGTTGGCCGGCGCAATCCGCGAAGCATCCTTTCACTGCAGCGATTAGGTTGGTGCGAAGCTCGTTCGGGTAGTCTGTGTTGATCATTTTGGTTTCCTATAGGCAATAAAAAACCCCGCCGTGGCGAGGTTCTTATGATGGTTAATCTACGTTAGCGGGACATTTCACGCCGTGCGTGTGATATAGCTTTCTCCATTCGCTCCAGAGAAGCAGATGGCAGTGGGATTTCTCTTTCGGTGCAAATCTCTTTTATCAGGCCGCTAGCAATGACCAACTCCTCAAAAAGAGAAGCGATAAGCTCCCTTTGCTCATTCTCGTTCACTTTCCTTCCTCCCTTTGATAAACCAGGTCCGATCCCCGTGGGAACCTCATCTGCTTTTCGTGGTAAAACTTTAATTGCGTGAGCATCAGGAAAACCGCCTTAGTGGGCGGCATTAAAATCTATTGTTTAAACGACAAAAACGGTGTTTCTTCTTCCGATATTAGGCCGAAAAACCTCAAGTTTGCTATCCATAACTGAAAGACATCTCTGGATTCTCGAAAGCTCTTATGAGAATCAATGAAGCCATCAGGCATGTTAAATCCTTCGTTCATTTCAGAGGTTATTTCAAAGCATAGTTGCTCTTTGAAAAACACTTTTAACTCTTCTGTATTGCAATCAGACAGCGTCAGGCTGGCGCTGGATATCGTTTGCCTAGCAGAATCAATAGCAAGCGTAGCATTGGCAGCCTGATAGAATGACCAATCCATCCCCTTGGTGTTATGAACACTGGCATTAGCTTTTGCAGCATCTGCCTTTAAGAGGTCTTGAATATATTTCTTCTGCTCAAACTTAAATGAGTTGCGCTGCTGCTCTAATGACTCCTGAGCGCTCTTGCCGCTCTTGTGGGCTGCGATAGCTGCTGATATGGCAGCAACAGCAGAAAATAGTGCCACAGTAAAATTAGCCCAATCACCAGAGTGCCAACTCAAATCTTATCCTCCTTCTGATATACCGGGTCAGTGCCGCGCGGGTACTGCAACGCAACGTTCCTGTAATGCTGCAGCCGCTCTCGGAAGTACTCTTTATACTGCTCCTGCTGCTGCATCTCCACCTCCATGGCGATAACCGGCATATTCATACGCTCCTTGTACGCTACTCCTGACGCGGCTAAATCCACGTTAATCCTGTCGCGTTCTTCTCTGCTGCGTGCTGCTAAGTTGTGGCTCACAGAATCACCTTCGCAAAATAATCACCGAATGCGTTGATGATAGAAGACACGATTATCAACGCTATGCCGATAACAATATTAATTGATGTGGCTCGCCCTTCAGCTGTTGTGGAAGTGGTTTTACCCTCACTATCCAAGCCGGCAAATCCAAATGACTGAGCATTGGAAAGATAAATTCCACCACGAAACAATGGAGAAAGAGTGAGTAGCGTCCCTATCATCACACCAATAGCGCCAAACCTTGCGAGCCACGTCCAATCCTGCTCATGCCAAGATATGAAGGCACCTAAAGCAACAGATGCTATCCAGAGCGGGAGCATTACCCATCGACTACCAATATAATAAAAGAGTTTATCTAAACGATGGATGTCTTCCTTGCTTGTATTTGGATTGGATTTTGAAACCATAACTCCTCCTTATTGAGAGCTATTCTTTTACCCCTTAATCCTATCCCGCTCAACTTTTATGAATAATTACGCATCTTCTTCCTTCATGGCGTCCACTCCGTCAATTCATCATAAACTGCTTCATTAGCCTCTTCCTGAGACTTAAACGGTGCATCTTGGCATTCAACCGTGACCTCAGCATTTGCTCGGCAGAATGATTTCCACGCACTCATCCCTTGCGTCCAACCTATATGCCCCCCCAGCTTTTTTGTCTCAGTGCGCCACGCACGGTTAGCGAGCTTCATTTGTGATTTAGGCATTCTCTTACCCCTTATGCCGCTGTCAGGCTCAATGCCGCGGCGAAAATAGTTAGCGCTTGCGCTTATGCTCGTTGCAGTATTCAGCGACCTGTTGAACCAGTATTGGGTTATGGCAGATAGAGCCATCGGGAAGGCGCCATCCGTGGCAACGATTGCTGTATGGAATGGTTACAGAGCCGACCCTGATTGCGTCAGTTGGTTGCTTCATCTCCGCTCTCCAGTACGCTGTATTCAGCGCTCAGAACTGATGCGTTATCCTGATCAACATCGCTTTCGGCCTTCTCATCGAGCACCACGGCTTTCTGCATCTCGATACTGACCGGCAGGTATTTGAACAGCCGGCGGATGACGGTCTTCTTCGCCATCTCTTCCCAGTGCGTGACCCAAGGGCCGTTGGAGGATGCCTTGCTCTGAGCCTTGACCTTTTCCACCTGCTTAGCGGTCATGACCTCAAACTGAGTGCCGCCATCTTTCAGGCGGGCCACGGCGTATACATGCGTGATTGGTGCGTCTTCATTTTCGCCCGGGCGGTGAATAAGATTTTCGTCCAAGCCGTATTCGAAGCTGAATTCATCATCTGCACGAACCACGCGGGCTGAAAGGCTGACGATTTGCCCTGAGCGACGAGCTAGGTCAATCATGCCGCGGTAGCCGATAATCAGCTGTACATCCATGCCAGCATCACGCCACTGACCTGTCTGGCGGTCTTTCTCGCGCTTCTTAAATGGCAGTAAATATGCGTGGCCCAGTGCGCTGCCCGGCTCCAGCCCCAGTTGAGAACACTGAACAACGGAACCAACAAAGCTCTGCTGATTACACCCGGCGAGGTCAGGATTTTTTCTGATTTCAGTCGTGACGATTCGAATCATACGATCCGCTGTCATGTGCCGTGGCAAGGCCGCCGCCAGTTGATTTTTCATCGCTGGCTGATTCATGAAAGCAACAAGCGTCTGTTCTGGCGTTTTATTGGCAACCTGCTTGCTCTGCTGCGTCTTCTGCAGGTCAGCGCTTGCGATAGGTGGCTGGTTACTCATTTCTTAACTCCTTCGCCCAAAAGGGCAGTGATAGGGTTGCGATGCCCGGCCATTCATTCCGTGACAGGCATTCTGCGAAAGTGTGGATATTGCGTTTGTACTCAGCCCGCCCGGCATCCTTTGCCTGTTGGTCCATGATGAACACCTGCACCGGGTAGCGCCCGCAGTCAATTGACGTGCTTACAGCAAGGAACGCGAAGGTGGGGGTCTCATGGAAGTGCGATTCATAGCCATCTGAGTAGAAGGCGTCCTGAACGTGATATCGGTATGAGTAAAAGTCCTTCTGAAACTTCATGATGTCGGCCGTGCTTTTCACGTCCACGCACCAGTTAAATTCGGTAATTATCTTGTCGGGCCGGCAGCGGGATAAAACGCCGGCGTCGCGGTCATTCCAGTAGATGCTCGCCTCTGCATTTCCCTGAGCTTCGAGCATCCATCTTGCAATCGGGTGGGCCATAGCGCTGTCCCGCATCAGCTTCAACTTCCTGTTGTCATCGTGCGTGATAGGCGTGATTCCTTCAGCCTCGCAGCGCTCGATGAATTCTTTTTCTTTCTCTTTTCCCGCGGTCGTCCTGCGATTCACTTCCGGCCCAATCTGGAAGCGCTTACTGAACTCATCAGGCTCCAGCAGAAGGCAGTGCAGGGCGGTACCTAAATCAAGCGCCGCCGTTTTTTCCTCATCGACAGGGGCATGTTTTCGCCACTGGTAAATGGCAGGGTTTATTGCGATGTCATCCAACTGCGATTTGCTGATGCCAGCGCCGCGGTGATAATCCTCGTTGCTGATGTCGTAATAGATACCCGGCTGCATTAGGCCGCCTCCTGATTTCCATGTTTGTTGCGGTAAATCCCGATCGCAATTTCACGCCGCGCAGCCTTAATCATTGCATCACGTAAAAACGCCTCAGCCGCTTCGTGCTGCTCGTCGTCTTCGTCGAACATCTCTATGGCGGGATAGTCGTAATGGCGCGTCAGGAAGGCGCACAGAGCAGGCATTAACGGGTTTGTCTTATGCTGGTTCATCCGCGCATCGACCTCTGCAGCTATGAACTCAAGTTCGCTCTCCGGCAGGTTGTCGGCGATATCCTGCACCTCGTGCCGGGCTGTTCTGTTCAGTCTCATTGCAAAGCCCTCCGCAGCAGCTGCATCGCCATCGCCCATTTGGCACGGTCGCCGAAAAGATGAGCCTCTCTGGAAAGCTCCTGAGCCTTCGTGAAGTACCGTGATTTCATTGTTATGGTGTCCCTGGCTGATTCAGAGTGTTAAGGAGATTGCGCCAGCCAGTGCGAATGCGACGGACAACGCGGTCGAGTTGAGACGTGTTAAAACCGAAGCCACCCATGTGGGTAGCCCCAGCTAAAGCGAAAGCTTGCATGGGTGATTCCTTGAATTCGGTTAGGTTTGCTGTCAAAAAAATGGCCCGCATTGCGCAGGCCAGAAGGATGTAACGATTCTCTCTCTAAAGCGTATGGTGCGTAGCACCTCAAAGCCGTCTGAGTAGGCGGCTTTACGGTGTCACTCAGCGGGCGGTTCAGGTAAGGGCATCCAGTGGGTTACTGTGTAAGAATGTCCCTTGCCTCTAATAGAGCACCACGCGCCAATGAATTGTTCGTATCCTGAATATCTGGCATTTTCGATATTAAACTTTTCACATACAGGGATTCTTATAAGAACTTCCTGACCGACTTCTGGGTAGCGGTCACTGCACTTAATCCATTCCATACTCATCTCCTGTAGTGGTTACTGGCCCAGTGCCCTTGCAATCACAGCCTCAGCTGCTTCCATCCGGCCCCATGTGGACGATGGCTTGTCCGGTTGCGGATATGTGTGCTTTTTAACGATGGCGACCATCTCCTGAAGCGCCTCAAGCAGCTCAGGAGCTGCGGCTATCAGCTTGGCATTTGCTCTCCTCGTCGATTCGCCATCATGCAGAGATATAAGTGCCACATACTTTCCTGCACATACAACATCCAGCTCTTCATTCACGCTCCAGACGCCTTGGTTACCCTTAAATCCAGTCATCTCAACCTCCTGCTATAAACCCCAGCCCCATCAACACACCAGTCACCAACCAAATGAATATGTAATTACCAGTGCTTATCATGGAGCCTCCAGATATGAAAAAGGCTGCGGGTTAGGCAGCCTCAGATTTCGGTAAATGTTTTTTTGCTTATCCCTTTAGGATTCAGCAGCCAGAATCGAAGTGATCCTTTTTGGTCCCCCGAGCGCTTGAGATGGCGTATGAAGTCAATCCGCTCAGTTCTGGTGCCGGACACTGGATAGCTGTACTCAGTCATTAACTGGTGCCTTTTCACGAGCCTTTTGATTAATCTGTCGCTTCATTTGGGAAACCATGCGCTTTGCCATTTCCCGGTCTTCGCACAGCTCAAAAACAATCCTGTACACCTCTTTGTCGTTCATATTCACCTCGCTGGATAAATGCTCTTGGTTGGTTTTCGATGCCCGGCAGCGTAAATCGCCACATCTGGCAGACATACCGATGTGCTCTCATGCCTGTCACGCAGAGAAGGGGAGATGCAGGCCTTCTCTACTCTCTGGCTGCAGCTGGATAAGGTGCTGACGATGCGGCGCTCGAAGCCCTGCTGTTGCAGCTTCATGGCCCGATGCTCTACTGCGCGTTGGAGCTTCTTGCGTTGTTTGTTGTTCATGTTGCCTCCGGTAATTGGCTTAGGTGATTGGATGGCCGGTGCTGATTTCCGGCATAAGGCGCTTGTTCGGCGGCATCGAGCTTGCTTATTCGCTTGAGCCATCCTTGTGAGTCAGCCACGTCCCACTGCGCATCAGCCTGCGCGTTCATCCAATCCCAAAGCCAACTTCACTTTGGTGAGACCGAATCAGTCTCAATCTCTATTGTTAAAGAACCCGCCACTCCGTTCCCTGTGGCCTGCCAGCGTCCTGCTGATGGGATAGATATTATGCGTACAGCGCATATGCGTCAAGCGCATAATTGATTTGGTGTGTCTGTTTTTCATCGATATTTGGTTATGTGTTTGAAACAGAAATGGATTTATTTTTAAGCGGGATATGTTGCAGGCACAAAAAAGCCCGCACGTGGCGGGCTAATTTGCGAAAGGGGAGGTTATCCGTGACGGCGGTATTGCTGGGATTGGCTAAGCATCACGCGCCCGGCAACATGAAGCATATCCATTTCTTCAGCGGATATAGTCCATTCGCGATAGCGCGGGTTGTCCGATATGACGATCAGTTCGCTTTTAACCTTCTGCAGGCGCTTAACAAACATGTCGCCGTTGTAGTCAAAGACATAGATACCGTCACCATCGAAGCAGCTCACAGCGACGTCGACAAAAATCAGGTCGCCTGGCTCAATAGTGCCTTCCATACTGTCACCACGAACGTTAATAAGCTTCACGGATGACTCCGGCCGGTTACCGAATATGACCCTCGCTTGATCGGGAACATATTCAATAGACCTTATGACTTCAACGACGTCCTTCGAGGGTGAACCATCTCCGGCGCTTGCTGAAACATCAAGAACATCAATCCTGTACACATCTTTTCTCCCCTTTTTTATAATGGAACCGATACTGTATGAATCTACAGTATCATTGGCTTCATTGGAAGAGAATAGCTCAGATACAGGAACTGCGAGAGCTTCCGCAATCTTATGTATAAGGGAATCGCTGTAACCCTGCATTCCACGCTCAAGGCGTGACAGGTTGCCCACGTCGCTATCCACACGCAACGCGAGTTCTGTCAGGGTCATCTTATTCGCTTTGCGAATCTGTCTAATCTTGTCGCCTATTTTCATGGCGTGTATTCAACCTTTTTTATGCGTGACACGCAAAGCGCCTTGCGCATATTTTACAATTCGCATATTATGCGTATAGCGCATTTAGGAGGTGCATTATGCCAACACCATTAAGGAAAATGCGTGTAGAGAAAAAGCTGACAATTTCCGAGGTAGCCATCGCAACGCAACTTGACGTTGGAAACCTCAGCCGGATTGAAAGGGGAATTCAGGTTCCCTCTCTCGAAACGGCAGAGAAGTTGTCCCGGTTCTTCAAAGGGAAGATCACCGAAATGCAGATTCTCTATCCGCAGCGATACATGAAGTCAGCCGACACAGCGGCTTAAGCAACACCGCTCTTTATCAATCTGACCGGAGGCTGTTTCGGCCCCCAAAAACCGAAGTGACTTGCTCACCGCAATGTCACGCAATCATTTACCTACAAGGAAATTATCAATCATGGAACAAGCAAGAAACAGCAAGTTGATCAACGAAGTAGAAACCGAATTACGCAGCCGCCTGACACACAAAGGGCAGCGCGTTCTGGCTGATGAGGCCGGATGGCATGAATCGAAGGTAAGCCGCTTAAACCTGCGCGATATGGCGACGGTTTTCGTGCTGCTGGAGAAGGTGTGGGAAACGAGCCTGATAGCAGAGGTTGCCCGACAAGCGGTAGCAGCTGCGATGGGAAAAGAAAAGGCCCCGAGCGCTGGAACGCTAGAGGCCTGATGCACGAATCATACTGGATCAACGTACAGGAGTAATTATGAGTTCTTTATTATCGCTTTACAAGGCAAAAGAGAAAAACGGCACGGAAACAACGGTCAAGAAAACCTTTCTGGTACCGCTGGCAGAGCTTTACGTCGAGCCGGGTTACAACGTGCGCGAAATCGACCAGGAGCACGTCGCTGAATTTCGTGATGCATTCATTGCTGGTGAGTTTGTGCCACCACTGGCGGTTCAGGTTACAGAGCAGGGCATCAAGATTATCGACGGTCACCACCGGTATTACGGCGCAAAAATGGCGTCTGAAGCCGGGCATGAAATACCACGCCTTGAGTGCAAAGACTTCTCAGGTTCCGAAGCTGATCGCATCGCATTTATGGTCACCAGTTCACAGGGTAAGGCTCTGTCTCCTCTGGAACGTGCGGCGGCATATCAGCGCCTGCTGAATCAGGGCTGGACGCCTGCTGAGATTGCCAAAAAGGTTAAGCGCTCACCGGCAGATGTAGATCAGCATCTTCAATTGATGGAGTGTGGCGAAAACCTCATCGCAATGGTGAAGGCAGGTGAGGTAGCCCCAACCACCGCAGTTGCGTTATCACGCGAACATGGCCCGAAAGCAGACGCTGTTGCACAGGCACAAATGCAGAAGGCCAAAGCCGCAGGTAAAACGAAACTGACGCGTTCTGCGGCCATTCCTCAGTTCAGCGCATCAAAGGCACGCCGCCTGGCTGAATTGCTGGTTGATGCAGAGTTTGATCGGGATGGTGGTTTCGACAGCCTGATTCTCTCTCATGGAACCACTGAAGAGATAAAGCGGATTCTCGCTGATTATCGCTCTGGGATTAATTCTGACGGGGGCGGCGATGAATCTTGCGCATGACAACGTATCACCAATCAGGCCCGCTCTCAGGGCCGTGGAGCAACGTGTGGCAGATACAGACGATGGATACACGCGTCTGGCAAACGAGCTGTACGAAGAGCTGATAGGTGCCAATCTGACCAGGAATCAGGCGAAGGTTGCGCATGCTGTTTGCCGGAAAACATACGGCTTCAACAAGAAGATGGATCGCATTGCTGATAGTCAGATTAGCCAGCTCACCAAACTGCCCAGGCAGAAGGTGAATAAGGCAAAAAACGAGTTAATTCATATGTGTGTTCTGGTCAGGGAAGGCATGCTAATTGGACCAAACAAGAACCTCACGGAGTGGCAAATTCCTGAGTGTCACCAAGATGGTGTCACTGTCACCAAAGCAGTGACAAAAAGTGTCACCAAAACGGTGACAGGGTTGTCACCAAAACAGGGACACACAAAAGACACTATTACAAAAGACAAGAAAGACATTAAATCTACGTCAGAGAATTCTGCCGAATCCTCCGACACATCCCTGAAGAATCTCCCGGTTATTCGGCCAGAAGCAGCAACCCACTCACCGAAAGGCGACAAGTGGGGAACAGCTGATGACCTGAAGGCAGCTGAGTGGATATTCACCAAAGTGCAGATGGTTACCCCAACAGCACAACAACCCAACTGGCCCGCCTGGGCTAACGACATCCGCCTGATGAGAGGCGCCCTTGAGGTAACGCATCACGACATCTGCGAAACCTTTAAGTGGGCCAACGCCGATCACTTCTGGCAGAGCAACATCCTCAGCCCTGCAAAACTCCGCGCTAAGTGGGACACACTCCGTGCGCAGATGAGCCAGCCAGGGCGCAACCGGCAGGCAGTAGCTCAGCAACCCGCTCAGCACTGGAACAGCCGCGAAGCCTGGGAGAATGAATTCCTATGAGAAATCTCGTATCAGCAATTCAGAATCGTGATGCAGGCGCACTGGCTCGCATTGCAGGAGATGGGCCGCGTCCGGTTGAGCGTGGAGTGCACGAAGACGTTGAGCGCCTGGTAGACGCCCTGTTTTCAAACCTGAAGCAGGTCTTTCCGGCGTCGGTAAGCACTGCATGGCGCAACCCGAATGACGAAGCCGCAGCAAAGCGCCAATGGATCGCCGCGTTTGCAGAGAATGGTATCCACAACAAGCAGCAGCTATCAGCAGGCATGAAACTGGCCCGCGCCAGTGGCTCGCCGTTCCTGCCATCACCCGGCCAGTTTATCGAGTGGTGCAAGCAGGGTGAACACCGCGCAGCCGGTCTGCCAGCCGATGAGGAGCTGTATGACATGTTCCGCCTGTACTGCCGGGACCGTGGCATGTACGACAGCAGCGAAGAGTTCCCATGGGAAAGCCCGGCCTGTTTCCACATGGTGACTGCGGTCTACAACCAGATGCGATCATTCAACCTGGCCGACTCAGAGTGCCGCAAACGCCTGGGTGATGAGCTGCGCAAGATGTCCCGCCGCATTGAAGCTGGAGAAGTCATCCCGCCGCCGCGCAAGCAGATCCCACAACTCCACATCCCGACCGGCAACGAAAAGGCACTGGATCATCTCGCTGATATTCGCCGCCGCTTTGGTCTGAAAGGTGGCCGCCATGACTGAGATGAACCGCATACGATTTGAACGCCTGTATCGCAGCGTGCACGGCGATAAAGACAACCTGACCAGATCACACCTTGGATATCAGAATGCCACGGTAGACCGGGCGTTTTTCTTCTGGCTTGAGGGAAGGGAGAGCGCAGCATGACACAGGTAATTCAACTGGTAATCACACCGCCACTGATGCGTCAGGCCCGCAACATGACGCTGGCAATCATCGACCTGGCTAAGAAGCGCGACCTGACGCCGGAGCAGTTCCGGGACCGCCTGCACGCTATCGACATGCTGGCGCGTGAGGCACACGACACGATTGTAGATGCTGAGTTTGAGCAGCAGGACAGGAGTCACCAATGAAAAAACTAACCGCTGAGAAGTGCAGAGAGCATATCGCGCGGCTGAAGAGATATGAGATGGAAAGCCTGTATCAATTTCCATTCGAAATCGACATGCGCGAAGCATTCGAGATTGCACTCCCCATACTGGAGCAGCAGGAGCGGGGATGCCAGAAGTGCGGCGGAACCGGCGAGATGGACAGCGGAGGAACTCAACCTTGGGGCGATCAAATACTCGTTGAATGCGACTGCCAGTTTGAACAGCAGGAGCGGGGTGATGGCTGGATTGAGTGGTCCGGCGGAAAGCGGCCAGTACTTTCTGGCAAGCAAGTTGAGGTTAAATTTCGCGGCGGGGAGGGGTGTATCGCTTTGAGCGGTGAATTGGACTGGAGAGATACAGAGTCATGCGGGGACATCATCGCCTACCGCATCATCCCGGAGCAGCCCACCAATCAGAACGGAGAGCAGTGATATGGGTGACTGGATTAAGTGCAGTGACCAAACGCCCCGTGACAGGCAAGCGGTAATCATCAGCGATGGTCATGACGTAGGAGTATGGCGCTGGCGTGGGTTCTGGCCGAACCGGGAAGGTGACAGCTGCTCAGTAGAGCATAGCGCGACAACATTGCTGGGGCCGATTACACACTGGCAAGCACTCCCACCACCACCGGAGGAAGCATGACAAACAACGATGAGCTGGAAAGGGCGCAATTTGAGGCTTGGATCATGAACTGGTGGCCGCAAACTAAAGGCAACCTTTCTTTCATTGACGGCAATTACACAAACAACTTTGTGGATTATGCATGGCAGGGATGGCTGGCCCGTAGCAAGCAGGAGGCGGCATGACAAACAGAGAGCAGTTTGAAGCGTGGTGGAAATCCGAGGAGCATGACCTTCACCATAATCCGCACAGCCCCTTTAAACGATTTGCATGGGACGCGTGGCAGGCATCACGTGAGGTAATAGAAATCGAAGTTCCCTCATCAAAGCACGAAGAAGGTTCTGACTATTGGTTTGACGATACCTTTCAGCCTCTGCGTTATGAGCGTGACATTGAAAGAGAAATCGAGCGACACGGACTTAAGGTGAAATCATGAACAACGTAATCCCCTTAAAACGCTCTGAGCACGTCATATCAGATGCTGAACTGGACATTCTGGCTTTAGACCTTGCACGCATGGCGAGGAAGTACGGTGATTTCCAGTCACTGCCGGCCATGATTCGCAAAACCCTTAGCGACGCATTAAAGCGAGACAAGCGCGATGGAGAAGACAACATCCCCCCTGCGGGATGACTGCGCGTGGAGAAATTGCATCAACTATTTAACATTGAAATATAAGGTTATTTTGTAACTTTCTTAGTAAAAATGCATCGGCGTCCTGAGACGAGAAATTAGCTATGGAGAAACAAACATACCTGCTTCGTAATAACAGCGTCCGACAGAACTGCATCAGCGCCATCCAGCAACTCCCCGCCAATCCCGACAAACCTCTGCAGGTAACCATCCAGGAAGACACCAGAAGCCTTGCGCAAAACCGCATGCTTTGGGCCTGCCTGCATGATGTATCAAGCCAGGTGGTGTGGTACGGCAGAAAACTTAACCCGGAATGCTGGAAGCATATTTTCAGCGCCAGCCTGAAAGGGCAGGAGACGGTGCCGGGCATCAATGGCGGCTTTGTAGTCCTCGGGAAATCAACAAGCAAAATGCGCGTCAGTGAGATGCGAGATTTAATCACATTAATCCATGCATTCGGTGCCGAGCAGAACGTCAGGTTTAGCGACGAGTCAGCGCGTGCGGCTGAATGGGCAGGAAGATTCGGGAGTACATCATGAAAGCTATTTCAATCCGTCAGCCATGGGCCTGGCTCATCGTCAACGGCTACAAAGACATCGAAAACCGTACATGGCGCACAAAGTATCGTGGGCCAGTGTTAATCCACGCAGGTCAGACGATGTTCAAAGAGGACTATCTGATGGCCAGTGAAATTGCCAGCCTGGCAGGTGTCCAGATTCCCCTGCCTGATGCGCTTGAGAAAGGTGGCATTGTCGGTATCGCCACCATCACTGGCTGCGTGGATGAAAGCCCGTCGCCGTGGTTCTTCGGGCCAAAGGGTTTCACCCTGACTGATGCGAAGCCGCTTCCGTTCGTACCAATGAAAGGCAAACTGAGTTTCTTTGAAACTGGCATAGAGCCACCAAAGGGGGCTGAAGCATGAGCAAAATCAAAGCAGCATTGCTGGGCATTCTCTCTGACGGTAAATGGCATCAGACGTCAGAGCTGATAGGGCCGGTATGTAAGTCATGCCGCACTAATCGGGCCAATGTGTCTAACACTCTCAGCACCCTCTGTGGCGGTCATCATATCGTAAAGGAGCACATCACCGGCGCAAAACACAATTCATGCCGCTACAGGCTGGCAAACGAGCAGGCTGGATTTGGCGTCAGCCCGGTCATGGCAGATTTCAATCAGCTACTGAGAGCCGCAAGGGGGCATCATGCGCCGCACTAAATCGCTCTGGGAGAGGATGGAGAATCACGCCGTCTACCACACCAAATCACGCCGCAAGAAACCCACCACAATTCCCGCAGCCAGCCAGGTTAACTCGTTCGATTATGTCGGCGGACTGGTGCAGGCCAAATGGAATCGACTGAGGAAGACGCGATGAAAGAACGCTGCTGCCGCTGTCACATAACACTCACCTCAGAAGACAAGTATCACTACGGGGCTAACTGTGAAGCCTGTAATACGGACTATCTCTATGAAGAACACGAACGGGACCAGCCAATCAAATCCGCCTACTGGCGATGGAGAGCAGTGTGCTTCTGTGTGCGCTTTCTGTTCTGCGGCGCTGCCAGAGTCGGTGGTTTATTGCTGCACAAGCTGCGAAATAAACCTGATGCAGGATCTCAATTACCGGATGTGCGGAGAGGTGAATGATGCTGACCTTTAAACACTTTTGCGATCGACCTACATGGGCCGCAGCCGCGGGCTATAGATTCAATTTTATCGACTGCCTTTCGCAGGCAATGGTGAGAATGAATATCTGTAGTGGAATAAAAGATGTTCTGCTCGAAATCCCCGACCTCGAATTGAGAGAGGCCTGGTATAAGCTTCCAGTCTGTCTGCTGGCAATTTGCTTGGCAATATCGTGGCCGCTGATTTTCTGGATTTTCGGCATCATCACTTATGCGCGCTGCATTCACGCTAAAAGGAAATATGCCGGAACAAAGAGTGATGTAGTTCAAAAAAATCTGCGCGTATGGCTTTACCAGTTCGACAGGGGGCGTCATGGCTAAAGGCATAAAGCCGCCGAAGCCGAAGAAATGCCCCATCTGCACTACCGAATACATCCCCCGAAGTTCTCTCCAGAAAGTCTGCCACAACTACAAATGCGCCATGGAATTCAACCGACAGGTTGATGAGCGTAATGCTGCGCGTGAAATACGTAAGCAGGAACGCCTACAGCGCGATGATTTGCGGCAACGAAGGGAAAGGCTTAAGGGTAAATCGGAGTGGGAGAAAGAGGCTCAGGCGGCGTTTAACAGGTACATCAGATGGCGCGATTTCGGTAAGGACTGCGCAAGTCATGATGGCCCACTCATCAGCAACAGTAACTATCTCACCGGCAGCGCTGTAGATGCCAGCCACTACCTCTCCCGTGGTGCGCGATCCCACCTCAGATTTAACGTTTTCAACGTCCACTCTGCTTGCACCAAGTGCAACAGGCAATTAAGCGGCAACGCAGTTGAGTTCAGGATTCGGCTGATTCAGCGCATAGGGCTTGAGCGCGTAGAGCGGCTAGAAGCAGACAACACACCACGCAAATTCGATATCGAGTACCTGAAGCGAGTGAAATCCATATTCACGCGCCGGGCACGCCATTACGAGAAATTGCGTAAACGTCAGATGGAGTATGCAGCATGAAACCAATCGATCATTACCGGCTGGCTATGTACCTGCACAGCAAAAAGCAGCTCGAATCCCGACTAAATGAAATTCACGCCAAGATTGAGCGCGTCCAGTATCAACCCCAGCGCAGACTGCCATTAAGCCAGCGCATCATGAATTGGTGGTTCGCATGACCGAATACCTCAGAGAGAAGTGGCAGAAGCTCCGCATTTACAAAAGGCGCGGCGGCTTTGCAGTGGATTACCGGATACTCAGGAACACGGCGAAGATGATGGGGGTGAAGCATGCGCATTGAGCGTGACTATCAGCAAATCGTCAGGCTGTCAGGTGTCAGAACAGCAGCGGACATGCGCCGGTTATTCGGCAATGGCTGGAAGACCATCAACAAATCGCAGCAGGCATGGGTCAGGCATCTTCTGGGCGTATGGGGCGATCACCTCGGTGGCGAAGACTACGACCGTGCAGAGGTTAACGTAATTGGCCGCCTGATGATGCGCTGCGAATGGAGTGAGCAGAAGGGCAAGCAGATAGAGAAAATCGTGTCACAGCTGCATTGTGAGGGGCTGCGTGGTGAAGAGTTATTCCGCAAGGCGCGTGACCTGCTTATCCCTCAGTCATCAACGGCAAACATCATCGCTCTCGCCAAAGAATCAGATGATGCCGCCTTTGTTGAATCAGTCATGGTAAAGACATTCGGAAGGGATAACCCGCTTCGGAACGTAGCCAGATTACGATACTGCAAGCGCAAGAGCGTGCAAAATATCGGCTCATCCCTGATTTATTACTGCAGCATCTCACCGAAAGAGGCCCGCAACAGAATGGAATGGGCGATGGATATCATCGAAGGAGAAATGTTTTACGCAATTAAGCGAGAAATGGAGAAGGAGATTCTTAAAATTGCAGCGTAATAGTGAGGTATAGCACAAATTGACAAAGACAAAGGGCATGTAACCTGGCACATTAACGGCATGATCGGGAAGTGAAGCGAACAGATCGCAGCTTTACAGGTCAGTTGCATAAATGTGGATGCCAAAGAGCCTCGCGACCTCACCAGTCGGCGGGGCTTTTTTATTGGCTTATCCCCGACAAGGGATAGAGAAAGTCTTATCCCTGATACAGGATAAAAAATTTAACCCTGTTGCCGACGGGCAAGGCACTTACTGCTTTTGCGGCAGGGTTATTTTTCAAAAATATCGACCTCCAGTAAACAAAAATGTTGACCAGGTAAGCATAAATGTTTACTATAGCTTCATGTTCAACAGACAGGAGGAGTAGTGAAGCAAAGCGAGTTCAGGCGGTGGCTTGAATCTCAGGGAGTCGAAGTTTCAAACGGTACTAACCATCTGAAGCTGAGATACAACGGGAAGCGAAGTGTAATGCCGAGGCATCCCGGCGCTGAGTTAAAAGAACCACTGCGTAAGGCCATAATGAAGCAGTTAGGCCTGAAATAATTAACCAGCCCTCAGGGGCTGGTTCTCGCGGAGTTTCACTAAGACGATATGCGATACCCGATTAATCTTGAGCCGTGCGACGGCGGATATGTGGTTTCGTTCCCGGATATACCGGAGGCGCTGACTCAGGGCGATACCCGTGAGGAGGCGTTAGAGATGGGGCTGGATGCGCTGGTTACTTCATTTGATTTCTACTTTGAAGATAACCAGCCTGTTCCGGCGCCTGGTCCGGTGACCGGGGATTTTGTAGAGGTTCCGGCGAGTGTGTCGGCGAAGGTGCTACTGCTAAATGCTTTCCTTGCTTCCGGCTTAACTCAGGTTGAGCTGGCTTCACGCATGGGAGTTAAAAAGCAGGAGGTGACGCGCATCTTCGATCTGCACCACTCGACCAAAATAGATACTGTTCAGAAGGCGCTCTCAGCGCTGGGCAAGCGACTTGAATTAGTCGCTGCCTGACAGGCACCAATAAATTCAAAGGCTCACTTCGGTGGGCCTTTTCTGTTTTCGCCCCTGCCAATCAACTTCGACTCTCACCCTTTCCTGTGTGGCAGCGGGCGCTTTTTTCTACGGTGGATATCCGCAAACGCGGGATTCTCATTGTGATCAACTAAGGCTGCGTCGGGCATTAGACGGCGGGAAGGCTCGGGAAGGTTTCTCAGGTGACAGTGGGAAGTTTAACCGGGCTTGTTCTGTTCACAATGTCATCAATTCCTAAACAGGATAAGTCCCCGTATCAGGGGGTAGGAATGCGTCGCATGCCATATAAATCAGATCCGGGCTTATTCGCCGCCATGATCGCCCTGGGGATGACAGTCCTCGGGTCGATAGCAGCATACGCCTACAAGGTATTAAGCGGGGACGCCTTCAGTTGGCGCACCCTGTGTCTTCAGATGATCGTCTCCGTGTTTGCCGGGTTCCTCATGATGCTGCTCGCCATTTACTGGCAGTGGCCGCAGGAAGTCACCGGCGCAATCTGTGGTATGGCTGGCTGGTCCGGCTCATCTCTGATTAAAACCCTTGAAAAGCGTTTTCTGCAGAAAGCCTCAGGAGATGCGGGAGTTGCTGAATGATGACCAGAGACCAGCTTAAAAAGGCTGCATCTATTTCTGATGCGCTAGCCAGCCGGTGGTATCCACACGTTCTGGCTGCAATGAAAGAGTTCGGCATTGATACACCAAAGCGCCAGGCTTACTTCATTGCACAGGTTGGTACGGAGTCAGGCGGGTTCACTGTAATCAGGGAAAGCCTGAATTACTCAGTTGCTGGCCTGGCTATCTTCGGATCCCGTCTTACTGCTGCACAGCGTGAGCAGCTCGGACGCAAGTCGGGTGAGCCTGCCTTATCGCAGGAACGACAGGCAGCCATTGCAAATATCGTTTACGGCGGCCGATATGGTAACAACCTGAATGGAGATGGCTGGAAATATCGTGGGCGCGGACTGAAACAGGTTACCTTCCACGATAACTACGAAGCCTGCGGTAAAGCATTAAATCTGCCGCTTCTTTCTAATCCCGATTTACTGCTGGAAGACGTCAATGCCGCTCGCTCGGCTGGCTGGTTCTGGCGGGCCAACGACTGCAACCGCTTTGCCGATGCTTCTGACGTGACCGGGCTGACCCGCCGGATAAATGGCGGGACAAATGGCCTGGCAGATCGCATTGCGCGCACGCGGATTGCAGAGCAGGTACTCCTATGACTGGTAAAGCGAGAATGGCGAGATATCGCCGGTTCATCCCCGTCATCTTCTCGGTAATCATCATCGGTTTCGTTGGCAAGCTCTGGTATGACAATGCCAACCTCACAGATCGAAACAACCGCCTGCGCGAGCAATTCATCCTGGCGAATGAGCGGAACATGAAGTTTGCTGAGGGCTTAGGGCCGATTACGAAGCGACTTGATAGCCTGGCAACAACGCTCGATGAAGAGAGCCGCCGGCGCTCTACCGCCGAGACCCGGGCTAACTCATTGCAGAAAGAAAACGAGTTCCTCCGCTCCAGCAAGCAGTGCTCAATAGCAATCGATCCTAGTGCTGTTGATAAAGCTAACAAGGAAGGCGGAGCGGTAATAATTCAGGCTGCGCCGGTAGGTGAGTGATGATCAACTTCCCATTTAGCTGGCGAACTATGCTGCTCGGCGTATTAATTGTGATTCTGGTTTTGGTCTGCAGGCTAACCATTTACTACCACGGTAAATACGTTAGTGCTGACAGCCTTGCAACCGAGCGCCAACAGACGATTGATGACATGCAAGTGCGTCAGCGTGATGTTGCCGCGCTTGATGCCAAATACACGAAGGAGTTAGCCAGTGCAAAGGCTGAAAATGATGCTTTGCAGCGCAAGCTTGATCACGGTGGTCGGGTGCTCGTCTCAGGCAACTGTACGAAGCAGGCCGCCGGCACCGCCAGCCTGGACAATGGAACCACCGTCGAACTCTCTCCAGTTGCTGGACGAAACGTTCTCGGTATCCGAGCCGGAATTAAAAGCGATCAGTCAAAAATAGCCGCATTGCAGCAGTACATCAGAGAGCAATGCCTGAACTAAATTAGCCTCGCAGTAGCGGGGCTTTTTTATAACTGCCCATTTCTGGTTGGTTATAGCAGCGTCACTTCATATCGCGCAGTCGCATGCGCATCTCAACGAGAGCCTTTCAGTAAGCGAGCCTGAGAACAGCCGTTATAGGTGGCGACCTCTCTCGGGCGGCTTTTCTGTGCGAACAGGATCACTTTCTAAAAGGTAGAAACGCAATGAATAATCCGTCAGTTATTCCAGCATTTGACTTCCGAAATATGGTTACTGTTTCAGGTGGCGAGTTAGTAACGACATCTGTTCGTGTTGCCGAGCATTTTGGCAAGAAGCATAAAAACGTGCTTCAGGCGATCCGTAACCTGCAATGCTCAGATGAATTCAAGCGGCTTAATTTTAAGCCCACTGATTTCATTGATAAAAATGGCGATGTTCAGCCAATGATGAACATTTCTCGTGATGGCTGCATGTTCCTGATTATGGGGTTCACTGGTTACGCCGCTTCCGCAATCAAAGAAAGCTACATTGCTGCATTTAACTGGATGACTGAGCAGTTGAAGTGCCGAGCTGCAATGGGCGAAGAAATGCAGCACCGTTTCGCAATCAAAGAAACTCGGTCGAAACTGAAAGGCACTATCGGTAGTCGCCTGATGAATGAACGGAAGAAAGAGAAGCGCGTTCTTGCTATCGAAGAAGAGCAGATCCATTCCCTAGCTAATCCGGACATAGTTGCCATCATGCAAGGAGTGGCGCAATGAAATCATTTCTGGCGGAATCGTATTCATTGGCAGTCATCGACACTCTTGTTATTGGTGTATTCCTTCAAATTAACGGTCTGGTGACATTATCTGTAACCCTGATTTGGGCATGCAGCCTCATCGCTGTTCCTGTTGCAGTCCTAATGATTATCGCCTCACTTCTCTATGAAAAATCATCAGGCAAGCAAAAAGAGAATATTGAGGAAATGCTCAGAAAGTCGGTCAGGAAGAGGTGCTGGTTAGTCAAGGCGTATGGATGGGTGAAAGTTCTTGCGACGCTTGGCCTGTTGGCATGGGCTGGCTGGGTAGTTACCGCCATAGTTTATTGCCTGGCTGTCTTAATCATTATGCTTGCGAACTCCATCTTAAGAGATGAGGCAATCAAGCAGGACATTGCGTGATCATCACAAGGCGCATTTACGAGTGCGCCTGATGATGACAAAACGCGCTTATGCCTTTAACATCCCTCAACTACTGAGGGAGTATTAAAGTGCCTAATATCAGCCATATCAAAAATCCACTCACGATAATAGGAATATTTGCTGGTATCGTTGAAGTGTCAGCCAATCTAGTTTTGCCATTTTTGAAAGAGCCTCAGCAAGACGTATACATATGGTTTTTAATGCTTTTTCCTGCTGGGCTTGTGGGCGCATTTTTTTATACCTTAAACTGCAATCACGTAGCATTGTATGCGCCAAGTGATTACAGTGACGATAATGGCTTTATGCGTGCAAATGGCGTAGTTGCTAACAATGCAGTAGAAAGCAGCACTCCAGCTCAAGGGTTTAGCATCTGATGAACAAAAGTATTGGCTCGACATACGAAAATACAGTGGTATTTCTGGATAATCAGTCGTATGAAAACTGCATATTCAGAAATTGCGACATTATTTTTAGAGGGGCTGGCGGAATCAATATTGTTGGGTGCAAGTTTTATGATTGCTCTTGGAAGCTCGAGGGCTCAGCTGCCAATACCCTCCAATTTCTGCGAACGATGTATAAAGGCATGGGTGAGTTTGGTAAAGAGATGGTTGAAGCTACATTCGAAAACATTAAAAAATAGCCGCCTTCGGGCGGTTTTTTATTGGAGTGAATATGCCTGACACATACCGCATCACCGTTACCACGAAGTCAGGCGAAACTCACGAAGGCCTGATGAACCGATCACAGCCTGAGATGGTTAACGGATTTATTGGCGTTGCCCGGGAGGATGGCGCTTGGCTATACCTCGCGCCTGATGACGTGCTCAAGATGGAATACGTGCCGCAAGAACAGCAATCCGATACTTGAGGTAAGCACACGCAACCTCGGAGAAGCTATTAATTGATGGCGATAGAGCGATTACCAGATCCAGATAGGTTGAATTCAATTTGACCTCCACATTGTATTAGGTGCAAAGCACTGTGGTGCCTTGCTTCTAGTGTGAGGGTTAATGTCTGAATAAAAGTTGTCTCTTACAGGAGACAGGAGAGTTTATGGCGACCAAAGCTAAAATTGGCCGCCCTTCTGAGTATCTACCAGAGGTGGCTGCTGACATCTGTTCACTGCTTGCCGATGGTGAAAGCCTGCGTAAAGTCTGTGAGCGCCCCGACATGCCAAGCAAGACGTCTGTCTTTCGCTGGCTTGCTGAGCATAAAGAGTTTCGTGACCAGTACGCGACAGCAACTGAGACGCGTGCTGACGCCATTTTTGAAGAGATGTTCGAGATTGCGGATGAAGTAGCTGAAGAAGCCGCCGCGGTTGGCAAAGCACGCCTTCGTATCGATACTCGCAAGTGGGCACTAGCCCGAATGAACCCGAAGAAGTATGGCGAAAAGGTGAGTCAGGAAATCGACCACAGATCATCTGATGGCACCATGGCGACCAAGCCAACAACTATCCAGCTCTTGCCTGTTGAGCCAAAATCATGAGTGACGCCGTTCAACTCCCGATCCCCGCCAAGCTTGCACCACTATTCACTGCAGTCGGTAAGCGTTATCGCTGCTCACATGGTGGGCGCGGAAGTGCAAAGACGCGCACGTTTGCCCTGATGACAGCCGTGAGGGCGTATCAGTCAATGATGAATGGAGAGAGCGGCGTAATCCTCTGTGCACGTGAGTTTATGAACTCACTCGAAGAGTCGAGCATGCAGGAAGTTAAGCAGGCGATCCTATCGGTGCCATGGCTGGCTTCCAACTTCGATATTGGCGAGAAATACATTCGCACCATCGACAAAACCGTGACATACGTTTTCGCCGGCCTGCGTCATAACCTCGACAGCATCAAGTCAAAGGCACGCATTCTGCTGTGCTGGGTTGATGAAGCAGAATCGGTGAGCGAGATCGCCTGGCAGAAGCTTAGCCCTACCGTACGTGAAGAGGGCTCAGAGATTTGGGTGACATGGAACCCGGAACGCGACGGCAGCGCCACTGATAAGCGCTTTCGCAAAGAGATGGGTGATGACTGCGTAACTGTCGAGATGAATTACACGGACAACCCGTGGTTCCCTGACGTGCTGGAGGGGGAGCGCCAGAACGATGAGCGCCGACTTGACCTTTCAACTTATGCGTGGGTATGGGAAGGCGCCTATCTGGAGAACTCAGATAAGCAGGTGCTTGCTGGCAAATATCGTATTGCTGAATTCTCTGATGATCTGTGGAAAGAGGCTGAGCGTTTGTTCTTCGGTGCTGACTTTGGTTTCGCCAAGGACCCGAACACACTGACCAGATCATTCATTCTGCATAACCGGCTTTACATCGAGTATGAGGCCTATGGTCAGCAGACTGAGCTGGACCACATGCCAGAGCTTTACGACACCATACCCGGCTCGCGCGAATGGCCTATTAAGGCCGACTCTGCGCGACCAGAAACAATCAGCTATCTCAGGCGTCAGGGCTTCAACATCTCCGCAGCTGATAAGTGGCCTGGAAGCGTTGAGGATGGTATCGCCCACCTGCGCGGATTCGATGAAATCATTATCCATCCGAGATGCAAGAACGTCGCAATAGAAGCCCGCATGTGGTCTTACAAAACGGACCGCATTACTGGTGAGGTGCTGCCGAAACTGGCTGACGGCTTCGAGCACTGCTGGGATGGCATACGCTATGGCTTGGATGGTCACATCAAACGTAAAGGACAGATGGCAGGAATGCTGCTACCCAAGCGACTGCAAGGAAAGTAGTTTGCTTTAAAACCTAAGTTGATCTTCACTGAGATTGATAACTAATTAGTGAGTAACTAAGGATAATTTATGCATAGCTTTGATCATCTGGTGGCAGAAATTAAATCGGAATTGGCTCTGCGTGGGCTTGACCATTCCTCTCTTATTTTCAATAAACTAGCATCACAATATGCGCCGTATTATCACACTTTCGACCCCGCTCGTAAGCAAGCTCTTTTAGTGAAGCTGAAGGCTTTAGAAAGAAGCCTAGGCTTGCAGAAAGAATTTGACTGGGAATCTGCCTTGTCACCCACTCAAAAATAGGTCGCCACGGCGGCCTTTTTTATTGCACAAATCCCACCAACGGACAAACTATGGCTGACAAATTATTACTAGCCGTCAATCACGCGCTGAATGACGTCAGGCTTGCCCGTGCGCGTCAAATGGCATTTAACCCTGGCATGGGGCTGGATGCGAAGCGTGAGAGCGCATGGTGCGAATACGGCTTCAAAGAAGAGCTGACATTTAATGACCTGCACAAACTCTATCGTCGAGGCGGTATTGCTCACGGCGCTGTGAATAAGCTGGTATCGAATTGCTGGAGAACCAACCCGCAGGTAATTGAGGGCGAGCAATCTGACGATTCACGAGAGCTTACTGCCTGGGAGAAAGCCAGTAATCAGGTGTTCACCCATCGCTTCTGGAGAGCATTCGCAGAAGCAGATAAACGTCGATTGGTTGGCCGCTGGGCTGGAATCCTGCTGCACGTTAAAGACAGCAAAAAATGGGATGAACCAGTCGACAAAGGAAAGTCGCTACAGAAGATCACGCCGGTATGGGCCAGCGCGCTAAAAGTTGGTAGTCGTGACAATTCCGGCGCCATAACCATGTGGCAATACACTGAATCGCTTACCGATGGCAGCACCGCGCAACGCAAAATCCATCCTGATCGCGTGCTTATTATCGGCGATATGTCAGAGGATGCGATCGGCTTTCTTGAGCCAGGCTATAACGCCTGCGTTAGCTTGGAGAAAGTCGAAGGTGGTTCGGGCGAGTCATTCCTCAAGAATGCAGCCCGACAGCAGAACATCAACTTCGACAAAGAGGTCGATTTCAACAATCTGGCATCCATGTATGGTGTGACGGTTGATGAACTGCAGGAGCGCTATAACGAGGCCGCACGCGAGATTAACCGTGGCAACGATACGCTGCTGATTACGCAGGGCGCGCAGGTTACATCACTGGTTAACGCCGTATCTGACCCATCACCGACCTATGACGTCAACCTGAAGACATTCAGTTCATCAGTTGATATGCCTTCTCGCATCATCGTCGGCAACCAGTCGGGTGAGCGCGCCAGCACAGAAGACCAGATTTACTTCAACGGACGCTGCCAGTCTCGTCGGGGTGACCTGTCATTCGATGCAGAGGATATGGTCGATAAGCTCACCTATTTGCAGATCATTAAGCCCGTGGCTAAGTTCAGCATCATGTGGGACGAGCTCAATGAGCAGTCATCATCTGACAAACTGGATAGCGCAGTGAAGATGAGCAACATCAATCAGACATCTCTCGCATCCGGCGAGCAGGTATTCACGGTCGATGAAATACGTGTAGCTGCTGGATATGAGCCGGGCGGCGGTGAGCCATTACCAGAGGATGAGGAAGATGGCGAAACTGAAGAAGAAGCCCAAGCCAGCAATCCTGCCCAGCAACAAGCTTGACCCGACCGGCGTTGACCGCCTTGAGCGCGGCGCAATGCGAGAATACGGCAGGCGCCTTAAGCAAATCAGCACGCGATACATCGAACTCCTTAACCGCATCCCGGCAGAGCCAGCAGTAAACCAGCGTTACACCTTCCAGTTAGACCCAACCCTGCTTTCAATGCTGCTGCAAAACGGCGATTCACTCGTTGATGAAATCCTGCTGCAGGGTGGTGAATTCAATCCGTGGCTCTTTCAGGATTACGTTTCGCCATCCTATCAGCGAGGCACGTCGCAGGAGTTTGCCAACCTGTCTCAGCAATCTCCCGCGTACGAAGCAGATCGCGGCAGTGTGCAGGAAATCCTTCTTAGTGATGCCTATCAAAGCCGGTTAATTCTGGTGAGAGCCCGCACCTTTGAAGAGATGAAAGGACTGGCTGCGGATGTTAAGCAGGACCTGTCGCGAATCCTGACTGATGGAATGGGCCGCGGACAGAATCCGAAAGAAATAGCCAGACGGCTGCGTGACCAGATAGGTATTGAGCAGGGCCGTGCTAACCGTATAGCCAGAACGGAAATCACCACCGCACTACGGCGTGCCAGATGGGATGAGCATGATTCAGCCAAAGATGATCTGGGCCTGAACGTCATGCTGCTTCACCTGTCTGCCATGAGCGCCACAACGCGCCGGACGCACGCACTACGTCACGGCAATCTCTACACCTCAGAAGATGTCCGCGACTGGTACAGCATCAACGGGAATGCGATTAACTGCAAATGCTCTCAGGTCACTGTGCTGGTTGATGCGAAGGGCGTGCCGCTCAATTCCTCAGTAATCGACATCGCCAAAAAAGAGTTTACCCAGACATGGGGTAAGCGTATGGCAACCAACAAATCACATCACTGCTGCGATCATAAGCACGCGGCTTAATCGAGAGATAACCATGACTATGCAGGTCAACGTCACCACTAAGGTGAACAGTCAGGCTATTCGCCGTGAAACGTATAACGGCCGGCCGCATCTGGTGCTGCCAAGTTACACGCTGCCAGCCAACGTTGTGATGAACGGCGGCCTGTATCCGGCATCTGAAATCGACGCACATTATCAGGGGCTGGAAGGCACGCTGGCGCCACTCGGTCATCCGACTGTAGACGGCCAGTTTGTCTCAGCCTTTTCACCTGAAGGCATCAACGCCGGTCACATTGGCGCATGGAACCGCAATGTTAAGAAGTCCGGCAACCGCATTTATGCGGAGAAGTGGGTTGATACCACCGTAGCGAATCAGAGCGAAGGTGGGCGTGAGCTGCTTGAGCGCGTTGCCGCTATTGAGCGTGGCGATGACGTTCCGCCGATCCACACCAGTGTTGCTGTCTTTCTCGACCAACTGGAATCCAGCGCAGAACAGAAAGCGCAGGGCATCGAGTGGGTCGCGAAGATTAACATGATGGACCACGACGCCATTCTGCTGCATGAGGTTGGCGCAGCGCAGCCCGAGCAGGGTGTTGGCCTGATGGTTAACGCTGACCAGGCGAAAACGCTGCAATCCAACTCTGGTGCGCTGATTGGCGAATCATACCGCGAGCGCGAACGCCGCCTTGAGCAGGCTGCCCGAGATAAGTTTGCTACCGGCCCAGATGACTACGCGTGGATCGCAGACTTCACTGATTCTCAGGCGATCGTCATACGTAACGGGGGCGATGCGCAAGTTTACGGTTACACCACCGAAGGCGGCAAGATCACCTTTGACGATACCGGCTCAAAAGTTGCCCGCCAAGAGTCATGGGTCGCCATCGTAGCCAACAAAGTTAAATCCCTTTTCACACCGCAGGATGCTCCTGCAACAAACCACCAAACGGAGGGCGATATGCCTTTAACCAAAGAAGAACTGGAACAGATTGGCACTATCGTCAGCGGCGCTATCGCTGCTAACAATGAAGCGTCACTGACGCCCATTACTGAAGCGCTGGCAGGCATCCAGGCCAATCAGAAAACGCTGTCAGATTCACTGACCGCCAACTCACGCGCTGAAGAGAAAACCAAGCGTGATGCGGTCGCCGCAGTACATGGCGAAATCGTTGCTAACGCACTGTCAGGCGAAGCACTGGACGCAATGTTTAAGTCTCTGGGTGAAGCCACCCACATCGGCACCAACAGTGCCAAAAACCCACCAGTGACCGGCGCACCTGATCCGGCTGCTTACTTCGGAGGTGCTGCGTAATGGCACGTTATCGTCGCGTTAATATCGACGGTCAGTCTCTGTACAAGACCGAAACCCGCGTTACTGCTGCAGCTCTGCTGCCGGGTACTGCGGCTGTAATCAACGACGACAATGAGTTTGCGCAGGCTACCGCGCTGGCTGGTCGTCTCTACATCATTGACGTTGCCTACCATCAGGGCCTGAAAATCACCGAAGCCGTGCCGGCTGGCGACTCTGCTGTAGGCAACTACGTGGAAGAAGGTCGTGAGCTGGCGCTGCTGTGCGCTGCAGGCATCTACGGAAAAGACGACCCGATCAAACTCGGAACGAGCGGTCAGTTCACCAAAGCCACATCTGATACCGATTCGGTTATCGGCTACAGCCAGGATGAAGCGACTATCGCTGCGAGCTCTACCGACTTTATCCGCGTGCGTATGCGCGTCGGCACCGTTGCCGCAGCTGCTGGCGCTTAATCAGGAGAATAAGAATGTATTTTACCGCTGAAACACTGGCTGCTAACAGCCGACTGCGCGGACACTGGAACGAGCTGTGGGCGAACCGTGACATCTTCAATGCTCAGCACGACATGATGGTTAACGCGTTTCGTACGCGCATGACGCATGACATGCTGGCAGCGAATGCCATCGGCGGCTTTACCCGCGAATTCTGGGCTGAGATTGACCGCCAGATTATCCAGATGCGCGATCAGGAAGATGGCATGGAAATCATCAACGACCTGATGGGCGTGCAGACCGTTCTTCCTATCGGCAAGACTGCGAAGATGTATAACGTATCAGGCGACATCGCAGATGACGTATCCATCAGCATTGATGGTCAGGCGCCATATTCATTCGACCACACTGATTACGATGGTGATGGTGACCCTATCCCGGTGTTTACCGCTGGCTATGGTGTCAACTGGCGTCATGCTGCTGGCCTGAGCACTGTCGGCATCGATCTGGCGCTTGATTCTCAGGCTGCCAAGCTGCGCAAGTTCCATAAAAAGCGCGTTGATTACTACCTCAATGGCAGTGACGCAATCTCCGTCGATGGCATGAAAGGTCAGGGCATCCGCAACCACCGCAACACTTCCAAGATCAACCTTGGAAACGGAGCTGGCGGCGCAAATATCGATCTGACAACGGCTACCCCGGCTCAGATGCTGGCCTTCTTCGGTCCTACTGGTGCCTTTGGTATCAACGCCCGTCGCAACAAAGTTGCTGCTTATGACAAGTTGTGGGTGAGCGCCGAAATCTGGGCGAACATGTCCAAGCCTTACACCATTGAAGTTGGCAGCGGCTCGAATGCTTTTGTAAGTGGCACTGTGCTGGATGCGATCGCGAAGTTCATTCCTGCCAGAGAAATCACGCCGACCTTCGCACTTACCGGCAATGAATTCTTCGGCTACCAGCGCCGTCAGGACGTCATTTCTCCGCTGATTGGTATGGCTGTTGGTACTGTGCCGCTGCCGCGTCCAATGCCGCAGAGCAATTACAACTTCCAGATCATGTCTGCTGAAGGCTTGCAGATTAAGAAGGACGGCGAAGGCCTGTCCGGTGTGGTCTACGGCGCCAACCTGGCTTAAGGAGAAATAATGGCTGATAAATACGAAGTGATTAAGCCTTGGCACGGCGTGGCAAAGGGTGACGTGGTGCAGCTGGAAACATTGCATCCATCACTGAAGCCTCACGTCCGCAAGCTTTCTGACAAAGCCGCGGCTGAGCTGGTTCCAGCAACACCTAGCGCCACGTCAGACAAGCAGGCCCGCAAAGATGCGATCACTAAGCGTCTTGATGAGCTGGGTATTGAGTACAAAGGCAATCTCGGCGCTGACAAGCTGGCAGAGCTGCTGCCGGACGGTGAGCTGGAAAAGCTTTTCCCAACCGCTGAATAACAACCGCCGCGCTGGCGGTTTTTTTATGCCCTGTTCCGGCAGGGCTGAGAGGCATTCATGGTTACCCAGGAGCAGGCAAAAGAGTATCTGGCTAGCCAGGGAATTACGCTGCCAGATTTCATTCTCACGGCGCTTGTTGAGCAGGCAAACAGCATTCAGGAATGTCTGGATGCTAATTACCCGCCAGCTACTGCGTTACTCATTCAGATGTACCTGTTAGGACTGATGGGGCTGGGGCAGGGCGATAAATATATCAGCTCTCAGTCAGCCCCATCTGGTGCGTCGAGATCATTCCGCTACGGCTCATTTGCAGATCGCTGGAAGGGGTCGCTTGGACTTCTGCGTGGTCTCGACAAAAACGGGTGTGCCACTGCATTAATACCCGCCGACCCAACTCAGCAGTCCTTTGCAGGCATTTGGATTGCCAAGGGCGGATGCATGTGTGGTGGGCGATGATGAGCTGGCTACCTTCAACACAACCACCAAAGCCATTCGAACGCGTCTGGATCAGAACCTCAAATGGCCGGGAAGCGACTGGCTATGTGAACAGCAGCGGTGAGTGGGTGATTAGCTGCCCTCGCATCGCCGCTCAGAAAGCCACTGTGACGAGCTGGAGGAAGTGACATGTCATCTTTAGCCAGTTGGTCATACACGGCTCAGGCGACCATCTGGAAGCCTTTGGGGCTGGATAAGTACGGAGATTCTCTTGGCTGGTCTGAACCACTGGTCATTGCCTGCGACTATCAGGGTGGACTGAGCAAGCGGTTAGGCGCGATTGGCAGCGAGAAGGTAGTTAAGAACACCATATGGACGGAGTACGCACTGGCAGATACCGGTGATTACATCCTGATTGGTGCGTCGAGCAATCCTGATCCGATCGCAGCGGGCGCTGATGAGGTGATGCAGGCAATTCGCTATGCAGACACCTTTGAGCGGCTGACTGATGATTATGCAATTCTGACGGGGGTCTGATATGAGAGTAAAGGTCCGCGGCATCCGTCAGGCTCAGCAGAACCTCAACGCACTGATTGGCGACATTCAGGGCAGGAAGGCTGTCAGAGCCATTCAGAGCGCATTAATCATCGGTTCTTCCCGCGCAGCGCTGTACACGCCTATCGATACATCCACGCTCATCAACAGCCAGTTCCGGGAGGTAAGCATGAACGGGACGCGCGTAGTTGGCCGGGTTGGCTACACAGCGAATTATGCGGTTTACGTCCATGACCCTAACGTGCCGCAGACCTTCCGACGGGCGACAGCCCAGAAGGAGTTTTTGACCAAAGGCTTCGAAGATGAGCGTGACGCAATCACAGCGGTCATTGCTAAGGAGATGGCACTTTGAACCTTCCAATGCATACCAGGGTGAAGAATTACCTTAGCGATGCAGGACTCACCGACGGCTTTCAGGTGCAACTACTGATGTGGAATGACACCGGCAGTCTGTCCGATCGCTTCATGGTTTTCAGGCCCAATGGCGGCTCAGCGATACGTAATCAGCTTGGCGGTGAATATTACGTAATGCTCGATGTAATCGGTGCCAAAGGCGGAAACGGCGCGGTAGATGAGCGAGTGCAGGCCATCATTGATTACGTCCAGCAAAATCCTATGACTGACGCCTGTGTCGGTTATCTCCAGAACCTCGGCGGCATCCCTTCGCCAGTTTCAACAGCCGAAGGCCGCCTGGTCTATCGGCTCCAGTTTGTTGCCACTTTCGGCAGCTAGATAAACGTCAAAGAGGAATTACCCATGGCAGATTGCCAGAACAGCAACGAACGTTTGTTCGGTGGCGCCGTTGTGCTCGAAGTGGCTGACGGTTGCCCCGATCAGGTGCCGCAGGAGTCGGAGTGGAAAGCGCTGGCCGCCGGCACATCAAAGGGCTTTGACTTCAGCCCGAACACGGTGACCAGTGATGCGGATGACGGCGGCGGTTATGTCGAAAGCATCATTACTAACTCCGATTTCACCATCAGCTTTGAGGGTGAAGTGCGTAAGAAAGGCAAGCTGGATCAGTACGGCGTTGGGCGCTTCATCAAGTATTTCGCAGCCGAGCTGAAAGCACGACGTCAGCCTGGTCTTTGGGTACGCATGGAATACGGCGAAGTGACCTTTCAGGGCTACATGGTCATCACCGCCCTTAGCTCTGACGGTGGCACAAATGACATTGTGACATTCACTACTGAGTTCAAAGTCGGTGACGCCAGCACGATTCAGGTTATCGACACTGATGAGCCTGTACCGGCTACCGGCGTTACAGTTACCCCGGCCACTACCTCAGTGGTGGTTGGTGCAACTCGCCAGCTTACCGGCACTGTGTTACCGGCTGATGCAACTGACAAGTCCGGCACCTGGACAACCTCAGATGCTACGAAAGCAACCGTCAGCAGCACCGGGCTGGTTACTGGTGTTGCCGCCGGCACAGCGACCATCACCTTCAAGTCGAACGACGGCAATTTCACAGGAAATACGGCTGTAACGGTTACTGCTTCGTAACCATTCCAAAGGGCTGGATTCAGCCCTTGATAATGTTTATGGAGGATGAATGACCCCGTTTAAGGAAATTGGCGAATGTCTGGTGAGCGCAGGTGAGGAGGATTATTTCTTCAGGCCATCACTTCTGAGCATGACGCGTATCGGCAGTCCGGTTGAAATCGTTCAGGCTTTCTATGACCTACATAACGACGAAGTGACGCCTCTTGTTGAGCGAGCTATCAAGGCTTACGGCTTGGTTCCTGAATGGCTCATGCAGCACATCAGAAGCGCTGACTATGGAAAGCGGGCGCTGCTGTCAGCTATGTCCGTGCTTGAGGCGTGCACTGATACTGATGTGGCGCCACTTATTGGCGAGTTCCTGCCAGCCAAACGAAAAGGCAGGGCGTTCAAGCGGCGATATGGCGCGATGAGTGACTTCGAGATGTTGGTTCTGGCCCGTTCACTTATTACTCACGGCGTGATCGGCAAAGCTAAGGTGCGCCAGTTGCAGAAGCATGAGGGCGGGAGCGCTTCCACGGAATTCAATGCCTTCGAGTACATCAGCGCGGCGCGTAGTCACTTTGGCATCAGCCGCAGTGAAGCAGAGCAGCTAACGATGACGGAATTCCAGATGATGATCTCCGCTAAATATCCTGACCAAAAGGGATTCACGCGAGAGGAGTATGACTCGGTTCAGGACGATTTCTTAGCCAGACAGGCAAGGCGACGAGCTAAAGCAGCATAGCCCACTCATGTGGGCTTTTGCTTCAATGTGATCAAATGATCAGTAACGCAAAATACTGCATCAGGTTATCCTTCTGATAAAAAAGGAGGGATAGATATGCAGGATGAAGAGCAAATGCAGTCCGCGCTTCGCCATCAGTTACAGAGGCGGCTGGAGAAGGTCTCTCCTGAGCTTCTCTCACAGTTTCTTTATGAGCGGGGCGTACCAGTCGTAACGTGCCTATTATGTCACAGCAATGATATTGTCATCCCTCAGGCTGCCGTTCTAACAGTCGGATCCCCTGATGAAAGTAGTCATATATATGTGCGGCATACAGTGCTTGATACAGATGGGCCGCCGCTTTCATTAGACCGGTATGAATACCGCCTGATATGCAATAATTGTGGATTTACAAGCCACTTTGCAGTGTATCCAGTGTTAAAGTGGGTAGAAGCTAGGGAGAGCAAGGGTGGGTGAGCCAATGCAAGATAATGTTTCTGTCGGTAAGTTCCCGCAGTATCGGAAACACGATGGAGGCGGCCCAACAGGAGGCGACGGCATGTTAGAACCAAGAGTTGCCAAACTTGAATCTGATGTTGAATATATCAAGCGAGACATCAGCGAAATTAAGCCTGACATTAAAAGCATTGATGGCAGGCTATCAGGTATTGAAGCGAGCATTGCTTCTGCAAAGACGACCATAAAAATAGTCGGCGGTGTTGTGACGGCGACGTTAGCCGTTTGCACATACCTCTTCGGGACTTACATTTCAAAGATGGTTGAAGCGTTAAACGGCATCGTACTCAAGTAATCCCAACCCGCTTAACTGCGGGTTTCTTGCTTCCTATTGCGAGGCATCCCGGCTAGGATTTATCCCATCTTTTACGTTTTGGGATAGGGATATGAAGAAGGCATTAGGTTTGGCAGCACTCATCGTTTCTTTTGGCGCTTCATCAGCGCCGTATCAGATTCAAATTCCGACAGATTCGAAAGCCACTTATACCGTGATCGAAAAGGGTAGCCAGGGGAATCTGAGGACGATAGTTACCAAAAGGGAAGGGACGTACGGTACTACTTTCTCTCAGCGCATTTACAACTGTGACTCGAACGAGGTCAAGTATCTCGGGTCTGGCGACTCACTCGAAGAAATGAAAAATGCTAAAGCTGATCCGAGTATGGCGCCCATAGTAAATCAGTCGATTGCTTACTATGTGGGGCGAGAGGCCTGCAAATAATATCAACCCGCTCCGGCGGGTTTTTTTACGCCCGGAGTAATTGAATGGCTAACGAAAGACAGCTTGGCAATATTGTTTACGAGGTTGAATTAGAGGTTGCGAAGCTACTTGAAGCGCAGCGAGAAGTTAACTCCCGACTTGATAGCATGCAGGATGGGATGAGCCGTTCAAGCCGATCAGCTGACCGACTAGAAACATCTTTAAATCGAGTGGGCGCTGCAGTTGCCGCTGCCTTCACAATTGATACTGCGCGCCGCATTATTGAAATCGCCGACAACATGTCGGTGCTTCAAGCTCGCATTACCCGGTTAAGCAGTAGCGCAATAGAGGCTGAAGAGACGATGAAGTCTCTTTCCTCAATTGCATCTACTACCGGTAACAGCCTGGCAGATACCGAAAAACTTTGGGAGTCGATGACATCCAGCCTAAAAGAGGCCGGTGCCACAAACTCTCAAATATTAGCGCTGACATCCACCCTGCAAAAAATAGGTACGATCGGAGGTTCTTCTGCAGAGGAAATGAGCAACGCCCTACGCCAGTTCGGTCAGTCAATTGCAGGCGGCGTTGTGAGGGCAGAAGAGTTCAACTCTGTTTTGGAACAGATGCCTGAACTTGCCCGGCAAATCGCTACAGGGTTAGGGCTCAGCATGGGCCAGCTTCGGCAGCGAATGCTTGAAGGGAAGTTATCAGCGGCCGATGCACTGAATGCTATTCAGGGCAGAGCGCAGGTAGTGAATGAAGAATTTGATAAAATGCCGGTTAGCGTCGAGCGGGCAAAAAACAGTTTAGATGTTGCTTTTAAAAACGTCATTGGCGACCTGAATCAGTCTATTGGACTTACACAAACGCTAGCCGGGTTGATGCAGACCGTCTCAGACAACCTTAACTACTACAATCGCAACGCTGGCGATGCATCTCGAATGCCTAAATTAATTCAGATGCAAAAGGATCTGAATGATGAGGTTAAAGATGGTCAGCGCTGGTACGAGACTGACACTGTCTTTCAGCAAAGAAGAGGACAGGCAGCATCTCAGTTAAAACAGGTTGAGCAGGAGATTGCTAGCATTCGAGCCAAGGCTGCAAGCGATGCTAAGAGTAATGGGACATTTAACAGTCCATCTACAGGTGGAGACGATAAATTAACCCAAAAATTACTGCAGAACTCTCAGCGACGGCTTGCCCTGTCGAAAGTTGAGGGAGAAGCCCGAGCCAAATTGATGGCTCAGTATGATGCTGAGGATGCTGGATGGAAAAGCAACGACCCACGAATTAAACAACTTCAAGACCAGTACGCGCAGACCCTCCGCAATACTGAAGCTTCCAAGCAAAATAATAGTGAAGGGAAGAGAACAGAATCTCAGACGCAAGCCATTAGCGAAAGGTTGGCTGACCTGAAGGAACAGTCTGAGCTGGCTGCAACATCTACCCAGGAACTGAGCCGTGAGCAAGCGATATTGCGTGCTCAGCAATCTCTGGGAAAAGCGGCTACAGAAGACCAAATTAGACAGGCGGGAGTTTACGCTGCGAAAACTTTCGACAGCGCCAAAGCCGTCCGGGATTTGGCCCAGGCTGAGCAGGGGCGGAAGTTTGCAAGTCAGGAGGTAGCAGCAGCTAAAGCAACACCTGATGCGCTCACTGGGGCCGTGCAAGACCCAAACGCGCAGATAGACCTTCAGGAGCAACAAAAGCTCGCTGCCCTGGCTAAGTATCAGGCTATCGACATACAGAACGCTCAACTTTATGAAGATGCCAAAACTGCCATCCAGCAACAGGCGGCTAATGCTCGCCAGCAGATTGCAGTTAACGAAGCAAATATGCAGTCGCAGGCTATCTCCTCAATTGTTGGTTCAGTGTCGCAGGGATTTGATGGACTGGCCAACTTAGCCGCGGGAGCAGCCGGGAAAAGCAGCGGCGCCTATCAGGCCATGTTCGCGCTGAGCAAAGGATTTGCCGTAGCTCAGGCAGCGCTAAACCTGCAACTGGCAATTTCACAGGCAATGGCTGACCCAACCGCTTTAACGCCAGCTCAAAAGTTCGCTAACTATGCTGCGATTGCCAGTGCTGGAGCATCACTCCTGACCAGTATTGGCAGTATCTCTATGGGTGGCGCTCGCGAGCACGGCGGACCTGTCAACGCCAGCAGCATGTACCGGGTAGGAGAGGGTGGTAAGCCTGAAATCTTCAAAGCCAGCAATGGCAGCCAGTACATGATCCCCGGCGACAATGGTTCGGTAATCAGCAACCGGGATATTGGCGGTGGGGGTGGAGCCGGCGGTGGACTGGTGATGAATTTCAACTTCGACATTCAAACCACTGGCGGCGTTGACGAAGCCACACAGAAGCAGATGGCACAGATGATGCAGACTGTTGCCATTCGGACTATCAAAGACCAGCAGCGGCCTTCAGGTTTACTCAGTAAAGGTAGATAACCCATGCCAGAAACTTTCACATGGAGCCCTCAAAAGGGCTTCACGGGCGACCGTACGCCTGATGTAGCCGTAGTAAAGTTGGGCGATGGTTATGAGCAGCGTCAGGTTAAGGGTATCAACCCGTTGATGGGGCGGTACCAGCTGACGTTTGTTGGCTTCGACGATGACAAATGCTCACGACCTAACGCGGCTAAGGCGGCCGATGCGTTCCTTAAAGCAAGGATGGCTGTCGAAGCGTTCTACTGGACGCCATCGGATACCGGCGTGCAGAGGCTGTTTGTGTGCCGTTCATGGTCGCTGAAGAAGACCGGCAATCAACATGAGCTGACCGCCACGTTTGAGCAGGTGCCGCGATGATAAAACTTCTCGATTCGCACTTTATTAGCAAGAGCACACCGAAACCACGAAAATTAACCGAGGAGGAGGAGAGAGAGAAAAGGCGAGAGACCTTTGAGGCGTGCCTTATCGGCATTGACTGGCAGCATCCAGATTGGGATGAAGGCAATCGAGTACATAACTGGCGAAACTATGCTCCATTTGAATTGATCGAGATGTGGGAGACATTCACTGATGAACAGAAGAAGGCCATAGCCTTTGCGTTAGATGAGTGCGCCAGCAATGAACATTGGGAATAACGGCTGCCTTCGGGTGGCCTTTTTTATGGGCGCAATATGCGAGACATACCAGCAGAACTGATCATCGAAAGCACTGACTCTGGCGTTGGCGCGATGCTCGACCTGTTCGAAGTGGACCTGCTGTCATTCGGTGGGGATGTCATCCGCTTCCATGCAGGCACGAACTGCTATTACGGCGATGTCATCTGGCAGGGCCGACAGTACTCAGCGTATCCGATCGCTGTTGAAGGATTCGAAACCAAGTCAGAGGGCACCTATTCGCGCCCGACAATGAAGGTGGCAAACATCACCGGACTTATCACCGGAATAAACCATGATTTCGATGATGCATTGGGGGCGGTAGTGACGCGCCGGCAGGTGCTTGTAAAGCATCTCGACGCGGTGAACTTCCCGAATGGTAATGCAGATGCAGACCCGACTATGGAAGCCGTGTCTCGTTACGTCATCGAGGAGATGGCGGAAGAGACATTCGAGACCGTGACATACAACCTGGCCACACCTGTTGACTGCGATAACGCCATCATACCGGCACGAACCATTCTGGCGGATGTCTGCCAGTGGGTTTACCGCGGCGACGGCTGTGGCTATTCAGGCGGTCCGGTTGCTGATGAGAAAGATAATCCAACCTCTGACATGTCGCGGGATAAGTGCTCAAAGCACCTCACTGGTTGCCGCATGCGATTCCCTAAACCTGAACCGCTTCCCTATGGTGGCTATCCCGGCTCTGCCAAGGTGTCCTGATGATTGAAATTGAAGATGAATGTCTGGCATATGCAGCGTTATCCCGGGATGAAGTATGTGGACTCATTGTTGATGGCGATCGGTTCATGCGCTGTGATAACCAGCATCCCGACCCGGGGCGAAACTTTCGCATAAGCGATACAGACTGGATGAGAGCAGAAGCGGCGGGAGAAATCACCGCCGTTTTTCATTCCCATCCGGAGCCAAAGCTCGTTCTTTCGGCTGCCGACAGGGTGGCGCAAATTTCGACCGGCATTGAGTGGTGGCTGGCGAGCGCCGGTAGGCTTAGAAAGCTCAGGCCGGTACCGCATTTGCTGGGCCGCCGGTTCGAACATGGCGTGATGGATTGCTACACGCTTTTCCGGGACGCCTACCACCTGTGCGGTATCGACCTACCAGACTTCGAGCGAACTAACGGATGGTGGGTGAGGGGTGAAAACCTCTACCTGAAGAATATGGCTGCCAACGGATTTTACGAGGTTACTCCGGCCGACATTCTGCCGGGGGACGTCATCATTCGGCGCGCCTTCCCTGAATCAGACCCGTGCCACGCAATGCTCTGGCTCGGTGACAACACCGTACTCCATCACGAACTGGCCGGGCGCCTCAGCCGCCGGGAGCCCTACCGGCAATCCTATGTAAGCCTGACGCACTCTATATGGAGGCATGAACAATGCTCATCTTTAGATTTGCGGGGAATCTCCGACGACATTTCCGCCAAATCACTCTGAACGTCGATACACCCTCGCAAGGTCTGCGCCTTCTGCTTGCTCAATGTCCCGAATTCAAACGCGATTTCTATAAAACCCGGCTGCGCCTTCGCATCGACGGCGGTGACGTGTCACAGGATAACCTCGAATTCCACATGAACCGGCACCTCAAAGACGGCGCGACAGTCCTATTCGTGCCGATTGTTGAAGGGGCAATCAGCGCCGTAGCTGCAGTTTGGATCATGGTGGCCGTCACGGTAGCCTCGGTAGCTTACTCGCTCTATATGACCTCACACATGAAGACGCAGAGCGCCGCAGACCAGGACACAAATTCCATTACCAACAACTCTTTCACCAGCGCAGAGAACCGAATCGGCCAGGGCCGGGCGGTTCCAATACTCCTTGGCGAAATGGTGGTTGGCAGCAACGTTATCTCTCTCGGTATTGATACCAGCAACAATCAGGACTGGGACATTTCCATCAGTTAAGGTGAAAGCATGAGCTCAGGCGGCGGTGGCGGAAGCACTCCCAAACTTATCGACGACAACCTCAAATCAAAGCAGTTTCTCAAAGCCCTCGATCTCATCTCTGAAGGCCCGATTTACGGACCGGTAGACCAGAACCACCTTTCCTCGTTCATGGTGAATAAAACGCCCGTCACTGATGCAGCTGGCAACGTCACAATCAACGGAGTCAGCGTGGCGTGGCGGCCGGGTTCTGCAAATCAGTCACCGATCACCGGCTTTGACGCGATTGAAGCGACCACGGTCGTCAATACAGACGTAACGCAGAACACACCGCTGGTACGCACGGTAACTGACACTGACGTGACTCGCGTGCGAATGAACATCGGTGTAACCGGTCTGGTAGAGCAGGATACCAAAGGCAATCAGCACGAAACCTCGGTGACCATGGTGATCGAGACGCGCAACGGTTCGGCCGGCTCATGGAATATCCAGAAGACAGTGACTATCAGCGGGAAAATATCAGGCGAGTACCTTGAGGCGCATATCATTGATGCCCCCCTGCAGAAGCCATTTGATATCCGGCTGCGCCGTGTCACTGCTGACAGCTCCAGCGACCTGCTTACTAACGGAACCATCTGGAACAGCTTTACTGAAATCACCGACGATAGCCTGTCATACCCATATTCGGCCGTAGCCGGCGCAGTGATTGACCGGGACCAGTACACCGACACGCCTACCCGCACATATCATCTGCGAGGTTTGATTGTCGATGTGCCGGATAACTATGACCCGATCGCCAGAACATACACTGGCATCTGGACCGGCGGGTTTAAATCTGCATGGACCAATAACCCCGCATGGCTGTTTCGAGCTTTAGTGAAAAATACGCGCTATGGACTGGCTCGCCGGGCAGGCTATATCGACGTTGATGATGGCAGCCTTTATATCCTGTCTCAGTTCTGCGATCAGCTTGTCGATGATGGCTATGGCGGCAAAGAACCACGCTTCACCCTGAACGCTTATATCACTGAGCAATCCAGCGCCCGCGACATTCTCGACAAGATTGCAGGCATGTTCCGCGGCATTGCTCTGTGGGACGGCATGCGCTTCTCAATCATGCTGGACAACCCGCAGGACCCGGGGGCAGCTGTAACCAACGCCAGCGTTGTGGACGGGTTGTTTACTTACAGCTCCATGAAACGCTCAGAGCGCTTTAACGCCGTGGTGGTGTCATGGACTGACCCAAACAACGGATGGGAGCAGGTCAAAGAATACGTATCTGATGACCAGATGATTGACCGGTACGGCTATAACGAAACGACGCTGGAGGCCTTCGGCTGCACCTCACGCGGGCAGGCATTCCGCGCAGGCAAGTGGCTGCTTGAAACCTGCAAGCGGGAAACAAAGAAAGTCACGTTCAAGATGGCGCGCGATGCTATTGCTTTCATGCCAGGCGATGTCATTGAGGTCATGGATAATGACTATGCCGCCACCCGGCTTGGCGGACGCATCATTTCTCATAGCGGCGCCGTGATAACAGTGGATGCCGATGTTTCATCTCTGGCCGGTGACGGCGACACGATGTCGCTTATGGGCTCTAATGGTAAGTTCACACGCTATCCGATCGCATCAGTTTCTGGTCGAATCATCACCCTGCGCACTGCGCCGAACTGGGTTAAAGACGGAACGATATTCGTCATCTCTACCGGTGACGTGGCAACGCGCCTGTTTCGCGTTATGGGAGTCTCTGAAGACGAAAATAACTCTGTCTACAGCATCTCAGCAACGCTCTATGACCCGAACAAACAGGCAGTGGTGGATGATGGCGCGGTATTCGAAACGCCTAACGATACCCTCAATGGATATCGTGTCCCGAACATCGAAAACCTGCGGATCATTAACGTAAACAGCGAGACTATTCAGGTCACTGCAACCTGGCAGACAGCGACGCTTACAAAGAAGATCGTGTTCGAACTCTATGTTTATAACGCGGACGGGAAGGTAGTTTCTCAGTACGAAACAGACCAGTTTCGCTATGACTTCTATGGACTGGATGCCGGTATCTATACGCTGGGCGTGCGTGGCCGCAATGAAAACGGCATGAAGGGTGCTGAAACTCAGGTCAGCTTGGTGATTGGCGCGCCGTCTGCACCTTCGTTCATACAGTGGACACCAGGCATATTCTCGGCCGATATCGTGCCGGTGATGAATGTCAGCGCAACAACAGATACGACATTTGAATTTTGGTACACAGGCGAGGTGCCGGCCAGTTCGATCGGGGCTGTGGAGACGGAGGCGCAGTTTCTCGGCAGGGCTTCCCAGTGGACTCTTCATGGCCTGAAGGCTGATAAAACCTACTACATGTACGTCAGGACCAAAAACGCGTTTGGCGTGTCGCCTTTCGTGCAGGTATCGGGTCAGGCATCTTCCGACATCCCTGGTATGATTGATTACATCGATAAGGCGATAAGAGAGTCGGAAGCATTCGATCGTCTTACTTCCAACATTGATACGAACATTGAGGGGATACTGCAGAATGCCCTGAACCTTGATGCATCTGTCGATCACCAATTCGAAGCGTACGGACGAAACCGCGCCGACATTATCTCTGTACGCCAGACGGTTGCCAGCAACGACAGCGCCTACGCTCAGAAATTTGAGCAAATTCAGGCTCAGTCAGACCAGAACACAGCATCTGTGCAGCAGGTTTCCAGCGCTTACTCTGACCTTAGCGGAAAACTTTCTGCCCAGTGGGGCGTGAAGGTACAGGTAGACAATAACGGCAACAAATACGTTGCTGGCATGCAGTTGGGTGTTGAAGGGAATGGCGGCACAACTCAATCATTTGCTTTATTCAGTGCCGACAACTTTGGCATCTACAACACCACCAACGGCACCTATCAGCTCGCATTCACCGCCGTTAACGGACAGGTGTTTATGCGGGACGCCTTCATTAACTATGCCTCAATTACGCTTGCTAAGGTTGGCTCTTGGTATTCGTCGAATTACGTCGCCGGTCAGACAGGGACGATCATGCGTTCCGATGGTTCATTTGAGCTAAACGGGCCAGTTTCAGGTCAGGGGAGATTTGTGCTGGATAACAGAGGGGCTGCCTGGTACAACGCAAGCGGGCAGTTGGTTTGTTCTATGGGAGTTCAGAGATAATGGCAGGGTTTCAGGCTTTTATTAACGGAACCTCTTTCGATGCTGTAAACGCCATGTCATACAATTTTATTGCTGACGTGGCGTCAGTATCAGGAACGGGCAGCAAAAGTTATAGCTTGCCGGGGTTTTCAATAAGCGCAGCGATAATTGGCGGGAGAACTTCAGCAGGAACAAGCAATATAACTTACACGGTATCTGTTTCCGGCCAGACTGTCTCATGGGCAGGGGTTGATATAGTCTCAAAGTTAATCGTAACCGCTACACCAACTACAACGTTGAGCTATGCAGGATTCGTATATAATGACTACTCAGTCAATCCACCGATATTCAAACTCGCACCGACATTCACGCCCTTTAACCTTGTTCAGGTAATCGATCTTACACCAGCCTTTAGTCAGATTGTGCAGACCAACGTACCGGTCAGCACCCCCTTGATAGCATTTCACAGGAGTTTGGCTGCATCTGGATTCAATCACGTGTGGTGGAACGAGATTAATCAGAATGGGTATTGGGCGATTCAGTTCAGGCCTAACTTTGGCTACCCGATGACCGCAACCCGAATATATGTTTTTGCCAAGATGATGGTAAACGTACCTTCAGGTGGCTTCTTCATGTACAACAATGGTCAGATGGTCTGGCACAGCAATTGTCTTCCTCTGCAGATGCAGACTGGCTCAACAACTAATGCGGGCCAGCCGGTTGCATCTACCAGTGGTGTTTCGGTTGTGGTTAGTCAGCCCTTTGACCCTGCCTTCCCAAATACAGGCGTAACGCTTTACAACTGCTATAGCGGGGGAGTAAATAGCTCTGGCAACTATGAGGCTAGCGGTGGCGATCTATTTGCATCTTCTAACTATCAGGTCCCACAGGGTAGGCCGCCGGCTTATTCATGCGGCCCTCCGGGATTTATATACTGCAATGTGTATGACTCTTACTATAGGCAGGCGCTAGGGGTTTAATCGATCGCATGCTGCCGTGTCGGTAAACTGTGATTTGTCTGTCCATGTATAAAAAGGCTTGCCAGCAAGGTACTTTCCTTCCTCGACTTTAAAAACTGCAATGTCGTACTTTTGTTTATAGATAACAGCTTCGTTATAGCAGATGGGCGACGAGTTAGAGACGCAAGCTGAAAGACTCATTGCAACACAAATGATAGTCATTACCTTTTTCATTTGAATATCCTTTTTTGATTATGTGCAGATTTTAGATCATGCGCTGATTGTGTGATTAAGTGAATTGAAAAGAAGCTTGGCTTTATTTTGCTTAATTGAAAAAACTGGAAACCATTCCAAATAACTCCCGGCCACCGTGCCGGGTTTTTTATTGCCCGGAGAAAGCTATGCCAGCAGGCACTATTGCACTAACTAACAACTCAACCGCAGTTAACGGCTCAGGTACTAACTTTTCCTCTGAGCTGAAGGCTAACGATTTCCTGGTAGCCATTGTGGGTGGCGTGACTTACACACTTGGCGTGCAGTCAGTTAACTCAGCGACCAGCGTGACACTGACTACGGCATATAACGGACCGAGCGCATCCGGGGTTGCATGGACGGCGGTTCCTAATGCCGCGCTGGTTGGGATTACGGCCCAGGTAGCAGCCGATGTAGCTAAGGCAATTCGGGGGCTAAATCTCGATAAGGCCAACTGGCAGCAGGTCTACAGCGCTTCAGGAAATATCACAGTTACCCTTTCGGATGGCAGTCAGTACAGTGGACCATCATGGAGCAGCCTGAGCAAGTCACTGGCCGGGCTAGGTAACGCTGCAACAAGAAACGTGGGAACCGTAGCGGGTACAGTAGCTGCAGGAGATGACTCGCGATTAAATACAATCAATGGCAAGAGCGGCGGTACAATTTCATCTGCAGTAACTGTAAATAAACTTTCTGCAGACGGAAGTAACACTGTTGGTGATGGTCTCAATATTGTGGCTGCTGACCCTAACTTCAATATAGTCATGCAGTATTATCTTGTGACTGGTCAATATCATAAGTTCAGGATGGTCCAGAATGGAACTGAAACATTGCAAGTACGATCTAGCGGAGCAGTATATGCATCATCCTTTAACCCAACATCTGATTCTAATCTGAAGTTTAATAAAAATTTTATTGAATCTGCATTGATGAAGTCTATGTCACTGCGCGGCATGACGTATGACTTAAATGGAGATAGGAAAGCCGGGGTAATAGCTCAGGACGCGTTAAAAGTACTTCCAGAATCTGTGACCCTGAATAAAGACCCTCAGGTGCTGGAGGATGGGACGATACTCACTGAGACGTTGTCGCTGGATTATAGCGCAATTGCAGGGATGCATACTGAAGCCATTAAAGACCTTATGCCTTTGATGCTTGAGATGCTTAATGACCCAGAAGCAGCCAAAACAAAGATTACAGAGTTGATCAGCGCGATTAACAAATCTACTGATGACGTCAATAAAACAAGCATGAAAATGGAATGGGCCTTACTTAATCCGCCGATCTGGCCATCTGAGCCTGAACCGTCAGGTAATATGCAGGCAGATGATGTGTCGAATGATCCTGACGAATAATAAATTGCACAAAAAAGCCCCGGCGACGGGGCAGAGTGTACCGCGCCAGTCTCAGCAGGCTGCGGGGTGTCATTTGAGATTAGTCACTCTCCGCTGCTGCTGCTGCCCAACTAAAAACCCATTCACAACCGCACCTTTACAAATCTGTTAGCCGCTCCGCCTTGATCAAAACCACCGATCGATATTACTGTTTATACATACAGTGTTTATCAATGGAGGATTATCATCATGGCGCGCAACAGCGATATTAAAGGTGCCTTTTTACAGGCCATAAGCAGAGACGGCAGGGGCCGGCAGGTAGTCACCACCGGTATATTTCAGCGAAACCTTGAGGCGGTAAATCACATATGGACGCTGCAACAGTGCAATCAGTGGATACGTCGCGAACAGAACATGTTCAGAGAGCTGGTAACTGATGGCGGTGAAAACCGCACTTACGCACTGATGAACATGGGATATGTGAGGTAGCTATGGGATTTCCATCTCCTGCGCAGGACCATGTTGAGCACCGCCTGAGCCTGAATGACATTCTGATGCCTAACCCGGCCAATATGATGCGCATTGAAACGCCGGAAGGGTTTGTGCTGGTTGACCGTTCTGCCCGGATGAAGCCAGGCGACAAGGTCGCATTCCAGTTTGAGGATTACCCGCAGATTGGGAAGCTATTCCCCAGCGGCATCATCACTCAGGATGGAGAAACGATCGACGGTCAGGGTTTGGATGGGGTAGTGGTGCTCGGAAAGGTCACGGCCGAAGTGCTGGCGGTGTATGAGCCTTACCGGCCGACTATCTGATATCTCAGGTTCGAATCCTATTGTGTGATTCGAACGAATGAAATGGTGTGTCGTAATTGTGTCGCCACATAACGCAGATGAATTTCTGATAACTGCACTTAACGACACAGTACGACACATCACTTTGCGCGAGCATGGATTTCTGGCCTTAAATCAGTGTGTTAAATGATGATCTACTATCTTCTAAGCCGTAGGTCACAGGTTCGAATCCTGTAGGGCGTACCAATCTTTCTTCTTACACCCTCTCCTGAAGTCTGCAAAATCCCTTAAAAAACAAGCGCATTATCAAAATCAGCGTCTGCTGAGGTCTCTTCTCATCTCCTGTAATCCACTTCCTTCTGGGGGTACGTTCAGGGGTATGTCTCTGTTCAATGAAATGAAGTCCCCCAAAATCAAAACTGAATGCCCGCGAGATAGGCACTGCCAGGCCCAGAGACAAACCCGGCAGCAGAGTGACCCGGTATGTCACGAGACTATTAATAATAACTGGGCCGCACACGATTGAATTGCGAGAAAGTTAATGGGTTGAGTTTGATCTCAATTAAGCCCTATGGCAGATGCCTGACTACACCGATGACGCTTTTGCATGAAGAGCATAAGCAGTGTGATTGCCAGAATGCCGTTTACAGACTTACGTATAAATAGCAGAAAAAGGAGTTTTACGTCCTGATTTTTAAATGCAATGAATGAAGGGCCTTTGCAAAATAGTTTTTTTTGTCTGATTTACTTCGATTAATAACCCTGAGTGCATGCTTTTTTAAATGAATGGATGATTGTTTCGGTTGATTGAAGACTTATTTTAAGTACATATCACTAACAATCCGGACTCATTATTTTATTTTATACTTTTTTTAATATTTTATGCAGAATTTAAAACCGGAAAAGTCGGATTGATGAGGTTACGTTGGAGCAAAAAACTCTGTAATTTGCTTTTTTTGATACTTTAATCCAAGAGCGATTAACGAAATCACTTGGTAAAAATATCTGTAAATCAAATGGTTAAGTGATGTTTTCGGAGTATTCTTACAAAAATTGACACTAACGAGGTACGCAGGGAAAATATGCCCCGTGCTGTTGCGGTATGTCCGGCTTAAATATAGTTCGTGTTCAATCTATATAGGCTGGGGCGGAAAAACCTCCTTAACTGATACGGAAATATTTCACATATTTTCGACGGTTTCCTGTTGTCTGAAACAGAAAGAAAAAGGTGCGTTTTCTGATAGCAATAGTTCCTGAAGCGTCAGGATATTTTAAATATTCTTAAGGAAAGCAAAAGTCATGAAATTTAATAAACTCGTTGTGGCATTAGGTATGGTTATGGTTGCCGGCGCGGCTAATGCAGCCGATCAGGGCCACGGTACTATTACCTTCACTGGCTCTATTACTGACTCGCCATGCTCCATTACGGCAGAAACGGCCAACCAGACCGTAGACCTGGGGCAGGTGTCTAACTCCGCGTTAAACAACGGCCAGACCTCTTCCCCGGTAAATTTCTATATTCAGCTTGAGCAATGCGATGCCAGCAAACTGACCAGCGGCGCATCTGTTGGTTTTACCGGGGCGACCGACGCCAATAACTCAGACATGCTCGGTATCACCGGCTCTGCAACAGGCGCAGGGATTGTGATCACCGATGGTAGCAACACGCCTGTAAAACTGGACGGTACGCTATCAAATGCGCAGACCATCGGCGACGGCAGCAACAAACTGTCCTTCTCAGCCTACGTACAGGCTAATGGCGCGTCGGTAACGCCGGGTGATTTCTCCTCCACCGCTGACTTTACCCTGTCCTACAACTAAGCGTTTCGGCAAGCCGATGCAGTACTACTGCCTTCAGGCCTGCGTTCTGAATAAGCCCGGCAATGCCGGGCTTTCAAGGGGAGGAGATGGGAAAGCTTTCTAACACAAGGCGGGTACTGCCCTTCATGTTGATGGCGCTGCTGCCGGCGGACGGGCATGCGCGCGCTCCGGATCGGGGGCACGGCACCGTCAGCATGAAAGGCAGCATCATTGACACGCCGTGCGCCATACAAACAAGCGACACTAACCAGGTGGTCTACCTCGCCGTAGATACGACGGGAGAGCTTATCCATGACGGTCTTGGCTCTTCGAGGCCGTTTTTTATCCACCTGACAAGTTGCGTTCTCGAGCCCCGGGCGCCGCATGCCAAAAAATGGAGCGGGTTTCAGGTGACCTTCGACGGCGTTGCCGACGGGGATTTGTTCAAAGTAGAAGGTGCGGACGGGGTTGGGATACAGATAAGTGACCAGAACGGGCAGGTAGCCAGTCCCGGCGTGCCGCTTCCGGGTGTACCGCTAACGACGGAAGCACAGGTGCTTGAGTACACCCTGCGCGTCGTTGCGGCGCCGCACCGCCTGCGCGCCGGCGACTACCGGAGCACTATCCGCTTCAAGGTCGATTATTTCTGAGGGCGTTTTCTTTTAATTATTTTTTGTTTCTTCTTTTCGGTTGATTTAATTCGGAGCCATTGCGGAGCGTTTTTTGTGTTTTTGATTCGATATTCATCTTTTCAATGCCGTAAAGCTAAAGCCGTATGTCTCAGGGCCGACTTTTTCCACCTTACGCTTCGTCCACTGACGTTACTGGTGCTCCTTGCCCTATCTGCCGGGCAGGTATCGCAGGCTGCGGAAGACGCTATCGAATTTAACACGGACGTCCTTGACGTTAAGGACCGCAGCCGCATCGACCTGAATCAGTTTTCCCGGGCCGGTTATCTGCTGCCGGGGGACTACCATCTGGTGGTTCGAATTAATAAGGCAGAGCTGCCGGAACAGACTATTTCGTTTATCGCGCCGGATGACGATCCGAAAGGGTCTGAGCCCTGCCTGACGCCTGAGCTGGTATCGGATATGGGCCTTAAAGAGAGCGCGCTTCGTCAGGTGACGTGGTGGCATAACGGGCAGTGCATGAATACGGCGTCGCTTGAGGGGATGACCGCGCGAGCGGACCTGGGCACCGGCGCGCTATACCTGTCCATCCCTCAGGCCTGGCTGGAATATACCTCAGAAAGCTGGGACCCTCCGTCGCGCTGGGACAACGGTGTAACCGGTTTACTGTTTGACTATGACATTAACGCTATGGACACCCGCCAGGCAGGCTCCGGAAAACAGCAGTCCGTGAGCGGGAACGGGACTACCGGCGTCAACCTCGGCCCCTGGCGCCTGCGCGCTGACTGGCAGGCAAGCTATGACCGTACGAGCGGGCAGACCGGCAGTACGCAAAAAAGCTGGGACTGGAGCCGGTATTACGCCTACAGGGCAATTACGTCCCTGCGCGCGAAGCTGATGATGGGGGAAAACTATCTGTCCTCATCGATGTTTGATAGCTTCCGTTTTACCGGCCTCAGCCTGGAAACAGATGACAGCCAGCTGCCGCCGAACCTGCGCGGATATGCGCCTGAAGTGACCGGCGTGGCGAAGACCAACGCAAAGGTCACTATCACCCAGCAGGGGCGGGTGCTGTATGAAACCACCGTTGCGGCAGGGCCATTTCGTATCCAGGACCTCAACGACACGGTCACCGGTAAGCTGGATGTGAAGGTTCAGGAGCAGGATGGCAGCGTGCAGACCTTCCAGGTTGACACCGCTTCCATTCCGTATCTCAGCCGCCCGGGTCTGGTGCGCTATAAGGTATCTGCCGGTAAGCCGTCGGACTATGACCATCACAGCCAGGGGCCGGATTTCCTGACCAGCGAGTTCTCCTGGGGGGTGAACAACGGCTGGTCGCTCTACGGCGGCGGCCTGTTTGCCGGAGACTATAACGCGCTGGCGTTGGGGCTTGGACGTGACCTGCTGGCCTTCGGGGCGTTGTCTTTTGACGTCACGCAGTCGCGGGCAGTTCTGCCCGACCAGAAAACGCGGCAGGGTGGGTCTTATCGCCTGAGTTATTCAAAGCGTTTTGACGAGTACGACAGTCAGATAACGTTCGCCGGATACCGCTTCTCAGAGCGCGAGTTCATGAGCATGACGCAGTACCTTGATACGCGCTACCACAGCGCCACCAGTAACGGCAACGGCAAGGAGCTGTACACCGTCTCCCTGAACAAGCAGTTCAGGGATGTGAACATGAGCACGTACCTGAACTATAGCCATCAGACCTACTGGGACCGGGAGGCGAATAATACCTGGAACGCATCGGTTTCAACGTATTTTGATGCCGGCACCTTCCGCAACGTGAGTCTGAACCTGTCGGCTTCCCGTACCAAAGTTAACGGAAAAAATGATGACGGTATGTACGTCAGCCTGTCTCTGCCCTGGGGCAGGAGTGCAGCGCTGGACTACAGCGGACAGTTTGGCGGCGGTGTCAGCAGCCACAGCGTGGGCTATTACGACCGTATTGATGAAAACAATAACTACCGGATCTCAGCCGGCGCCGCACAGGGCGGCGACAGCACGGCCAGCGGCTACTTTACCCATGAAGGGGATATTGCCGAAATGACGGCTAATGCCAGCTACAACAGCAGCAACTATCGCGCGTTCGGCATGTCGTTGCGCGGGGGCATGACCGCCACCCTGTATGGCGCTGCGCTGCACCGCGCAGGAAATTCAGGCGGCACCCGCATGATGGTAGACACGGACGGGGTCAGTAATGTGCCGGTTCGCGGGTACGGAGGCGTGGCGCATACCAACCTGTTCGGCAAGGCGGTTATCACGGATATCAGCAGCTACTATCGCAGCAGCGTGAACGTGGACCTGGATGCTCTGCCGGATGATGTGGATGCCACCCGCTCAGTCATTCAGGACACCCTGACGGAAGGCGCTATCGGCTACCGGAAATTCGGCATCCTGTCCGGGCAGAAGGCCATGGCGGTGATTAAGCTCGCCGACGGCAGCGCGCCGCCGTTCGGGTCAACGGTAACCAATGCGGACCAGATTCAGACGGGGGTTGTGGGTGACGGTGGCAACGTCTGGCTGACTGGCCTCAGGGCTGACGGGGTAATGAACGTCAGCTGGAGCGGTGAGGTGCAGTGCCATATCCACCTGCCGCCGGAACTGCCGGAAGACATGAGCCGGACCCTGCTTCTGCCGTGTGAAGGCGTGACGGGAGGGGCTGTGCCTGATGGTAAACGGAAGGAACAAAAAGCGCACGATGTCGCCGCCGCTATCCCGCACGAGGGCGGCCTCAGCTACGGTGCCATCGGTGCGGAAAAGGACCGTCTCACTCACCCGTAAAACGGTGATTAAAGGCAATTAGCCTTGTACCACCACGACAGACGGGGCTGTGCCAGGAAGCAGGTCGGGCAGGGAGGCCCCCTTTTAAATGTGGTGACAGAACATCCGGAGGCTGCAGGCATAACGACCGCAGCTGACGGAAATATTGTTTAACCGGCTGGCTCCGAAAAAGCTGGCCTCCAGTAATCCGCGAGAGCCCGATACATGAAACTTAAGACCCTCTCCCGCACGGCAGCGTTGTCCATAGCAGCGATTATGGCAGCACAGCCGGTGCAGGCCGCTATTTCCCTGGACCGGACGCGCGTTATTTTTGACGGCACCCGTACGTCCACGTCCCTGACTATCGCAAACCAGAACAAGACGCTGCCCTATCTGGCTCAGGCCTGGGTTGAAGATGCTCAGGGGAACAAGATTGAAAATCCGCTGACGGCCCTTCCGCCGCTTCAGCGCGTTGAGCCCGGGGCAAAAAGCCAGATAAAACTTCAGGTTACCGGTGGAGCTACGCCGCTGGCGCAGGACAGGGAATCGCTCTATTACTTCAATCTGCGCGAAATTCCGCCTAAAAGCGATAAGCCCAACACGCTGCAGATTGCGCTGCAGACCCGGGTGAAGCTGTTCTATCGCCCGGCATCGCTGGCGCTGGAGAGCGGAGCGGTACCGCAAAAGGCACTGACTCTGACCCGAAGCGGTGACCGCTATACGGTGAATAACCCGACCGGCTATTACGTGACCATTGTTCATGCGGCGGCCGGCGAGAAGGGAGCCGATGTGCCGGGCTTTAAGGCCGATATGGTGGCGCCAAAAGGCAGCCTGACGCTTGGGGGAAGTGCATCCGCGCTGGGCAGCCATCCGGTGCTGACATTTATTAACGACTACGGCGGTCGACCGCAGCTTCTTTTCAGCTGCAGGGGCGCTACCTGCACCGTTACCGGAACGAAAGAGGGTTGATGCTTTCCTCGTATGCCTGAATCCGGGAGTCAGACATGAACCGACAAAATGACACGGCGGAATTTCTGTCCGGTATGAGCTGGCGGAAGACCACGCTAACGCTGGGCCTGCTGGCAGCGCTGGCCAGCGGCGCGCTGTCGAAAACCGCGACCGCAGTGGATGACTGGAACGTGGACGGCGAACACGGTGAGCTGCGCGTCTATGGCCTGCTTCTTGAGGGCGCCTGCCAGCTGGACATGACGTCAGCTTACCAGACGGTGAGTCTTGGTCCCGTTGCCCGCCATGTGCTCGCCAAAACCGGAGACAGGGGGGAGCCGGTATCGTTCCGGATTAAGCTGAGCCGCTGCAGCCGCACCGGGGGAAATCAGTCTGACCGGTATACCGGGACAAGCACGCAGGATGCCATTCAGCCTGTGGTAACGCTCTCTTTTACCGGCGTCACTCTCCCGCAGGCTCCCGGCCTGTTAGAAGCGACCGGCGTAAGCGGCGTAGGGCTGGCCGTTGCTGACCCTCTGGGGCGGCCCGTTACGCCGGGTGAGCGCGGAGAGCCACTGTTCCTGGCACCCGGCGATAACGTTCTGACGTACACGGTGACGCCGGTGCGCACGGCGCAGAGGCTCACGACGGGGGAGTTTCGTGCGGTGGCCGGCTTTAAGGTGAGTTATGACTGATGATATCGCGACGATGAGAGAAAAACGAGTAATGCCCGGGCTGGTCCTGCTGCTGTGGCTGACGGTCGCTGGCCCATCGCAGGCGCTGGAAAACAACCTGCAGATAAGCGGCACGCTCGTCACCGAGCCCTGTACGCTGGATGTGAACAATAACACGCAGACGGTGGACTTCGGCACGGTGATTGAGAAAGGGCTCTATAAAGACGTTCGCACGCCGGGCGTGCCGTTTACCATTTCGCTGACGGAATGTGACATCAGCCTGGGGAAAACGGTAAGCCTTACGCTCACCGGCGCAGAAAGCACACCGCTGCCGGGCTATCTGACCGCGACGGGCTCCGGCAGCGCCGGCGTTGCCATTGGTATTGAAACCCCGGAGGGTAAAAACCTGCCGGTGAATCAGGCCATGACCGGATTTGCGTTAAATGACGGTACGACGGAAATCGTTCTGCAGGCCTATGTGCAGGCTGAGCCGGACGCCATTAAAAATCAGTCACTGGTGCCCGGCGCCTTCTCCGCCACGGCCACGATTGACGCGGAATACCCGTAAACGGAGCCATGACGAGATGAATACATTTATTCAACGCTGTATCCCCGGCCTGATTGTAACAGTGACGATGTTGCTGTTCAGCGCTCCGACGATGGCGCTTAGCGGGCGGGCAGCGGGCGACCAGTTCAAAATGAATATCAATATCAGCGGCACGGTGGTGGTAACGGGGAGCTGTACCTTTAACTCCGGAAGCGGGGGTAACATAACCTATCAGGAATGGAAAAATGTTACCTACAGCATGGCAAATGGCTTCAGGCTAATTGGTGAATATACCCTGGCGATTGATGGTGCAATGACCTGCTCCGGTGATACTGAAGGTGCAGCTACAATGACATTTACTGATTACCATGGAAATGGGGTGGACTTCGATGGACATAAATTACTGACTGTAGTAGGCGCTTCAAACATTCTGGGTGTTGAACTTCTTGTAAACGGTGTAATACAGGATGTAGGAGCCCCCTTCAACGTTGATATGACCAATCCACCGCAGCTGGAGGCTAAGCTTGTTCAGACAGGAACAGCAGATTTCAACGGGTCGATGGTGCTGGCTGAAACTGTCCTGACTATGGAGTTTCAGTAAGGCTTCTCGATGGGCGAAGAAAATCTAATTATGTGTAAAAGAATACTGAAATTTATAATGGTATTTGTCCTGGTCATGACGGGCAGATTTTTTTGTTATGCTGCGCAAACTGGAGACACTAAGAAAATAGTATTCGAGATATACATGGTGCAAACCACGCCTTGCGCTATAAACGGTGACCAGCCAATAATGGTATCTTTTGGCAATGTGGGTATAAGTAAAATTGATACCGGAAGGTACGTTCAGGACCTGCATTACAGCCTGAACTGCGGCGGTGCAACCAGTAAGGATAAGGTTTCAATGTTTATCAAGGCGAATCCTGCCACCTGGGATACGAAGGCCATAGCAACCGACGTTACCGGGTTGGGCGCGCAGGTGCTTAAAGATGGCAGTCCTATTGAGCTCAATACATATATATCAATTACTGACCCGGCAAATCCACCGTCACTTCAGGTTCGTCTGGTCAAAGACCCGGATGTACAATTGACAGACCAGTCGTTTGTAGCTACAGGAACGTTAGTAGTGGACTATGTCTGACCTGAAAAAACATAGGGAATTCATTTCTCATGGTGAAGATTTATTTGCAAAGCTCCTGTTAATAATCCTTGTTTTGGGTTAAGAAAGTCTCGGTAGGCAGTTTCATCTTTATTTTTAACTGATGTTATGTGAATAAATTTCCATAATTCAGTGGTTTTGTGCTGGGCGTTAATTATTAAGATAATAAGTGGGTGGGAATTAGATTAA
>Ga0302349_1000156_pt1 | contig 115841 bp, 102 predicted proteins | sample PhyAR1_FD_202176 | JGI IMG/M metagenome (GOLD analysis project Ga0302349, IMG submission 202176) | Leaf surface microbial communities from alfalfa plants in UC Gill Tract Community Farm, Albany, California, United States - DLSL A.R1... | ecosystem: Host-associated > Plants > Phyllosphere >... | reverse complement strand
TATTGTCCGAAGACATTAAGAATCCATGTCACTTTGAGTGCCCACACAGATTGTCTGATAAATTGTTAAAGAGCAGTGCCGCTTCGCTTTTTCTCAGCGGCGCGGGGTGTGCATATTACGCTTCCCCGCTACAGAGTCAAGCGATAATTTTCGCTATTCTCTTCTGACCCGGCGGCGTGTGTGCCGTTGTTCCGTGTCAGTGGAGGCGCATTATAGGGAGTAATTACGAAGCCGCAAGTATAAAGTGAAAATTATTTACCGACTGCTCATTTTCCAGGCAAATCACATCCCAGACCTCAATTTTCGCCTGGTTTTTAAACAAAAACGAGCCGCAAGCGGCTCGTTTTTGTGTTTTGTGACTTACTGCACTGCCACAATGCGATCGTTGTTGGCTTCCAGGCGGATAACTTTGCCCGGAATCAACTCCCCGGAGAGAATTTGTTGCGCCAGCGGGTTTTCGATCTGCTGCTGGATAGCTCGTTTCAGTGGACGAGCCCCGTAAACCGGATCGTAACCATTCTCGCTCAGCAGTTTCAGCGCATCGTCAGAGATGTGGATTTCATATCCCCGATCTTCAAGACGTTTATACAGACGCTGCAGCTGGATCTGCGCAATCGATGCAATATGCTTCTCGCCCAGAGGATGGAATACCACCACTTCATCAATACGGTTAATGAACTCAGGACGGAAGCTCTGGCTAACCACGCCAAGCACCAGATCTTTCATATGACCATAATCCAGTTCCCCGAAACGTTCCTGAATTAAATCGGAGCCCAGGTTCGAGGTCATGATCACCACCGTGTTACGGAAATCGACCGTTCTCCCCTGCCCGTCGGTCAGACGACCATCATCCAGTACCTGCAGCAGAATGTTGAACACATCCGGGTGCGCTTTTTCCACTTCATCCAGCAGGATGACGGAATACGGACGGCGACGGACCGCTTCTGTCAGATAGCCCCCTTCTTCATAGCCGACATATCCCGGAGGCGCACCGACCAGACGCGAGACGGAGTGTTTCTCCATAAACTCGGACATATCGATACGCACCATGGCATCATCACTGTCGAACATAAAGTTAGCCAGGGCTTTACACAGCTCGGTTTTACCGACACCTGTTGGCCCCAGGAACAGGAACGAACCAATTGGGCGATTCGGGTCAGAGAGCCCCGCACGGCTACGACGGATAGCGTTGGAAACCGCTTCAACCGCCTCGTTCTGACCAATTACACGATTGTGCAGATCCTGCTCCATGCGCAGCAGTTTTTCGCGTTCGCCTTCGAGCATGCGTGCCACCGGAATACCGGTCCAGCGAGCCAGCACTTCAGCAATTTCTGCATCCGTCACTTTATTACGTAACAGACGCATCGTTTTGCCTTCGGACTGCGTCGCAATCTCAAGCTGTTTCTCCAGCTCAGGGATTTTGCCGTACTGCAGTTCAGACATACGTCCCAGATCGCCAACGCGACGCGCCTGCTCAATGGCGATTTTAGCCTGTTCCAGCTCTGCTTTGATCGTCTGGGTGCCAGAAAGGGAAGCTTTCTCCGCTTTCCACTCTTCTTCTAACTCAGAGTACTGACGCTCTTTATCGTCCAGCTCTTCGTTCAGCATATCCAGGCGTTTCTTACTGGCTTCATCCGACTCTTTCTTCAACGCCTGCTGTTCCAGCTTGAGCTGAATGATGCGTCGGTCCAGACGGTCCAGCTCTTCCGGTTTTGAGTCAATCTGCATACGAATGCTGGATGCGGCTTCATCAATAAGGTCGATGGCTTTATCCGGCAACTGGCGGTCAGCAATATAGCGATGCGAAAGCGTGGCTGCGGCCACTATTGCCGGGTCCGTAATCTGCACGTGATGGTGCAGCTCATAGCGCTCTTTCAGCCCACGCAGGATCGCAATGGTATCTTCAACGCTTGGCTCAGCCACAAACACTTTCTGGAAACGACGCTCCAGCGCGGCATCTTTTTCAATGTACTGACGATACTCGTCAAGCGTAGTGGCACCGACGCAGTGAAGTTCACCGCGGGCCAGCGCAGGTTTCAGCATGTTCCCGGCATCCATCGCGCCGTCCGCTTTACCGGCTCCGACCATGGTGTGCAGTTCGTCGATAAACAGGATAACGTTACCTTCCTGTTTCGCCAGGTCGTTCAGCACGCCTTTCAGTCGCTCTTCGAACTCACCGCGGTATTTTGCACCCGCCACCAGCGCACCCATATCCAGCGCCAGTACGCGGCGGCCTTTCAGACCTTCCGGCACTTCGCCGTTGACAATACGCTGCGCCAGGCCTTCAACGATGGCGGTTTTACCGACACCGGGTTCACCAATCAGCACAGGGTTATTTTTGGTACGGCGCTGCAGCACCTGGATGGTACGACGAATCTCTTCATCACGGCCGATGACCGGGTCAAGTTTGCCCTGCTCAGCACGCTCGGTCAGATCGACCGTAAATTTCTTCAAAGCCTGACGTTGGTCTTCGGCTCCCTGATCGTTCACGCTTTCACCTCCGCGCATTTTCTCAATCGCCTGAGTCACATTGGCGGTGGTTGCACCGGCAGTTTTTAGCAGGTCGGTCAAGGTACCGCGTGATTCAAGCGCCGCCAGAACAAACAGCTCTGACGAAATAAAGTTGTCCCCACGTTTTTGCGCCAGCTTGTCGCAAAGGTTAAGCACGCGCACCAGATCCTGAGACGGCTGAACGTCGCCGCCGGTACCTTCTACCTGCGGTAAACGGCTCAGTGCCTGATCGATGGCGGTGCGTAACTGGCCAGCATTAATGCCGGCAGACGTTAATAACGGACGTACCGATCCCCCTTCCTGATTCAGCAAGGCGCTCATTAAATGAAGAGGTTCGATAAATTGGTTGTCGTGCCCCAGTGCGAGAGACTGGGCATCGGCGAGAGCAAGCTGGAATTTATTAGTAAGACGATCCAGACGCATAACTCCTCCCATAACAGGTCAAATTTGCTACTGGAGATTAAATGAGGTCATCCCTCAATTATTCAAGGTTAATGACCTGAATTATGTGAAAAGAAAACGGCACGTGCCGGATCGTCTTGATTCTTTAGGTTATATCAGCCAAATGAAACTTGCCATACGACCCGTCGTCTTGTCGCGGCGATAGGAGAAAAAATCACCCTTTTCGGTGAAGGTACAGCGATCGCCGCCGAAGATCTGCGTCACGCCAGCATTATTCAGGCGCTGGCGGGCAAGCCGGTAAATATCGGCCAGATATTTTTCTCCAACAGGCAGGAAAGCACTCACCGCGTTAGGATCTTTTGCCATGAAGGCTTCGCGCACCTCAGGCCCGACTTCAAACGCCTGAGGGCCAATGGCCGGGCCAAGCCAGGCGATAATGTTAGTCGGGGAATCGTTGAAGCAGGCGACGGTCTCTTCAAGCACGCCTTCACACAGACCACGCCAGCCCGCGTGGGCGGCGGCCACTTCTGTCCCCGCCTGATTGCAAAACAGCACTGGCAGGCAATCGGCTGTCATTACGGCGCAAACTGTTCCGGGAGTATTACTGTAAGAGGCATCGGCACGTTTAGACGCGTAGGGTTCCCCCGTCAACGTCAGCACATCTTTACCGTGTACCTGCTCAAGCCAGACCGGTTTCGACGGCAAGTTCCCCGCTGCAAAAAGACGCTTACGGTTCTCTTCAACGTGATCCAGGCTATCGCCACAATGCGCGCCCAGATTCAGGGATTCCCATGCACCCTGGCTCACGCCGCCGATACGGGTCGAACTGCAGGCCGCCACGCCTTCAGGTAGCGGCCACTCCGGAACAATTAGTTTGGTCATAACCAGTCCACACGATCCTTATGTTCTTCAAAATCAGCGCGCATTGCGTCGATAAGTTCAACCATATCCTCAGGGATTGGCGCATGCCATTCCATCTGAATGCCGGTAACTGGATGATACAGACGCAGCATCGTGGCGTGCAGCGCCTGGCGATCGAATTTACGCAATACGCCGATGAACTCCTCCGATGCACCTTTTGGCGGACGCGGACGGCCACCGTACACCTGGTCACCCACCAGCGGATGGGTAATGTGCGCCATGTGGACACGGATCTGGTGCGTACGTCCGGTTTCCAGACGCAGCCGCAGACGCGTATGAATACGGAAATGCTCCATGATGCGATAATGCGTCACCGCCGGTTTGCCCATCGGATGCACCGACATGTGAGTACGCTTAGTTGGGTGACGGCTGATCGGCTCTTCAACCGTGCCGCCAGAGGTCATATGACCAATCGCCACCGCTTCATACTCACGCGTGATTTCGCGCAGCTGCAGAGATTCCACCAGGCGCGTCTGAGCAGGAACGGTTTTTGCCACCACCATCAGACCGGTAGTGTCTTTATCCAGACGGTGAACGATACCGGCGCGCGGCACGTCAACAATCGGCGGATAATAATGGAGAAGTGCATTAAGCACGGTGCCATCAGGATTACCCGCGCCAGGGTGAACAACCAGACCCCGTGGCTTGTTGATGACCAGAATGTCGTCATCTTCATAAACAATATTCAGTGGGATATCCTGCGGCTCGAAGCGCACTTCCTCTTCGATTTCAGCATTGATGGCGACAGCTTCCCCACCTAACACTTTCTCTTTTGGTTTGTCCCAGACTTTGCCGTTAACCTGAACCTGCTGGTCCAGGATCCATTCTTTTATGCGTGAACGCGAATAATCAGGGAACAATTCGGCCAAAGCTTGATCTAAGCGTTGACCGAGCTGATTTTCGGAGACTGTTGCGGTGAGTTCTACTCGTTGTGCCATAAACTGCTTCTTCGTTTAACGTTGGGTTTTACGGCTTCGCCGTATAATATAGTGTGCTATTGTAGCTGGTCTTAATCGGGAGCAGGAAAGAGATTCTCCCGGACAAACATTTGAGGAAAGTCAAAACGTCATGACGCGCATGAAATATCTGGTGGCAGCGGCCACGTTGAGCCTGGCTTTGGTGGGCTGCTCCGGTTCGAATGAACAGGTCCCTGACAATCCGCCGAATGAAATCTATGCGACTGCACAACAAAAACTGCAGGACGGTAACTGGAAACAGGCGATAACGCAACTGGAAGCGCTGGATAATCGCTATCCATTTGGGCCCTATTCGCAGCAGGTACAGTTAGATCTCATCTACGCCTACTATAAAAATGCTGATTTACCGCTGGCTCAGGCTACCATCGATCGCTTTATCCGTCTGAACCCGACTCATCCTAACATCGATTATGTCATGTATATGCGCGGCCTGACCAATATGGCGTTGGATGACAGTGCACTTCAGGGCTTCTTCGGCGTGGATCGTTCTGACCGTGACCCACAGCATGCACGTGATGCCTTCAACGACTTCTCTAAACTGGTACGCGGCTACCCGAACAGTCAGTACATCACCGATGCGACCAAGCGTCTGGTGTTCCTGAAAGATCGTCTGGCGAAATACGAATACTCCGTAGCGGAATATTATACCCGCCGTGGCGCATGGGTCGCTGTGGTTAACCGTGTAGAAGGCATGCTGCGTGACTACCCGGATACTCAGGCGACGCGTGACGGCCTGAAGCTGATGGAAAATGCATATCGTAAAATGCAGATGGATGCGCAGGCAGAAAAAGTGGCGAAAATCATCGCCGCGAATAGCAGCAACACCTGATATCTCTTCGAATGCAAAACGGCAGCCTCGGGGCTGCCGTTTTTTTATTCGTTTCTGTCGCTCGCTGAAGCGGTTTAGCGTCAGCACATCCTATCAACTATGACCGCAATTTTAGACTTCGACAAGGTAAATCTCCCCTCTTCCTGCCCTGTCTCACAAAAAAGATTCCCTGACAAAAACCGACAAAATAACGTGATCTAAATCACACATTTTGACATTAGGTGGGGTATGCTGGAATCACCAAGACGGAAAGACAAGAGGTAAAATTTATGACAATGAACATTACCAGTAAACAAATGGAAATTACTCCGGCAATTCGCCAGCACGTCGCAGACCGTCTCGCCAAACTGGATAAATGGCAAACACATTTGATTAACCCGCATATCATTCTGTCTAAAGAGCCGCAAGGTTTCATCGCTGACGCAACTATCAATACTCCAAACGGCCATCTGGTCGCCAGCGCAAAACATGAAGATATGTATACGGCTATTAACGATTTGATCAACAAGCTGGAACGGCAGCTCAATAAAGTGCAACACAAAGGTGAAGCCCGTCGCGCCGCAACATCGGTGAAAGACGCCAGCTTCGCGGAAGAAGTTGAAGAAGAGTAATCCTTTAAATTGAGTGTACCGCCAACGCGCCTTCGGGCGCGTTTTTTATTGACAGGGTGAAAACAGTACGGGTACTTTAACGGTATCAATCTCAGGATGACTTTATGAAACTTACGCCGTTCTTCTTCGCATTCTTTTTTACCTTCCCCTGACTGGGAGGCGTTTCGTCGTGTGATAAAGAATGCGAAGACGAACAACAAGGCCTCCCACACCGGGGGGCCTTTTTTATTGATAACGATAAAACGAGACAGACAACACTATGACACCGGAAAACCCGTTACTGGATCTGCGAGTAAAAATCAGCGCACTCGATGAAAAATTGCTGGCGCTGCTCGCAGAACGCCGCACGCTTGCCGTTGAAGTGGGTAAAGCCAAGCTGGACTCCCACCGCCCCGTGCGCGACATCGACCGCGAGCGCGATTTGCTGGAGCGTCTGATCCAACTCGGCAAAGCCCATCACCTGGATGCCCATTACATTACCCGTCTGTTCCAGCTCATCATCGAAGACTCCGTACTCACTCAGCAAGCCCTGCTGCAACAGCACCTGAACAAGACTAACCCGCACTCCGCCCGGGTCGCCTTCCTGGGGCCAAAAGGCTCTTATTCTCACCTGGCGGCACGTCAGTACGCCGCTCGCCATTTCGAAGAGTTCATCGAGAGCGGCTGCGCGAAGTTTGCCGATATTTTCAATCAGGTTGAAACCGGCCAGGCTGATTATGCCGTTGTGCCTATTGAGAACACCAGTTCAGGCGCCATTAACGACGTGTACGATCTGCTGCAGCACACCAGCCTGTCGCTGGTTGGCGAGCTGACGATCCCGATCGACCACTGCGTGCTGGTCTCTGGCTCAACCGACCTGAGCAAAATTGAAACCGTCTACAGCCACCCGCAGCCGTTCCAGCAGTGCAGCCAGTTCCTGAACCGCTATCCGCACTGGAAAATTGAGTACACCGAGAGCACCTCTGCTGCGATGGAGAAAGTGGCGCAGGCGAATTCCCCGACGGTTGCTGCACTCGGCAGCGAAGCGGGTGGCGCACTGTACAGCCTGCAGGTGCTGGAGCGTAATCTGGCCAACCAGACGCAAAACATCACCCGCTTTGTGGTGCTGGCGCGTAAAGCCATTGACGTCTCGGATCAGGTTCCGGCTAAAACCACGCTGCTGATGGCCACCGGCCAGCAGGCAGGTGCCCTGGTTGAAGCGCTACTGGTGCTGCGTAACCACAACCTGATCATGACGAAGCTGGAATCCCGTCCGATTAACGGCAATCCATGGGAAGAAATGTTCTATCTCGACATCCAGGCCAACCTGGAATCTGCATCCATGCAGAAAGCCCTGCGCGAACTCGGCGAGATCACGCGCTCCATGAAAGTGCTGGGCTGCTATCCGAGCGAGAACGTGGTCCCGGTTGACCCGGCTTAACGTTCGATAAAGCGGCTTTTCTTCATCCCTGCCACGCTGACGGGCAGGGTGAAGATAGCGCCGGAGAGCGGGTATTTCGCCACCTCTTCCGCCTCCATATTTTCCCGCGTAGTCGTGATAAACAGCGTTTTCATATCGTCGCCGCCGAAGCAGACCATCGTCGGGCAACGCACCGGCAAGCGATACTCTTCCAGCTGTTCACCCTGCGGTGAAAAGCGCGCAATGCGCCAGCCGTCAAACAGTGCGCTCCAGTAACAGCCCTCTATATCCATTGCCGCACCGTCAGGTATCCCTTCGCCCTCTTTAAACCGGCGAAATACCTCGCGTTTACCGGGTTCGCCCTGCTCATCAAGCGGCGTTCGGTAAATGACCCCGTTCGGCGTGTCGGATGTGAACATCCATTGTTGATCCGGGCTAAAGGCTAACCCGTTGTGCCCATGGATATCGCACTGGATTACTTTCGGCGTCAGGTCGTTATCGATCCGCATCAGCATCGCGCCGTTGTAATCTCCCGGCCCCCAGAACGTTCCGGCGTAGAAACGCCCCTGGCGATCGGTGCCCCCATCGTTAAACCGCGCAAGCTGCGGGTTAGACGGGTTATCACATACCTTGCGCCGGAGCAGGCCGTGTTTATCGGTAAGCCAGATGCCCGTCCGCATTGCCACAATAAACCCGCCGCGCTCGCGCAGCGCGAAACAGCCCACCTCTTCATGGAATGAAAGAACCGTGTGTTCTGCCGAGGGCAGGTGGTAACGGTGGATCTCGCCTTCCAGGATATCCGCCCAGTAGAGTGCGTTCTCTTCTGCGCTCCACGTCGGGCATTCCGGCAGGTGCCCCGTGTAATTCAACAGCAGCTGTGGTTCAGCCATGACAGTTCCCCAAAATGAAAAAAGCCAGCATTGCTGGCTTTTAGTATATACATCATCGCATTACTGGCGACTGTCATTTGCCTGACGCAACAGCGTGCGGCTCTCGCTCTGGAAACGTGTCGCGTAGTCACCGAACCAGTGTTCAACCTTGCGGAAGCTGTCAATAAACGCCTGTTTATCACCGTGCTCCAGCAGCGTAATGGCTTCACCAAAGCGCTGGTAGTAGCGTTTGATCAGCGCAAGGTTGTTCTCGGACGACATAATAATATCGGCGTAAAGCTGCGGATCCTGCGCAAACAGACGCCCAACCATTGCCAGCTCAAGGCGATAGATTGGCGAGGAGAGCGCCAGCAGCTGTTCAAGCTGAACGTTCTCTTCCGCAAGATGCAGCCCATAGGCAAAGGTCGCAAAGTGGCGCAGCGCCTGAATGAACGCCATGTTCTGATCGTGCTCAACGGCGCTGATGCGGTGCAAACGCGCGCCCCATACCTGAATCTGTTCAAGGAACCACTGGTACGCTTCCGGCTGACGGCCGTCACAGTAGACGACAACCTGCTTCGCCAGGCTGCCGCTGTCAGGGCCAAACATCGGATGCAGGCCGAGCACCGGGCCGGTATGCGCCGCCAGCATGGCCTGCAGAGGGCCGTTTTTCACCGAGGCCAGGTCGACAAGAATACAGTCTTCCGGTAGCGCCGGGAGTTTCCCGATGATCTGTTCGGTCACGTGGATTGGCACGCTGACGATAACCATCCCCGCATCGCACATAAGTTCCGGAGCGCGTGCCCAGTCCTCTTTTTCAAGAATGCGCACCTGGTAGCCAGAAAGCGTCAGCATTTTTTCAAACAGACGTCCCATCTGGCCACCGCCGCCCACAATCACCACCGGGCGCAGCGACGGACACAGGGTTTTAAAGCCTTTGTCATTTTCGCTGGAGTAAGATTCGCGCATCACGCGGCGCAGCACATCTTCAATCAAATCCGGCGAGACGCCCAGCGCCTGCGCTTCTTTACGTCGGGAGGCGAGCATCGAGGCCTCGCGTTCCGGAACGTAAATCGGCAGGCCGTATTTGCTTTTAACCTCACCTACCTCGGCAACCAGTGCCATACGGCGCGCCAGCAGGTCCAGCAGCGCCTTATCCACTTCATCAATTTGATCGCGTAGTGCGGTCAATTCAGCAACCATAGCTAACCTCTTAAGCCAGACGTGACGACAGCTGGCCGTTTAAATCTTTATGGATCTCACGCAGCAGCGCGTCGGTGGTTTCCCAGCTGATGCAGGCATCCGTAACGGACACGCCGTGCTTCATCGCGCTACGCGGTTGTTCAGATGACTGATTGCCTTCGTGGATATTGCTCTCAATCATCAGTCCGATAATAGAACGGTTGCCATCTTTAATCTGTGCAACCACAGATTCCGCAACCGCAGGCTGACGACGGTAATCTTTATTCGAATTACCATGGCTGCAATCTACCATCAGCGCCGGGCGCAGTCCCGCCTGTTCCATCTCTTTTTCACACTGCGTTACGTCCGCCGGACTGTAGTTTGGCGCTTTGCCGCCGCGCAGGATCACGTGACCATCCGGGTTGCCCTGTGTTTGCAGAAGACAAACCTGGCCCGCCTGATTGATGCCGACAAAGCGGTGCGGCATCGCCGCGGCGCGCATGGCGTTAATTGCCGTTGCCAGGCTGCCATCTGTACCATTTTTGAAACCGACCGGCATCGAGAGACCAGACGCCATCTCGCGGTGGGTTTGTGATTCCGTGGTACGGGCACCAATCGCGGACCAGCTAAACAGATCGCCCAGGTACTGCGGGCTATTCGGATCCAGCGCTTCGGTTGCCAGCGGTAGCCCCATGCTAACCAGTTCAACCAGCAGGCGACGCGCAATCTTCAGACCTGCTTCCACATCAAACGAGCCATCCATGTGCGGATCGTTAATCAACCCTTTCCAGCCAACGGTAGTGCGTGGCTTTTCAAAATAGACGCGCATCACCAGATAGAGGCTATCGCTGACCTCCTCCGCTAATGCTTTAAATCGACGAGCGTACTCAATGGCGGCTTCAGGATCGTGAATAGAGCAAGGACCGCATACCACCAGCAGGCGCGGATCGCGGCCAGCGATGATGTCAGAAATAGTCTGGCGAGAGTGCTCAATTTGAGCTTCCTGCGCAACGCTCAGCGGGAACTCTGCTTTCAGCTGATCCGGGGTAATTAAAACCTGTTCATCGGTGATATGTACGTTGTTCAGCGCGTCTTTTTGCATGATTGCGATCCTGTAAAACTCGTTTGCGATAGTGGGTTTCCTCAAAGAGGTGGAACAACGATACCACAACAAGTAAAGATTTCAATCCAAAATACGTACAGATTACTTTACACAAACCAATTTAATGCAAAAAACAGGGCGAGAATCTGTAAACTTAAAATTACACACCAAGTTTGAATGGCCAGGCTATGCTGAAGAAAAAGGAGAATGGCTATGCGTTTACTCGCTCTGTTGCTGTTGTCGTTGTTTTTATCGGGCTGCAAGATTAACCCTTACACTTTCCAGCCAGACTGGACGAGCCCTGACTGGTTTGGCGCAGGGAAAGAGGATGCAATGAACGGCGTTCCTGTTAAAGATAATCGAGCACTGGCCGATAATTTTAACGATCCCAATGTCGATCGCAGTGAATATCTCCGTGGCTATGCCGACGGTCAGAAGAAAGTGTGTGAAGAAGGCTTTATTCATGCATGGGGATTAGCAGGCAAATCTTTTCCCGCCAGCTGCGATGCCACCGAAAATGCAGCAAAATTGCACGCGGCCTGGCAGCAAGGGATAGACGAAAGCATGAAGGCCAGCAGGCTAAATTGATTTAATCTTTAACCATCAGAATATATACAACTGTAAGATTTAACCCAAGTCAACTCGGTTGCATTGCTGACATAATGACGGCTTTGATAAACAATGGTATTCTGCCAACAACTCTTAAGGACATCTATTTCCAGAGCGGCATGGCAGATTCTGGTGAGAATTTCATTCTTGATCTCTTTTTTCCGACTCACTCTGGTGCTCATACTGCTCCTTACGGCTGGTTCAGCGGTTGCGAGTACCCTCGCAGAAACCGATAAGTCAGTGCGTTCAATAGTCTCAGGTATCGTTAGCTATACCCGATGGCCGTCTCTTTCCGGGCAGCCCAGGCTCTGTGTTTATACCTCATCTCGCTATACTCGGGCGCTTAGCAGTGAAGAGGGACAAAGCGAGTTGCCTTATACCCCCGTCATTGTGCATAACGATCGGGAAGCGCTGGCAGCAATGTGTGACGCTATTTATTTCGGCAATGAAACGCCTGCACAACAACTTGATTTAATTAGCCAGTACCAGGGCAGAGCCTTGCTATTAATCGCAGAGAAGAATCCGGAATGTGTTATTGGCAGTGCATTTTGCCTGATAATTGAAGATAACCGGGTTAGATTTTCCGTCAATCTTGATGCGCTGTCTCGCAGCGGCGTAAGAGTCAATCCGGATGTATTAATGCTTGCACGGAATAAGAAGCATGAATAAGGATTTCACTTCAACATCGCGTCCAACGTTTAAAAGAACGTTGCGGCGCATCAGCATGCTAAGCGTCACAATAACAATGACGTTTATATGGTTGTTGCTGTGTTTTGCTTCCGTGGTGACATTAAAGCAATACGCGCAAAAAAATCTCGAATTAACCGGCGCAACCATGAGCCACAGCCTTGAAGCCTCTCTGGTTTTCAACGATCCGCTGGCGGCTAACGAAACGCTTGCGACCCTTGGCAAGCAAGGACAATTTGCCGAAGCAGAAGTCCTCAACGTTCATAAAAAACGTTTTGCCCACTGGTCGTGGAACCCGGACGAAAACACGGACACGCTGGGCGCGCTGGTCAGCCGCTGGCTCTTCCCGCTCCCCGTCTCCCAGCCCATCATACATAACGGTAACATGATCGGTGAGATTCGCCTGACGGCGCGTGACAGCCTCATCAGCCATTTTATCTGGATGTCGTTTGCCGTCCTCACCGGATGTATTCTTCTTGCCTCTGTCGTGGCGATCACGCTTACACGCTCTCTTCACCACGGTATGGTCACGGCGATGCAGAACATTACCGATGTCGTGCATGACGTACGTACCAACCGCAACTTCTCCCGCCGGGTAAAGGCTGGACGTATCGAAGAGTTCCACCAGTTTGGCGAAGACTTCAACAGCCTGCTGGATGAGATGGAAGAGTGGCAGCTTAAGCTCCAGGCCAAGAATGCCCAGCTCATGCGCACGGCCATGCACGATCCGCTGACGGGTCTTGCGAACCGTGCGGCATTCCGTAACAGCATCGCGGCACTCATGAACGACTCTTCAGCAAAAACAAACTCCGCCCTGCTCTTCCTCGACGGCGATAATTTTAAGTTTATCAACGATACCTGGGGGCACGCGGCAGGCGATTGCGTATTAATTGAAGTCGCCAGCCGAATGGTTGAGTTCGGTGATAAGCGACATCAGTCATACCGCCTTGGCGGCGATGAGTTTGCGATGGTGCTGTATGGCGTCCACTCTGAATCCGATGTTCAACACATTTGTGCTGCGCTTTCGCAGCAGTTTATCCGTCCGTTTGATCTGCATAACGGGCACACTGCATCAATGTCACTCAGCATTGGCTTTGCTCTGGCGTGGGAAAATGCCTCTCTTGAAGCATTACTGGAGCAAGCCGACCGCAATATGTACCAGGTCAAAAACCAGCGTACAAAAACAATATCTTAGAAAGGAATACGATATGTTAAAGCGACACTTCGCGCCGTTATTACTGGCATCCCTGTTTCTCGCAGGCTGTCAGACGCCGCCTGAAGGCAAATTCTCACCCGAGCAAATTGCGGCAATGAAGTCCTACGGCTTTAACGAACTGAACGGCGACTGGTCGCTTGGGCTGTCGGACAAAATCCTGTTTGATAAAAATGACGCCAGACTGCGCCCGGAAAGTGAAACGCAGATCAGAACGATGGCTTCACGCCTGGCTGCTACCGGCTTAAACCATGCTCGCATGGATGGCCACACGGATAACTACGGTGAAGAGAGTTACAATGAAGCGCTCTCGTTGAAGCGCGCAAATGTCGTTGCAGACGCATGGGCGAAAGGCGCTGACATTCCGCGTAGCAATCTGACTACCCAGGGGTTAGGCAAAAAATACCCTGTGGCCAGCAACAGCACCGCGCAAGGGCGCGCTGAGAACCGCCGCGTTGCAGTGGTCATCAGCACGCCATAAGTTTATTTAGCGGACGATTCAGCGAGCGACACGCCTGATGCCGCTCGCCAGCGCAGCCAGTCAATGATAATAAACACCGCCAGGCTGACGCCCATTACCGGCAGTGCCAGCCCCAGCAGTAAGCTTAGCGCTATTGTCGCTCCCCTTCCCCAACGCGGCAACGCCAGCCAGCTTTGGCAGAGCGTCTCCACGGGACTGACTGCTGACTTTTTAGGGCGCCGCATCCACCACATCCGATATCCCCATATAATCAGCACGCACAGGGCAGTACCAAACGCGATGAGAACCAGCTGATTAACCAGGCCAAATAAGATCCCCATATGGAAATCCACGCCCCAGCGGGTGAGTTTTGCCATTAACGGAAAATCATCAAACCGGGTTCTGTCGACGACCAGCATGGTGTGCGGATCAACCGCAACGGCATCCACCTGCGTAGGCCAGCTACGATCGATTTCCGTTACCGTCCAGGCCTGGCCTGGCATTCTTGCCGGGCGGATCTCAAGCCTGCTGGCCTCAATCCCTGCATGACGGGCGGCGCGCAATACGCCGTCAAACTTCGCCAGCGCTATTGTCATCTCGGGCATTTCCATCCCACCGTGGTGACCGCGATGTTCGGCGTGTTCGTCCATCACCGTCGGCACACCGGAGAGCGTCGTATTCACCTGCGGCGTCAGCCAGTTCATCCCGGCGCGCAGTTTATCAACATTCCCGCCTGCCCACTGGGACCATGTCAGCCCGGTTGCGGAAAATAACAGCATTCCCCCCAGCAGGCTCCAGCCCAGAATGACGTGCAGGCGACGGCGATTCTGAAAGCGATTGTTCATCCGGCGCTTTGGTCGGGTATAGAACCACAGGCCAATCCCCCCCAGGGCGGAAACCCACATCCAGGAGGCAGCCAGTTCACTGTAGAGCCGTCCGACATCGCCCATCATTAACGAATTGTGCAAGTAATCAATTTTCTGACGAAGGGGCAGGATCCCGCTGGTGCCGTAAACCGTCATGTCTCCACGCACCGCAAGGCTTACCGGATCGACAAAAACGGCACGATGTTCAGACGGCCCCAGCGCCGGGTCAGCAAACATCACCCGGGTGGTTTCGCCATTCGTCAGGCCTGGACGGACGGCATGTAAACGGAGATCGTCACCCACCGTTTTTTCCGCCACGGCGATTTGCTCTGCCAGCGGCTGCCGCTCACCCGCGGCGTCCGAGTGAAGCGCCTGACGATAAACCGTATTTTCCAGCTGCGGCGTCGCCACATACAGCGTACCGGTCAGTGCGGCAAAGAAGATAAACGGGCCGACAAACAGCCCAACGTAGAAATGGAGTCGACGCAGCAGGTTTCCCCATGCCGCGCGCGGAGTGCAGGTAGTCATACTTTTCCTTTTTAAGGCAAAAAGTTATCGATTTTGTTTTTAAAGGGAAAAAGCAAACTATGCGGCGGGGCGCGGGTATCGGGATAGAGCCAGGGGAAAAAGTGCCAGTGGCTGACCGTCTGGCGAGGCGGCTTAACGCAGAGCCTTTGCAATACTATGCTCAGCAGAACGATCAGCGCCAGCATCATGCCCGGCACATGGGCGAGCAGCACGCAGTAGCCGCAGGCTTCCGCGTGGTCAACAGGCATGGAATGCTGCATGTCGCCATGATGTTCATCCATCGACATCATGCTCATATCATGATGCATGCCCGGCATGACGCTCATGGGATCTTTTTGCAGCGAGACGGAGATAAGCGGGGCAACCACGATCAGCAGGATCGCAAACAGCGCGGTCAATGCCGCTGCGCGTTTCCAGCCGTGCTGATGCAGTACGTTATCCACTTATCCTCCATAAAAGAGGCAAGTATTGTAAATGATTTATGTCGAAAGGGTTAATGCGAGAGGTGCGGTGGAATAAAAAAAGGGCCAGCCTTTTCGGCCAGCCCTTTTTAACAGGATGTTGCTTAAGCGAATCTTAGTTCAGACGCTCTTTGATACGAGCAGACTTACCAGTACGCTCACGCAGGTAGTACAGTTTAGCTTTACGTACAGCACCACGACGTTTAACAGCAATGCTGTCAACTACCGGAGAGTGAGTCTGGAAGACACGCTCAACGCCTTCGCCGTTGGAAATTTTACGAACAGTGAATGCAGAGTGCAGACCGCGGTTACGAATAGCGATAACCACGCCCTCGAATGCCTGCAGACGTTTTTTGGAACCTTCAACAACCCATACTTTCACTTCCACGGTGTCACCTGGACGGAAGGAAGGTACGTCCTGCTTCATCTGCTCTTGTTCAATTTGCTTAATGATGTTGCTCATAATTTAATCTCTTATCCTGGGTAAACTGATATTCGGGAGCGTATTACGCATTCCCATCATGTTCATGCTGCTGGTGCGCGTGTTCAGTTTTGAACTCGGCCAGCAACTTTGCTTGCTCTTCAGTCAGAGCCAGGTTTTCCAGAAGTTCAGGTCTTCTAAGCCAGGTTCGGCCCAGCGACTGTTTCAAGCGCCAGCGACGTATCTCGGCATGGTTTCCAGACAGTAACACTGCCGGTACATCCATCCCTTCTAACACTTCAGGTCGAGTATAGTGTGGACAGTCCAGCAATCCATCGGCAAACGAATCTTCTGTTGCCGAAGCCTCATGTCCCAGTACACCCGGAATAAACCGGGCAACAGAGTCAATCAGCGTCATTGCGGGTAACTCACCACCGCTGAGAACGTAATCGCCGATAGACCATTCTTCGTCAATCTCGGTTTGAATTACGCGCTCATCTATTCCTTCATAGCGTCCACAGACCAGAATCAGCTTTTGATTCGTCGCCAGTTCGCTCACGCCCGCTTGATCAAGCTTGCGTCCCTGAGGTGACAGATAAATCACCTTTGCGCCTTCCCCTGCCGCGGCTTTTGCTGTGTGAATGGCGTCCCGTAAGGGTTGCACCATCATTAACATCCCCGGTCCGCCGCCGTAAGGACGATCGTCCACGGTACGGTGCCGGTCATGAGCAAAGTCACGAGGACTCCAGCTCTGGATGTTCAGCAGGCCATTTTTTACTGCCCGGCCAGTTACCCCGTAATCGGTAATCGCGCGGAACATTTCAGGAAACAGGCTAATTATGCCAATCCACATAGCGCCGTCTTTTACCGTTTATCCGGAGAATTTAAAAACCAGGATCCCAATCTACTTCAATCGTTTGAGTAGCGAGATCGACATTCTTGATAACCTGTCCATCGAGGAACGGAACCAACCGCTCCTTGATGCCAAATGCATCTTTCAGGTTTGCCTTAATGACGAGAACGTCATTTGAGCCGGTTTCCATCATATCAATGACTTTTCCCAGGCTGTAGCCGTCGGTAGTGACCACCTGGCAACCCATAAGGTCCTTCCAGTAGTAGTCACCCGCTTCCAGCTGCGGCAACTGCGACGAATCCACGACAATTTCACAATTGGTCAGCGCATTCGCGGCATCACGATCGTCAACGCCTTTCAGCTTGATGACGATATCCTGATTGTGGTGACGCCAGCTTTCCAGCTCGACCTCTTCCCACTTACCGGCCTTCTGGATAAACCAGGGCTGGTAATTAAAAATGCTTTCAGCGTCTTCAGTGGAGGAAAACACTCTGAGCCAACCACGGATACCGTAGCAAGAACCCATTTTTCCCAATACGATCGGTTCAACAGGTGCTTTATTGCTCATCATGACCACCGTGACAGATTAAGCTGCTTTGTTTGCTGCTTTGATCAGCGTAGCAACGCGATCGGAAACAGTAGCGCCCTGGCCAACCCAGTGAGCGATACGATCCAGATCCAGACGAGTTTCTTCTTCTGCGCCAGAGGCCAGTGGGTTGAAGAAACCAACGCGCTCGATGAAGCGACCGTTGCGTGCATTACGGCTGTCAGTTACAACAACCTGGTAGAACGGACGCTTTTTAGCGCCGTGACGAGCTAAACGAATAGTAACCATAACATCCTCTTGTGTGAATAAAACAACCGGGCCCCATCGAGGAACGGAGCCCGGGTGTCATATTAAAAGCCCGAAAATTTTACTGATTTTTGGGGAAAAAGCAATCTCAAAAGCGATTAACGTCCTGGAAAGCCTGGGGGCATCATGCCCTTCATGCCGCGCATCATCTTCGCCATGCCGCCTTTCTTCATTTTCTTCATCATGCGCTGCATGTCATCGAACTGCTTCAGAAGGCGGTTTACGTCCTGTACCTGCATGCCGCAACCCGCCGCGATACGGCGTTTGCGGGAACCTTTGATGATTTCTGGCTTCGCACGCTCTTTCAGCGTCATCGAGTTGATGATGGCCTCCATACGCACAAGCACCTTGTCATCCATCTGCGATTTCACGTTATCAGGAATTTGGCCCATGCCCGGCAGTTTGCCCATCAGGCTTGCCATGCCGCCCATGTTTTTCATCTGACGCAGCTGTTCAAGGAAGTCGGTCAGATCGAATCCGTCACCTTTTTTCAGCTTGCTGGCGAGCTTTTCCGCCTGGGCGCGGTCAACCTTGCTCTCGATATCTTCAATCAGCGACAGCACGTCGCCCATGCCGAGGATACGGGAGGCAATACGATCCGGATGGAACGGCTCCAGCGCTTCGGTTTTCTCACCGACGCCGAGGAATTTGATCGGCTTACCGGTGATATGACGAATGGAGAGCGCCGCACCGCCGCGGGCATCGCCGTCCACTTTGGTCAACACGACACCGGTTAACGGCAGCGCTTCGTTAAACGCTTTCGCGGTATTGGCCGCATCCTGACCGGTCATGGCATCAACAACAAACAGGGTTTCTACCGGGTTGATAGAAGCATGCACCTGCTTGATTTCGTCCATCATCGCTTCGTCAACGTGCAGACGACCAGCGGTATCCACCAGCAGCACATCGTAGAATTTCAGCTTCGCTTCTTTCAGCGCGGCATTAACGATGTCGACAGGTTTCTGAGCAACGTCGGACGGGAAGAAATCTACGCCAACCTGCTCAGCCAGGGTTTCCAGCTGTTTAATCGCCGCCGGGCGATACACGTCGGCAGATACCACCAGCACTTTTTTCTTGTGCTTCTCGCGCAGGAATTTACCCAGCTTACCGACGCTGGTCGTTTTACCCGCACCCTGCAGGCCCGCCATCAGCACAACAGCCGGAGGCTGAGCGGCCAGGTTCAATACCTGGTTTTCTTCGCCCATCGCCGCAACCAGTTCCTGGCGAACGATTTTGACGAATTCCTGGCCCGGGGTCAGGCTTTTGTTAACTTCATGACCAACCGCCTTCTCTTTAACGCGGCTGATAAAATCACGCACGACCGGCAGCGCCACGTCGGCTTCGAGCAGCGCCATGCGGACTTCGCGCAGCGTCTCTTTAACATTTTCTTCGGTAAGGCGTCCGCGGCCGCTGATGTTGCGCAGCGTGCGCGACAAACGATCGGTTAAATTATCAAACATTGTCTCTCGCCTGGGGTAGAAACGTTGGGTCGCATGAGCGACACATACACAGAATTTTGCCGGAGTATAACATGAAGGCGCCTTTGTTGTTATGCAACGGTTGGAGCACGCGTCACGTAACGTTATACTGCTTCTCTTTCTTATTAAGACAACTGTCGACGCCTATATGCCTGTTTTCGCACTGATCGCCCTTGTTGCCTACTCTGTCAGCCTCGCGCTGATCATTCCTGGCCTGCTGCAAAAAAACAGCGGCTGGCGGCGCATGGCTATTCTTTCGGCGGTGATCGCACTGATAAGCCATGCTTTTGCGCTGGAATCGCGCATTATTCCTGGCGACGGCAGCGTGCAAAACCTGAGCGTATTGAACGTGGGCTCGCTGGTCAGCCTGATGATCTGTACGGTAATGACCATTGTCGCGTCCAAGAACCGAGGCTGGCTGCTGCTGCCGATCATATACGCCTTTGCGCTGATCAACCTCGCCTTAGCCACCTTCATGCCTAACGAATTCATTACGCATCTGGAAGCCACGCCGGGAATGTTAGTGCATATTGGCCTGTCGCTGTTCTCATACGCGACGCTGATCATCGCCGCGCTCTACGCCATGCAGCTCGCCTGGATTGACTACCAGTTGAAGAACAAAAAGCTGGCCTTTAATCATGAGATGCCGCCGCTGATGGTGATTGAGCGTAAGATGTTCCACATCACCCAGGTGGGTGTGGTTCTGCTGACGTTAACGCTCTGCACTGGACTGTTTTATATGAAGAACCTGTTCAGCGTGGAGAATATCGATAAAGCGGTCCTCTCCATCATCGCGTGGTTTGTCTATATTGTCCTGTTATGGGGCCATTATCATGAAGGCTGGCGCGGTCGCCGCGTGGTCTGGTTCAACGTAGCGGGCGCAGGCATTCTTACTCTTGCCTATTTTGGCAGCCGCTTCATACAGCAATTTGCTGGCTAAGTAACAAAGGAGTTCCCCCTGGAACACATCTCTACCACCACGCTGATCGTCACCCTGATCATCATGGTGGTCATCTCCGCCTATTTCTCCGGCTCGGAAACCGGCATGATGACGCTGAACCGCTATCGGTTACGTCACCGCGCTAAGCAGGGTAACCGCGCCGCACGTCGTGTTGAAAAGCTGCTGCGCAAGCCAGACCGCCTGATTAGCCTGGTGCTTATCGGGAACAACCTCGTGAACATTCTCGCCTCTGCGCTGGGCACCATTGTCGGGATGCGCCTGTACGGCAACGCCGGCGTCGCCATAGCGACCGGGGTACTGACATTTGTGGTTCTGGTGTTTGCTGAGGTCCTGCCAAAAACCGTCGCCGCGCTTTATCCGGAGAAGGTTGCTTACCCGAGCAGCTTCCTGCTGGCGCCGCTGTTAATTCTGATGATGCCGCTGGTCTGGCTGCTGAATATGGTCACTCGCCTGCTGATGCGCATGGTCGGTATCAAAGCGGATGTCACCATCAGCAGCGCGCTCAGCAAAGACGAGCTGCGCACCATCGTGAATGAATCCCGCTCGCAGATTTCCCGCCGCAACCAGGATATGCTCCTGTCGGTGCTGGATCTGGAAAAGGTGAGCGTTGACGACATCATGGTACCCCGAAACGAAATCGTCGGGATTGATATCAACGACGACTGGAAGGCCATAGTTCGTCAGCTGACGCACTCACCGCACGGACGCATCGTGCTTTACCGCGACTCGCTGGATGACGCCATCAGCATGCTGCGCGTACGTGAAGCCTATCGCCTGATGACCGAGAAAAACGAGTTCACCAAAGAGGTCATGCTCCGCGCCGCTGACGAGATTTACTACGTGCCGGAAGGCACTCCCCTCAGCACGCAGCTGGTGAAGTTCCAGCGTAATAAGAAGAAAGTCGGCCTGGTGGTCGATGAGTACGGCGATATTCAGGGGCTGGTAACGGTCGAAGATATTCTGGAAGAGATTGTTGGTGACTTCACGACCTCAATGTCCCCTTCCCTTGCAGAAGAAGTGACGCCGCAAAACGACGGCTCGGTGCTGATTGACGGTAGCGCCAACATTCGTGAACTGAATAAAGCCTTTAACTGGCATCTGCCGGAAGATGAAGCACGGACGATGAACGGCATGATTCTGGAAGCGCTGGAAGAGATCCCGGCGGCAGGTACGCGAGTTCGAATTGAGCAATACGATATTGATATCCTGGACGTACAGGACAACATGATTAAGCAGGTGAAGGTCCTGCCCGTTAAACCGCTACGCGAAAGTATCGCCGAGTAATGTTGTAGGCCGGGTAAGGCGAAGCCGCCACCCGGCACTACGGGGAGGCAAATTACGCTTTCGCTTTCGCCACGGTTACCATTGCGGCACGAATGGTACGGCCGTTCAGGGTATAACCTTTCTGCATCACGCCCAGCACTTTACCGGCTTCAACGTCTTCTGACTCCACCATCGCAATCGCCTGGTGAACGTTTGGATCCAGCGGTACGTTGGTATCGGCAATCACTTCCACGCCGAACTTACCTACAACATCAAGCATGGATTTCAGCGTCAGTTCGATACCTTCGATCATAGCCGCGTTGTCAGGATTCGCTTTATCCGCCACTTCCAGCGCGCGATCCAGGCTATCGATCACCGGCAGCAGCTCGTTGACGAATTTCTCCAGCGCAAATTTATGCGCCTTTTCAACATCCAGTTCAGTACGGCGACGCAGGTTTTCCATTTCCGCTTTGATGCGCAGCACGCCATCGCGTTCGCGATTTTGCGCTTCTACCAGCTGAGCTTCCAGATTGGCAATTTTTTCATCGCGCGGGTCCACCTGCTCAGCAGACGCGTCTGACTCTACGGCCTCAACGTTATCGTGCTGTTCCGTGATAATTTCTTCAGGGGCTTGCCCCTCAGGCGTTTTCTGTTCTTTACTACTCATGAATTTCTCCGCGTTTTTCTGCATTCATCTCGCTAACTTCGCTTATTATGGGGATCAGTTTCCGGGATTCAAGGGAACAAGACAGATTGTCATCATTCATCAGGCACAAGGACCTCCAGAAAATGAATAATCATTTCAGGTGTATTGGGATCGTCGGGCATCCGCGTCACCCTACCGCATTGACGACACATGAAATGTTGTATCGCTGGCTGTGTGGCAAAGGCTATGAAGTGATGGTTGAGCAACAAATTGCCCAGGAGCTGCAGCTTAAGGGCGTCAAAACCGGCACGCTGGCGGAAATCGGCCAACAGGCAGATCTCGCTGTGGTGGTCGGCGGCGACGGCAATATGCTGGGTGCCGCAAGGACCCTGGCTCGCTACGACATTAAAGTTATCGGCATCAACCGCGGCAATCTCGGTTTCCTGACCGACCTCGACCCGGATAACGCCCAACAGCAGCTTGCCGACGTGCTGGAAGGCCACTATATCAGTGAAAAACGTTTTCTGCTTGAAGCGCAGGTCTGCCAGCAGGACTGCCCGAAGCGCATCAGCACCGCCATTAACGAAGTGGTTCTCCACCCCGGTAAAGTGGCACACATGATTGAGTTCGAAGTTTATATCGACGAAATCTTTGCCTTCTCGCAGCGCTCTGACGGGCTAATTATCTCGACGCCGACGGGCTCAACCGCCTACTCGCTCTCCGCCGGGGGGCCAATCCTGACGCCGTCACTTGATGCCATCACTCTGGTGCCGATGTTCCCGCACACGCTCTCCGCCCGACCGCTGGTGATTAACGGTGACAGCACGATACGCCTGCGGTTCTCGCACCGCCGTAATGACCTTGAGATCAGCTGCGACAGCCAAATCGCACTGCCCATACAGGAAGGTGAAGACGTGCTCATCCGGCGTTGTGATTACCACCTGAATCTCATTCACCCGAAAGATTACAGTTATTTCAACACATTAAGCTCTAAGCTCGGATGGTCAAAAAAATTGTTCTGATTTTGCAACCAGCACTTTACTGTATAAAAAACCAGTTTATACTGTATGTAAACACAGTTATGGTTTTTCATACAGGAAAACAATTATGCTGGCACAACTGACCATCAGCAACTTTGCCATTGTTCGTGAGCTTGAAATCGACTTCCACAGCGGCATGACGGCGATTACCGGGGAAACCGGTGCAGGTAAATCCATTGCCATTGATGCCCTCGGCTTGTGCCTTGGCGGCCGCGCAGAAGGTGACATGGTGCGCCGGGGCGCAACCCGTGCAGACCTTTGCGCCCGCTTCTCCCTGAAAGACACCCCAGCGGCGCTGAGCTGGCTGGAAGCAAACCAGCTTGAAGACGGGCGTGAGTGTTTACTTCGCCGCGTGATCAGCAGCGACGGACGCTCCCGTGGCTTTATCAACGGTACAGCGGTCCCTCTTTCACAGCTCCGCGAGCTCGGCCAGCTGCTTATCCAGATCCATGGTCAGCACGCGCACCAGCAGCTCATCAAGCCCGAGCAGCAGAAAGCCCTGCTTGATGGCTACGCAGGTGAGTACGCGCTTACTCAGCTGATGGCAGAGCACTATCGCCAGTGGCACCAGAGCTGCCGTGAACTCGCGCAGCATCAGCAGCAAAGCCAGGAGCGTACCGCCCGCGCCGAGCTGTTGGAGTATCAATTAAAAGAGCTGAACGAATTTTCCCCGCAGGCGGGTGAGTTTGAGCAAATTGATGAAGAATACAAACGTCTGGCCAACAGCGGCCATCTGCTCTCAACCAGCCAGACCGCGCTGAACCTGCTGGCCGATGGCGAAGACGTCAATCTTCAAAGCCAGCTTTATAACGTGCGCCAGCTGATGACTGAGCTGGCAGGAATGGACAGCAAACTCTCTGGCGTGCTGGATATGCTGGAAGAAGCGGCGATTCAAATCTCTGAAGCCGGTGACGAGCTGCGCCACTACTGTGAACGCCTGGATCTCGACCCGAACCGTTTGTTCGAGCTTGAGCAGCGCATTTCCCGTCAGATTTCGCTGGCGCGTAAGCACCACATCACGCCGGAAGAGCTACCCGTCTTCTATCAGTCTCTGCTTGATGAGCAACAGCAGCTCGACGATCAGGCTGACTCACAGGAAACGCTATCTCTGGCGGTGAACCTGCACCACCAGCAGGCACTGGCCACGGCGAAACAGCTGCATGATATACGCCTGCACTATGCGCAGGAATTAGGCCAGCACATTACCGAAAGCATGCACGCGCTGGCCATGCCGCACGGCGTATTCACTATCGATGTCCGCTTCGAAGAGAACCACCTGACGGCGGAAGGCGCAGATCGCATCGAATTCCGCGTCACCACAAACCCGGGACAGCCTTTACAGGCGATTTCTAAAGTCGCCTCGGGCGGCGAGCTGTCGCGTATCGCTCTGGCGATTCAGGTGATCACCGCACGTAAGATGGAAACCCCGGCGCTGATTTTCGATGAAGTAGACGTCGGGATCAGTGGTCCGACGGCTGCCGTGGTGGGTAAACTGTTACGCCAGCTGGGGGAATCAACGCAAGTTATGTGCGTTACCCACCTGCCGCAGGTTGCGGGTTGTGGTCATCATCACTTTATCGTCAGCAAAGAAACGGATGGCGAAATGACCGAAACGCACATGAAACCGCTGGATAAACGCTCTCGCTTGCAGGAGCTGGCGCGCCTGCTTGGTGGTAGCGAAGTCACCCGCAATACCCTCGCAAACGCGAAAGAACTGCTGGCGGCATAAACTTTTTCGGGATCTCAGGGTCATAGAGAACAATAAAAACGCCGCCAGACCGGTTTCAAAGTGGGGCAAGGTCTATTATCATCGGCATATTACATATGAGCCGCGTTCTGCTCGGGCCCGAAAAGGAATCAAATCACTATGCGTTGTAAAATGCTGACCGCTGCCGCAGCGGTTCTTCTGATGTTGACCGCAGGCTGTTCCACTCTGGAGAAAGTGGTTTACCGTCCTGACATCAACCAGGGGAACTACCTTACCCCTAACGATGTGTCCAAAATCCGTGTAGGGATGACACAACAGCAGGCCGCTTATGCACTGGGAACCCCGATGATGTCCGATCCATTCGGCACAAATACCTGGTTCTATGTATTCCGTCAGCAGCCAGGCCATGAAGACGTGACCCAGCAGACCCTGACGCTGACTTTCAGCAGCGCCGGTGTGTTGACCAACATCGACAACAAGCCTGCCCTGACCAAGTAATCCATCGTCAGAAACGCAAAAAGGTGCTCAATGAGCACCTTTTTTGTTTTGGTTTTATCCCCTCGCCCCTTTGGGGAGAGGATCAGGGTGAGGGGAAAACACGCTACCTACCCGCTTTCTCCGCTCGCTGACGACGAAGCTCTTTCGGGTCAGCAATCAGCGGACGATAAATCTCAACCCGATCGCCATCCTTCAGCGCATCAGCAAGCTTTACCGGACGGCTATAAATCCCGACTTTATTCTTCGTCAGGTCAATGTCGCTGCGCAGTTCCAGTATGCCGGAAGCATGAATAGCGGCCTCAACGGTCGCCCCCTCTTCCAGAGTTACGCGCTGGAGGTATTGCTTCTCCGGCAGCGCGTACACCACTTCCACGGCAATCTTATGCGACACTGTAAACCTCTTTGGCTCGGGTGGTGAATGCCTGAACCATATTGGAAGCCAGCTCTTTGAAGATGCGGCCGAATGCCAGCTCAATCAGCTTATTGGTAAACTCAAAATCCAGATGGAATTCGATCCGGCAGGCATCCGCGCTCAGAGGCGTAAACTTCCAGCCGCCCATCAACTTTTTAAACGGGCCATCCACCAGATGCATCAAAATACTCTGATTATCGGTCAGCGTATTGCGGGTGGTGAACGTCTTGCTGATCCCCGCTTTGGAGACATCGACTGCCGCAGTCATCTGCGTCGGGCCAGATTCCAGCACCCGGCTGCCGGTACATCCCGGAATAAACTGCGGATACGCGTTAACATCGTTCACTAACTGATACATTTGTTCCGCGCTGTAAGGGACAAGCGCAGTACGGCTAATCTGAGGCATAGCATTTTCCATGGTCACACAACCGACAAATTATAACATTTATCACCTGTTAAAAAAACGCTAAGCCTCATCTCGTGCTAATATAGCGCGTTAGACCTCACAGGACGCGATGAGGTGACTTTTTGAAATCAGATTACCGACGGCTTTACGACAACTATGACGAAGAAAAAAGCACATAAACCAGGCTCGGCGACCATTGCGCAAAACAAGCGTGCTCGTCACGAGTATTTCATCGAAGAAGAATTCGAAGCTGGCCTTGCGTTACAGGGCTGGGAAGTGAAATCGCTGCGCGCCGGGAAGGCAAACATTGGCGATAGCTACGTGATCCTGAAAGACGGCGAAGCCTTCCTGTTCGGCGCGAACTTTACGCCGCTGACCGTCGCCTCTTCACACTACGTGTGCGATCCAACGCGCACCCGTAAACTGCTGCTGAACAAGCGTGAACTGGAATCCCTCTACGGACGTATCAACCGTGAAGGCTTTACCGTGGTTGCGCTCTCTATGTACTGGAAAAATGCCTGGTGCAAAGTGAAAATCGGCGTTGCAAAAGGTAAGAAACAGCACGACAAGCGTACTGATTTGAAAGAACGTGAGTGGCAGCTCGACAAAGCACGTATCATGAAAAACGCAGGACGTTGATTCTGCGCACTTATTGTACTATTCAATAAGTTAGCGTTTCGGGCTGGTAACCAGGAAGTGAAATCTGGTATACTCAGTTCAACACTATTGGGGCTGATTCTGGATTCGACGGGATTTGCGAAACCCAAGGTGCATGCCGAGGGGCGGTTTGCCTCGTAAAAAGCCGCAAAAAAATAGTCGCAAACGACGAAAACTACGCTTTAGCAGCTTAATAACCTGCTAAGAGCCCTCTCTCCCTAGCTTCCGCTCTTAAGACGGGGATCAAGAGAGGTCAAACCCAAAAGAGATCGCGCGGATGCCCTGCCTGGGGTTGAAGTGCTAAAACTAATCAGGCTAGTTCGTTAGTGGCGTGTCTGTCCGCAGCTGGCGTGCGAATGTAAAGACAAACTAAGCATGTAGTACCGAGGATGTAGAAATTTCGGACGCGGGTTCAACTCCCGCCAGCTCCACCAAAATTCTCCATCGGTGATTACCAGAGTCATCCGATGAAGTCCTAAGAGCCCGCACGGCGCAAGCCCTGCGGGCTTTTTTGTGCCCTCAATTTGTCCCGCGAAGTCCGAAGAGAACTAATTAAATCCGAACCTTTTAGGCCCATTGATAGGCCCAACGAAAAGCTCTATTGTTTTCGTTGGGCCTAAACGCATGGAGACTCCCATGGCAAGAAAAACCAAGCCGTTAACCGATACGGAAATCAAAGCCGCCAAACCTAAAGATGCCGATTACCAGCTGTATGATGGTGACGGGCTTACTCTGTTAATCAAGTCCAGCGGTAGTAAGCTCTGGCAGTTCCGTTACTATCGACCTCTGACAAAGCAGCGAACCAAGCAGAGCTTCGGTGCCTACCCTGCTGTCTCACTTTCTGATGCGCGTAAACTCAGAGCCGAATCTCGAGTTTTATTGGCAAAAGATATTGATCCTCAGGAACACCAGAAAGAACAGGTGAGGAATTCACAAGAGGCCAAAATCAACACCTTCTTGTTAGTTGCCGAGCGTTGGTGGAATGTGAAGAAAGCCAGCGTAACAGAGGACTATGCCGACGATATCTGGCGTTCGCTTGAGAGAGATGTTTTCCCAGCAATCGGTGATATCAGCGTCACTGAGATTAAGGCTCATACTCTGGTTAAAGCTGTTCAGCCGGTTCAGGCCAGAGGTGCATTAGAGACTGTTCGCCGCCTTTGTCAGCGTATTAACGAAGTCATGATTTATGCGCAGAACACAGGCCTGATTGATGCGGTTCCCAGCGTGAACATCGGGAAAGCATTCGAGAAACCGCAAAAGAAGAACATGCCAAGCATCCGCCCGGACCAACTTCCGCAGCTAATGCAGACCATGCGTACTGCAAGTATCAGTGTGTCCACGCGGTGTCTGTTCATGTGGCAGCTTCTCACCATTACCCGTCCTGCCGAAGCCACGGAGGCTCGATGGGATGAGATCGATTTTGATGCTAACGAATGGAAAATTCCTGCTGCTCGAATGAAGATGAACCGGGACCATACGGTTCCACTATCCGATGAGGCTCTCTCTATTCTGGAAATGATGAAGTCACTCAGTGGTGGCCGAGAGTTTATCTTTCCCAGTCGCATCAAACCAACCCAGCCGATGAACAGCCAGACTGTGAATGCGGCACTCAAGCGCGCTGGTTTAGGAGGCGTACTCGTATCTCACGGTTTGCGTTCTATCGCCAGTACGGCACTCAATGAAGAAGGATTTCCTCCTGATGTTATTGAGGCAGCACTGGCTCATGTAGACAAAAATGAGGTACGTCGCGCTTATAACCGTAGTGATTATCTTGAGCAACGGCGACCGATGATGCAATGGTGGGCTGATTTGGTAAGCAAGGCCGACAGCGGAAGTAGTGTTGAAAACGGGAAGAGGGTGTTCAAACTCGTTGGCTAAGTTTCTAGTTGGACTGGTTTGAATGACTAGTTTCCCTGTAAAAAATAGCATTAGCCCTGACCGATTTAGTAGGTAGATTACAATCGAATCAGGGTGGTCAGCTTTGACTCAAAAGGTCTCTTCGCTTTGCAAGTATAGCCAGAGCCTTCTCTTGACAAAATCGGTGTATCCTGTAATTTGATCGCGCGCTCCCCGGCTCTCGCGCGCGATCATACCTACACGCGCTTCTCAGGTATGTGTTTGATCTCAAAGGCATTTATGTCTGCGAGTAGGACAGGATTGTGAAGAGGGGGGACGCGCCCTAATTCTTCGTTGTTTTCCTATAAATGCTTTCCAGCCTAAGCTCTTGAAAGACTTTCTGCCTAATCAAAGCTCTTTCCTTCCAGTTGTCTTCATAGATGATTTGCTCATCTAGTCTTACATATACTACGCAGTTGCCTTTATCTGAGAAATGCACGTTTCTATACACCGCCAGCACTTTTCTATTTACGAAGATCTTGTTTCCATTCTGCACTGTTGTTCCAGGCAGAGTTTGGATCTGGTGCGGAGTTTTTCCGAGTATTTGTTTGGCAAATGGCAAGACTGTCAAGCTATCTCGAATATGCGATTGGGCTCGTGTTATTCTTGTTAGATGTCGCCATGCATAATTGCTGATGGATATCGTTCCAAGGCAGCTGGATACAATTCCTCGGATTTTAGAAAATCTAGGACGAGACCATTCTCGTACTTGAGCAGTAGTGGTGAATACTGGAACGGTAAACCTTCCCATTCCACGTATAGGTTCGCGCTGTTTATGTATAAGTCGCTCGATTTCAAATCTGGAGGCTGGTGTCAGAATGTGATTTTCAGAAACTGATAAGGTCTCAATTGGCGTTTTTTTGTCGATGAGCTTCCAGTAAATCTTTGTTTCTGGATCAAGGCGTACCCAAATTAAAATTACGGGTTGATTGGTAGCTTTCCACTTTCTCAAGTGATCTTTATCAATATTCTGTAAGCGCCATCGATTTTTTGTCGGCGTCCACCGCCCGAAGCTTGATCCGGTTTTAACTTGCACTGCTACTTGTGCGTGGGTTGGGCTGGGAAAATTGACTGGATACTTCAACTGAAGATCAAGGGCCCCTATTCCTTCTCCACGCATGGTCTCACGTAGAGCTTCTCCATTGAAAATTAGAGATAACACACTTGCAGCCAAATTCTCACCAGCGTTGCCTTGGTCGAAATCAAAGATGTTCATCAAATTTCCGTGTAATTATCATGCTGAACTTATCAGCAATTTTGAATACAGCGACAGTAGAATCTAATCGACTGTCTAACACATATTAGGATCAACTTAGGGATGCTAGGGAGTGACTGCTGTGTGTTACGACAGCAAACACATGGCAGTTTTCTGCTTGTCTTGACAGGCTGTAAACGACCAATTGCATCCGTTCAAGAATGGACCAGGAAAATCCTAAGCCCCCGGTAAATGGGTGCTTTCTCGCCGCTTCAGCTCTTCCAATCTCCCCACCAACGCATTTTTATACTTCCCTGCCTGGCACGCCTCCAGCGCGGCCTCCGTTTGCTCGATTGCAGCCTCTGTTGCCCCCAATGCTTCATGGCATTTACTAAGCAACTCATGATAACTAGCGATGCGCTCAAGCCCTTTTTTATCGTCTTTGGCAAGCACAAGAGCACGTTCAGCGGTCTTCAATCCATCGCCAAGTTTGCCAACTCCTAATTCTGCCTCTGCCTTGCGATACAATAGCCAATGGTCCATGTTGAGGACTTCAGGCGGAATCTTCAAGATTGTATCCAACGCCTCATCCGACATTCCGGCTAGAAGGTACATTTTGGCGATTGCGCGTGCGTCATAACTCCTGAATCCAGGTTTACTCCCTAGTGCCGTCGCAAATACAACCCCGGCCGCCGTGATTCTATCGCGTAAATCAGTCTTTCCTGCTTCGCCTGCTGCTACTGCAGTATTACCAAGCGACTCGCACGCACTAATCCATTGGCTCTTATCAACCAATTCGGGTGGCATGGAGAGAATCTCTGGGAATCCCTCAGCCAGCGCCACGCAAATCTCCGGATGCTGATAGGCAAAAATGGAGGTGAAAGACAGGTAGGCCTCATAAAATTGGTCTAGTCCTTCTAAAGCCGACAGAGCAATCACATCTGCAAGAGACTGCACCTGCTCAGTATTGCTCACCGCCTCGTTGGCAACTTTCCAATAGGAGCGAAGTCGCGCGACGGATGCTAATGAGACTCGTAATGGAACATCCCACGGAGCTGCGATAACTCGCTCGACGAGAGTTTGCATTGCATGCGCTCCCGCCATTTTAATTGATTCGTCGGCCTTGTTCTGTGTCCCCATATGCGCAATCTGCAGATAAGTTGCATGCCACTCGGGACGAATCTCTAGAAGCTTTTGAAAGCAGCTCAGAGCCTCTTCAAATCTACCGCAGCGGCGCAATGCCTTGCCCTGATGGTGCAAAAGCTCGAGATTCTCTTCAGATGCTGGATCTCCTTGCTGAGCCTTGCCATATTCTTCTGCACAAGCACTGAAGTACTGAAGTCGAGCGTCATGATCCAGTGAATAGGCAAATGCCTCTTGCGCATCGATGACACAAAGCAGCTCTTGCAATGGCGCTCCGCAGTGAATACTTCGGCGATGAAGTTCCTGATCTTTTACAAGGTTACGGCCACTATCCAGTTGCAACAAAGCGTAAGTCAGCCAATCTGGCTGCTGGGTCTGACGTCGCTTATAGCTTTCCGTAAGCTGAGATGTGCATAAGTGAATCTGTCGAATTACACTAGGGAGCATCTCCCCCGAGTGCTTTTCAACATACTGCGAAACGGCGGTGGCAATGAGTTCGACATCTGGTTTGTCACGAACGGCTTGGCAGATGAGGTCGTGCACAGACAGAAGCCCTGGCGCGACTGCAGGTTTTAGTATCGACAGACGCTGAAGGTGAAACTTTACGGCGTGCCCTAAGAAATGCCCGAGAAACTTGGCGTCATTCGAGAATGATCCAGAGTTTGCAATCTTTTGCAGACCAAGGAGATATCTTGAGTCCAATCTCTGCAAGATATTGCCCATAATTGCTGCGCCATTACTATCTGAAATGACCTGCGGTTCGGCGAGTATTTCTTCATAGACTTCTTCGCGCGGTACGTTTTCGGCTTCGACCAGCTTACGAACAGTTGCGAGAATAAGGGGGGAGAATCTACAAGCCTCGATAAATTTTGCTGCTGTTGCACTTAGCCTATTACTGTCCTCGCCCAAAATGGCGGCAGCCACCTCCGCCGAGGCTGTAGGCATATGAAGCACTGATTTGCTCGCTGGATTGAGCTGTGAAGTTACTATTACATGACCACCTCGCTCGAACCCCTTCGAGAGATCATCAAGTGAGTTCTCGACTAACTCACGCTCCAAGCTGTCGATAACAAGCAACGTCTTATAGTTATTGAAGATGCCCGCCACATTAACAGCGACGCCACCTCTAGCGCGTTGAACTGAACTTAGCGAGGAGTCCGGCTTCCAGTCCCCCCCAGAGATCCATAAGTAGTTTTCGTAACGCGAACCTTCCTGATGCAGGTAGTCGATAGTCGCCTGCGTCTTACCAGAGCCGCTGATGCCGGTTAGTAGACAAACACGGTTTCCCTGAGCGAAGTGGTCGCGTATTGCAACCACCACAGCAGCATCGGAGACGTGATTTTCACATGATGCAGGAGCCTTGCCATAATAGGCATAGTTGTCGAGGTCTTGGGAAAAACCAGGGAAAAAACCGGTATAGAAAGCAGCAGCCGTGTGATTCTGCGTGGAGAACTCGAAGATTAGCCTTGCCAACTCGCGTGCATCAAGAATGTTAAGACGCTCTCCATGCTCCTGAGCGATCGCCGTGCAATTGAATTTCGCGCGAAAAGATTCTGGCTCCTCCTGGCTACATATCAGATAGATTTTTTGGGGCAACTTACCTGCTGCATGGTCAAGGACATGCTGAACATCTTTCTCGATCTTAGCGTAAGTCGTAACGGGGGCTTCGGGATTGTCGCCCTCTGTATCTTGCCCGGCTGACGCTTTGCTAACCTTGCCATGGAAGTACTCTTTCTCTGCGCTGTATTCACCGGCGACCGTGAAACCTTGCGAAAAGGTGTCGACAGTGTATCCAACAGGCCTATATTCTTTATTAAGCCCGTGATGGATTAGGCGATTTTCCTCGAGCAATTCAATGAGACTATGTCCAACGATTTCGAGAGAAGAAGCATCCAGCTCGACGACCTCGCCGATTAGGTTACCAATGATTCTTTTTTTAATAAGATCTGACTGCATATGCTTTCTCTCTCTCGAGTTAGGACCAGCCAGCTAAACGCTGATAAGCTGGGTACGACAGGTGGAAGTGCGGCTTCACGATAGTAACCACTCACCTGCATGGTAGCTAGTGCATGTAATTATTGGAAGTCAAGACTGTAAAGATTAACTGGCCGATACCCTCATAAGCGTCCGCTTTAGATTCCCCCAATGTGAGAATGCATGCGCCGATTTGCAATTTACGTTACTACGTAAAATGTGTCAGTGTTTGGCAGCCCCGCAAATCTGGAATTTACGCAACAGCATAGTTTTCGTCCATATTTCCGATACTGATTTCCGATACTGCTGACGCTTAAAAATGTGTCTCCATAGCTCCAGTAAGAACCGGTCGTTCGTGAACGTCAACTCTTGACACAAAGAGACAGTTACTGCCTCGATGAGTTTAAACTTGTATCGATTCAGTGATGCTGAACGGCGTGGATTTGAGTATGGCTGTTGACCTGCCCCCAGTATTAGATACAACCGTCAGTTAGTAATGTCGGTTTGTTTACCTTCACATTTTTCATTTCACCACCGTGCTGCAAACTCTGATGACGTTTGATAATTCAGGGCTGTATGTGGACGACACTCGTTATAATCCTGCCGCCAGTCATTAATGATTTTCCTGCCGTGAACGATATCGCTGAACCAGTGCTCATTCAGACATTCATCGCGAAATCGTCGTTAAAGCTCTCAATAAATCCGCTCTGCGTTGGCTTGCCCGGCTGGATTAAGCGTAACTCAACACCATGCTCAAAGGCCCATTGATCCAGTGCGCGGCAGGTGAACTCCGGCCCCTGGTCCGTTCTTATCGTCGCCGGATACACGCGCTTGTGATTAACATGAAGGCCTTCACGGCACAGTAACTGCCAGATACGGCGGTAGCCAAAACACCTGCGCTCCAGTGCCAGCTTAGTGATGCGCTCTGATAAATGCACATCAGCCGCCGGACGCTGAGCCTCATAGCGGCAGTTTGACATGGACAAACCTGTAAGCCTGCAGGCACGACGTTGCGACAGACCGGTCGCATCACACATAAACTCAACGGCTTCCCGCTTCTGGTCTGTCATCAGTACTTTCGCCCCAGAGCCACCTGAAGTGCCTCACTATCCAGCATCGGCAAGCAGCTTCTTGAGTCTGGCGTTCTCTTCCTCAAGCGACTTCAGGCGCTTAACCTCGGGTATCTGCTTTCACTCATGAACAGGCCTGGGAAGTTTCAGGCCTTTTTTCAACATCTGCGCTAATAAACAGAAAACTATTAGCTTGGACGTATTAGCTCAGATTTAAGGTGCCAGTGTTAACCAAACTTTCATCAAAAATTTTTTAGAGCATTTACACAATGCTAATAACGCAGCAAGTTATTGCTGCTCTCTCCAGTCCTTATTGTATAACAATTCATTATCGCTCAATTTAAGCACAGTGTGAGTACGCAATAATCCCTCTGCCATCGCCCCAAATTTTGGTGCTTCATCAAACGCAAGGAATATCTGCTTACGCTTCACTGATGCTAATATTCGAATGATGTTTCTTGTCGCTGGCACCTCAATATTCTTGTAGAGCACCGAGTCATGGATGATGAATGGTAGATGAGTGAGTGAAAGCATAGCGAGATCAAAGCCAACTAAACCAGCGTAAGCCTTCCCGGTACCTGTGTCTTCAGGAGAGATAAAACTGAATGAACTTGCACTTTTTATTCTAAGTTGCGACGCATTTCGCTTCGGCCCATAAACAACTTGATTGAAGCCTTTCAGTTTTTTATTCAATGAAGTCTCAATATCAAGAAAAATACTGTCGTAGATATCTTCCAGACGTTTTTTTGATAAAGATACATCTATCTTAATAGCTTCTTTTTTATCATAAAACTTGTTCTCTTCAGAGGCTTTGTCCACAAACTCTTTTAGCTCAAAAACTCGAGCAAACAAGTCATCCGGTGTTCCTTTGGAAGCTAAACTGGTACGTATATTGTCCTCTAAATCGCTAATTTCAACATTGAGATTTGATATCTGCTCAGAATATGAAGCAAGATCCTTCCTAAGCTCTTTCTGGACCGTTTTACTAATATTTTGGTGAAAAGACTCAACCAGTTCAAGTCGTTTAGCATCAACATTGGGGAAAAACTCCTGAACAAGAGCAATATTAGCACTCAATTTCGGTGTTATCCCTAAGAGATCTCGTTCGATACGGTCTTTTTTTGTCAGTATTTCGTTTCGTTGGTTAGCCAGTTGATTTTTCTGCTGTTGCAGTTTACGTAGGCTTTCATCGAAAAGTGCTTCATAAGCACTAAGAGCTCCTGTAAACCCCTGCTTTAAAGCTTCAATAGTATTCATCTTACTTGTAATAATACTTTGATTGGCCTTGTATTGAGTTTTATTAATCTTAGGTATTATTCCCTCACTCATCGACTTAGAAATGATTTTTTTTCTTTCATTATGTGCATCCAGAATAGATTTCTCTTCAGCTATATCATCTGAACGTTCAAAAAGATCGATAAGTCGTCCAATAGCAACTCCTGCGGCCTCTCTAGCATCACTGAAAAATGGTTGTTCTGGGTCCAAAGCACCTTTATTCCAGATTCGACTAAAAGGACTCACCAGCGAGCGAAAGCTATTTCTTAAATATTCTAAATCATATAACTTTTTAAGTTTAGCCGTGTATTCTTCAATACTTATCTTACCTGTAACTTGATAGTCCTTAGTACAAACCAGGATAATACTCGGTTCATTAGTTGAACGACTGAAAAAAGACTTCACCCCATTAAAATCAAATTCAAAAATATAGGCATGATGCCCCAATGACTTGATAATACCAGCCTTATCCTCCAGCAGTGACGTTCCTCCCATAGCAAAATCAATTATCATTAATGCAGAAGATTTTCCAATGGAATTTTTGGCATCATCATCACCAAGAATAACATTCAACCCAGCATGAAAAGATATTTCACCACGATTTAATAATGAACAGATTATTTTAGTCAGCATAATTTATCGTTCCAGTCGAGATATCAAAATCAATCAAACCTAAAACATAAAGGATGTCTAAAGCATGTAGACACTCTGAAACATCCTGGAACCTCCCCGCAGTTCTAACTAACAAATCAGATAATATCTCGCTTTTTTCTTCATTCTCTAAAATTACATGCATTTTGAAAATAGTGGACTCTTCAAGTGTTGTAAACTTAGTTGGAATTAGCATCGAATACCTCACAATTTTGAACAAAAAAAGAAGCAAGGATTTGAGATGCTAAAAGAGATTTTCCTGTTCTTGAACATATCCATGTTGAGATATAGTTAAAAATAAGATCTTTGTTTTCGGGATGCAGCCTTTCCATAACTAGATAATATGAATTTATTTGATTCTGCAATATTCTTATCGCCGCCTGATCCCGCTGCTCGATTAGACGAATATGGTTTCTGATTGGTACGAAAAAATCGATAACGTTTTTCCGAATCTCTCTCTTTTGTAAAGGACTGATACCAGTCTTAAGCTTTTCATTTAGTGAACTAACATCTAGTTTAGTTTCAGACAGGTCCCCATAACTTTCATCACCAGTAGCTATAAGATCCAATATCTCTTTAACCTCATCCTGAAGGACATACTGGGATGCGGTAAGCCTTGCCTGCGTCTCGCTAAGAAAGCCATCTTTAATATCACGGAGCCTAGAGTATTCTTCAATCTTAAAATCTTTGTCATACTTTGTGTGACAAGTTGGACACAGTAGAATCACGTTATCAAGAGCATTAATATCATCTGGAGCTGAATATCGTTCCAAAGCTTTTGCTTGTGCAGGGTTCGGGTTTAAAGGATAAATGTGAGCAATCTCATAACCGATAGTTGGATGTTTAGAGTTTGCCTTTTTAAACATCATAGATAGTCTACAGAGCGGGCAACATCCCCCTGTTTCCCCATACAAAATGCTATGCTCGTTAGCATGGTACTTGATCCTTGCTTTGGCCATTTCCTAAACCCCGTCCGATTTATTTAGATGTCCTTACCGTCATCTACATTCAAATAAGTGCAACGAGAGAATGAATCTCGCGCCACTGAGGCTTACAACTCAGCGTTCCAGTAACAACACAAGCTATTGATAAGCCACTGTATTTACTCCTAATTTATTAACGATAAAGATCCCAGAATTTGTAAACAAGCGCAAGAACAAAATGAGAACAGCCCCCCCTCCAGAGAGAGGGGTTATAGCCGATATGAGCATTCCTGCATATGCTACATTTTCGTTTCTTTAAGTGCATAAGGTGATCTGTGGCGATTCAGTGCGATATCTTCCAACTAATATCAAATATGTCTGAAGCATTATGTGATTATTTGTATTTCATCTTCAGCAAACCATTGACTCTCCTTGATTCGAGCCATTGCTGCAGCTGGATCGGACGACCAAAGAACTAAGGCGAGCGATTCTTGCGCCCTGCTACAAGTCACGTACAGCAAACGTAAAGTCCGGTCAATTGTTGTCTCCTTACCAGCCTCTGCATTCTTTTTATCTGTTGGACTTAACTGCGTACCACCAAAAATTTTGTCGTACTTGATGAGAGTCCCACCAGCAAGAGCATCATCCATTACAACCATGACGTGATTGAACTCAGAGCCTTTAACTACCTGATGTGTTGCGAGCTCTGAAATCCCAGCAAGGTAATTCCGATAGCACTTAAGTTGTTTCCATGGAGAAGCAAACAGTGCACACCATCCGCGGCGCATTCTGGTTTGCTTTGACTCATCCTCACCACGTCCAGGAGCTTGCGGGGCTGGTGACTTGTCGACATAAGCCTCTAGGAGTCGATGATCAACCTCGAATAAGTTTGCACTCAAGACTGGCGCTAACACCTCAGCGATCGTTGACTCAGAGTTGGCGCAAGCCATTGCAAATATCGCTATCGCCTCGAGCATTTCATCAGTACGTTCAACTCTTGCTTCTGAGTCCTCAGGCATATTGCCTAAACCGCCATAACGTCGAAAAACCTCGGTGGCCTTAAACTCATTAACGATTCCTTCATCACTGACGCAGGCTTCTAAATGCGCCAGCTCATTAAGCAAAATTTGTACTGTTGAAGGCCCCTTATTGTCCCCACTGCCAGATGGTGCTGCAGCGTTGGGATCTAGCAGAACCATTGCCTCATAGACATCAAGAAACGAGCCACGAGTGGCGACAAGCTTATGCTCAAGCGCAAGCAACTGATATTGCCCTTGATTCCAATCTGCTAAACCACTAATTTCAAACATTCGCTCAGCGCACCAGCGTTCACTAAGCACTTTATCTTCTGGACTTCGTGATGTATCCCCCAAGAAGAGCCGAACCGTTCCACCAGCTTTTTCCGTTCGGGGATGTTGTGCTGAACCCTTTGTTGGTTGCGTCCTACCTTCCAGTTCAGTTTCCCAGATTTTATTAATCAGTGTGACTATCCGTCGCTGACTACGATGATTCATTTGTAACTCAGGCGTTGCCCAGTTTTCCGGAACAATGCTTGGAAGATCCGCATGACCATCTGTATAAATTCGTTGTCGATGATCTCCCAGCAAACCAAGAGTCAAATCTCGCTCCCGCTTTTCGGCAAGTAACATCAATGAGTCCAGTACACCTTTCATCGTGTCCTGCGACTCATCAATAAGTATGATTGGATGTCGATCTTTGAGAATACTTTGAAGTGTCGGTTTATTCCGAAGCAACCATGCAGTCGCGTCCAGTACGTAATTGTGTGGTAAAGCACCCGGACCATACGTATTACGGTCGGGATGGTATATGAATACTTCTGTCGCTCGCAGAATTTCGATTTCATCTATAATTTCGTCGAGAGCGCGTTGTTTAGCTGGAGTTATACCTCTCGGTTTTGCTTCCGCCTCTGCAGTGTCTCTAGCAAGTTGCGCTTCTTTTAATGCAACAAGAGCCTCACGAATGTCATCGTTAAACCCGTTAATCAATTCCCAGCAAAACGAATGGATGGTAGACACACTGACTAAATTATTGTACCCAAGACGTCCGTTGATTACAGAGACAGCATTCTTGGTGTAGGTCACAACTCTAATCGAACGCCCATACATCTTCAGGGACCGTGCTAATTGCCCCCCTTTCTCATGCTTGGACACACCAGTAAGGCGACGTAAAACTTCCACCAATGTTCGTGTTTTACCAGAACCAGCCCCTGCAAAAAGGAAGTAGTTACGAGGTGGAATATCTGTAAGATAGCCACAAATTTCTTCTACTACCCCTGCATCGCGATCATTGCTGTCAAGGATTGGTGAGTTAGTCATGGTATCACCTCCTTGCTTGGCTCAAGCTGTGTCTGGAGCCATTCCAATGCATCCACGATATATTTAGGACAGACAATCGGCTCTTCCGCAGCGACCTTTTCAAAGATGCTTGCGGCAAAGTCTCCTTTATTAAAAGACCCATGCATTAATTTATGCAGGGCCGCGAGCAGTTCTGGAATATTATCATTTTCAGCAACCTGTCTTGCTACTGAGCCCAGCGCGCCTTTCGGCGGCGTTATTTGCTTGCCTTCGTCATCGACCTTTTCATTCATCAACTCCTTAAACCAAGGAATATTTCTTAGGATAAGCGAATCCTCAAAAGTACTCGGCCACTGACTATCGGCTTCGGCTACAGGCAATTGCCATGCGAATCGGACAGAACATTCGGCAATTTCGTTCCAGACAAGATGCTCATCTTTCGGATTCTTGAAATCTTCAAGCTGTTGCAGCTTAGGATGCCATCCACGAAGAGTCGGGTTTCCGCATTGCAGCCCGGGCTGTCCTGTATTAGCCACAGCAACCAAGGTTCTAGCTGGTTCACCATTTTTTTTAGGTTTACCAAGTTTTTCTTCAACAGGATCGATATCTGTAATAATTACAGTAGGAATACGGAGTCTTTCAACGAGAGACCTTAGCCGATGAGCATGGCTACCACCAATATCAAGGAAGGACAGATAGCGACTGTTGAGTATTGCAAAATCTCTTTCAATGAAAAGAGGCAACAGCATACGCTCAGCAACCCCCTCGACAAAGATTGCAGCATTGGCGAATAAAAGATCTGTGTGCTGAACGCGAAAATAACGCTCAGCGAATTGACGGGTCGTTTTATCATCACCAAAAACTTGCCCAAGATTGACCACCTCAGTGGTAGGCATGGTTTGTTCATCACTCTTAGCAATGCGGCGAACATATCGTAGCCGGTCAAAATTCTCAGCATGTGCTAGATGGCTAGAATGAGTACTGATAATCAATTGGCTTTTAAGTCCTAACTCATCGCTACCGTTAGGGCTTATTAACTTATGTGCCTTGCCAGGAAATATACGTTGTACCTGGACGTGCAAATGAGCCTCGGGCTCCTCAATCATAACCAGGTGAACAGGTACTGGAGCGCCCTTTTCAGGATTTAGGCGAGCAGCTTTGAAAGAAACAAGTTGGTAACTAAGCGATTGTAAATTCTGATAACCGAGACCAATGGAATATTCCGGGAGAAGCTCTTCTAACGAATCCTTCTGCATGCTGTATTGAACAGCGGTTCCATGGTCGAGTAAATCAGCTGTCTGTATGCGCGTTCGGAAACGAATCTCTTGGGGATCATGCAAGCCTGGATACCCAAGCTCTTTAACCTCTTCTACCGAAGGTCCTATAGCCTCATGGATCTTTTTATCTAGTTCCTGCTGCGCCTCAGCAACAGCTTTTATGAGGTCAGCTCGGTGCCCATGACCTGTTGCAGCCACATTTAGGTGCTGTCGAGCAAATTTGAGAAGCTGGTTGGAGAATAAACCTATGCGATGGGGGCCAGAAGCAGATCGGGAATCAGCTTCCTCACTACCAAGGCCACGCTGTGCAGCCACAAAGTCTACTTTTATAAGTTTCTGCAGGTGCTTACGATCAATTGGGCTAGAGTCAGCATCCAGTACCTGGCTAACGTAGGTCTTTATTCCGTCCAAAGGGTTGTTATCGGCATCTAACTTATAGGCCCGAACCTGGCCGAGTTGAGAAGGTTCTCGCAGCCAAAAATCAAGAAGATCAATCGGCCACGCAAGCGAATCCTTTCCCATATCCTTCACAGGTATTCTCGTCAGGTGATACTTCCAAGCCAACTGCTTCAGCTCCTCAATGTTCGTAGCAGGTTCCAGACGCAATCGGACACCTACCCCACCCCCCTTCCAACTGAATTTTGACAAGAACGGGGAGACATAGTGGAACATACCGGCCTTAGCATCGAACCATAGATCTAGCGTTGGCATCGCCGAAAGTAAGGTTCCGAGTTGCTCTTCCCATTCACCTTCGGATGCGCCAGACGTAGATGGGTCTTCTTCTAATGCGTCCCAAGCTCTTCCAAGTTCCCGCAATTTTGGCCATTGAGAAACACTGATGTCGAAAGCACCAAATGACGAGCCATCTGCGAGGAAGTGGCGCAGCGCTGCCAGAATTGATGTTTTGCCGCTATTATTAGCACCGACGAGAATAGTAGTCTTAGGATCAATCTCAAGCTGGACCTTACCAAGTCGGCGGAACTGGCAAAGCTCAACAAACCGAAGGGATATCTGTCCAGATAATGATGTAGTGGCGTCTGCTGCTGACATTGTGGCTCCTCTCAATCCGTATAGGGACGCGCCAACCTGTAGCAGCTTAGCGCCACGCCGTAAGCTCGAGTCCTTCCACCTTGATGCTGTTGAGGCACAATTAGAAAGAATTGACACGGCAAGTCATATTACCGCTTCGCTAAAAAATGCCAATCCTTAAATATACTCTAACTGATTCATGTCACAGTGTTTTTGGGCATCGGGTTAGCAATCGGCATGGCCTGTAGATTCGCGTAATGACGTAAACCCACTTGTTTAAGAACTATGTTCAAATATAAATCCTTCCTGAGAGTGATCCTCCCCCAGCGCCAGAAGGCGCTGATAAGTACCAGCAGACACATAAAACAGTTGTTCGACGGAACACTGATGTTGCATGACTACGACGGTAAGGCTGCAGAGGCTTTGGCCATGATGCGTGCGCCGAGCAAAATGACGAAGACGGGGATGCCTGAAGGCTTGTGTATCGCCTGAACGAGAATCTTTTACAGTGGACTCGCCTTAAATTTTATTTATCCAGCAAAGTCTTGATAACCATCAAACTCCAGAGCCATGTCGTAACAACTATTGTCATTAAGATACCAAGGGAATATGCATGGCTGATTTAATAAATGGGTATAATAATATCGAATTTTAGGGTAACTATTTTTTCTTACCGCTTTATGCCGCAAATACAAATTTCTAGCTGATACACTAAAACCAAACCCCATAAACTTAGATCTAATTTTTTCTGAAATTGTAAGACTATTATTACCCTCGTAATAAATCGCCAACTCTGGTTCTAACCAACGGCTAACCTCAATATCAAATGCTCCCAGTGTTCCCAGCCAGCTTCCCTGTGTACCATCAAACATTCGTTTATGAAAATAAAATTTGTTCATATTTTTAAGAAGTATTTTAACATCTAAATCAGAAACATCGCTTTTACACTTAAAAACCACAAAGGAACCAGGCTTATCTTCCAGCAACCACACATCAACAAGTCTTTTATAGTAATCAGCAATGTTCTTGCGCTCTGTAAAGGACATTCGGAGATCTGCAGTGGGTAAAACAAGAGTACCATTTTTATTGAGGGAGGTTATCACCTGCACTGCTCTTTGCAGCATCTTAAACTCAAAAAGTAAGCCTGCACGAATGAACAAAAGTGATAATTCTGAATCAGACTTCTTCACAAATTGGTCACGATGACGTGAGTATTTCCCACACAAAACAATACCCAGACTCACCAACTCCCGATAAAAAAAGAGAGGAGCATCAGGATATTCAAGCGCATAGCAACATTCGGTAAGACGATATCTGATAAAACGCGGCATGGCAGATAACATCTTATCATTAAATAACTCTTCCGTTGCCTGAAAAAAGAACTCTCTGTCGACACCATTAAAATCAGCAATATTGCAAAGTAAAGCGATACTATAATTTCGGTTGTGTTCAACAAATTGCTCGAGAAGTTCTCTGTTATAAGGTGCACCACCATCAACACCTTTATTATGCTCAACTGTGCCCGCAAAATAGTTGCTATCAATCGACAAGTAGATTTCAAGAGCCCCCAGCAAATAATGCTTGGCTATCTGAGCCTGTTTTCCGGTTATCCCTTCCCTCTGAAGTATGCTGTTGATTCTGCCAAAAATACGGCCATACCACTCTTCTGCAACGGGGTCTGCGCATATGAGACTCATCATCACCTGGCTGAAGTGAAGACTGTCGATAGCATCAAAAGCGGCTTTCTGTACGGATGTTGTGGCTGGCATAAGTTAGTGTCAAAAAAAGTAAGTAGTAATTGCCAATTTTAGACACTATTCGACTTCATTACCATCCATCGTGTACCAGCCAGTCGGCTCAGGTATTGAATAACGGAGAGCCGTTATTCAACAAATAACTTACATCCATACAGTTCAATGAGGTAGAAAGATGACCACCTACACCCAGACGGTAAAAATCCTGCGTATGCGAGCAGTTGCGGCCAAACTCGGCATCGCTCGTTCCACCATCTACGACTGGCTTAATGCCAAATCCCCACGTCACGATCCAGCGTTCCCGAAGCCTTACCCTCTCGGCAAGCAATCTGTTGGCTGGCTCGAGTCCGAGCTGGATGAATGGGTTCTCCAGCGCAGAGCTGCATAAGCCCCGCCCCTCGTTTCACAAGGCGAGGTGTTTTCACCCACGCCCCCGTAATCAACCTCAACTGTATGCCCTTATCCTGCGGGATAAGGCGCATCAGTTGCGTTTCATGACATAAACTCAGGATAGGTAATATGACGTACAACCCAATTACGACTCTCTCTCAGCTGGTAAGCCAGTCAGAGGAATCGTCCCTTCCCATCACAGCCTTCCCGCAAATCTTACAAGATGTTATTCGCTATCTTCAGGATGGCAGTAAATATTCAGCCGTGTTAGCAGCCAGCACGGTATTAGCTGCCGTCTCAAACAGCTGCCAGTCACTGATTGAGGTTTTCAATAACAATCACGGCTCATCAGAGACGACAGCGCTTTACTTTATGACACTTGGTGAATCGGGTTCAGGAAAAACATCCCTCAGCAAACTGGTGATGAAACCGTATGATGCATTGAAGGCTGAACTGGCGCAGGAATACCTGGAGAGAATGGCCACCTATGGACGTGATTTTGCCGTCTGGAAACCAGAACTGCAGGCTCTGGAAAGCAAACTCCGCACCGCAATCAAAAAGGATGACAATCCTGAGGAAATCCAGGCGAGGTTACAGCAACATATCGCTCGCAAACCCGTTCAACCGATTATGCCAATCCTTGTATACAACGATACCTCGCTTGCGGCTCTGCTTGATGGATTGAGCGTATATCCGAGCGCTTTTTTACGGTCTGAAGAAGGAAGTCGCTTTTTCGAGCATTGCAATATCGCTCAGCAGGCATTCTGTAACGAGGCATGGGATGGAGGGGTTTATGATTATAAGCGCAGCAATCGCGAGCCCTGTAGTTTCAAACCAACACTGACGGTATCGCTCATGTTGCAGCCATCTCTTTTTCTCAGTTATATGAAAAAACATGGTACTGAAGCGTTAGACAGTGGTTTCTTATCTCGCTTCCTGTTTGCCTGCATTCCATCCAACAATCAGTATCCTTCCGGAGGCATGAGCTATCGTTACCGCCAGGATACATTTTCCCGTGATGAGGAGGCTTTACGCGCTTTTCATAACCGGATTACTGCATTGCTGGCAAAACAAAAAGAACTCATTTGGTCCGCGGAAATAAAGAAGAAAACACTCAAACTCTCACCTGACGCGGTTGCATATTGGGAAGGTAAACACGATGAGTGGATTTCAAGAACAATGGCTGACTCGTCATGGTCATTCATTAAGCCGATGGTAATGAAAGCGAGTGGGAATACTTTGCGCATCGCTGCATCGCTTCACTACTTCGTTAATCAGGATGATGAGACTATTTCTCTGGATTCTCTTCATCGAGCAGCGGCTATCATGGAATGGTATCTTAGTCATACTGCAGAGTGGTTTTATCAGTTCACTCCACACTACAAATTCCTGCAAGACGTACAGGAACTCACCCAATGGATCCGTCATAAATTCGCATCCAACAATGGTTTGCCGTTCAAAAAGAATGACGTTATTAAATATGGCCCGAACAAGTTTCGCCGAAGTGATAAGCTGGAGCCACTTTTGAATTACATTATGAACACCGGTGAGTTTATCTACATCCACAAATCTCCGCCGCATTCGGCGGTATATATTACCTGGCGTATGCCCAATGGGCACTATGCCCCTATTGCAGAACATAATGTACATCACTATTTACCTCCACAACAAGATACTGACCAGATTAGCTAGCAGTTCTCAATCGTACTGCTGACGCTGATTCTCATTGTTTCGCAATGATGCGTAATTGTTATCAATAACTCGTATTCAAGGGCTCGTGATCCTCTAGTATCAACGAGCCTTTTTCTTTTGAAAAAGTTTCCGGTGGTCAGTTTTAGCTCCGCTACAATCGCTACAGTAGCGAGTTGTAGCGGCTTTTTGAAAGATATCCGCAGTGAAAACACACCAAATTGCTTAATTATCACCCATCACTGGCTAGGACATTTAAATCGCTACAGGCCTGCTACAACAGATTGCAGCTTGCGCATGCTAACATTTTGCAACGAATAAAACCGCTACAACGTCGCTACAGCCTCTTTCAAATCACAGCCTATCCATGCCAGAAATAATCAGGACTGACTGCAACCAAAATTACGCATGCCATCAGAACTGTCTTTCGTGGCGAGCTTCGTTAAGTAGGACAAACTGCGATCCAGTTGACTGTAATAGTACTCAAAGTTTTTACCCTTCTTATCCAGCCTGAAATCTCCCTCCTTAACAAAATGTACCAGTGGGTAATACTTTTGATAGTCAGGCGTGACATTGAGACACAGCGTTCTCACCCAGGCTTCCATAATCATTAATGCCAGATTATGGATATACAGACCTTGTATGGAATAGTAGGTACCCGCATTACAGTACACATCGTTATTCAGCATCAATGCCACATGGTAATGCTTCTTGCCCTTTTCTTCACCAAACTCTCTCGACCAGGCATAACGAACATTACAGGAGCGAATACGTTTACCCTCTGCGGCTTTACGTTTCTGCGTATGCTCAATCTGAGATTTTAAAGATTCAATAAATCGGGTTATCAATTTAGGGTCTGCCTTGTAATGTTCATAATTCTCATCAGGCAATCTTAGTATGATATTTAACACAAACGTCCTTGGGTATTCCTGTAAAGACTTATCAAGTGTTTCACGAATACGATCCATATGATGCTGATTGCTTAGTCCAAAAGGACTGATGAATGTTTTCACGATTAGCTCCTGATTTTAATCATCTCATTACGATGGACTGGATATGTAATTTATTACAATTATTTATATTTAGTATCATTGCCATGGGAGTGTGATATAGATTGTTATAATACTAAATACAGTACTTCTTTATTATTTTAATACCAATCAACCACAGATATTCTTCTGCATGTTAAATTTACAATAGAAGAAGAAAACATCTAAAAACTTCAATTAACTTACATAATATAGTCCGTATTTGGTCCGAAGTTAAATCATCTAAATACACTAATAACAGCCTGCATCAAAGCGATTAATTAATAATGTCTCGATAAAAACATATCGCAAAAAATTTCATACCTATATCACTCAAACGAACCGGGACTGCTCTCTATTTCCGGGCTGCATCTTGTTGATCTGCGACACCGATCGATACTCAAATCGCGATAGTCCAAGGCTATCAATTTATGCTTATTGATCGCTTTAACGATAGATAATGGCGATCAATTTCAGCAAACCGATCTGTATTAACGATTATCCCATCCCCTGCCAAATGCATACGATTGGATAGCCTCAGACAAAGCTCAAAGGCCATTTTTATCTTATAAAACACTCAGTAAGGATTTTTTTATGTTGAAGATAACCTCTGCACTGTTCTTGAGTGCCACGCTGTTTAGCACCGCTTCGGACGCCATGGGCCGGGAGCAACATTGGGGCAGCTGGTTTGGCACTATCAATGTGATGGAGTTTGAACTTAACACCGACAACAGCGCAGGTGAACGGCTGACTCTGACCTGCCGAGACAATCAGCTGGTCGTGGGTTACAGCGCACCAGATAAAGCTCATGCGGAAACGCCCGACGACGGACAAATAACAGTGGGGCTGAATATCAACTCCGTCCATTACCAAACGAGTGAGGCCGCGTTTATGGCACTCAAAAATTCAGACAGCGATGGACAAATTGAAGTCACAAGCATGAACAAGGCCTTATCTCACCCCTTTAAAACTACAGGACTGCATGACGCATTGCAGGACCTGACCTGGGAAGACTGCATTAGCCATTAATCCCCTCCTCCACTACGAATTCACCCGTATCGTTAACAATAATGAATAAGGATGTCTTTATGTCGACATTACTCTCACGCCTGGTTTTACTCCCGATCCTTTTGTTCCCGGCACTTAGCTTTGCCATCACTATCCAGGGGCATATTCACCCTGAGCGGTACACCTTCTTTCTGACGGAAAACGGCGGTGAAATGCTGCGTGATATGAACAATGAGGCAGTCAGCGTCAAACTCAACAATAAAGCCGGTTTCAACGCTGAGGCGCAAAATATGGCTGCGGCGGCAAATATATCTCCCTTGCTGTATGCCGCCTCACCGCTTGAACAGAACTTTATCCGCTACGACGGAAAGCCTGTAAAAGCCCTGACTTGCCTCATCACCACCCGCACCATGCCGGGCCAGAATAAAAATTATGCATGGGAGGAAACCTACTGCCTGGATGAAACCGGTGCGGCCTACATTGGCACTAAAGGCTGGCCGTCTCGCACTATTTTCAGTAAGAGCTGTGTCGTGGGCGCTGCTGATTGCCCTGTTTACCTGAGCATGAACAACGACCCGCCAACCTTGCGTAATGACTCGGTGCAATATGTTCCTTACAGCCGCGAGCGCGTAGGTGGGCAGAAAGAACGTTATCCTGCGCCAAAACCAACGCCTGCGGAAACCGTCGCAGAGCAGGACGGTTATGTGGTGAATTTTGTTAAATCCAGTAACTGCGCCGACAGCAAGCTCATTGTGAAAAACACAAACTCAGGGAAAAGCGCTGTAATTGCAGGACTCAATGGGTGCACGTTTGATCCAAAGACCAATGCAGTCATCATCTTTACCCAAAATGAATACGTCGGCGTTTACAGTGGCCCCACTAACGCTTCTCAGGAAATAGCCTCCGCAGATCTTCCCTAATCACTCACCCTGTCCGGTATACGCTTCCTGCGATGCCGGACATCTTATGGACTTACCAATGAAAAACGCAAAATCGCCGGACGATACCGTGCCAAAAGAGCAACCGCTGGATCTGACCTGGCCCGTTGTTTTCAGTGTCACCGGACTCACGCTGCTGCGAAGCAAATCGGTTGTATGCCAGACGCTCGGGGCCACGCTGACCACACTCAGCCTGATACGCCTTATAAAAAAATTCGCCACCCTTGCCTGAAAATTCGTTGTCAGGAAAGCGGTCTATATCTGCGCCTAAAACTCAATCGCTGAAGAAATATCGAGGCTGGCTGCAACGCGCTGCTATCAACGGACTCTGCGCCGTTGCAGAGGACACACTCAATGATGATGTCTTTGTGTTATCAGTATGCAGCAAAGTCTACCGGCACTTACCGCTGCCCATCCAGAGGATCGCTACGTGCGAATGGTGTCTTCGATACCTTCAGTACGGCAAGCCCATGATTTTGAGGCGAATACAGCGTCTTCGGGCCTACAGCGACAATTCGCCTGCGTTACCTGACGATAAAGCAGCAGGACAGCAGGAACAAACCCCGCCTCAGCACTGAATACTTTCCCTCAATCCAGAACCACTCTTCGGAGTGGTTTTTTATGCCCATTCAAAGGAGATACCCATGAGATTAGCCAGCCGCTTTGGCCGTATAAACCAGATACGCCGAGACCGACCTCTGACCCACGAAGAGCTGATGAGTCATGTACCCAGCGTGTTCGGGAGTGACAAGCATGAATCTCGTTCAGACCGTTATACCTACATCCCGACCATCACCATCCTCGAAAGCCTGCAGCGTGAAGGCTTTGAGCCGTTCTTTGCCTGCCAGACAAAGGTCCGTGACCAGAGCAAGCGGGAACACACCAAACACATGCTTCGCCTGCGTCGTGCCGGTCAACTTACCGGGCATCAGGTACCGGAAATCATTCTGCTTAACAGCCACGACGGCTCATCAAGCTACCAGATGCTGCCGGGGCTGTTTCGTGGCGTCTGTACCAACGGCCTGGTCTGCGGTCAGTCGTTCGGAGAGGTACGGGTGCCACATAAAGGCAATGTCGTTGAGAAGGTGATTGAAGGGGCTTACGAAGTGCTCGGGGTGTTTGACCGGGTGGAGGAGAAGCGCGATGCAATGCAGTCACTGGCGCTGCCAGCCCCGGCCCGTCACGCGCTGGCAAATGCTGCGTTGGAATATCGCTTCGGTGAGGACCACCAGCCGGTCACGGTATCGCAGTTGCTGACCCCACGTCGCCGGGAGGACTACAGCGATGACCTGTGGACCGTCTACCAGCGCGTGCAGGAGAACCTGATGAAAGGTGGTCTGTCAGGGCGAACCGCTCAGGGGAAAAGCAGCCGCACCCGTGCTGTTACCGGTATTGATGGCGATGTGAAGCTCAATCGCGCCCTGTGGGTGATGGCAGAAAACATGCTCGAGTTTTTCGGGCGTTAAACAACAGTTCCTGCATAAGGAGATAGTTTAATGAATACACAAAATCTTGAGTTCGCTGAGCAGGCAGCAATAACTGCCTCAGCGGTCCCTGACGAGTTACGCATCGGCTTCTGGCCGCAGCACTTTAGCTCCGTTCCGCAATGGATAACCCTGGAGTCCTGTATCTTTGACTGGATGGACCGCCTGTGTACCGATTATCACGGCGGTATCTGGAGCTTTTTGACGCTCAGCAATGGCGGCGCTTTTATGGCTCCTGAGTCAGAGCACGATGAGAAGTGGGCATTGTTCAACAGTATGAACGGCAACGGTGCGGAACTTACTGACGAAGCTGCGGGGATAGTCGCTTGCCTGATAGCATACAGCCATCACGCCTGCCGTACCGAATGCGATGCGATGACTGAGCATTATTATCGCTTACGAGACTTCGCGCTGAGCCATCCAGAGTGCACCGCCATTATGCATCTCATTGACTGAGGAAAGCCGAACATGAGTACCGCAATATCCCCACTGTTATCGCAGCCTGAACTCTTGCCGGTGTCGGTCATGGCTCAGCATGGCTGTTTACTCCCTACGACTTCCGGACTGACACCATACGCCCAGCGGACCATTCGCCGCGCTATCAACCTGCTGGATAAATATCTGCGTCAGCCCGGTATAGCCTTTACCTCAAGTACTGCTGCCCGTGACTGGCTCCGGTTACAGCTGGCCAGACAGGAGCGGGAAGTGTTTATGGTGCTCTATCTCGATAATCAGCATCGTTTACTGGAGAGTGAAACGCTGTTTGCCGGTTCGGTAAACCATGTGCAGGTTCATTCCCGTGAGGTGGTGAAGTCGGCGCTTCGTTTCAATGCTGCAGCTGTCGTGCTGGCGCATAACCATCCCTCCGGCGATCCGGAGCCCAGCAAAGCCGATCGCCAGTTGACGGACAGGCTAAAGGAGGTTCTGGGACTAGTCGATGTGAAGACGCTCGATCACCTGGTTGTCGGCCTGGATGGCATTGTGTCGTTTGCAGAACGAGGCTGGATATGAAAACCATCAGTAAACGCCAGGCCATGGCCTTGTACCGACAGCATCCAGACTCCCGGCTGTTTCGCTTCTGTACCGGCAAATATAAATGGACAGGCAGTATATGCCATTATGCTGGCCGGGAAGTTCAGTACATACGCGGCATTCTGGCCGTGTTTGCTGAACGTTGTCAGGACCGCCATGGTCCCTATGTCATTCTTCGAAGTGTCACTCTCAATTAATCCTTCCCTTTAATCAGGAAAAATAATGAACAATCACTCAGAATCCGGTACTAAGCCGGAGAGTCCCGCCCGCCAGTTGTGGGGACTGAAGCGCGATATAACACCTTGTTTTGGGGCTCGTCTGGTTCAGGAAAGCAACCGACTGCACTATCTGGCTGACCGAGCAGAATTTAGCGGGGCGTTCACCGATGATGTTGCAATGCGCCTTGACCAGGCATTTCCGCTCATGATGAAACAACTTGAGCTGATGCTGACCAGTGGAGAACTTAACCCTCGCCACCAACACTGCGTTACGCTATACCACAACGGCCTCATCTGCGAAGCCGACACACTCGGCTCCTGTGGCTATGTCTACATTGCTATCTATCCTGAGCAGACTGAGCCGCAATAACCCCCGCTTATTCCCTTAACATCACAGAGTAAACATCATGCAAACCATATCATCACACCCGACACGGGCGACTCAGCCCTGCCTGTCACCTGTTGAAATCTGGCAGCGGCTGCTAACTTATCTGTTATTGCAGCACTATGGCCTGACACTGAATGACACACCATTCAGCAATGCCTCCACCATCCAGGAACATATTGATGCTGGAATATCGCTCAGTGATGCAGTGAACTTTCTGGTAGAAAAATACGGGCTTGTCCGTATCGATCGGAAAGGATTTTCGTGGGAAGAACAAACCCCGTATCTTTCCGTAGTGGATATTTTGCGAGCAAGACGCTCTACCGGCTTGCTAAAAACTGACGTGAAATAAACGCTTAAGTACAGAGCAGACTAAAGGAAAGCAAAATGCTAATCTCGTAGACAAAGAGACCTCTGCTGTAACCTCCCCTCCCCTGCAAAAAACCTGACATTTTCTTTTAGGACCAACAATGGGACCAAAATGAAAATTGAATTGATTATTAGCGCATATAAAACAAATAGTTATAAAACCAATTCAGACTCCGCCAGCCCACCAAAATTCTCCATCGGTGATTACCAGAGTCATCCGATGAAGTCCTAAGAGCCCGCACGGCGCAAGCCCTGCGGGCTTTTTTGTGCCTTGAATTTGTCCCGCGAAGTCTGATGCCAACTAATTAAATCCGAACCTTTTAGGCACCTTGTTAGGCACCTCATAAAGCTTTATTGTTTTTGAGGTGCCTAAAACTATGGAAACCCGGCAATGGCAAGACAAACCAAACCTCTATCCGTTAAGGAAATCGAATCTGCTAAACCCAAGGAAGCGGACTACGTTCTCTATGATGGCGATGGCCTTGAGTTATTGATCAAATCCAGCGGAAGTAAAATCTGGCAGTTTCGCTATATTCGCCCTGTCACAAAGAAGCGCGTGAAGAAGAGCTGCGGCCCCTACCCAGCAGTTATCCTCCAGCAAACCCAAAATAGCTAAACCACAAAAACCAAACCGTTTGATTTTTCGCCGCCTTAACGTGAAAATCCTTATCATATACATGGGATAAGGAAGAAACGGAATGTTCACTCTTTACATGAGGCGGGACGCCGAGCGAGAACTGGCTCCAGGTGATATTCAGTTCATTCTGTCGCCCCGAGATTCGCTGGCTATGGCGAGCATCTTTTACGAATTGGATTACCTGGAATATGACCAGCGCAACCGCATTCTGCCTCACAGCGTCCCGAAGCGACGGGAAGGGGTTTACCACAGATATGCGACACAACCTTACAAACGCAAGCATCTTACTGAATACGACGGACTCTATGATGAGGTGAAATGGAATCTGGAGCACGGCTGGATGGTCGGCGTTAACACCAAAGAAAAATGGGACCACTTCCACAATCCGTTCTATTTCGATGATGACAGTAATCTGATTTACGACTGCTTCATGGATACCTACAGCGAGGGTTTTCAGCAGGCAGTGCGTCAAATCTACGAATATAGCCTCAACGGGCATCAGGGAAGAAAGCCACCTCCGACCATTAAACATCACTATTCCGATGCCCCGATACAGCACGCCCAGGCGGGTAAAACGATTAACAGTAAAGCAGCCGGGAGGCTTTTGGCGGCTGGCGGTATCTATAATGGTAATATTGAGGGATTCCATCAGACCGCAGAACAGCTCGGTGGCGATGCGCCAGCGGGTTACGATCAGGTCATGGACAACAAAGGATTACTCATTACCGGTGCATCTGTCGCTGCCGGGCTGACAATGGGAAGAATTAACGTTACTGGGGAACTACAAGAATTATCATCGTTAAGCAAAATCCCAACGTTTGAATCACCTGCTTTAAAGGGGTTTACCTCAGAGTCAGGGACATTACTGAATGCGGAACACGCCGTTGTAGATTACAAAAAGCTATCTACTTACTCTTTAGACCCTACCCATCTATCTGGAGGGCATAAAGCGAGGGTTTTCCAGTCAGCACTGGGTTATAACCCAACGAATGCTGACGTTTTAGGAGCACGAGTCCAGGAGGGCGTATTAACCGCCCCGGCTAAAATTTTGGACGCGAACCAGCACGGGCAACGAATGGCCGTAGACATGCCGATATTAGGCTCAAACGGTGAAACCGTGATAGTGCGCAGCGGTTGGATTTATGAACCTGGTGCTGTCGTTCCACGCATGACAACGCTTTTTGTTAAATGAGAGGCATACCATGAGAAGAGAAGAGACTGAAGTAGTTGTTTTAGCTGAAGATTTGCCGAGTGAAGGTTTAACTAAAGGCATGTTAGGTACCATCGTATTCATACATGAAAAGCCACATTTGGCTTATATGGTTGAATTTATTAATGATGAAGGGCGACCTATTGCAATGCCTGATCTTTTGCCTGAGCAAATAACGGATTACAGCTTATAAAACGATGTAAATCAAATGATCGGCATATTCACAACGCTGACGGTTTCCGATAGCTACTCGGTAAACAATTCAGTACCGTCAGACACAGTGACAGACTTAAGGTGTAAGCCTGCGCCAGCAGAATGGCATGAAACGAAATGCGGCGTTTACGGAGGTATTCAGCGTTTAGTGTTACGCTGATATGTAATGTTTTGCTAACTTTGGCCATCTTTAACAAAGCTAAATCATGCGTTTTATCTTCCAGTTCAAGCCGGATTCGTAGCCCCCAGAGATGAGATGTCTGAAGTGGTCTTTTTTGGCCGATGATATGGCCTTTGTTCTACAATGACGTGTTCATACTTAAATCTCCAACAACGTGGTGAACTGCGTATGGTTGTCCCTTAGGAGCGAGGAACGGATATTGCTAACAACATTCTGTATGAATCCACAGGGAGCAGGTCACGCAAGGCGCAAGCCCTGCGGGCTTTTTTGTGCCTTGAATTTGTCCCGCGAAGTCTGATGCCAACTAATTAAATCCGAACCTTTTAGGCCCATGACAACTAAAACTGAGCCCCTCACTGGTAAAGAAATCAAAGCCGCCACAGCTAATCTGACAGCCTGTTCTATACCCGTTGAGGACGTTGCCAGTCGCTCGCCACAATGAGTAGCGGGATGCAGCGTAGTCACTGTCGCTGTTAATAAAAACATGTTAAAAAAAACAGTATTGACCTTCAATCTCAAATATGTAAATTAGTACTCAGCAGCACAATGAAAGTAGTAAGTAACGTAGTGATTGGAAAGAAGTTCTGGGTAAGCCATTTTGCTTTACAGGCCACGAAGTTTGTAGTTTGGGATGTAGTTCGCTTTCAGGCCTCGTAGTGATTGTGCTGGTTCGCAAAATGGTAGTGTTAGCGCGACGATGTAAGGCCTTGTTTTTTTTAGTTAATGCTGACGGTTTTGTTTTTTGATAGTAACCGTATCAGCAGCGGGCAACGCATCAAAGAGTATATGTCGCGATGGGTGATGTGCTTGTTTAAGTTGCCACGCTTAGGTTTTCAAAGCGCAGGCGGTGTTTAACGAGATAAATAGAGGGAGGCTTTTAGTATTAATGCCCAATATTATCTGTAATGAACGGGTACATTTGAAAGTAGTATAAATAGCTGTATCACCTAATTAAGTCCATTAATGTCAAATCTGAAGTGTGTAGTACCTTAAAAGCCCTGGCTGCAATGGTCAGGGCTTTTAAGATTACTCCCACCCCCTCCTTTTGAATTGTAAATTTCCCTAACAGATTGCTGACAAAATTAACCTTGCTTATCAACTCACATGAGTCCACTATGCGTCATCGGTTTGGCATACAGACCTTATGAAAGCAGTTTTAGTAAAGCAGTCCTCATTTCAAGCGTTATCCTCAGATACTCTTCTGCATGAGCCTCCTCCTAAGTGCCCAGTAAGTCCTCATCTGCAATCAGGCCATGTTCGCCACAACATGTGGCTCAAAAAAATTAAAGGAAGTATCTATGTCTAATAAAATGACTGGTTTAGTAAAATGGTTTAACTCTGACAAAGGTTTCGGCTTCATTTCGCCGACTGACGGCAGCAAAGATGTTTTTGTTCATTTCTCTGCCATTCAGAGCAACGATTATAAAACGCTCGACGAAGGCCAGAAGGTTGAGTTCTCGATTGAGAATGGTGCCAAAGGTCCGGCTGCCGCAAACGTCGTCGCGCTTTAATTGCCGATAACAACACGGACGCTTACGACAGCGATGACGGCACTGGCCTGAGCAGATAAGTGAACGTGTAAAAAGAACGCCCCTGGCCTTAACTGGTCGGGGGCGTTTTTTTATGGCTGCAATACCTTGCTTCACAGGCTCCCTCGGAGAAATCCTAACAAACCGCATTGATTCAATTACAGTTTTTTCCTAAAGCCTTCCCGCTTCGCCTGTGCCATTCTGAATCACGCTCATAACCGATAACGTTAAATGAGGACATTATGAAAAAAACAATTATCGCATTATCTGCTGTTCTGCTGGCTTCCCCAGTGTTTGCTGCGACCACACATGCAACCGATGACACCGTCGCTGCGGCTAACGCTAACGCCAACGAGGCGAAGCAAAAACTGCACGAAGAGCAGCACAAAGGTGAACAGCTGAAGCTGAAGAAAGAGCATGCCGCTGAAGGGAAAAGCGAAAGTTTTGGTAGCAAGGTGAGCGAAGATTCGCAGAAAGCCTGGCACAAAACCAAAGAAGGTACCGAGAAAGGGTGGGATGCCACCAAAGAAGGGACTGAGAAAGGCTGGAATAAAACCAAGCAGGGTGCCAGTGAGTTAGAAAAGAAAGTCACTGAATAACCCCTCCGAAAGGTCGCGCAAGCGGCCTTTTTTATTTCTCCGAATAAAACCAGCGCGTCATGCGTTAACACAGAGCGCGCTTAACGGAGAACCCCCATGCCTCGCCTGCTGGCTTTTTTTGCTTGTCTGCTGTTATGCCCCAGCCTGTATGCGGCGCCACAGCGCTACGTGATCGACACCGATAACACGGCGATCCGGCTTTCGTGGCATGCCTTCGGCGGTATCCTCTCATGGGCAAGGCTCAGCGGCGTGACGGGCGACGTTACCCTCAACCCGGAAAATGATTTAGACGACCATATTCACGTTACCATACCCGTGAAGACGCTGGTTGCGTCAAATAGCCTGCTCACCTGGCAGTTGAAAAGCGACATGTTCTTTGACTCTGCGCGTTACCCCACCCTCGAGTTTACCAGCACGCGCGTGGTCTCCAGAGGAAACGGGCAGTACCGGGTATTCGGGACATTGACCGTCAGGGCCCTCTCCCGCCCGGTGATCCTGGAGGCGGTGGTGAAGGACCCGCACGCGCAGCCCCTCATGCTGGATGCCAAAACGGCGATTTCACGTGCGGCCTACGGCATGGATAAATTCGCCTTCGTGGTCGATGACCGAATTGCCATCTCGATAGCGATTCAGGCTAACGCATCATAAAGCTGCTGCGCGCTTCCCTTTAACGCTGGCAGCGGATTACGGCCAATCAGGACAAACTGATACCCCGCGTGATGCCACCAGACCAGGTTCATACCGTGCCGCTGCTCCTGCTGAAAGGCGGTTGTCGCCCCCTGCTCCGTCGGTGAGATACACAATGCCATCGGGCCGTAGTCGGCACTTAACCAGGCGATCTGCGCAATCGAGGTGGAGTCGTACCGTAGCATTCTCACCATTTTAAGCTCGGCTCCGCGCAGCCTAAGCTGTGACGCCAGCAGCGGGAGGCCAAGATCCTCTGCCGCCCGAGCCAGCCCTCGCTGGATAACAGGCGTGGCGCTGTCCATATCCACCAGCGTTTCCGCGCTATACAGCGACATGTACTGCGCTTCCAGGTCACGCATGTGGGCATGTTCATCAGCCTCCGCGGAAGACGGCCGGAGCAGATACCCCGCAGTGGAACCCAGCGCCAGAAAACTGACCGATGCAGCAATCAATGCCCGACGGCTTACGCCCCGGGGCGAGGCTGCAGGCTGTGCCGAAAGCGTATCCAGCCGGGCGTGCATTCGCGCCAGCGGAGCCTCATCCAGTACGGCGGCAAACGCCCCCTGATAATCCTGATTACTCTTCATCAATTCTGCCGTACGCCCTGACAACAGATCATCGCTTCTGAGCCGTGCTTCAAAGGACTCGGCATCGGCACGGCACATCTCGCCGTCTATCCAGGCCACGATCGCCTCGTCGCTATACGGCGGCGTAAAACGTTGCGCTTTCACGAGCGTCTCTCCTTTATCGGAGGGGGCAGAACGACCGATTTTGCCAGCGTCGCGCGCGCCGTCGCCAGCCGACTCATCACCGTGCCGATCGGTACGGATAAGGTTTCAGCCGCCTCCTGATAGGTAAACCCTTCGACATAGACTAAAAAAACCGCGTTGCGCTGCGCTTCCGGGAGCGCGTTAACCCGCTGCATGATCCTGTGGTAGTGCAGGCGCGTCTCATCCTGTTCACGCGTATCCGGGGCCAGCAGCTCGTCGCTGGGCACAAACCCCTGCCCCAGCCGGACGTGCCGCGCCCGAAGTTCGGATATCCAGATGGAGTGAAGAATGGTGAAAAGCCACCTGTCGATACGTGTACCAGGCGCGTACTGGCTGCTCTTTTCAAGCGCACGCACGCAGGTGGACTGCACCAGCTCTTCGGCAATATCCCTGTTTCGCGACAACACCAGCCCGTAGCGCCACAGGCGTGAAAGATGTGCCGCTAGCTGTTGGCGAACGTCACTGGTAGCGATTTGCATTCCCTCCGGGTGGACCTCACGATTCCGGGTGGCCGTTAATCGCGGCCTGCAAATCCCGGTACTCTTCGCACGTTTCTCCGCAGATCCCGGCAATGGCCTTCAACTGCGCTTTCGCCAGGTCTGGCCGCCCTTTGACCATCCACGCCTCGCCAAGGTACTCCCTGGCTTTGGCATACTGAGGTTCAATGGCCAGCGAGCGCTGGTAGTAACCAATTCCCTCATCCGTACGGCCGAGCTTACGGGTGGCATAGCCCCGGTAATTCCACGCTTCTGCGGTATTGCCGTCTTTCAGCGAATCAAGCAGGTTCAGCGCCGCCTGATATTCACCTTTCTTCGCCAGATGGTAGGCATAGTTGGTTTTGTCTTCATCGCTCAGTCGGCTGGATTTCTCCGGCACGCACTGTTTGCTGGTGCTGTCGTACACCTGCCCGGCGGGGCAGTCGGGGGTTTTACTGTTAGTATCATTATTGCCCATCGCCAGCGCGTGTGTCGTTTGCAGGCATAAAATCAACGCGGGGATCGCAAGATAACTCGACGTCTTCATTTTTTACTCCAGAGTGAGTGTGGCAGGACGTGAGTTAACGCCTGAGCCTCACCTTTTATTCATTGTTATTGTGAGCTTTCCCCAAAAGTCATACTAAGGTCGTATCCTCAGCAAGAATAATTGCGGTTATTTTTTAATTATCTGCTATCGGCAGAGTATTAATTTCGGCCGTATAGCAGAACATCAAACACCCGCCGCAATATATTTTAATGCTGGACATAAATATAATATATTCTGCATCAAAGATTTCACCCTAACTTAAATACAAATTAAGCACCAATAAACTTATCTAAAACTCGAAATAAAACATTCCAAGAAAATGATTATTCCCGCTTCGCTTAACTTGCCTGCCGCGGATTGCGGTAACGCCTCGCAGCCCAGCCTGGCGCGGCCTTCCGCGTCAAACCGGAAATATTCATTAAATAAATTAATTCCCTCTACAATGAAACGCACCGGGTTTACAGAAGCTTAATTTGCATATTCAGACATTTATAGCTATATCATTTTTATACCGAATTGATTTAATTCCTACATAAATCACAGGGATTTAAATATCACAACAAATTAAAAGACGTTATTTTTCGTCGTAAATAATGCGTTTCACTCTGATGTTGCCACTCTGGATGCTGGCGGGCATCGGTCGCCCTAAAAAAAGTTACGGTGAGTGCTGCTTAAATAACAGCGACTCCGCCGGGGGCCCGCTTTACCCTCCGCAAAGAGATGGCCATGTCTTGCACGCCGTCCATGACAACTCTGCTGGAGTAATAACTATATGAGCCAAATCTCTGTTATCTCGAAACTCACTGGCGTGGAAACCAACACGGAAGGCACTCAGGTTACGCTGAGTCATTCCTCCATCGTTGAGCTACATGTTGAGCGATCTGATATCGCCCAATACGCCCGCAGCGGGAACGATCTGGTCATAACGCTCAACTCCGGCGAGGTGATCACGCTCAAGAATTTTTACGTCACTGATGCAGAGGGGGCGAGCCAGCTGGTGCTCGCCGAAAGCGATGGCGCACTGTGGTGGATTGCGGACCCTACCGGCGCTGCGACGTACGAATCTATCGCCTCCACCGACGTCTTACTGGCTGCATCAGGCAGCGATGCCGGTGGCGCAGCCGTCTGGCCCTGGGTATTAGGTGGTTTAGCCGTCGCCGGTGGGATTGCCGTCGCGGCAGGCAGCGGCGGCGGCGGTGGTGGTGGCGGCGATGACGACAACAACGTTAACCCTGGCAATCCAGGGAACCCTAACCCAAACACCCCGGATACGACCCCACCGAACGCTCCCGCCAATCTGCAGTTCTCCGCAGATGGTACTACCGTTACCGGCACCGCGGAGCCGGGCAGCACCATCACGCTGAAAGATGCTGACGGTAACCTCGTCGGCACCGGCAAAACCGGCAGCGACGGTAAATTTACTATCGTGCTGGGAACGCCGCTGACCAACGGCGAGCAGCTTACCGCCACGGCCACAGACTCCTCCGGCAACACCAGCCAGGCAGGGCACGTCAGCGCGCCAGACTTAACCGCGCCGGATGCGCCGGACATTTTGATCGTCAATGATAACGTTGGCGGTGAACAGGGCCCGCTGGACAACGGCCAGCGCACCGATGATGCCCGCCCGACGTTCAGTGGAATTTCCGAAGCGGGCGCCACCATCACGGTGTATGACAACGGTACCCAGATTGGCACCACCAAAGCCGACGCCAACGGGAACTGGAGCTTTACCCCATCGACCGCCCTCGCCAACGGCAATCACTCCATCACCACCACCGCAACCGATGCCGCGGGTAATACCAGCGCACCGTCCACGGCGGCAACGTTTATTGTGGATACCGTTGCCCCCGCCGCACCTGTCGTGACCAGCCTGAACGATGACGTCTTGCCGAACACCGGGGCGCTCAGCAACGGCGGCAGCACTAACGATCAGCGTCCTCAGCTGAGCGGCACCGCAGAAGCGGGGTCTGTCGTCACGATTTATGACAATGGCATTGCGATTGGCACCGCGAACGTGGGCAGCAACGGCAGCTGGACCTTCACCCCGCAGGTTAATCTTAGCGAGGGGAATCACCAGATTACCGTTCGGGCTACGGACGTCGCGGGGAATCTGGGCGCGCCCTCCCCGGCTATCAGCATCAGTGTGGATATTACGGCACCGGATCGCCCCAGCGTTGCGCTGAACGGAGCAGGTACCGTCGCATCGGGTACGGCGGAAGCCAACAGCACCGTGACCATCACTGACAGCAATGGCAACATCATCGGCAGCGCAGTTGTCGGCGCGAACGGCAGCTACAGCATCACCCTGGCGCCACCGCAGCCGGGCGGCGCGGTGATCAGCGTGATTGCCACAGACGCCGCGGGCAATATGAGCCCGGTCGCGACGGCCTCGACGCTCCAGGTCGTGCCAGACACCACCCCGCCGAACCAGCCGGGTAACCTCGTCGTCTCAGGTGACGGTAAAACGGTTACCGGCAACGCCGAGCCGAATAGCACGGTGACGATCAAAGATTCAACCGGCACGGTGATCGGGACCGGAACCGCCGGGAATGACGGCAAATTCACGGTAGGCATCGATCCCGCGCAAACCAACGGCGAAGTGCTGCAGGTTGAAGCAACCGATGCGGCTAACAATACCAGCCAGCCGGGTCTCGCCACCGCGCCTGACACCACGGATCCGTTAGCGCCAACCAACGTCGAGGTGTCGGGCGACGGTAAAACGATTTCCGGGCAGGCCGAAGCGGGGAGCACCGTCAGCATCAAAGATGAGGACGGGAATCAAATTGCCACGGGTAAGGCAGACGATCAGGGCAACTTCAGTATTCCACTTAACCCGGCAGTGGTGAATGGCGAAACCCTAACGGCGGACGCGACCGACAAAGCGGGAAATACCGGCCCTACCGCCACCGCCGTTGCGCCGGACACCACGCCTGCGGAAACGCCGGTGATTACCTCCGTCGAGGATAACGTCGCCAACATCACTGGTCCGATCGCCAACGGTGGGCTGACGAACGACGGCACGCCAACGATTAACGGCACCGGCGAGGCGGGCACGCGTCTGTATATCTTCGACGGACAAACCCAAATTGGCACGCTGGTAATCCCGGCTAGCGGGATCTGGTCCTTTACCCCGTCCGCTAACGTGCTCGCGGGGGGCCACGTCTTTAGCGCCAGAGCCGTTGATGATGCAGGTAACGCCAGCGGCCCGTCTAACAGCTGGAGCATCACCGTCGATCTGACGCCTCCCGCAACGCCCGTCATCACCCAGGTGGTGGATGCGGTTGAAGGCGGCACCGGTCCGCTGACCAGCAACCAGCCAACCAACGACAACCGTCCAACCATCAACGGGACAGGCGAGCCTGGTGCCACCATCAGCATTCGTATTGACGGCGTTCAGGTGGGTACCGCGACGGTTGGCCCGAACGGTGACTGGAGCTTCCGTCCCGGCACGGCCATTGCTGACGGCAGCCATTCCCTGACCGCTGTCGCCATTGACACAGCGGGTAACCCAAGTTCGCCAACGGGCGGATTCACGCTGAATATTGATACCGCTGCGCCGGGCCAGCCAACGATCGGGGCAGTACAGGACAATACCGGTGATGTTACCGGCCCCGTCACCAGCGGCACGCCGACGGATGAAACCCTGCCTGTACTGACGGGCACTGCCCCCGCAGGAACCGTGATTACCGTATACGACGGTAACACGCTGCTGGGTACGGCCACCCTTAACGGCAGCGGCGGCTGGAGCTTTACGCCTTCCACGCCGCTCACCGACGGCACGCACACCCTGACCGTCAGGGCCACCGATCCGGCGGGGAACATCACAGTTTCGCCACCGTTCAGCCTGGTCATTGACACCATTGCACCGGTCACGCCGGATGCGCCAGACGTTACCGTTAACCCGGACGGCGGCACAACCGGCACGACCTTAAACCCGGGTGAGACCACCCGCGACACCACCCCGACCCTGAGCGGTGAAGGCACGGCGGGTGAAACCGTCGCCATCTACATTGACGGCGTTAAGAAAGCCGAAGTGCCCGTCGGGGATGACGGGAAATGGTCATGGACGGCGTCACCGCCGCTGGCGAGCGGAACCTATGACGTGACGTTGACCGTCACCAATAAAGACGGCGCGGGCAACGAAAGCTCACCGTCTCTGCCGGTGACTATCGTCATTGATACCGAGGCGCCGGATAAACCGGCAACCCCGGTCGTCAGCGACAGCGTCGATCAGGTTACCGGTCCGGTAACGAACAATGGCTACACCAACGATCCGCGTCCGGTGCTGACCGGCAGCAGCGATCCGGGTGACGTCATCATTATTTATGACCGTATTAACGGCGCGGCTCAGGTGGAAGTGGGCCGCGTGACGGCAGACATTAACGGGGACTGGAGCTGGCGTCCCGGCAGCAACATCGTCGAAGGCACGCACCAGTACACCACCACCGCGACGGATGAAGCGGGCAACGTTTCCGTTCCTTCCGATCCGATCCTCATCAACGTCGATATCACCGCGCCAGATGCGCCTGCCATCACCCTCGCGGGCGGGGCAGCGACGGGCGGTGCCACCAGCGACACCACGCCGGACATCACCGGAACGGGGAACAACGGCGACAGGGTGATCGTGTACAACAACGGCATCGCGATTGGTGAGGCCGTCGTGGCCAATGGCACCTGGACGGTGACCCCAACGACCGCGCTGCCGAACGGCCCGCTGAACCTGACCGCCGTTGCGGTCGACCAGGCGGGCAACCCGAGCGCACCGAGCGCAGGGTTCGTGGTGACCGTGGACACCGTGCCGCCTGCCGTGCCGCAGATTGACGCCGTCTCCAGCAGCACCCTGTCGGGCGGCGTGCTGTATACCAACGACACCACGCCAACGATCTCCGGGAAAACGGAGCCGGGAAGCCGGGTTGAGGTGTTCATTGATGAAACGTCCGTCGGCTTCGCCACCGTTGCCACAGACGGTACATGGACATTCACACCTACCACCCCGCTGGATCAGGGCTTAACGGGCGTGTCGGTGATTGCTACCGATGCGGCGGGTAACGCCACCCGCGGCCCGACCACAACCTTCACCGTGGACAGTATCGACCCTGCCGATCCAACTAACCTTGCGATCGCCGTTCAGGGTACGCCAGTGACGGGTAATGCTGATCCAGGCACTACCATCACGATTAAAGACAGCGGCGGTAATATTATAGGCACGGGTGTCACCAACGCTGGCGGAGCATTTTCTATAGCCGTAAGCCCCGCACAAACGAACGCCACCACGCTTACCGTCACGGCATTCGATGCGGCGGGTAACGACAGCCAGCCTGTGTCGCTTAACGTGGTTGATGTCCCCGATCTGCCAGCCGTGCCGATTATTACGGACATTACCGACAACCAAGGTCCCGTTACGGGCAGCGTCCTGGGCAAAACCTCAGACGACACCACGCCAACGATTACCGGTACTGCGCCAATCGGCAGCACGGTTACCCTTTACCTGAACGGGCTCCTCCTTACCGTCGTTCCGGTTGGATCGGACGGTTCCTGGAGTTATACCCCGACGGTTCCACTGATTGCTGGCACGTATTCATTCGAGGCCACCACCACAATCGGGCTTGAAACCAGCGGTCGCTCACCGGCCGCCACCGTCACTATCGACCTCACCGCCCCGGACGCCCCCACTATTGCCTCGGTTATTGACGATGTCGGACCGGGTACCGGGGCGCTCGCCAGCGGGCAGGCCACTAACGATACCCAACCTACCCTCAGCGGCAGGGCAACGCCGGGTGACACCATCACGGTTTACAACGATGGCGTTGCAATTGGTACCGCCCTCGTGGGGCCGACAGGCACATGGAGCTTCACGCCATCGTCGCCGCTGGGTGAAGGCAGCAACCCGCTGACCATCACCGCGACTGACCCGGCGGGTAATGAAAGCGCGCCGTCAGGGGCGTTCAACGTGGTTGTCGATATCTCCTCGCCTCTCCCGGTTATCCTGGGGGCGGAAGATAACGTCGGCAGCGTAACGGGGAACGTCGCGACGGGCGGCACCACCAACGACACCACGCCAACGCTGACCGGTACAGCAGAAGCCAACAGCACCGTGGCGATTTTTGATAACGGCGTACAAATCGGTACCGTCACCGCCAGCGGCACGGGAAACTGGACCTTTACGCCAGTGACCGGGCTGGCTGAAGGCCCGCACGCGTTTACGGTGAAAGCCACCGACACGCTGGGGAACGTCAGCGCCACGTCCGGCGCCTACACCGTGACGGTGGATACCACCGCGCCGACGGTACCGACGCTTGACGGCGTAGAGGATAACGTCGCGGGCGGGATCGTTGGCAATATCACCACCGGCCAGGTCACGAACGACAACACGCCAACCCTGAGCGGAACGGGCGCGCTCGGCAGCACCATCCACATCTTTAATAACGGGGTTGAGATCGGCACCGCGCCGGTTTTGGCGGGCGGCATCTGGAGCTTTACGCCGACAACCGTACTGGCAGACGGCACCTACACGCTCAGGGTCAACGCCACCGATGCGGCGGGCAACGTCTCAGCCAGCTCCTCCGTCTATACTTTCACCGTAGACACCGCCGGCCCTGCTGCGCCGGTGCTTTCTACCGTGATTGATGACGTCGGGCCGGTGACCGGCACGCTGAACAGCGGTAATTCAACCAACGATGCGCGCCCAACCTTCAACGGTACGGGCGAAATCGGCTCCACGGTCCACATTATTGTGGACGGGGCAGAAGTCGGCACCGCGCTGGTAAATGCCCAGGGCAACTGGACCTTTACCCCAACCGACCCGCTGCCGGACGGCCCGCGCGCCATCACTTTCAATGCCACCGATCCGGCAGGCAACACCGGCAGCACCAGCACGGCGTTTAACCTGACGGTGGATACCGGCGTTCCTCTGGCCCCAACGATCGCCACGGCCAGCGATAACGTCGGAACGATCCAGACCCCGCTCACCTCCGGGCAAACGACGGATGACACCACGCCAACGTTAAACGGAACGGCGGAGAACAATGCCACTATCACGATCTACGAAAATGGCGTGGTCGTCGGGACAACGACCGCTAACGGTTCAGGGGCATGGAGCTTTACGCCACCGGCTTTGACCAACGGGAGCCATACCTGGACCGCCACCGCTACGGATGCCGCGGGCAACGTCAGCCCGGCGTCGTCGGGCTTTACGGTCATTGTCGATACCACCCCGCCGCTTGCGCCGGTTATCACGCAGGCCATCGACGATATTGGCAGCATCACCGGGCCGATTACGTCCGGCCAGACTACCGATGACACGGTGCCGCGCCTGATCGGGACCAGCGAGCCTAACGCCACGGTCCGTATCTATGAAGGTCAAACGCTGGTGGGCACGGGTACCGCCGATGCGAACGGTAACTGGAGTATTGACCTCACGGTCACGCTCGGCACCGGCCCGCATACCTTTACCGCACAGGCCACGGATGCGGCAGGCAACAACAGCCAGCCGTCCGCCTCCTTTATTCTGACCATCGACACCACCCCGCCAACGGTGCCGGTTCTGGCAAGCGTGATAGATGACGTGGGCAATGCCGCAACGCCGGTCGCCAACGGCGGCTTAACCAACGACAGCCAGCCAACCCTCAGCGGCACGGCAGAGGCCGGGTCAACGGTCAGAATTTATGACGGCACCACGCTGATTGGCACCGTGACCGCCACCGGCGGAAACTGGAGCTTTACGCCGACGCTGGGCGACGGCGCTCACTCTCTGACCGTCACCGCAACCGACGCCGCCGGGAACGCCAGTAACGCTTCCGCGCCGTACGTGATTAACGTGGACGCCACCGCGCCAAACGTGCCGGTTATCAGCACCGTGGTGGATGACGTCGGGTCCGTTACCGGACCTGTTATCGGCAACAACCCAACCAACGACACCCGTCCGACGCTCAACGGCACCGCCGAAGCCAACGCGACCGTTCGCATCTACGACGGCACCACGCTCGTCGGCACGGTCACTGCCGATGCCAACGGCAACTGGACGCTGCCGCAAACCAGCACCACGCTTTCGGAAGGGCAGCATAACTTCACGGCCACCGCGACCGATGCCGCGGGCAATACCAGCGCGCCATCCTCCGTCACCTCCATCACGGTAGATGTCACGCCGCCAGCGGCTCCGGGCGGGCTGGCGGTGATCACCAACGGCACGCACGTCACCGGTACGGCTGAAGCAGGAAGCACCGTCACCATCACCACCAGCGGCGGCACGGTGCTGGGCACCGCCACGGCGGACGGCAGCGGCAACTTTAACGCCACTATTACTCCGCCCCAGACGGGCGGTGAATCCCTGGTGGTGTTCGCTACCGACAAAGCCGGGAACGTGGGGACAAACACCTCCGTAACGGCGCCGTTTACCACCATCCCGAACGCGCCGGTTATCGCCACCATTAACGATAACGTCGGTACCGTCACCGGAAATCTGACCAACGGCAAAACCACCGACGACACCACGCCTACCCTGAGCGGAACAGCCCAGCCAAACGCCACCGTCACCCTGTACAACAACGGCGTGTCGATGGGTACCGTTGTCGCTGATGGCGCAGGTAACTGGAGCTTTACAACGCCGGTGATGGCAGAAGGCTCCCACGCCTTTACCGCCACCGCGAGTAACGGTTCCGGCACCAGCCCGGTATCGTCAGCCACCACCGTGATTGTCGATATCACGCCGCCGAATACGCCAACCGGTACGTTTAACGCGGACGGCAGCGTGCTGACCGGCAGTGCCGAAGCGGGCAGCACCGTGACCATCTCCACCAGCACCGGGACGGTACTTGGCACCGCTACGGCAGGCAGCAACGGGACCTACAGCTTCACCTTCCTGAACAAACAAACCGAAGGCCAGACGCTGCAAGTCACCGCCACAGATGCCGCAGGCAACGCTTCACAGCCGGGCTCCGCCCTTGCCCCGGTGGTGCCGCTCTCAGCGAGCACCAACGTCGAAGAGCTGGATCTCACCACCACCGCTACGGTAACCAACTCGCAGTACAGCGACTACGGCTTCCTGCTGGTGGGGGCGGTGGGTAACGTGATCACGCTGCTCGGCAACGACACCGCACAGGTCGGCTTCACGGTGGGCAGCGGCGGCAGCGCGGATCTCGTGGTGAACGCCAACGCCACGGGCGCGGTGCTGTCGCTGCTCAATACCCTGGAGCTGGTGGTTCAACGCTGGGATAGCGTCAACAATACGTGGACCACGGTGATTGATACCGGACAACCGCAGTTTGCCGATCTGCTGACCCTCGGGGCCACGGGCGTGTCGCTGAACCTGAACGGGCAGCCGGAAGGTCAATATCGCGTGCTGAGCTACAACACCAACCTGCTCGCAACCGGCTCCTACACCAGCATTGACGTGGCGGTGAAAGAGACCAGCGCGGGTACCGTGACCGGTGATACCTCACTGGGCGGCAACGTGATCCTCGACGTCGACCCGACCACCGGCAGCGACAATGCGCCGGTGGGCACCACGGTAAGCGCGGTCACCAATGCCCTGGGCGTTACCACCAGCGTGACGGCGGACGGTACGGTGATTCAGGGCCAGTACGGTACGCTGACCATTAACCTGGACGGCAGCTACACCTATAGCCTGACCAACACCAGCGCGGCAGTCATTGGCCGCACGGAGAGCTTCACCTACACCATCACCCATAACGGCACCAGCGCCTCGGCAAACCTGGTGCTGTCGCTGGGCGCAGGCACCGCGACCAGCGGCATTGTGGCGACGGACGACACGGCATCGCTGACCTTCGATACCACCGTTAGCGCCATCAACAACGGCACCTCGTCGCAGGGCGGCTTCACGGTTGTCGGCATTAATCTTGGCAGTACGCTCGGGGTTAACCTGCTGGACGACCTGAGCAACCCGATCATCTACAACGTGGAGGAAGGCACCACCCGCACCATGACCATTCAGGCCTCCGTTGGCGGCGTGGCGCTGGCATCGGTGTTTGACCTGTACATCTATAAATTCAACGACGCGACCCAAACCTTCGAGCAGATGCGCGTCCAGCCGGGCTGGCTGCGCGCACCGCTGCTGGGCGGTACGTCGTCCCAGCTGACGCTCAACCTGCCATCCGGCGAATACCTGTTCCTGCTGAATACGGCGGCGGGGATCACCGCGCTGACGGCCTATACGCTCAACGTGCTGCAGGACCACGTCTACAGCGTGGCGAGCGTGGGAGCCAGCACCACCGGGGACGTGCTGGCTGACGATGTGGCGCCATCCGGCACGCTGGTGACGGACGTGAACGGGGTGGCGGTCAACGGCAGCGGCCTGACCACCATTGTCGGTGAATACGGCACGCTCACCATAAACTCCTCCGGGCAGTACACCTATACCCTGAAGACGGGCGTCGGCTCTGACTACATCAGCACGCCGGACACCTTTGTCTACACCATCACCGCGCCGGGTGGGGCAAAAGACACGGCAACGCTGAACATCACCCCAACCGCCCGGGCGATGGATGCGGTGAACGATGTCAGTACCGCAATGGATGTGACATCGGTTCACCATACCTCGGTGTACTCGGATACGACGGTCGGAACCGCCAGTTGGACCACCGCCTTGTTCGCGTCAACGCAGGGTAGCGGGAACGGGACCTTTGTCGTGGATGCCAACACCGCGCTGCATAACGCATCGCTGCACTTTAACGTCGCGTCGTTACTGGCGCTGGGCGGGCTGACGGTGAACTGGTCAATCAGTGACGGTTCGGGCGTGATCCGCAGCGGTTCCTTCAGCGGAGGCTCGCTGCTGGGCGGCAGTATTGACGTTCCGCTGACCGGGCTGGATCTCAACGCCGGAACCTATACGCTGAACTTTACCGGCAGCGTGCCGGGGCTGAGCGTGGGGAACATCACCATCACCCCAAGCGTGAACGGCACCACCTACTCTCTGTCGCAGTTCGACGCCTCGGGCACCCACGCCGTCAACGGCAACATCTTTGACGGCACCGACTCCGCCGGGGCGATGGATCAGCTGCACTCGGTGGATACCCGCCTGAGCGTGACCGGCTACAACGGCGTGACCACCACGCTGGATCCGTACGCCGGCAGCACCACGGTGAACATCGTCGGTCATTACGGCACCCTGGCAATTGCGGCAGACGGGCATTACACCTACAGCCTCAACGCCGGGATATCACTCTCATCCATCACCTCAAAAGAGGTCTTTAACTACACCCTGACCGACGCTGCGGGCAAAACGGACACCGCCTCGCTGACCATCAACATGGCGCCGCAGTTCATCAGCTCTGAGCATAACGACCTGATCACCGGCACGGCCTATGGCGACACGCTGATTTACCAGGTGCTCAACAGTACGGCAGGCAACGCCACGGCGGGCAACGTTAACAGCACGGTGGGCGATCACTGGACCAACTTCTCGCTGGCACAGGGAGACAAAATCGACATCGGCGATCTGCTGGTGGGCTGGAACGGTAGCGCCTCGACGCTGGGCAACTATGTCTCTGTTTCGCAAAGCGGTAGCAATACTGTGATCTCTATCGACCGTGACGGTACGGGGGCCGCCTACACTAAATCTGCACTCGTTACGCTTGATAACGTTCAGACCACTTACGACGAGCTTGTTAACCAGCAGCACATCATTACCTGATAGCAAACCAAATGACCCGGGCGCAGCAGCGCCCGGGCAAAATAAAGCAGTACCATTTTATTAGGGATAAGACATGGGAAAGAAGATGCCTTACTGGTGGCTCTCGTGCTGCCTGATATCTGTGCCCGCAACGGCCGCCAACCCGGCGGCAACGATCAATACCGGACAACTGAGCGAAACCCAGGAACTCCCCTCACTTAATGGCCGCGTGGCCCCCATGCCGGGCAGCGCCGCCCCCGGCACGCTCCAGCTTGGCGAAGCGGTTAACCGCGCCGTGACCTGGCACCCCGCCATCAGTGAAGCGGTGGGAAAGCTTTACCAGCAGAGCGAAAACGTGGACGTCGCCAAATCGAAATACTATCCGCAGGTTAACGCCGGAATGGAGAATGGCTACACCCACGACGGCAGCGATAACGGTTTTACCCCTTCTCTGGTGCTCTCCCTCTCACAGATGCTTTACGACTTCGGCAAAGTGGCCAGCCAGGTGCGCGCCGAAAGCGCGGGCGTGGCCCAGCAGCAGGCCAACGTGCTGGTGAGCATCGATACCATCGCCCACGATACCGCCATCGCCATGGTGCAGGTGCAGACCTGGCAGCAGATGGTCGACACCGCCAAAGAGCAGCTGGACGCCCTCTCCGCCATCGGGAAACTGACGAAACTGCGCAATGACGAAGGGGCGACCTCGCTCTCTGACGTGGTGCAGACCGATGCCCGTATCGAAGGCGCACGCGCGCAGCTGATGCAGTATCAGGCCAGCCTCGACAGCTCCCGCGCCACGCTGATGAGCTTTCTCGGCTGGAACAACCTGAACGAGGTCAGCAACGACGTCCCGAAAGGCCTGGCCCGCAGCTGCGACATCGCCGAGCCTGACGATCGCCTGGTCCCTGCCGTATTAGCGGCCTGGGCGCAGGCCAACGTCGCTCAGGCCAACCTCGACTATGCCAACGCGCAAATGACTCCTACCGTCTCGCTGGAGCCGGAGGTGCGCCACTACCTGAATGACCGCTATTCCGGCAACGACACGCGGGATCGCACCCAGTACTCGGCGTGGGTGAAAGTGCAGATGCCGCTCTACCAGGGCGGTGGCCTGACGGCACGGCGTAACGCCGCCGGACACGCGGTGGAGTCAGCCCAATCCACCATCCAGCGCACGCGCCTCGACGTGCGGCAAAAGCTGCTGGAAGCGCGCAGCCAGGTCATGAGCCTGATGAGCACGCTGCAAATCCAGGGCCGCCAGGAGGCGCTCAGCGCCCGCACCCGCGAGCTGTACCAGCAGCAGTATCTCGACCTCGGCTCCCGCCCGCTGCTTGACGTCCTCAACGCCGAGCAGGAGGTCTATCAGGCCCGCTTCACCCAGCAGCAAACCGCCGGGCAGCTGCACCAGCTTCAGCTGAACTGCCTGTACAACACCGGGCGTCTGCGTCACGCGTTCGATCTAGAAAACCGCACCATCCAGACCGTGGAGATCCAGCCATGAAGCAACGCGATATCCCGCAGGGTGAAACCATGACGGATGAGGCCCTTGAACAGTGGGCGCAGGCGTTCGGCTACGTCGCCACACGCTATCGCGTCGCCTGCTCGCCCGGCGCGCTGATGGCCGGCGCGCCGTGGCTGAAAGGCAAGCCGATGGTGCCTGCCCTCACCCAGCTCGCCCGCGAGGCGGGGCTCTCCTTTCAGCTGCTGACGGCGGATCAGCAGTCCATCAACAGCTGGCGCTTACCCGTCGTTGTGGAACTGAGTGAAGGCAAAATCGGCGTCATTGAGCATTTTGACGGCGAAGATACCCTTGAGGTCAGCTTTTTCGACGACAAAACGCACACCAACCGCCTGTCGATGAGTGCGATGCTGCCCGCCATCCGCCACGTGATCGCCCTGCGGCCGCTGGCGGCGCTAAAAGACAGCCGCGTGGACGCCTACATCTCAAAATACCGCCCGGACTGGCTCTATCGTCTGGTGATGCGCGACCTGCGCCCCTACAGCTGGGTGATGCTCGCCGCGCTGTTCATCAACGTGCTGTCGCTCTCCGGCATTGTCTTTTCCATGCAGGTGTATGACCGGGTGATCCCCGCCCAGTCTTACCCGACGCTCTACGTCCTGACCATCGGGGTGCTGATCGCCACGCTGTTCGGCTTCGTGCTGCGCGTGGCGCGCGGGCACATTATGGATCTGCTGGGCAAACGTTCGGATCTGCGCGTGTCGGATCGCGTCTTCGGCCACGCCCTGCGCCTGCGTAACAGCGCGATCCCCCGCTCGACCGGCAGCTTTATCTCCCAACTGCGCGAGCTGGAGCAGATCCGCGAGATGGTCACCTCCTCGACCATTTCAACGATCGTCGATCTGCCGTTCTTCCTCCTGTTCGTGGTGGTACTGGCGATCATCGCCCCGCAGCTGGCGTGGATCGCCCCGGTCGCGGCGGTGATCATGGTGCTGCCCGGCCTGCTGCTGCAAAAGAAGCTGGCCGAGCTGGCGAAGCAGTCAGCGCATGAATCCACCCTGCGCAATGCGGTGCTGGTGGAGAGCGTGCAGGGGCTGGAGGACATCAAGCTGATGCAGGCGGAAAACCGCTTTTTGCAGCAGTGGAACAGCTACATTCAGATCACCGCCGAGTCCGGCCTGCGCACCCGCGAGCTCACGCAGAACCTGATCAGCTGGGGGATGACTATTCAAAGCCTGGTGTACGCCGGGGTGATCGTCGTCGGTGCGCCGATGGTGATCGAGGGCACCTTAACCACCGGCTCCGTCGTGGCCGCCTCGATGCTGGCCTCGCGGATGATCGCTCCGATGGCGACCCTGTGCGGCGTGCTCGCCCGCTGGCAGCAGGTGAAAGCGGCGAAGGAAGGGCTGGACAGCATCATGCAGCTGCCCACAGAGAACCAGCGCGAAGAGACGCCGATCCGCCAGGACGTGCTGCGCGGGCATTACCTGTTCGAGCAGGCGCAGTTCCGCTATCACCCGGACGATCCGCGCATGGCGCTGCGCATCAACCGCCTGGAGATCAAACCGGGCGAGAAAGTGGCGATCCTCGGGCGCAACGGCGCGGGCAAATCAACCCTGCTGCAGGCGATGGCGGGCGGGATGGATCTGGCGGGTGGCGAACTGCGGCTCGACAACTTCAGCCTGCCGCACCTGGACGTGGCGGACGTGCGGCGTAACGTCGGCTTTATGACCCAGAACGCGCGGCTGTTTTACGGCACCCTGCGCGAGAACATCACCCTCGGCATGCCGCGCGCCACCGACGAAGAGATTTTCGAGGTGCTGGAGATGTGCGGCTCGTCGGGCTTTGTGCAAAAGCTGCCGAAGGGGCTGGACTACCCGATTATGGAGAACGGCGTGGGGCTTTCGGGCGGACAGCGGCAGTCCATTCTGCTGGCGCGCATGCTGCTGCGTGACCCCAATATCGTGCTGATGGATGAACCCACCGCCTCGCTGGATGAACATACCGAACGGGAATTTATCCAGCGTCTGGGGTCCTGGCTTGGCAACCGCACGCTGGTCGTCGCCACGCACCGCGTGCCGGTGCTGGAGCTGGTCGAGCGCGTGGTGGTACTGAAAGAGGGCATGCTGGTGATGGACGCACCGAAGGCACAGGCGCTGAGCAACAGCCGCATGCAGCAACAGCAGCAGGCAACCGGACGGGAGTGGAAAAATGAAAATCAGTCAGCGTGACGTTGCGGCAATGGAAGACCTGGACAACGCTCTCGAATCTGAAAGCGGCTACACCGGTGCGCGGCGGATTGTTTTTTTCTCTTTATTGATGTTTGTTGCCGTGGGCATTTGGGCGTGGTTTGGCGTGCTGGATGAGGTCTCAACCGGAACCGGCAAAGTGATCCCCAGCTCGCGCGAGCAGGTTTTACAGTCTCTTGACGGCGGGATCCTCACCGAGCTAAACGTTCACGAAGGCGATCAGGTGCAGGCCGGGCAGGTACTTGCGCGGCTCGATCCGACCCGTTCCGAATCGAACGTGGGTGAAAGCGCCGCGCGCTACCGGGCATCGCTGGCCTCCAGCGCGCGTCTTTATGCCGAAGTGAACGATCTGCCGCTGAAGTTTCCGCCCTCGCTGGCGAAATGGACGGATCTGACGGGCACCGAAACCCGGCTCTACAACTCTCGCCGCGCGCAGCTTGAGGACACCCAGCGCGAGCTGCGCTCGGCGTTAGATCTTGCTAATAAAGAGCTGGCGATCACCCAGCGTCTGGTGAAGACCGGTGCCGCCAGCCACGTGGAAGCGTTGAGGCTGCTGCGGCAGAAGAGCGATCTGGAACTTAAGCTCACCGACGTACGCTCGCAGTATTACGTCCAGGCGCGCGAAGCGCTATCCAAAGCCAACGCGGAGGTGGATATGGTTGCGGCTATTCTCAAAGGGCGTGAAGATTCGGTGACCCGCCTGACGGTAAAATCCCCGGTGCGCGGCATCGTGAAAAACATCAAAGTCACCACCATCGGCGGCGTCATCCCGCCCAACGGTGAGCTGATGGAGATTGTGCCGGTGGACGATCACCTGCTGATTGAAACCCGCCTGTCCCCGCGCGATATCGCCTTTATCCATCCGAACCAGGAAGCGCTGGTCAAAATCACCGCCTACGATTACGCCATCTACGGCGGGCTGCACGGCGTGGTGGAAACCATTTCGCCGGACACCATTCAGGATGAAGCCAAGCCGGAGGTATTCTATTACCGGGTGTTTATCCGTACCGGCCAGGATTACCTGGTGAACAAAGCGGGACGGCATTTCTCGATTGTGCCGGGGATGATCGCGACGGTGGATATCAAAACCGGGGAGAAAACGGTGCTGGATTATATGATCAAGCCGTTTAACCGGGCGAAAGAGGCGTTGCGGGAGCGGTGATACATTGCCGGGTGGCGGCTGCGCCTTACCCGGCCGACAAAACCTCAAACTGCACAATCAATCCCCTCTCCCCTCTGGAGATAAGGTGAGGGGAAATACAGCTGGGTGGTATTTCCGTTTTTGCCTTTACTTAGCTTATTTAACGCTCATTCCAGGCATCTGAGAACTGAACGTTACCATCGACATAGCGCCATGTTATTTTCTCATAGCGAAGTTGCACACTTTCCATATGCCCGGTTCCCGGACAGTTACGCGTGTCGTGCATAATCGGTGTAATAGAGACTACTTTTACAGCTTCCATTAAAATATTGAAGTACTCAACTTCCTGCCCGGCATCATTAATGTGATACCACTTTATTTCAGCAGACTGCAGTGTTTGCCCTGTCGCAACCGCCCGATAAAGGTAGGGGGAAGCACTATCAATCTCCTTTTCAAACAAAAATGCGGCGTGCTGACGTGTACCCGTAAGTTTTCCCGTGGTTCCATCAACGGGGATACTCAGGTTATGCGTTAAACCACGTAATTCAATACTCCCTTCCCGGAATTCTACATCGGATGAGCCCGTAATAAGATTTCCTGCATCATCCTTAAGCCATAAATGGACAGGTACCGCCATTTTAACACTCCTTATTATTCATATAGCCACCGCCCCGCCTTCGCAGATTCGGCAAACATTTTTACTGTTAAAGGTTTAGAAATTTGTTCCACGGGTTTATCCGTAAACCACTTTCTAAAAAACCATGCATGAAACCATGGGTAATATGCGTTGTAATTCATCTTAGATATATCAACTTCAAATGTGACGCTGAATTTATCCATACAAAAAGCCAAATCATCCTCTTCGGCGTATTCTTGTAAAATATCATTCAACCGCAGCGGAATGAGTTTTCCAGTGAATGTTCCCAGCACGGGTAACTCATTTTGGAAAAAAGCCAATACCTTTTGCTCCGTCACCATAGTCGATCTTTCTCGTGTGCAATCGTGTTATAGGTTTTAATTGTTTTATAGCATATCTGAGCCAAATCACCTGCGACCATTGTCCAGCCGATAACAGGCAAACCTCTACCAATGAAGGCTCCCAGATTAGTCACATACTTAGGCTTTAATGTGGTAATACTAGCCTCAGTTAAGGTTGGTAGTCTTACCGGTAACTGAACATTGAGGTACTGCCGTAGATATTTAGAGGCTATGGACGTCCCTGCAGTGGTCCCATAAGGTTTATTTCTTGTCTTTAACAAGGGCAATCCTAAAATAATACAACTCAGTGTTACTACATCGACTATTCCTCCGAACTGTTCTTCAATTTTGTCTAACAAAAGCCAGAAAAATAACTCTCCTGCCGATATGTTACATATGCCTTTGTAAAAGTACGTTCCGCTTAATTCCTCGACCGTATCCATACGTACCTTCTTTCCTGTTACTCCAAAAAGACAGCATACTCCACTCAAATGGCCATATGGATAAAAAGAACCTTTATAAATTCCTAAATAACTAAAGCTATGATCTTTTAACGAAGCGACATTTTTCCTGAAGCCGCCTCGCAGAATTTAACTTCTCCTTTCTACCCCTCTTTTTATTGTGATTAACCGGGCGTATGTTCCTTCCACGCCAGCAAAATCTGGCGTCGGGATTGGCATCCCGGTTATGATTGGAGTCGGCGTAAGTGATTGTTACGCCGCGCGTCTGGCTACATTCCAATGGTGGGCTGGACGGGGGCGTCGCATGACGCGCCGGTAAACTCCAAGCCGGTAATGCCAACTCCGTTCAGACCTACCACCCAGGAAATTGGCATTTCCTGGGTCGGTTTAATCAACTGATTGGAGAAAAATATGAAAACCAGCAACGCGCTTCTCACCACCCCCTTCGACCACAACACCAGCTTCATCGACCTTGCCGACAACTGCGAGCGCTTTTGCGACGCTATGGTAGAAGAGACCGATCCGGCAATAAAACTCGCACTCTGTGGTCGTCTCGCGACCTGTCTCGCCCTGCTCCGTCCGACGCTGCTTGAGCCGATCCCTGAACACCTGCAGGAACGCTTAACCGTCGATGTCTTTCCCGAAAGCGAACCCGCATTCCGCGCCGAATCCGATCAGCTGTGCCGCTACTGCGAAGTGATTACGCAACTGCTGATCGGCGGCGCGCTTGCGCCGCAATCAGCCCGCGTGATGGGGGATTTACTGTCTGAACTGACAGGCTATTTTGCTGACCAGTTAAAAGCCCCGCGCTGGCTAAGAACCGAGGCAGGCGTCGCGTTACTGGGCTGAGCCTGAACCGCCGGGTGGCGGCTGCGCCTTACCCGGCCTACATCCGCACGGATGTGAAAATTCGCTTTGATTTCTCCCTCTCCCTGTGGGAGAGGGCCGGGGTGAGGGCAACAGGCAACATAGATTTTTCATCAGTATAAACAAGGACATTATCATGAAATATCAAAAAACATTGCGTACGCCAGCCACACCAGGCGAGGTATTGCTGTACGAATATCTTAAACCGCTCAATATGGAGAGTTCATTTCTGGCAGACATGCTCGACGTAAGCCACGGGACAGTTGACGCACTGATATACAATAACGGCACACTCACCGACGATATGGCTTTCAGGCTGGCAACAACATTCAATACCAGCGTTGAATTCTGGCTGAATCTACAACGAAACGTTGTCGACCAAAAGGCTTAAATATGACGCTGCCTAACACACCCAGCACCCCGCATCTGATAAAGTAGCCCAAACTCATTTTTCAGGAAGAAACCATGCGCCAACGTACCATTGTCTGCCCCATCATTCAGAACGACGGGGCCTATCTGCTGTGCAAAATGGCCGACGATCGCGGCGTGTTCCCCGGCCAGTGGGCGCTGTCCGGTGGAGGGATGGAGCCAGGCGAAACGATGGAGCAGGCGCTGCGCCGGGAAATCCGCGAGGAACTTGGCGAGGCGCTGGAGATTACCGACGTGAAGCCGTGGGCGTTTCGCGATGATATTCGAGTGAAAACTTACGCCGACGGTACCACGGAAGAGATCTATATGATTTACCTGATCTTCGACTGCATCAGCGCCAACCGTGAGGTGACGTTTAACGAAGAGTTTCAGGAAATTGTCTGGGTGCGCCCGGCGTCATTACAAGAGTTGGATCTGAATGAAGCCACTCGTCTGACATTTGCACAGAAAGGGCTGCTGTAAGGAAGGTTTGCGCATAACGACGTTGCCGCCATTATGCGCGGGTCGTTTACAGCGAGATTTTCAGGCGTCTCACAGCCTCTATCAGCTGCTCATCCGTTGGCGTCACAAACGACATACGCAGCGTCGTGTGGTCCGGCTCGTTGCAGTAGAAGAACTCGCCCGGCACGAATACCACGCCGTTGCTCAACGTTTTTTCCAGCCATTTCGTGGTGTTGATGCCGTTGTTCATTTTCGCCCACAGGAACATGCCGCCCTTTGGCTTATGGAACGACATCACATCGCCCAGCTCGGCTTCCAGTTCGTTCGCGAACGTCTGGTATTTCTGGCGATACGCTTCTCGAATCATCGTAATTTGCCCGGCCAGACGCCCCGTTTTCAGATACTCATAGGTCATCAGCTGCGACAGCGTGCTGGTGTGCAGATCGGTGGTTTGCTTCAGGTTAACTACCGCGCGTTTCAGCCACTCGGGGACCAGCACCCAGCCCACACGGGTGCCCGGCGCGAGGATTTTCGAGAAGGTTGAGGTGTAGACCACGTTATCTTCATTGCCGATATCTTTGGCGTGGGCAATTAACGGGCGGAACACTTCCTCGGTATAATTAATTTCGCTGTAGGGATCGTCTTCAATAATAACGAAATCATAGCGCTTTGATAATTCCACCAGCTGTTTACGACGCGCTTCAGAAAGCGTAACGCCGCCCGGGTTACCAAATGTCGGGACAATATAAACCGCTTTGATGGTTTTATTAGCCACCAGCGCTTCAAGTTCATCCACTTTCATTCCGTCGCCATCGGTGCCAACGGATTCAAAATTCGCCTGTGCCAGACCAAATACCTGCAGTGCGGCAAGATAGGTCGGGCGCTCAACAACAACGGTATCGCCTGGGTTGATTAACGCGCGGGCCAGAACGTCCAGAGACTGTTGCGAACCGGACGTTATCACCACGTCATCGGCTTTACAGGCAATTCCACGCCCCTCGCAAATGCGCTGGATCTCTTCGCGCAGCCCCGGTACGCCTTCGGTCAGGCCGTACTGAAATGCCTCACCAAAGTGTTGTGATAACACGGCATCTGCCGCTATTTTCAGGCCTTCGTGATCGAACAGCGCAGGGTTAGGAATACCGCCGCCAAGCGAAATCACGCCCGCCATTTTGCTGTGTTTTAATAATTCACGGATGGCGGATGATTGCAGGCCCTGCGCGCTGCTGGCGAGTTTACTGACAGACATTCTCTCTTTACCTTCTTTTTTTATGATATGACCAATCTTAGTAGCACATGTCCGCGGCTTTGATAACTCCTTTTCGCGCGCTCTGCGGGGTCGTCGCGCTATAACCATACGGATACCGTGGGTTATTCGTTATTTGTTCCTAAACCCAAATATATTTTGCAGAAGGGGAGAAACTACCAGAATTAAGGATATTCTAGCTCAGAACTTTCTTAGCTTTAGGATTAATCCCCCTTTCATTACCCCGCCAATATTTAAACAATCTTACACAAATTCACATTGCATCCATTTTGCTTACACAGCACGGAATACCCTCGATGATAGCCCGACAAAATATAGCGATAATAATATCGACAGCCACCGGCCTGTTTTTCATGCTTTCTGCCCATGCTGCTGAGCCGGATAATCAGTTTATTATCCAGCAGCAACGTCAGAAGGCGCTGGAACAGCAGCTGACGCCGCCCGTGCCGGACGTACGCCTCTCTGACGCCTCCTCCAGTTTCGGCAGAATCACCTTTCCGACCGAAACGCCGTGCTTCCCGATTAACCGGGTGGAGTTAAGCGGCCAGGATGCCCTGCCCCGCTGGCTGCCCCTGCAGCGCATGGCGGATCAGGCTCAGGGTCGCTGCCTCGGTGGTAAAGGCATCAACCTGCTGATGACCACCCTGCAAAACCGCATTGTCGACCACGGCTGGATCACCACCCGCGTTCTGGCGCCCTCACAGGATCTGAAAAGCGGCACGCTGAAGCTGGCCATCGTGCCGGGCTATATTCGTCACGTGAAGCTTACCGATGAGAGCGATGATTATATCCAGCTCTACAGCGCGTTCCCGGCGCACGAGGGCAACCTGCTGGATCTGCGCGACATCGAACAGGGGCTGGAAAACCTGCAGCGGCTGCCGACGGTGGAAGCGAATATGGAGATTATTCCCGGCGAGGAACCGGGCGAAAGCGATGTGGTCATCACCCGCAGGCAGAGCAAGATGTGGCGCGTGGGCCTGTCGCTGGACGATGCAGGCACCGAAACCACCGGGCGCTATCAGGGCGGCGTGACGCTGTCGCTGGATAATCCCTTCTCGCTGAGCGATCTGCTCTACGTATCTGCCAGCCACGACCTGAATGACAGGGGCGGCAAGGGCAGCAAAAACTATACCGCGCATTATTCGGTGCCGTTTGGCTACTGGATGCTCGGGGTGACCGGCAGCGATTACGACTATCACCAGACCGTGGCCGGGCTGAACGGCGACTACCGCTACAGCGGGAAAAGCAAAAACCTCGACGTGCAGCTAAGCCGCGTCCTGCACCGCAGCGGCACGCAGAAAACCACCCTTACCTACGACGTGCTGGCGCGCGAAACCCGTAACTACATCGACGATACCGAAGTCGGCGTTCAGCGCCGTCAGACGGCGGGCTGGCGCATAGGGCTGGAACATCGCCACTACATCGGCCAGGCCACGCTGGACGCCGGGATCAGCTACCAGCGCGGCACCCGCTGGTTTGGCGCACAGCCTGCGCCGGAAGAGACCTTCGGCGAGGCCACCGCGCTCGGCAAAATTACCCAGATTAACGCCCAGCTCAACCTGCCGTTTGATATTGGCTCGCTGAACTTCCGCTACGGCGTGCAGTACCTGCGCCAGGTCAGCAACACGCCGCTGACGCCGCAGGATCAGTTTGCCATCGGCAACCGCTGGACGGTGCGCGGCTTTGACGGGGAGCGCACCCTGAACGCCAGCCACGGCTGGTACGTGCGTAACGATCTGGCCTGGAGCACGCCGCTGCCGAATCAGGAACTTTATCTCGGCGCGGATTACGGCGAAGTGGGCGGTTACAGCTCGGATTACCTGATTGGCAAACACCTGGCCGGCGGCGTAGTGGGCCTGCGCGGCAGCGCGTTCAACACGGGCTATGACCTCTTCGCCGGCACGCCGTTCTCGAAGCCGGACGGCTTCACCACCAGCAACCTCACCCTCGGGTTTAACCTCAACTGGAGCTGGTAATGCGCATCGGAAACCTGGATATCAAAGCCCCGCTGATGCTCGGCGGTGAAGAGAGCGAAGCCGAGGTGCTGGGCGCGACCGTCTGGCTCTGGATGCACTCGCCGATGCATCGCGATGCCCCGCTGCACGCCCTCCCGACGCTGCTGCTGCCCATTATCAAGCGCGGGCAGTATGTGCTTATTTCCGAGAACAACCGGCCCGTGTTTTTCCTCAGCTGGGCCTGTCTCAATGAAGAATCAGAAGCCCGCTATCTGACCCGCCCCGCCATTGAGATGCGGGAGGAAGACTGGGACAGCGGCGACCGGATCTGGTTTTGCGACTGGATCGCCCCGTTCGGGCACACGGCGGAGATGTACGCCCTGATGTGCCGCGACATTTTCCCCGACCACATCTGCCGCGCGCTCTATCACCGCGGCGCGGCGCGCGGCAAGCGCGTGATGATTTTCCACGGCAACCGCGTCAGCCGCAAAGAGGCCAGAGAGTGGCAGCAGCAACACCCGCTCGCCGTTAACCTGCCGGAAGCGTTTAAAGGAACGAACCATGAATAAGAACCTGTACCGAATTGTCTTTAACAAAGCGCGCGGCATGCTGATGGTGGTGGCGGATATCGCCCGCTCCGGCCGCGCCGGTTCGCCACGTTCTTCCGGTATCGGTCACACCCACAGCCAGATTATCGGCAGGGTAAGCACGCTCAGCCTGAGCCTGTGGCTGGCCATGGGGGCCGTGCACACGGCGCAGGCGGCAATCGTCGCCAATACCGGTGCGCCCAAAAACCAGCAGCCGACGGTGGTCAACAGCGCCAACGGCACGCCGCAGGTGAACATTCAGACGCCGTCGAAAGCGGGCGTGTCGCGCAACAGCTACACCCAATTCGACGTGAATAAAAACGGGGCCATTCTCAACAACTCCCACAAAAACGTGCAGACCAACCTTGGCGGCATGGTGGCGGGCAACCCGTGGCTCGCCAAAGGGGAAGCGAAGGTCATCCTCAACGAGGTCAGCTCGCGCGATCCGAGCAGGCTGAACGGCATGATTGAGGTTGCCGGGCAGAAGGCGCAGGTAGTGATCGCCAACCCGGCGGGCATTACCTGCAGCGGCTGCGGCTTTATCAACGCCAACCGGGCTACCCTTACCACCGGTCAGGCGCAAATGAAAGACGGGCAACTGACGGGCTACAAGGTCGAGCGCGGCGAAGTGGTGGTGGACGGTGCCGGGATGGACACGTCCGGCGCGGATTACACCGATATCATCGCGCGCTCGGTGAAGGTTAACGCCGGGCTGTGGGCAAAAGACCTGAAGGTCACCACCGGGCGCAACACGGTGGATGCCGCCCACGAGAAAATTGAGAAAGGCAGCGATGATGCCACCGCGCGCCCGCAGCTGGCGGTGGATGTCTCAAGCCTCGGCGGCATGTACGCGGGTAAAATCCGCATGGTCGGCACCGAGCGCGGCGTCGGCGTGCGCAATGCCGGGGCGATGGGCGCGCAGGCGGGTAGCGTCACGATTACCGCCGACGGACGCATTGAGAACAGCGGCACCTTACGCGCCAGCGACAGCGCCAGCGTGCAGACCGCAGGCGAACTCTCCAACAGCGGCATGCTGACCGCGGCCAACGGCGTGCAGGTCAAGGCCGCGAGCCTCACCAGCAGCAAAGGGAGCGTGCTGGCTGCCGGGGTGAAAAGCGACGGCAGGCTTGGCGATGCGGGTGATTTACAGCTCAGCACCAGCGGCCAGCTCAGCGCCCACGGGCAGATGCTGGCGGGCGGAAACCTGAGCGCTCACGGTCAGGGCATCGACCTGAGCGGCAGCCAGACGCAGGGGAAACGGGTCCTGCTCGACGGCGGCGCGGGGGATGTGAATACCGCCAGCGCGAAAGTGAACGCCAGCGAGCTGAACGTCCGTACCGGCAAGATGCTTAACAATACCGGCGGCACGCTGGGCGCGGCGAACAGCGTGCAGATTGAAGCAGGATCCGTCGATAACACCCAGGGCAAAGTGATTGCCGTGGCGGGTAAAAACCAGATTAGCGCCGCCACGCTGAACAACACGCAGGGGCTGATTTCTGCGGTAGCGGATGACGGCGACATTACCACCCGGCAGGCCATCAACAACACCAAAGGGCGTATCGAAGCCGCCAAAACGCAGCGCATCACCGCCTCAGGGCTGAACAACCAGCAGGGGGTAATTGTCGCGGATGGCGCAACGGTTGCCCTCAACGGCGGCACGCTCGATAACACCGCCGGCGCCCTGCTCTCGCGCGGCGCGTTAAGCCTTGAAAGCGGCACGCTCGTTAACCAGAGCGGCTTCATTGCCAGCGAGGGCGACTTCCGCCTTTACGGCGGCGACGTGAATAACACCGGCGGGCAGATTGGCGCAAACCAAACCCTCACGGCGACGTTCAATACGCTGCACAATGACGGCGGCGCGGTGAAATCCGTCGGCGCGATGGCCCTTAGCGGCGTCCTGCTGGATAACGCCAGCGGCACCACCTTCTCGGGAGCCGACCTCGCCTTCACGGGCGAAACGCTAAACAACGATGCGGGGCAGCTTGCCGCCGCCGGGGACCTGTCGCTGAACGCGAAGAATCAGTTAAGCAACGCAGCGGGCATTCTCCAGGGCAACGACATCAGCATCACCACGGGCACGCTCGATAACCGCAGCGGGGGACGCCTGGTCAGCCTCTCCAGTGCCGCCCTGCACAGCGATAACCTGCAAAACGACGGCGGGCAGATCCAGAGCGTCGGCGATCTGCTGATCGACAGCGCCAGAGGGCTGGTGAATAACGCGTTGGGCCTGATCCGCAGCGGCAAAGCGGTTACGGTGAATGCGCTGAATGTTATTAACCAGAACACCCTCGGCGAGAGTCAGGGGCTGGAAGGGCAACGCGTTACCCTCACTACCCAGGCCCTCGACAACCAGAGCGGCAGCATACTGGCGAATGATACCCTCGCCGTTCGCACCGACGGCGTGCTCAACAACGGCGCGGGCGCGCTGGCCTCCGGCGGTACGCTGGATCTTAGCGGTAACGGTCTGGACCTGATGAACGCGGGCGGTACGGTCAAAGCGGGTAAAACGTTAGCCGTACAGGCACAAACGCTGGACGCCAGCGGCCAGCTGCTGTCGCTGGGAGATATGACGCTTGGTAGCGCCAGCAGCGTCATCAACAGCGGGAACACGATCGCCAACGGCAACCTCACCTTCACCACGCCGGGCGACATCACCAACAGCGGCAAGCTGATGGCGGGCAGCGCGCTGACCGTGCAGAGCGCTAACCTGACGAACGCTGCCAGCGGAGAAATTAACGCCGGAAGCAACGCGCTCAACGCCACGGGCACGGTGCTGAACCATGGCCTGATTGACGGGGTTCATACTCTTATCAACGCCGACACGCTGACCAACGTCGGCACCGGGCGCATCTACGGCGACGCCGTGGGCGTTAACAGCATCACCTTCAATAACCTGGCCGAGAACGGCACGGCAGCAACGCTTGCCGGGCGCGAGCGTGTCGATCTTGGCGTGCAGACGCTGAACAACGTCGGTCACAGTCTGATTTACAGCGCCGGTACGATGCTGATCGGCGGCGCGCTGGACGACAACGGCGCGGCAGCCGGGCGCGCGAGCGCGATTAACAACCACAGCGCCACCATCGAATCCGCCGGGGATATGGCGATTGCGGCCTCGCAGATCAACAACATCAACGACAACTTTTCCACCGAAGTGGTGCGCGTCTCTGAAGAACAGCTGACCGACTACCAGCATTCCGGCTCAACCAACCGCTGGAGTTCGAAAGAGAGCGGCGTCTGGGTGGACGGCAACTCTTCCGATGGGCTGAAAAACCTGAATACGCCAGAAGATACCGGCTCGAACAACGACAATTTCAACCAGTACGACTACACCCGCACGATTGACGAAACGCGTATCAAAGAGAGCGACCCGGCGAAGATCCTCGCGGGCGGCAGCCTGAGCCTGACCGGGGACACGCTGTTTAACGACAAGAGCCAGGTCATTGCGGGCGGTACGCTGCTGATTGACCAGATGGGCAGCGTGCAGAACGACGACGTCAGCGGCGAGCGCTATACCAACGATAGCGGCACCGTGACCCACTACTACCGTATTCGCCACAAGGGCGACGATGAGCAAGGGCGGGATCGCACCGCGTATACCCCACCAACGACCATTCAGAGCATCTCACTGAAACCGGGCCAGCTGGTGAGCAACGGCAGCGTCGAGGGCAGCAACCTCAGTATCACGCCGCTGGTTTTACCGGGCACCGGCGTGGACATCGGTCAGGCGGGAGCCCCGTCGGCACAGCAAACCGTGAAGCCGGGCGAACCGGTCACGCCACCTGCCGGCCAGCAGTTTGAGGTGACGCCTGCCGACGGTGCCATCCGCATCATTGGCCCGAACACCACCCTGCCGGACAACAGCCTGTTTAAGGTCAACCCGTCGGCGGACGTGCCGTATCTGGTGGAGACCGACCCGCGCTTTACCAACGAACGCCAGTGGCTCGGCAGCGACTACATGCAGGACGCCTTTACGAACGACGGTGATAACACGCTGAAACGTCTCGGCGACGGTTATTACGAGCAGCGTCTGGTGCGCGAGCAGGTGATTGGCATTACCGGCCAGCGCTATCTGGACGGATTCAGCAACGACGAAGAGCAATTTAAGTCGCTGATGGATAAAGGCATCACCTTCGGCAAAGCGTACAACCTCAAGCTCGGCGTGGCGCTCACCCCAGAGCAGATGGCGCTGCTGACCGGGGACATCGTCTGGCTGGTCAACACGCAGGTCAAAATGCCGGACGGGGCGATGCAGACCGTGCTGGTCCCGCAGGTTTACGCCAAAGTGAAGCAGGGCGATATTGACGGCTCCGGCGCGCTGATCGCCGGGAATAATGTGTCGATTAAGCTCAACGGCGATCTGTTTAACAGCGGCACCGTGGCCGGGCGCAACGTGCTGCAGATAGATGCAGACAACATCACCAACCGGTCCGGCACCCTTCAGGGGGCAGACGTCAGCCTGAAGGCGAAGACAGACATTAACAACGTCGGCGCGGCCATTGTGGGCGACAGCAGCGTGCTGGCGAGCGCCGGGCGCGATATCAACGTCACCACCACGACCGCCAGCGCGCAAAGCGTGAACGGCGAAAACAGCTTCGCGCGCACCACTATTGACAGCGTCGCGGGAATTTACGTCCAGGGCGATGACGGCAGGCTTGCGCTGCAGTCCGGGCGCGACATTACCCTGACCGGCGCACAGGTGACCGCCAGCGGTGAGAACGGCAAAGCGCAGCTGGTCGCCGGGCGTGATATGCACCTGAACACCGTCACCACGGCAAGCCGTGACAATCTGGTGTGGGATGCGGACAACACGCTTAAACAGAGCGACACCACAAGCGTCGGCAGTGAGGTGACCGGTAAAGGCGACGTCACGCTGGCGGCCGGTAACGACCTGACCGCGCGCGCTGCCGCCCTCTCCGCCGGGCAGGCGCTTAACGTCAGCGCGGGCAACAACCTGACGCTGGCGGCGGGCGAAAATACGCAGGATCTGGACGAGCGCCATAAGGTGGTCGGCGGCAACGGCTGGCTGTCAAAAACCACCACCACCACGCACGACGTGATTTCTCGCCAAACCGCCCAGGGCAGCGAGCTGAACGGCAACACCGTTAACCTGGCGGCCGGAAACGATCTGACCGTTCGCGGCAGCAGCGTGGCGGGCACGGGCGATGTCGCCCTGCGGGCGGGCAACGACCTGACCGTGGAGACCGCCGCGGAGCGCAATGCCGAAGAGCACATGAAGCAGGAGAAAAAATCCGGGCTGTTGAGCTCCGGCGGCATCGGCTTCAGCGTGGGCTCGCAGAGCATCAAAACCACCGATACCGGCAATGATGCCATGCAGGCGGGCAGCACCGTCGGCAGCGTCAACGGCGACCTGACGCTGCGCGCGGGCAATCGCCTGACGGTGAGCGGTTCCGATCTGGTGGCCGGTCAGGATATGGCCCTGAGCGGGAAAGACGTGGACATTACCGCGGTGAACAACCGCAGCCAGCAAACGCACGAGGTGGAGCAGAAAACGTCCGGCCTGACGCTGGCGCTCTCCGGCACCGTCGGCAGCGCGCTCAACAGCGCCGTGGAGGCTTCGCAGCAGGCGAAATCGTCCGGCAGCGGCCGTCTGCAGGCGCTACAGGGCGTGAAGGCCGCGCTCTCCGGCGTGCAGGCCGCACAGGCCGCGAGGATGGATCAGGCTCAGGGGGCGGCTGCCGACAACACCAACACGGTGGGCATAAGCCTCTCCTACGGCAGCCAGTCGTCGAAATCAACGCAATACAGCGAGCAGAACACCGCCCAGGGCAGCACCCTCAACGCCGGGCGCGATCTCAGCGTCATCGCCACCGGCAGCGGCGAGCAAGGCGCGGACGGTGACCTGACCGTTGAGGGCAGCCAGCTTAAAGCCGGAAACGATCTGACGCTTGCCGCCAACCGCGATCTCTACCTGCGCTCGGCGCAAAACACGCAGCTGCTGGACGGCAAAAACGAAAGCAAGGGCGGCAGCGTGGGCGTCGGGATCGGCGTCGGCTCCGGCGGCTTTGGCCTCAACATTTCCGCCAGCGTGAACCGCGGCAAAGGCAGCGAGAGCGGTAACGGCACCACCCACAGCGAGGCCACCGTTGACGCGGGCCGTCAGGTCACGCTGCTGACCGGACGTGATGCCACGCTGACCGGCGCGCAGGTCAGCGGCGAAACGGTGAAGGCGGACATTGGCCGCAACCTGACGCTCGCCTCCGAACAGGACAGCGATCGCTACGACTCAAAACAGCAGAACGCCAGCGCGGGGGGAAGCTTCAGCATAGGGTCCATGACCGGCTCCGCCAGCGTGAACCTCAGCCGCGACAAAATGCACAGCAACTACGATTCCGTCGTGGAACAGACCGGGATCTTCGCGGGTAAAGGCGGGTATGACGTCACCGTGGGCGAGCATACGCAGCTTAACGGGGCGGTGATTGGCTCCACGGCAGCAGCCGATAAAAACCGCCTGGATACCGGCACAATCGGCTTCAGCGATATTGAAAACCGCGCGGATTACGAAGTGGAGCATCAGAGCGTGGGCATGAGCACCGGGGGCAGCATCGGCAGCCAGTTTGCCGGTAATATGGCCAACGGATTGCTGGTCGGCGCAAACCGCGAGGGGCATGACAGCAGCACCACGCGCGCGGCGGTTTCGGAGGGTGCCCTGATCGTTCGCGACCAGGATCGTCAATCTCAGGACATCGCCCTGCTGAGCCGCGACGTGGAGCACGCCAACCAGACGCTCTCCCCTATCTTCGACAAGGAGAAAGAGCAGGAGCGTCTGCAGCAGGCGCAGCTGATCGGCGAGATTGGTAATCAGGTTGCCGATATTGCCCGCACCGAGGGCAATATTCGCGCCACCAACGCCGCGAACGAGAAGCTCAATAGCGCCAACGCGCAGGATTTACAGGACGCGAAAGCCGCGTGGGAAAAAGCCAACCCGGGCAAGACCGCGACGCTTAACGACATTAGCGGTCAGATCTACAAAACCGCCTATGACGACGCGATGCGCGCCTCCGGCTTTGGCACCGGCGGTCAGTATCAGCAGGCCATTCAGGCCGCGACCGCTGCGGTGCAGGGTCTGGCAGGCAGCGATCTCAGCGCCGCGATTGCCGGCGGCGCCGCGCCGTACGTGGCTGAAGTGATTGGTCACTACAGCGATTTAAACGACGCCGGTAAAGTGGCCGCCCACGCGGTGGTGAACGCCGCCCTGGCCGCCGCGCAGAATCAAAACGCGCTGGCGGGCGCTGCGGGCGCCGCCACCGGAGAACTGGTGGGGATGATCGCCAAAGAGATGTACGGCAAACCGGCCAACGAGCTGGATGAAACGCAGAAGCAGACGGTCTCCGCGCTGGCAACGCTGGCGGCGGGGCTTTCCGGCGGGCTGGCGGGCGACAGCAGCGCGTCCGCCGTGGCAGGGGCGCAGGCGGGTAAAACGACGGTTGAGAATAACTCGATGGGCGACATTGCAGCCGCCTTGTCGCAGGGGAAAACGACGGAGCAAGTGGCCGAAGAGCACGTGAAGGCCGAGAATGAACGCTACAAGCGCGAAAACTGTGGCGGGATGAGCGCCGAAGCCTGCTCCGTTAAAATGTACACGGAGCGTCGGGAATCGCTTAAACAGATGGCGCTGTATGGCGTTGATTTTGTCCCGGTCGTGGGGGATATCAAGAGCTTCGCAGAAGCAAACAGCGCGCTGGACTATCTGGCCGCCGCCATCGGCGTTATCCCTGGCGCGGGCGATGTGGCGGGCAAAGCCATCAAGGGCGCGGAAAAAGCGCTTAAAGCGGGCGATCTTGAGGCTGCCTCGACGCTGATTAACAAGGCCAGCAGCGAGATTCAAAGCGTCAGGGCCCTTGACGTCGGTTCTTACGATGAACTTAAAGTACGCGCAGTCGTGGGCGATGGCCTCGAACACGATCATATTCCGTCGTTTGCCGCACTGCGAAAAGCGAAGGAAAACGAGCTGGGGAGAAAGCTGACGCCAGCGGAAGAAAAAACTTTATATAAAAATGCAACTGCTGTAGAAGTGCCAAAAGATGTTCATCGCGCTGGGCCGACCTACGGGGGCAAAAATAATGCCGCGCAGGTTGAACAAGACGCGCTTGATCTTTGTGGTGCGGTCTGTCGCGATACAGATGCCTTAAGATCGAATATGGTTGAACGTGGATACGAACCAAAACAGGTTGATGAAGCGATAGAAAAAATCATTGACCGAAACCGTAGAACTGGAGTGATAAAGTGATGTTAACCTGGAATAGTTTTATCGACATGTTAGGGGTGCAAAAGACGGATACTCGCGTTGTTCGTCTTTCGCAAGAGCTCAATGAATTACCTGACATTGATGAGAGTGTTTTAGGGGACAGGACCTATTACTCCTTCTTCCGCGCAGGCATATTGCTTTTAATAGAAGATGAGCAGGTGGATCAAATTAGCTTTTATATAGAGTCTGATGAAGGGTTCGAAAAATATAAAGGTGAGTTACCTTTTTCTGCAGGCCATACCGAGTCTGAGATCGTTGGCATTCTCGGAAGTCCTTCATTTTCAGGGGGCGGAAAAACGGATACGCTACTGGGGTATATTGACCGCTGGGTAAAATACGACAACGATAAATATTCGTTGCATCTACAGTTCGGTCAAAACAACGTATTACGTAGAGCAACGCTCGCACGGTAACGCGTTCTGCCTTAATCAAAATTTTTGCCTCCCCTACTAATAAAGGGGAGGCAAATACCAGGACTATTCCGGCCTTTAAGAATAATCCCTATTTCATCCCCCGCCAAAAAAACCAACAATTTTAGCCGCTATATCGCACATGGTTTCCCCATGGCTTCACAATAAAAATGACGAAAGGATAACGGAAGATGAAATATGTATCTCTGGCGGTACTTATCGCGGCAAGCCTGGCAAGCGGCGCAGCTCTCGCGGATAAGCACACTGTTTCTGTTGGTTATGCGCAGAGCAAAATAGAAGACTTCAAAAATATCCGCGGCGTTAACGCGCAGTATCGCTATGAGTGGGATTCCCCGTGGAGCGTAATGGGTTCCTTCACCTATATGAGCGGCGACCAGGACGAAAATTATTATGTTGCTTCTGATTCGGTGAAAAACCATATCGAAGCAAAATATTATTCCCTGCTGGTGGGTCCGGCGTACCGTATTAACGAGTACGTTTCCCTTTACGCGCTGGGCGGTGTTGCCCACGCCAAAGCGGACGGTGACACCAAATGGGTCAACGCGGGCGACGGCTATACCCAGCGCGACAGCATCTCCGAGAAATCGACCTCTTTCGCCTACGGCGCGGGCGTACAGTTTAACCCAACGCCAGAGCTGGCGATTAACGTCGGGTACGAAGGGACCAATGCGGATCTCGACGGCAACCGTTCCATCAACGGGTTTAACGTGGGCGTGGGTTACCGCTTCTAACCCCCTTTTCGCCTGACCCGGCCTACGGACCGGGTTTTGTAGGCCCGGTAAGCGCAGCGCCACCGGGCATGACAGACCCCACAACATGCGCAATAAACTGCGTGAGCTTTGGCAAAGGCCTGAGATCCTGTCGCCACAGGAGATGCACCGGTCTTGGCTCAGGCGTGAATTTCTCCAGCACCCGTACCAGCCTTCCGCTTGCCAGCTCTTCTGCCACCAGCACTTCCGGCTGGAGCAACAGCCCCGCCCCCGCTCTCGCCGCCATCCGCAATCCGTAGCCGTCGTTACACCTTAATATCGCATCACGCTTCCAGCGCACCTCCCCCTCCACGCCCGGCAGCCGCCACTCGTTGCGCGCGGTCCAGACCGTGTGGGAAAGACACAGATGATCCACCAGATCGGCAGGGGTTTGCGGCGTGCCGTGGCGGGCTAAATAGTCCGGCGCGGCGCAGATCGCCATCCGGTAGGGACAAAGGTATTTTGCCACCAGGTCGTCATTGCGAATGTCACCGATGCGGATCGCCAGATCGACGCCTTCATCCACCAGATCCACCATTCGGTTGGTGAGGTCCAGCTCCACGCGGACGTCCGGAAAGCGCTGCAAAAACGTGGCGGTGAGGGGCGCAATCACGCAGGCGCCAAACGAGGTGGGCGCCGTCACGCGCAGCGTCCCGGCAGGTGCGGCACGCAGCCGCTCCACCGCGCTTTCAGCGAGGGTGACCTGCTCCAGCACGCGCTTTGCTTCTTCAAAATAGACGCGTCCGGCATCGGTCAGACTTTGACGCCGCGTGTTGCGCTCCAGCAGGCGCGTGCCGAGCCGGGATTCCAGCAGCGCGATGTACTTTCCCACCATCACCGCCGACATCTCCAGCCGTGCCGCCGCCGCGGTGAAGCTGCCGCTTTCCACTACCGCAACGAACGTTTCCATGCTGCGAAGCTTATCCATATTCCAAACTCCTGGTTAGTAATCATCTAACGTTAGCCCAGTTTATCCGACATTTTATTTATTAAAGAATGAAGGCTCACAACATGAGGAGTCTGCTATGAAAATCGTCATTATTGGTGCCAGCGGTACGGTCGGTCGTGCGGTAACGGAAGAGCTGAGTCGTCGCCACGAGCTCATCCGCGTCGGGCGTACGCAGGGAGATTATCAGGTGGATATCACCTCTCAGGAGAGCGTGCAGGCGCTGTTTGAAAAAATCGGCCCGGTGGATGCGATTGTCTCCGCCAGCGGCGGCCTGCACTTCGGCCCGCTCGTAGCCATGAAGGACAGCGACTTCAACAAGGGGCTACAGGATAAATTACTGGGGCAGGTACGCCTGGCGCTGACCGGCCAGCACTACCTGAACGAAGGCGGCTCGATTACGCTGATAAGCGGGATTGTGGCGCACGAGCCGATTGCGCAGGGCGTGAATGCCACCACGGTGAACGCGGCGCTGGAAGGGTTTGTGCGCGCTGCCGCCTGCGAGCTGCCGCGCGGGATCCGCATCAACCTGATTAGCCCGACGGTGCTCACCGAATCCGCCGAGGCGTACGACGGCTTCTTCCCGGGCTTTGAAAGCGTGCCCGCCGCCACCGTTGCGCTGGCCTATCGCCGCAGCGTGGAAGGCGTGCAGAGCGGGCGGGTTTACAAGGTGGGTTACTGAGCCTTACGGGCGGCGATCAACACCAGCATCGGGCGTTCAGCCTCTTCGGCCAGCGCGGGCCAGGCGTCAGTCTGCGCCTGCGTTGGGCCCCATTCGTTGACCTCATCGATCGTCAGTCCGGCCTTGATTAGCGCGTTGAGCGTGGTGCCGAGCGTGCGGTGATATTTAATCACCCCGTCCGCCAGCCAGTTGCTGACGCGCTGGCCTTCGTCCTGATAGTGGTTCACGCCCCAGAACCGCTCGCCGCTGTCGTCGGTCAGCCAGCCCTGACGGGTGGCGCAGGTGTAAATCGGGTGCTCCATGGAAAAGACCAGGCTGCCGCCCGGCCTGAGCGCGCGCTGAACCTTCGCAAACAGGGTATCCAGCTCCGGCAGGTAGTGCAGCGCCAGCGAGCTGTAGACCAGATCGAGGCTGTTCTCGGTGAGGCTGAGAGATTCCAGGTCGCTACGCTGATAGTGAATCTGTGGGTCATCCGTCAGTTCAGCCGCGCGGGCGAGCATCTTTTCTGAGATATCAACGCCCGTGACGTCAGCTGCGCCCAGCGCGCGCGCCGCGCGGCAGAACCAGCCGTAGCCGCAGCCGAGATCGACAACCGATTTGCCGGCTAAACCCGGCAGCATGTTTTTCAGCGCGGGCCACTCGGGCGCGCCGTCCAGCCCCTGTACCGAGCGCGGAAGCCGGGCGTAGCCTTCAAAAAATGCCGGGTTGTCGTAGATGTTTTGTGCCATGGCAGATCCCTCTTTAAGAATGAGCCCGCAGTATAAAACATTGCCGGGTGGCGCTGCGCTTACCCGGCCTACAATTTGAGGATTTCTGTAGGCCGGGTAAGGCGAAGCCGCCACCCGGCGCGCTTTTAGCTCACGGAGCCCCAGACCAGATTTCCCTTGTGGAACGTCGCGGTGCGCGGGGAAATACGCGCCACGGCCTCGGCGGAGCAGGAGGCGTCCACCAGCACAAAGCTGGCGTCATCCTGCGCTTTTGGCCACACGCGTTCGCCTTTGTCGTTCAGCGGCAGCACGTCGCCGGTGGCGATGCCGAGCGCGCGGGAGAGAGTCTGCTCGTTCGGGCGAATATAGAGCTGCGCATAGAGATTCGCTTTTTCCAGCATGTCCCCCAGGCCGTACGGCGACCAGTGGTCGATGACGCTGTCGGTGCCCGTCATGACGAACACGCCCTTCTCGCGAAGCTGCTTCAGCGGCATGTGCAGGGTGCCAATCGGCACGGTCGAGGCGATGGTCACCTGCTGCGCCGCCATGCGGGTAGCAAGTTCATCCACCTGCTGCTCGTTGAGCGTCGCCAGCGCAAAGGCGTGGCTGATGGTGAGTTTCCCCTTCAGCGCCGGCGTTTTCTCCACGGTTTCCACCATGTAGTTCACCGCCGCCACGCCCGCCGGGCTGGTTTCGTGCAGGTGAATATCCACCCCTTTGTCGTAGTCCAGCGCAATCTGGAACATGGTGTCGAGGGATTTCTCCATCGCGCCGTCCACGCTCGTGGGATCCAGCCCGCCCACGTAGTGCGCCCCGGCCTGCATCGCCTCGCGCATCAGCTTTTCAGAATTCGACAGCAGCAGGCCGTGCTGCGGGAAGGCGACGATTTCGCAGTCAAAACCCGCTTTGCGGCGCGCCAGCACCGCCTGCAGATTTTCCAGGTTTTTCAGGCCAGAAACCGGCTCAATGTTGCAGTGGCTGCGGGCGATGGAGGAACCTTTCGACTGGATCAGATCGATAAGCTTTTCCGCACGTTCCTGGGTGTAGGGCTGCAGCTCCGGCAGCAGCTTCTGCTCCAGGCGGATCATATCCTGAATGGTCGTTCCGGCCGGACGGTTCAGGGAGCGCCACGGGCCGCCGTAAAAGGTTTTATCCAGGTGAATGTGCATGTCGCGCATCGCCGGAAGCATCAGCTTTTTACCCGCATCATAGTGCGGCAGCGTGGCGTCGGCGTGGCTGCTGTTGTCGCGCAGGGCGACGATCTTCCCGTCTTTAATCTCCAGCGTTTTCAGTTCGGTGCGGGTGCTCGTCGCCACGCCGCCGTCGACGTTAAATCCGGCCTCCAGCAGCACGTTGTCGAGGTAATAGTGTGTTGCGGTGACGTTCATCGGTTTGCCGGTCTCGCTGGTTGTCTTTGCGGAGTCAGCAGCATACGCGACGGAGCCGGTGGCGCCAAACAGCGCGCAGGCGGTGACCATTTTGCCGCTCTGGCTAATAAACTCGCGGCGGCTTTTATTTTCACTCATCTTATCTTCCTTCATTAACGATGTGGGTACCGGTTTCCCCGCGCAGCGCCGCGGGCAGGCAGTCCGGCGAGGTGACGATCACCCGCCTGCCGCCGTGCTTTAAAAATTCCAGCGAGGCGACGATTTTGGGCAGCATGCTGCCTGCCGGGAAGTGGCCCTCATCCATGTAGCGCGTCATCTGCGCCACGCTGACCGTATCCAGCGCCTGCTGGTTCGGCTTGCCGAAGTTAACGCACACTTTCTCGACGCCAGTGGTGATCGCCAGCACGTCGGCGTGGATTTCGCGCGCCAGCAGCGCGGTGGAGAGATCTTTATCAATCACCGCGTCGACGCTCTGGTAGTCACCCTGCTCGCTGCGCACCACAGGAATACCGCCACCGCCCGCGCCGATTACCACAAAGCCTTTTTGCGTCAGCGTTTTGATGGCGTCGGCCTCAACGATGCGCAGCGGCTGGGGTGAAGCCACCACGCGGCGGTAGCCCCGACCGGAATCCTCAACAAAATGCCAGTCCGGGTGCGCAAGCTGTAGCGCATCGCGCTGCGCCTCGCTGAAGAACGCGCCGATAGGCTTCGTCGGATGCGTGAAGCCGGGATCGTTTTTATCCACCTCAACCTGAGTCACGACCGTGACCGCCTTCTGCTCGCCGCGCGCGGCCAGGCGGTTGTTGAGCGCCTGCTGGATCAGGTAGCCGATGCCGCCCTGGGTATCCGCCACGCAGTTGGCCAGCGGCGTCAGCGGCAGCCCTTCCCGCTCGTGGGCGATTTCGGCGCGGCGCAGATCCAGCCCTACCTGAGGGCCGTTGCCGTGGGTGAGCACGATGTCATAGTCGGAGGCCAGCATTTCGAGCACCGACTCGGCCACCGCTTTCACCGCCTGCGTCTGATGTTCAACCGACTGGCTGGCGTTGTCTTTGATAATGCTGTTGCCGCCGATGGCGACGACCATGAGTTCTTTCATTTTGTTTCCTTTAGAAGGTGCGTTCTGGTGCCCTCACCCCGGCCCTCTCCCACAGGGAGAGGGGGATTAACGTTCCCTCTCCCTGTGGGAGAGGGTTAGGGTGAGGGCATCAGGCATTATCAGGACTCAGAAACCGGTGCCGCAGCGCTCGCCGCTTCCCGGCTATCGAGGAAATGCTTCACCACAAACATGCCGCCCATCATCAGGTAGGCCGTGACGAACATCAGGGAACTGCCTTCGGCAAAGCCCACCACCGGGGCGTGAATGACGCCGAACAGCGCCAGCAGCGCGCCGACGGCTGCCGCAACGGCACCGCGCAGCGGCTTATTGATGATGGAGAAGATGGCGATGCAGCCCCAGAGCATGCTGGCGAGCGGTGCGCCGTTGCCGAGATGCATCAGCCCTTCGTAGTAGATCCCCTTGCTGTGCAGCACGTCGGTGCCGATTTTCGCCGCGCTCGTGCCCGCGGCGCTCATCACGCTGTTCATCATGGTCAGCGCCCAGTTGGCGATCCACGGGAACAGGCAGATGAAAATCACCGGCACCTCCACCTTGGGGGTTTCCCTCACCACCTGGTTGGCCGTCACCACGCCGATAAACACCAGTATCGGCACGATGGCGGTCATCGGAATGATGGCGAGCATAAATGCCCCCAGCCCGAACAGCGGCACGATGAACATGGTCACGCCCGAGGCCAGCGTGTAGCCGATGCTGGCCCCCATCGCTTTCCAGCCGGGATGACCAACGTAGACCGTCACCGGGAAGGGGTTGCCCATCAGGCAGCCGAGCATGGAGGCCAGGCCGTTCGCCAGCATCACCTTGCGGGTTGGGTAGGGGTCACCCGCCGCGTGGGCGCTTTCGATGTTTTCCAGGTCAAAGATGTAGTTCGCCAGCCCCAGCGGGACGGCAGAAGCGAGATACGGCAGCGCGTGCGGCAGGCCCTGCAGGAAACCTTCCACGTGGATCTGCGGCGGGTTAAAGCCGAACGACGACATCGAGGCTTTGATGGCCTCCGGGCTTTGCAGGCCGGAAATCCACGCCAGCGCCGTACCGGCAATTAACAGCAGCAGGCCGGTCGGGATTTTGGCGAAAATCGGCTTTTTGCCAAACCAGTTAATGAAGATCAGCAGCAGCACGATAAACGATACGGTCGGCGCTTCGAACGCCTGCAGCATCGGGTTCATCGCCAGCAGCAGCAGGCCTAAACCGGACAGGCACGACAGCAGCACGGTACGCGGGATCATCTTGCGGATGGTTTCACCCAGGAACGAACCGCCCGCGAGGATCATCGCTTCAACAAAGCACCACACCAGGCCGATTTGGATAGCAAAATCCGCATCGCCCGTTTGCTGATAAACCGGCATCAGCACCAGGAAGGTCACGGTAAAAATCGACGGCGCGCTCGGGCCGGACGGGAGCGCGGTGACGTCCGTTCGCCCGGTGGCGCGCGCCATCTGCAGGCCAAACCACGCGTAGCAAATACTCGCGACCAGCACCGCCAGCCCGAAGGCTGGCGCAATGCGTCCATAAACAATCTCTTTCGGGATGCCGACGACAAAAATGAGCAGCCCCATCATGGTCAGCAAATTGGTCAGATTGTTGGTCATCAACCCGAAATACGCCGCCCAGTCACCTCTTTTCCACTCCAGTTTCATGTTTTTCATGGATGCTTGCCTTATAAAAAGTAGCGATCGCGGAAGGTCAACAGCGCCTTTTCAAAACAGCTGAACGGCGGGTGAACGATGCCCGCCCCAATCATGCCGATGCCCGCGTCTTTGTGGGCAATGGCGGTGTTGATCACCGGCAGAATGCCGCTGCCCGCGACTTTGGTGATGTCGATGGCGGTAGGGATGCCCATAAACGAGAGCAGCGGAATGGTGACGTTCGGGTTTTCGCCAAGGGTGATTTCGCGCATCTGGCGGGAGAAGTCGATAGCTTCGTCCACCGTGCCGCCCACCAGCGCAACGATCGCCGGGGCCGTCGCCATGGCAAAGCCGCCGATGCCGTAGGTTTCGGTGATGGCGCTGTCGCCGATATCCAGCCCGGAGTCTTCCGGCCTGTAGCCCGCGAACATGGGGCCGATCACCTGCTGCGCCGGGCCGGTGAACCACTGCCCCGGCAGGCCGGAAATGCGCAGGCCAAACTCGTAGCCGTTGCGCGCCATGGTTGTTACCACGGTGCTGTACTCAATGCCGTGCGCGGCGTCCAGCGCGGCTTTACACATCGCCATCCACGTCGGGCCGGAGAAGTAGTCGCTGCTGGCGACAAACTCGAACACCTCGCGCTGCTGCTCCACCGGATAGCCCGCCTGAATCAGCCCCGGCGTCAGCGCCTGGATGAGCAGCGTGGTGCCCGCGTTGTTGCGGTTGTGGCACTCGTCGCCCATGTGCAGCGCCTGCGCCAGCATCAGGCGCAGGTCGATTTCGCCGATAATCTTCATCGCGTCGCGCAGCATCGGGCCGAGCACGTCGCGCATCCAGTTCAGGCGGTCGATCACGCTCTGGTCATTGGCGCCCATGCGCAGGATCTTCGCCATCTGCTCGCTGAGGTTGGTGAAGGCGCGGTTGCCGTAGGTTTTGTTTTCAACGATGTGCATAAACATCGACGCGGAGGTGACGCCCGCCATCGAGCCCACGCAGTCGTGCTCGTGGCACGGCGAGAAGGTGATGTCGCCTGAAGCCGCCAGCCTTGCCGCGTCGTCCAGATCTTTCGCCAGCCCTTCGAACACCAGCGCCCCGGTGACCGCGCCCTTCATCGCCCCGCACATCTTTTCCCATGAGACGGGCGGACCGGCGTGCAGAATGGTGGTGCGGGTCATCCCCGGCACAACGTTAATGGCCTGGTCGTAGCCCACCAGCACCGGGTGGGACTGGATGATGCGCTCAAGGGCGATTTGGTTAGCGGCGGCGATTTTCTCCGCCAGCGGTTTTTCCGCCAGCTGGTCGAGCGCCTCAACGACCTGCATATTGCCCTGCCCCGGCGGCGTCCAGTCGAGCTGGGTGACGGGAACGTGCTGTTTTTTGAGATCGTCGCTGAACATCGCGATGCCGACGTTAATCACGTTCAGCGGCTGGTTGAATAAGGTGGTCATTATGCTTTCTCCCCTTTGCAGACAAATTCGCGCGCCAGTAATCCGGTATTGGTGCTGCTGCTGGCCCAGATAACGCCAGCGTCGGTCAGCAGCTGGCACTGCTGCGCCAGCGACTGCGGATCCTGGTCGGTGCCGAGCACGTAGCCGAGGATCTCCAGAGGGCGGTTATCGGCCTTCGCAATCGCCTGCGCCTCCTTAATGGCGTCAAGCATCACGCCGACCGGATCCTCGTGCGCGCCGAAGCCCAGCACGAAGTCCATCACAATGACGCCCACCTCAGGATCGCGCGCCTCCTGCAGCAGGCGGCTGATGCGGTTGGTCGGGTCGATCATCGGGTGCGGTTTGCCGTTGGTGAAGTCGTCGTCGCCAAAGTCGAGGAAGGTGTGGGCTTTACTGACGCTGATGTCGCTCAGGCGTTTCGCGGGATCCGGCTGAATGTTGCTGTAGACGTCGTCGAATTTCGCAAGCGCGGCGAACATCGCCTCATCGCACAGGGTGCCGCCGCAGAACAGGCCGCGAATGTACTTTTGCTGCGGGGTCAGGCGGGCGCGCACCTCTTCAATCAGCGGCCAGTTGAGCGGGTGTAGATCGAGGGACTCTTTTTTAATGCCGGTAAGCAGAACCGCCTTCAGCGCGGCCTCTTTGGTACCGCGCGCAAACTGCAGGCCGTCTTCATCGGCGGGCGGTTCGCTGCGCCCAAGGAAGCAGACAACCACCGGCTTGCGGCAGGCGCGCGCGCGGGCCAGCACTTTCTCCGCCACGGCTGGCGCGGGCGGCTTGGAGATGAGCGCAATCACCTGCGTGGCGTCGTCGGCCTCCAGCATCTCGATGGCGTCGAGCATCATCAGGCCGCCGATTTTTTCGCTCAGATCGCGCCCGCCGGTGCCAATCAGCTGCGATACGCCGCCGCCGAATTCATGAATGCGCACGCTCAGCTCCTGGCTGCCGGTGCCGGATGCGCCGACGATGCCAATCGGGCCGCGGCGCACCGCGTTGGCGAAGCACAGTCCCGCGCCGTTGATGATGGCGGTGCCGCAGTCCGGCCCCATCATCAGCAGCCCTTTCTCATGCGCCAGCTGCTTCAGCGCCAGCTCGTCGTCGAGCGATACGTTGTCGGAAAACAGCATCACGTTGAGATCGTTTTCCAGCGCCTGCCGCGCTTCGCGTGCGGCGAAGGTGCCGTTAACCGATATCACCGCAAGGTTTGCCTCAGGGCGATGGGTTTTGGCGCTGGCAATCGTCGCGTAGCGTGCCTCATGGGAGCCCGCGCTCTCTTTACGGATAAATAAGGCTTCAATGGCCGCCAGCGTTTCATCATTCGCCGCGTCGCCTTTAATCACGATCATCAGATCGCCGTTTTTGGCTTCCGCTAATTCCGGCGTTAATAGCCCGAGATTTTTTAGGACGCCTTTATTCATCTCCGTCGCCATTGCCACAAACGCCTGTTCAACGCCCGGCAATTTATTGGCTTTGGTGGAAACGGACATCAATGACACCGAATCAAAATAGGTGTTCTTTTTTATGACGATTTTGGTTGGCATTATTTTCTCCAGAATGCGGATAAAAGGGGGCCGCCGTCGTGCAGAATGCACGTCGGTAAAAATGCGTTTTTTAATTAACGGCCAGCCGGAAAAGGCTGGCCGGAGACGTTATGCGCCTGCGGCCAGCAGCAGGTCAGCGATCGCGTCGAAGCCTTTTTCTCGCGCCAGTTCGAGCGGCGTTTTACCGTATTTATCGGTCATGTGCGGGTTTGCGCCGTTGTCCAGCAGCAGCTTGACGATCTCCTGCTGCTTCGCGCCGCCGTCGTTGAGTACGATGGCTTCCAGCAGCGGCGTCCAGCCGACAAAGTTGGTGTGGTTGACGTTGATATCAGTTTTTTCCAGCAGCTCGCGCACAATCTCAACGTGCCCCTTTTCGCTGGCGGGCGTGATGCCCACGCCGCCGAAACGCGTCAGGCGATCGAGATCCGGGTTAGCCGGAAGGACAAGGCGCAGCAGGGTGAGATCGTTGGTCAGACAGCTAATCAGGAAAGGGTTGAAGCAGGTGTTATCCTGCCGATCGATATCCGCGCCGGCAGAAATTAAAAACTCAACGCTGGAATACTGTTTTTTGAGGCTGGCAATAATAATGGCGGTTCTTTTCTGACGGTTGGTGGCATTAATATCCACACCTTTATCCAGGCAGGCTTTTAGGGCAGCAACGTTGCCCTGCTCTGCCGACAGCAGAAATTCAGTAACGAGTTCATTTTCAGACATATTCAGACTCCCGATGATTCACTTCTGATGACCTGAGAATAGCAACAGCCTGGTCAGAAAAGAATCCGCTTAAAAAGGATTCATCGACAGCCAATTCATTGTTAAGGTAAATTCAACAGTCAGGTTAAAACGTGCGTCTGTGCAACCTTTTTCTTATGTTTGAGGGCGTTTTAGCGTTTCAAACTGCATTATGCTTATGCCTGATAAAGCCTTGCATGGCGCGGCCTCCATGAAATAGTCAGAACTGTGATCGGCTTCAAATGCGGTGTAACAGCGTTGTTAAAATATGTTCAAAACTGATGGCGACACGGAGCCGTAATATGAATTCCATCTTTACCGAAGAGAATCTCCTGGCCTTCACCACCGCGGCGCGCTTTGGCAGCTTCAGCAAGGCCGCCGCGGAGCTGGGCGTCACTACCTCGGCCATCAGCTACACCATTAAGCGCATGGAGACCGGGCTGGACGTGGTGCTGTTTGTGCGCAACACGCGCAGCATCGAGCTGACCGAGTCCGGCTTTTACTTTTACCGCAAAGCCACCGACCTGCTGAATGACTTCCACGCCATCAAGCGCGGGATAGATACTATCTCCCAGGGGATCGAAACGCGGGTGCGCATCTGTATTAACCAGCTTTTATATACGCCGCGCCACACCGCCCGGCTGCTGCAGGTGTTGAAAAAACAGTTCCCCACCTGCCAGATCACGGTAACGACCGAGGTGTACAACGGCGTCTGGGATTCAATCATTAATAACCAGGCCAATATCGCCATTGGCGCGCCGGATTCGCTGCTCGACGGCGGCGGCATTGACTATACCGAGATTGGCGCCATCCGCTGGGTCTTTGCGATTGCCCCGTCGCATCCGCTGGCGTTTACGCCGGAGCCAATAGCGGAAAGCCAGCTCCGCCTTTATCCGAACATCATGGTGGAAGATACCGCGCACACCATCAATAAGAAGGTCGGCTGGCTTCTTCACGGGCAGGAGGCCATTCTGGTGCCGGATTTCAACACCAAATGCCAGTGTCAGATCCTGGGTGAAGGCATTGGTTTTTTACCGGAATATATGGTGCGGGAGGCGGTGGAGGACGGCCTGCTGATTGCGCGGCGCATCAATAATCCGCGTCAGGACTCGCGCATGCTGCTTGCCACACAGCATGCGGCGACCGGCCAGGTCACGCGCTGGATCAAACAGCAGTTTGGCCCAGAAGGCGTGCTGACCGGGATCTACAGCGATTTACTCTGGCGCGCCTAGCTTTTGGTCTGCACCCAAAAGGCGTGAATAAGACCGGGAATATACCCCAGCAGGGTCAGAAGGATATTCAGGAGGAATGCCCAGCCAAAACCTTTGCCAAGCAGCACGCCCAGCGGCGGCAGAACGATCGTGAAAACAATACGCCAAAAACCCATAACAACTCCGTGCAAGCTAACCAATTGAAAATCAAAAAGAGTACATACTCTAAGCGTAGCCAGTGTATCGGCAACTGTCATCCCACTCGCGACCTTTTACCCGCTTTTACCCTCTTTACACTGGCTGAAGATGGGCTTTAAATGCTCTACTTGTCTGACCTATACCGACCGTTTCCGTAAGGACACACGATGCCACTTGCTCTTATTACGCCACAACAGGCGAACGCGCGCATTGCCGATGGCGCGAAGCTGATTGATATTCGCGATACCGATGAATACGCCCGCGAGCATATTGCTGCTGCCAAATCCGTACCGCTGGATACCCTTCCCGGCGGCCTGAAAACACAGCCTGGTGAAACGGTTATTTTCCACTGTCAGTCCGGCGCGCGGACAGCAAATAACGATGCCCGCCTGGCGCAGGCGGCATCGCCGGCACAGGCATACGTGGTTGAGGGCGGAATTCAGGGCTGGAAACAGGCCGGGCTGCCGACGGTTGAAGACAGGTCGCAGCCGATTCCCCTGATGCGTCAGGTGCAAATTGCTGCCGGGCTGTTGATTCTGTGCGGCGTGGTGCTGGGCTACAGCGTCTCCAGCGGCTTTTTCCTGCTGAGCGGCTTTGTCGGGGCGGGCCTGCTGTTTGCCGGGGTGACCGGTTTTTGCGGTATGGCCAGGCTATTGAAAGTAATGCCGTGGAACCGGCGTACCTCATAAGCAGTACCTGAAAGATTAACGCTGTACCCTGCGCCAGACGTGGGCTAAGGTGAAGATCGCTAAACGAGAGGAGGTGTTATGTTTTCTGTTGGTGATTATGTTCAACCGCGTCAGGGCGGCCCAAAACTGAAGGTTCTTGAAGTGAATGGTGAAAGCATTGTGGCGGTACAGGCCAGCAATGAACAAGGCGAGACCTACACCCTGAAAGCAGCAGACGTGACGCTGTACACCGAATCGGGTGATTTCGGCGTTTGCTGATCGGACAACCGGGCGGATATTCCGCCCGGCCTACGGATTAGATCAGGAAATCATCCAGTGATTTACCGTTTGCCAGCGCGCTCGCGATTGGCTTCGGCGTACGGCCCTGACCGGTCCAGGTTTTCTCTTCACCGTTCACGTCAATAAAGCGATATTTTGCTTCACGCGCTTTGCGTTTTTTCGCCGGTTGACCGGCCTGCGCCAGGTCTGTGCCCAGCAGATCGCTCGGGGAAATACCGTCAGCTTTCATTCGCTCCAGCAGGGCGTTAATTTTATCCTGCTGTTCAGCACGTTGCTGCTCGAACTCCGCCTGCTCGCTGCGTTTTTCTTCCGCGACAATCCTGACTTTTTCCAGCACTTCTTCCAGAACGTCCATGGATAATTCACGCGCCAGCGCACGAAGCGTGCGGATATTATTAAGATTCTGTAACGTCAGAGACATATATAGTGAAAACCTTTTCTTTGTGGATAAATCGAAAAATCAACAGACAGAATAATTGATTTCTCCTCTGATATCCACCCATTGGCCCTTTTTGCCATTAATGTAAATATTTTAAAGAGTAAATTTAAATATCAGAGATTCGGCATACATAAATCATTAAGAATAAATCACCTCATCAATATAAAAGGTCGCTTTTAAACCAAATCGAAGAACGCCATGCTGCCCCCCCTCTCAGCGCGACACACGCCCAGCCCCTTAAATTTCAATATATTGATTTATATACATAAATTCACCCATGAGAGACAAAATAACGAAACGAGCAAAAAACAACCACCTTTAGAGATTTTTGTTGAAAAAATGCGCACAAATAAAAATTAATCACTAGTTGTTAGTTTAAAGCCAGAGAGATACGCTATACACGCCAAACAAACCAACCTAAATCACTAAGGTTAATGGGTTAAACGTCACCTTTTGCGCTTCTCAAGGAGTTCAGACATGTTCTCACCGCAGTCCCGCCTGCGCCATGCGGTAGCGGATACTTTCGCGATGGTTGTCTACTGTTCCGTCGTGAACATGCTGATTGAAATATTCCTCTCCGGAATGTCCTTCGAGCAGTCGCTTTCTTCTCGTCTGGTGGCGATCCCGGTCAACATCGTAATTGCATGGCCTTACGGTTTATACCGTGATGCGGTGATGCGTTTTGCCCGGCGTCTTAGCCCGGCGGGTTGGGCGAAAAACCTGGCAGACGTTCTGGCGTACGTGACGTTCCAGTCGCCGGTTTACGTCGCTATTCTGCTGGTCGTAGGGGCAGACTGGCATCAAATCGCTGCAGCGGTCAGCTCCAACATTGTGATTTCGATGTTGATGGGCGCGGCATACGGCTATTTTCTCGACTACTGTCGCCGCCTGTTTAAAGTCAGCCAGTACAGTCAGGCGAAGGCGTGATGTGAAGCGACTGGCGAATGCCAGTCGCAGAGTTATTGAACGTCGCCAAACAGTCCCTTCAGAAACCGCTCCAGCGCCATTCGCGAGCTGAAACCGTGCGGAATACCATAATGCTCATGCCTTTCACCGCCTAAATAGAGCGGAAATTGCTGATAATGATCGCAGGTTTTAATATCCGAAGCGGGCTCAGCAAATGACTGACTTCTGTCTTTCAGCGTCGGGTGAATAATGAGAGCGGTGCGCCCCATTCTTGCTTCACGGTTCACATAAACGTAATTCTCGCCACGGCGATAGCCATACGCTTTTGATGTTACCTCATCCATGGTGAATCCCGCTTTTTCAAGAACGCGCGCCACCTCATCGGGTCGTAAATACATATCTCTTCCTCATTATCATTCCTGCCCGGCAACCTTACAGTATTCAGCATTAGCAGGGCTTTCAGAATATTCCATAAACGGCCCGATAAGGCGTGACAGGCTTCAGATATTAAATTTCTGGACTAAACTAAACGGGAACACAAATTATGGAGGATCGTATGTTTAACAGACCGAACCGAAACGAAATTAACGACGACGCTCAGGACATTCGTAATGATGTCAGCCAATTAGCGGACACGCTGGAAGACGTGCTGAAGTCCTGGGGCTCTGATGCGAAGGACGAAGCAGATGCCGCGAAACGTAAGGCTCAGTCTCTGCTGCGTGAGACGCGCGCCAGGATGAACGGCCGCTCGCGCACCACCCAGGCGGCCTGCGACATGGCCAGCTGTGCGACCACCTTCGTACGAGAAAAACCACTGTGCACGCTGGGAACCGTAGCCGCCGTCGGTATTTTTGTTGGCGCGCTGCTCAGCCTGCGTAAGTAAGCGTAGTCAGTCAGCCCCGGTAGCCTCTGGCGCCGGGGCTTTTCTTTGCCTGCTCGCCTGAAAAACCCGCACAGCCTGCCCTGCCCCGCCGTGCTCATCATCGGGGCATCATCAATCTAAATTTCCCATATCTTGTATGGTTGAAACTTATCACAACTACATCTAGTATTCCCTTTAGCAAGATACACACAACCTGACGTGACAAATCGCGTCGGCCTTTCATTCTAAATGGAAATACGAATCATGAGCATTATTATTTACACTCGTAACGATTGTGTTCAGTGCCACGCCACCAAACGCGCAATGGAAAGCCGCGGCGTAACGTTTGAGATGGTGAATATCGACCTGGTCCCGGACGCTGCCGATACCCTGCGCGCGCAAGGCTTTCGCCAGCTTCCCGTAGTTGTTGCGGGGGAAACCAGCTGGTCCGGCTTCCGCCCGGACATGATCAACCGCCTTGCCGCTCAGGCCGTCAGTGCATGAGTGGGCTGGTCTACTTCTCAAGCAGCTCGGAAAACACGCTCCGCTTTATCGAGCGCGTCGGGCTGCCCGCCATTCGCATTCCGCTTAACGAGCGCGAGCGTATACGGGTAGACGAACCTTACATTCTGATCGTGCCCAGCTATGGCGGCGGCGGAACGGCGGGAGCTGTGCCTCGTCAGGTTATCCGCTTTCTTAACGATCCCCATAACCGGGAGCGTATCCGCGGCGTGATTGCGGCGGGCAATCGCAACTTTGGCGACGCCTTTGGCCGCGCCGGGGATGTCATCTCTCAAAAATGCGGCGTGCCGTATCTCTATCGTTTTGAACTGATGGGAACACAGCAGGACGTAGAGAACGTGCGTAAAGGAGTAAACGAATTTTGGCAACGACAACCGCAGAACGCGTAATTCAGGCAACGCCGGATTACCACGCATTAAACGCGATGCTTAACCTCTATGACCGCGAGGGGCGCATCCAGTTTGGCAAAGACCATGACGCGGTGGACGCCTTTTTTGCCGCCCACGTCCGCCCGAATACCGTGACGTTTGGCAGCCAGCGTGAACGTCTCGATTATCTGGTCCAGGAAGGCTACTACGACGAGCGTGTTCTCGCCCGCTACGACCGCAACTTTGTGGTGACGCTGTTTGAACGCGCTCATGCCAGCGGTTTTCGTTTCCAGACGTTTCTTGGCGCGTGGAAGTACTACACCAGCTATACCCTCAAGACCTTTGACGGCAAGCGCTATTTAGAGAGCTTTAAGGACCGCACCGTGATGGTGGCCCTGACGCTCGCCCAGGGCGATGAAGCGCTGGCGGAGCAGCTAACCGATGAGATCCTTTCCGGACGCTTCCAGCCCGCCACTCCGACCTTTCTCAACTGCGGTAAAGCCCAGCGCGGCGAGCTGGTCTCCTGCTTCCTGTTGCGCATCGAAGACAATATGGAGTCGATCGGCCGCGCGGTAAACTCGGCGCTGCAGCTCTCTAAACGCGGCGGCGGCGTGGCGTTTCTGCTTTCAAACCTGCGCGAAGCGGGCGCGCCGATCAAGCGCATCGAAAATCAGTCTTCCGGCGTGATCCCGGTGATGAAGATGCTGGAGGATGCCTTCTCCTATGCCAACCAGCTTGGCGCGCGTCAGGGCGCGGGCGCGGTCTACCTCCACGCGCACCACCCGGATATTCTGCGCTTTCTGGATACCAAGCGCGAAAACGCCGATGAGAAGATCCGCATCAAGACCCTGTCGCTGGGCGTGACGATCCCGGATGTCACCTTTAAGCTCGCAAAAGAGAATGCCGAGATGGCGCTCTTCTCGCCGTATGACATCGAGCGTATTTACGGCAAAGCCTTTGGCGACGTGGCGATAAACGACCTGTACGACGAGCTGGTTGCCGACGATCGCATTCGCAAGACGTACATCAACGCCCGTGATTTCTTCCAGACGCTGGCAGAAATTCAGTTTGAGTCCGGCTATCCCTACATCATGTTTGAGGATACGGTGAACCGCGCGAACCCGATTGCCGGGCGCATCAACATGAGCAACCTGTGCTCGGAGATTTTGCAGGTCAATAGTGCCTCAACCTATGACGAAAACCTGGACTACGCGGAGATCGGGAAAGATATCTCCTGCAACCTCGGCTCGCTGAATATTGCCCACACCATGGACTCCCCCGATTTTGGCCGCACGGTTGAGACCGCCATTCGCGGGCTGACGGCGGTATCGGACATGAGCCAGATCCGCAGCGTGCCGTCTGTTGCCGCGGGCAATGCCGCCTCACACGCCATCGGCCTTGGGCAGATGAACCTGCACGGTTATCTGGCGCGCGAGGGCATCGCCTACGGCAGCCCCGAAGGGCTGGATTTCACCAATCTCTATTTTTACACCGTCACCTGGCACGCGCTGCATACCTCAATGGTGCTGGCGCGGGAGCGTAACCAGCGGTTTGCGGGGTTCGAGCAGTCGCGCTACGCCAGCGGGACCTTTTTCACCCAGTACCTTGAAGGCAGCTGGCTGCCTAAAACCGAAAAAGTGCGCGAACTGTTTGCCCGCGCGGGGGTTGCCCTGCCGACCCGCGAGATGTGGCAGCAGCTGCGTGACGACGTCATGCGCTACGGCATCTATAACCAGAACCTGCAGGCCGTCCCGCCGACCGGATCGATTTCCTATATCAACCACGCCACGTCGAGCATCCATCCGATCGTGTCGAAAATCGAAATCCGTAAGGAAGGTAAAACCGGCCGCGTTTATTACCCTGCCCCGTTTATGACCAACGAGAACCTGGCGCTGTATCAGGATGCGTACGAGATCGGCCCGGAAAAGATCATCGACACCTACGCCGAGGCAACGAAGCACGTGGATCAGGGGCTGTCGCTGACGCTGTTCTTCCCGGATACCGCCACCACGCGGGATATCAACAGGGCGCAGATCTACGCCTGGAAGAAAGGCATCAAGACGCTCTACTACATTCGCCTGCGCCAGCTCGCGCTGGAAGGCACCGAAATTGAAGGCTGCGTGTCCTGCGCGCTGTAAGGAGAAAGGATGAAACTGTCACGCGTGAGTGCCGTTAACTGGAACAAAATTCAGGACGATAAAGACCTGGAAGTGTGGAACCGCCTGACCAGCAACTTCTGGCTACCGGAAAAGGTGCCGCTTTCAAACGATATTCCGGCCTGGCAAACGCTGAGTCACGCCGAGCAGCAGCTGACGATCCGCGTTTTTACCGGCCTGACGCTGCTGGATACTATTCAAAACACGGTCGGCGCCCCCGCGCTGATGCATGACGCGCTGACGCCGCACGAAGAGGCGGTGATGTCGAATATCAGCTTTATGGAGGCGGTGCATGCCCGCTCCTACAGCTCGATTTTCTCGACGCTGTGCCAGACCAAAGACGTGGATGCGGCCTACGCCTGGAGCGAAGAGAGCGCGTCGCTGCAGCGAAAGGCAGACCTGGTGCTGGAATATTATCGAGCCGACGAGCCGCTGAAGAAAAAGATCGCCAGCGTGTTTCTGGAATCTTTCCTCTTCTATTCCGGCTTCTGGCTGCCCATGTACTGGTCCAGCCGGGGCAAGCTCACCAATACCGCCGACTTGATTCGCCTGATCATCAAGGATGAAGCGGTGCACGGGTATTACATTGGCTATAAGTACCAGAAAGGCCTGGAGAAAGTCAGCGAGGCTAAGCGTGAAGAACTCAAAGGCTTCGCACTCGATTTGCTGATGGATCTGTACGACAACGAGCTGCGCTATACCGAGGAACTTTACGCCGGCAGCGGCTGGGAAGAGGACGTGAAAGCTTTCCTCTGCTACAACGCCAACAAGGCGCTGATGAACCTTGGCTATGAGGCGCTGTTCCCGCCGGAAATGGCGGAGGTGAACCCGGCCATTCTGGCGGCGCTGTCGCCGAATGCCGACGAAAACCATGACTTCTTCTCGGGATCTGGCTCGTCTTACGTGATGGGTAAAGCGGTGGAGACGGAAGATGAAGATTGGGATTTTTAACGGTTTTTTACCCCCCCTCACCCCGCCCTCTCCCCAAAGGGGCGAGGGAGAAAAGACGGCACAGAGCGATCCCCTCTCCCCTCCGGGGAGAGGGATAGGGTGAGGGGAAAATAACGCTCATTAATTTAATATAAATTCATTATTTCCTCCCTAATATCTCTACGCCATCTACACTGTAATTTCCGCTTCATATTCACCTGAATCACGCCGATTCAGGTGATATTTCCCGATGCTGCAGTAAAAAATTCAGAAAAATTCAAACCGCCCTCAGCCCTTTACTCATGGGAAATTCAGCCGTTTCGCTTGCGGCAAAATTCATGCCATCGGCGGGGTCAGGGTTGTCTCAGATTCTCAGTATGTTAGGGTAATGCCAGTTAACTATTTACCATGGTAATCATATCGACATAAACAAATAACAGGACACTCTCTATTGCATGGCAATTAAATTAGAAGTGAAAAATCTTTATAAAGTATTTGGCGAGCATCCACAGCGCGCGTTCAAATATATCGAAAAAGGACTTTCGAAAGAGCAAATTCTGGAAAAAACAGGGCTATCGCTTGGCGTTAAAGACGCCAGTCTGGCCATTGAAGAAGGCGAGATTTTCGTCATCATGGGGTTATCCGGCTCGGGTAAATCCACTATGGTTCGCCTTCTCAATCGCCTGATTGAACCCACCCGTGGACAGGTGCTGATTGACGGCGTGGATATCGCCAAAATATCAGACGCAGAGCTTCGCGAGGTGCGCAGAAAGAAAATTGCGATGGTGTTCCAGTCATTCGCACTGATGCCGCACATGACGGTGCTGGATAATACCGCCTTTGGTATGGAATTAGCGGGCGTGCCTGCTCAGGAACGTCATGAAAAAGCGCTCGACGCGCTACGTCAGGTTGGGCTGGAAAATTACGCCCACGGTTATCCGGATGAACTTTCTGGCGGCATGCGTCAGCGCGTGGGATTAGCCCGTGCATTAGCCATTAATCCAGACATATTATTAATGGATGAAGCCTTCTCGGCCCTCGATCCGTTAATTCGCACCGAGATGCAGGATGAGCTGGTAAAATTACAGGCCAAACATCAGCGCACCGTTGTCTTTATTTCCCACGATCTGGATGAAGCCATGCGCATTGGCGACCGTATTGCCATTATGCAAAATGGTGAAGTGGTGCAGGTCGGGACGCCGGATGAAATATTGAATAATCCGGCGAATGATTATGTCCGCACCTTCTTCCGCGGCGTGGATATTAGCCAGGTCTTTAGCGCCAAAGATATTGCCCGTCGAACCCCGAACGGCATTATCCGTAAAACGCCGGGCTTCGGCCCGCGCTCCGCGCTTAAGCTGCTGCAGGATGAAGACCGTGAATACGGTTATCTGGTTGAACGCGGCAATAAATTTGTTGGCATTGTCTCCATCGACTCCCTGAAAACCGCCCTTGGCGAGAACCAGGGCATCGATGCGGCGTTAATCGACGCTCCGCTGGCCGTGGATGCCGAAACGCCGCTCAGCGAGTTGCTTTCTCACGTAGGCCAGGCACCCTGTGCCGTGCCGGTAGTCGGTGAAGAACAACAATATGTCGGCATCATCTCAAAACGGATGCTGCTGCAGGCTTTAGATCGCGAGGGGGCAAACAATGACCGATCAATCTAACCCGTGGGGCACCGCTGAAGCAGCGGACAGCGCGGCACAATCTGCCGATGTGTGGGGTTCCACGCCGGCACCTGCCGATGGCGGCGGTACGGCTGACTGGCTCAACAGCGCACCTGCGCCCGCGCCAGAACACTTCAATATTATGGATCCGTTCCACAAGACGCTGATCCCGCTGGACAGCTGGGTCACAGAGGGGATCGACTGGGTGGTTACCCACTTCCGTCCGGTCTTCCAGGGGATCCGCGTGCCGGTGGATTACATCCTCAACGGCTTCCAGCAGCTCATGCTGGGCATGCCTGCGCCGGTCGCCATTATCCTGTTCTCCCTGATTGCCTGGCAGTTTGGTAGCGCGGGTATGGGGATCGCCACGCTGATCTCGCTGATTGCCATTGGTGCGATTGGCGCGTGGTCTCAGGCGATGATCACCCTGGCGCTGGTGCTGACCGCCCTGCTCTTCTGCGTGGTGATTGGCCTGCCGATGGGGATCTGGCTGGCGCGCAGCCCTCGGGCAGCGAAAATCATTCGCCCGCTGCTGGATGCGATGCAGACCACCCCGGCGTTCGTTTATCTGGTGCCTATCGTAATGCTGTTCGGCATCGGCAACGTGCCGGGCGTAGTGGTGACCATTATCTTCGCCCTGCCGCCGATTATTCGTCTGACCATCCTGGGGATTAACCAGGTGCCTGCGGATCTGATCGAAGCGTCACGCTCGTTCGGCGCCAGCCCGCGTCAGATGCTGTTTAAGGTTCAGCTCCCGCTGGCGATGCCAACCATTATGGCCGGCGTTAACCAGACGCTGATGCTGGCCCTGTCGATGGTGGTGATCGCCTCGATGATCGCCGTTGGCGGTCTGGGTCAGATGGTGCTGCGCGGTATTGGCCGCCTCGACATGGGGCTGGCAACCGTCGGCGGCGTCGGCATTGTGATCCTCGCCATTATTCTTGACCGCCTCACCCAGGCCGTTGGTCGTGATTCACGCAGCCGCGGCAACCGTCGCTGGTATACCACTGGCCCTGTCGGGTTATTCACCCGCCCTTTCACGAAATCAAAATAAGGAACAACGATGCGACATAACGTACTTTTTGCCACAGCGTTTGCGACCCTTGTCTCCACCAGCGCATTTGCAGCTGACCTGCCTGGCAAAGGCATTACCGTGCAGCCGGTTCAGAGCACCATTTCGGAAGAGTCCTTCCAGACGCAGATTGTCAGCCGCGCGCTGGAGAAGCTGGGCTATACGGTGAATACCGCCAGCGAAGTCGATTACAACGTGGGCTACACCTCGATTGCTTCCGGTGACGCCACCTTTACCGCCGTAAACTGGCAGCCGCTGCACGACGATATGTATGCCGCCGCCGGTGGCGATAAGAAATTCTACCGCGAAGGCACTTTCGTGACCGGCGCGGCGCAGGGTTATCTGATCGACAAGAAAACCGCTGATAAGTACCACATCACCAACATTGAACAGCTGAAAGATCCGAAGATCGCCAAACTGTTCGATACCAACGGTGACGGCAAAGCCGACATGATGGGCTGCTCGCCGGGCTGGGGCTGTGAAGCGGTGATTAACCACCAGAATAAAGCGTTCGATCTGGCGAAGACCGTCGACGTGAGCCACGGCAACTACTCCGCGATGATGGCCGATACCATTGCCCGCTTTAAAGAAGGGAAACCGGTTATCTACTACACCTGGACCCCATACTGGGTGAGCGACGTGCTGAAGCCGGGTAAAGACGTGGTGTGGCTCCAGGTGCCGTTCTCCTCCCTGCCGGGTGAGCAGAAAGATATCGACACCAAACTGCCGAACGGCATGAACTACGGCTTCCCGGTGAACACCATGCATATCGTGGCCAACAAGGCCTGGGCGGAGAAAAACCCGGCGGCAGCGAAGCTGTTCTCGGTAATGAAGCTGCCGCTGGCGGACATCAACGCTCAGAACGCTATGATGCATGAGGGCAAGTCGTCAGAAGCGGATGTGAAAGGCCACGTTGACGGCTGGATTAAAGCCCACCAGCAGCAGTTTGACGGCTGGGTGAAAGAGGCGCTTGCGGCGCAGAAGTAAAAATACTCCCCCTCACCCTGCCCTCTCCCCAAAGGGGAGAGGGTGTATAACGTCCCCTCTCCCCTTTGGGGAGAGGGTTAGGGTGAGGGGTCCAAACCGCACAAACCCACACATAACATTCCCCCAACATTCACCATCATTGGTTATTATGGTTTCCGGAAATATAATCACTCAACTAACGATTCCTGAAACTAATGACAAAAACAACTCAAGGGCTTAGCCCCGCACTCATCCTTTTAATGTCCGTGGCAACGGGTCTGGCGGTCGCCAGCAACTATTACGCGCAACCTCTGCTCGATACCATCGCTCGCGCCTTTAACCTTTCCGCCAGCTCGGCAGGCTTTATCGTCACGGCGGCGCAGCTGGGCTATGCCGCGGGGCTGCTGTTCCTCGTCCCGCTCGGCGATATGTTTGAACGCCGGATGCTGATTGTCTCTATGACGCTACTGGCCGCAGGCGGGATGCTGATCACCGCCAGCAGCCAGTCGCTGACGATGATGATTATTGGCACCGCGCTGACGGGGCTGTTCTCCGTCGTCGCGCAAATCCTGGTGCCGCTGGCCGCCACGCTCGCCTCGCCGGAAAAACGTGGCAAAGTGGTCGGCACCATTATGAGCGGCCTTTTGCTCGGGATTTTGCTGGCGCGAACCGTTGCCGGGCTGCTGGCAAGCCTGGGCGGCTGGCGTACCGTTTACTGGGTGGCAAGCGTGCTGATGGTGGTGATGGCGCTGGCGCTGTGGCGCGGGCTGCCAAAAGTGAAGCCGGAAAACAACCTGAACTACCCGCAGCTTCTGGCCTCCGTGTTCAGCCTCTTCACGCAGGACAAGCTGCTGCGCACCCGCGCACTGCTTGGTTGTTTCACCTTCGCCAACTTCAGCATCTTATGGACGTCGATGGCCTTTCTGCTGGCCTCACCGCCGTTTAACTATTCCGAAGGGGTCATTGGCCTGTTTGGTCTGGCGGGTGCCGCAGGCGCGCTGGGCGCGCGTCCGGCCGGCGGGCTGGCGGATAAAGGCAAATCGCATATGACCACCTCTGCCGGGCTGGTGCTGCTGCTGCTCTCCTGGGCGGCTATCTGGTACGGGCACGTCTCGGTGCTGGCGCTGATCGTCGGGATTCTGGTGCTCGATCTCACCGTCCAGGGCGTGCACATCACCAACCAGACGGTTATCTACCGCGTGAAGCCGGACGCGCGAAACCGTCTTACCGCCGGGTACATGACCAGCTACTTCATCGGCGGGGCGGCGGGCTCATTAATTTCGGCGGCGGCATGGCAGCATGCGGGCTGGACAGGCGTATGTACGATTGGGGCCATCGTCGCCGCGCTGAACCTGCTTGTATGGTGGCGCGGATATCATCGTCAGGAAGCGATTAACTAAGTTTTACATTGCTTTGGGCCTCTTAGGGTGTAAAGGGGCCCTGCATCTGTTAATGTAAACGCAATCATTTATCCCAGAAATTTTAATGTGGGTGACATATTTACTACCGGCATGAATAGTTCAGACCCCAGTCCTCACATCCTCTCCTCTTCGGGTTCATACCCTACGCTTTCTGTGCCTACCGGGTCACGGACTTACCCGGCGCTTTCTGATGGTGACATACGTTTGGCGGATATAACCGCACAAATAATTCATTTACATTATTTGTCACTATCGTTACTATATCGGCTGTAATTAATGAGGTTATGCCCAAATGGATAGTTCGTTTACGCCCATTGAACAAATGCTTAAATTCCGCGCCAGTCGTCATGAGGA
>Ga0302349_1000155_pt1 | contig 115864 bp, 109 predicted proteins | sample PhyAR1_FD_202176 | JGI IMG/M metagenome (GOLD analysis project Ga0302349, IMG submission 202176) | Leaf surface microbial communities from alfalfa plants in UC Gill Tract Community Farm, Albany, California, United States - DLSL A.R1... | ecosystem: Host-associated > Plants > Phyllosphere >... | reverse complement strand
CCACCTGACCCCATGCCGAACTCAGAAGTGAAACGCCGTAGCGCCGATGGTAGTGTGGGGTCTCCCCATGCGAGAGTAGGACACTGCCAGGCATCAATTAAGCCAAGAGGCCATCCGCAAGGATGGCTTTTTTGCTATGGGTCGGAAATGGAAATGCCCCCTCACCCCAACCCTCTCCCAGAGTACCCACCGAGAACATCCTGAACACCCGTGCAGGGGAGAGGGAGCTGTCCGGCATCGTGGATAAGCCGGTGCGGCTTCGGCAAGTTGGAACCTTTGATGAACCCATGCCGTTTCGGCAGTGATGAGTAAGCAGAAAGATGGGGTATTGCGCAGGAATATCAGCGGACTCGATCGGTTCCCTCTCCCTGTGGGAGAGGGTTAGGGTGAGGGGCAATTACTCGATCTGACAAATTAACCTGCCGGAAGACCCAGCAGGCTAACTCTTTAAAGCGGGGCCGAGTCAACCTCAGCCCAAATCAATGCCTTAGTGTGCACTCCCCTGCGAAATCCCCAACCCCGTTTGTGAACGTACAAACTGGGAACGGAATTTAACGCGTTCTTGCTGCCCAACCAACGAATTGTCGGTCACAGAGAAGAACCAGGTGCCGATAAAGGCGACCAGCATAGAGAACAGCGCTGGATATTCGTAAGGATAAATCGGTTTGGCATGGCCGAGGATCTGCACCCAGATAGTCGGGCCCAGGATCATCAGGATCACTGCGGTTAACAGACCAAGCCACCCGCCGATCATTGCTCCCCGCGTGGTCAGACGTGACCAGTACATGGAAAGAATGATGATTGGGAAGTTACAGCTGGCCGCAATGGAGAATGCCAGCCCCACCATAAAGGCAATGTTCTGCTTCTCAAACAGGATCCCCAGCGCGATAGCCACCACCCCGAGCAATACCACGGTGATTTTGGAGACTTTCAGCTCGTCACGCTCGGTCGCTTTGCCATTTTTGATGACGCAGGCATAGAGATCGTGAGACACCGCCGAAGCACCTGCCAACGTTAGCCCGGCAACCACCGCCAGGATCGTGGCAAATGCCACCGCAGAGATAAATCCAAGGAAGAAGTTACCCCCCACTGCGTTAGCCAGATGCACCGCCGCCATGTTCGTTCCGCCCAGCAATGCCCCACTGGCATCTTTGAAGGCCGGATTGCCACTGACCAGCAGGATCGCGCCGAAACCGATAATAAAGGTCAGGATATAGAAGTAACCGATAAAACCGGTGGCATAGAACACGCTCTTACGCGCTTCTTTGGCATCGCTAACGGTGAAGAAACGCATCAGGATATGTGGCAAACCGGCGGTACCGAACATCAATGCCAGACCCAGGGAGAGGGCGGATATAGGGTCGGAGACCAGTCCGCCCGGGCTCATGATGGCAAGCCCTTTCGGGTGCACCTTCACGGCTTCGGCAAACAGGGTATTGAAGTCAAAGTTGACGGATTTCATCACCATCAGCGCCATAAAGCTGGCACCGGCCAACAGCAGCACGGCCTTGATGATTTGCACCCAGGTGGTAGCCAGCATGCCACCGAACAGGACATACAGCACCATCAATATACCGACCAAGACAACGGCGACGTGGTAATTGAGGCCGAATAGCAGCTGGATCAATTTGCCCGCGCCCACCATCTGGGCGATCAGATACAGTGCTACCACCACCAGGGAACCACAGGCTGAAAGGGAGCGGATCGGCTTCTGTTTCAGGCGGTAAGAGGCCACGTCGGCGAAAGTATAGCGACCAAGGTTGCGCAGCCGCTCGGCAATCAGGAATAAAATAATTGGCCAACCAATCAGGAAGCCGATGGAATAAATCAGCCCATCATAGCCGGAGGTATAAACCAGCGCGGAGATACCGAGGAACGATGCCGCAGACATAAAGTCGCCGGCGATAGCCAAGCCATTTTGCAACCCAGTGATGCGCCCGCCAGCGGTATAGTAATCCTGACGAGATCGGGTACGTTTGGAAGCCCAGTAGGTGATGTAAAGGGTGGCACCGACGAACAGCAGGAACATGATGATGGCCTGGATGTTCAGTGGTTGGCGCTGTACTGCACCCCCAATCGCATCGGCATGGCTTAGGCCTGGCAGGGCCAACAGTGCGGTAGCTGAAAGTAGGCGCTTCATTGTTGTACCTCACGCAGGATTTCAGCATTCAGGCGATCGAATTCACCGTTGGCACGATAAACATAGATCCCGGTTAACACGAAAGAAATCACGATCAATCCCACGCCAACCGGGATCCCACGGGTAATGGTTAATCCGGGACCAAGTGGAGTCCCCAGCCACTGAGGATCGAAGGCGATCAGTAAGATAAAGCCGACGTACAGCGCGAGTGTGATCAGTGACAGGAGCCAGGCGAAACGGCTGCGCTTTTGCACCAGCTCCTGAAAGCGCGGGTTTTCTTCAATCCTTTGATAAATATCTTCATTCATCCGAGTTTCTCCAATAGGTATTGAACAAGTACGCCACGCGATACCCTTCCAGCTGGCAAATCGGCGCTCTGCGGGCCGCTTTGACCCATCCCAGCCAAATGTCTGGGATCGGCTTTACTGCAGTTGAAAGCTTTCAGGTATACAGGCCGTTCAGCTGCGCATGGCAGACGAACGGCCGGAGGCAGCGCGGATTAGGATGGAACTTTCATTGATTGTTTCTCTTCCAACAGCTTTTCGACTACGGCCGGATCCGCCAGCGTTGAGGTATCCCCCAGGTTGCTGGTATCACCGGCGGCAATTTTGCGCAGAATACGCCGCATGATTTTGCCAGACCGCGTTTTTGGCAAAGAGTCGGTCCAATGGAGAATGTCAGGCGTGGCAATCGGCCCGATTTCCTTACGCACCCAGTTACGCACTTCGGCATACAGTTCCGGCGTTGGCTCTTCCCCATGATTCAGGGTGATATAGGCATAAATCGCCTGACCCTTGATGTTATGCGGAATACCCACCACCGCGGCCTCGGCAATTTTGGGATGGGATACCAATGCGGATTCAATTTCGGCGGTGCCCAGACGGTGGCCGGAAACGTTCAGCACGTCATCGACACGGCCGGTGATCCAGTAATAGCCATCTTCGTCACGACGTGCGCCGTCACCGCTGAAGTACATGCCTTTAAAGGTAGAGAAGTAGGTTTGCTCGAAGCGGTCATGGTCACCGTACAGAGTTCGAGCCTGGCCTGGCCAAGAATCGGTGATCACCAGGTTGCCTTCGCAAGCGCCTTCCTGCGGGGTGCCCATATTGTCGACCAATGCCGGTTGCACACCAAAGAATGGGCGAGTGGCGGAGCCAGCCTTCAGCTCGGTAGCTCCTGGTAGCGGGGTGATCATGAAGCCACCGGTTTCGGTCTGCCACCAGGTATCAACGATCGGGCATTTTGCGTTACCAATCTTGTTGTAATACCACTCCCAGGCCTCTGGGTTAATTGGCTCACCCACGGAACCCATAATGCGCAGCGAATCGCGTTTGGTGCCTTCGATTGCTTTGTCGCCTTCGGCCATCAGGGCGCGGATTGCCGTTGGTGCGGTATACAGGATATTGACCTGATGCTTATCCACTACCTGCGACAGACGGTTTACGCCTGGGTAGTTCGGCACGCCTTCAAACATCAGCGTAATGGCACCGCAGGCCAATGGGCCATATAACAGGTAGCTATGGCCGGTAACCCAGCCCACGTCGGCGGTGCACCAATAGACGTCGCCATCGTGGTAATCAAAGACGTATTTGAAGGTCAGCGCGGCGTAAACCAGATAGCCCCCAGTGGTATGTACCACGCCTTTCGGTTTGCCGGTTGAGCCGGAGGTATAGAGGATAAACAGCGGATCTTCCGCGTTCATCTCTTCCGGTGGGCAGTCGGCAGATACGCCTTCGGTCAGCTCATGCCACCAGAGATCGCGCCCTTCTTGCCAGTAGCCCGGCTTGCCGGTGCGTTGGAAGACCACCACGTTGTTGACGCTTTTCACCCCTGGGTTCTTCAGCGCATCATCGACGTTCTTTTTCAGCGGTACCGCGCGGCCAGCACGCAGCCCTTCATCAGCGGTGATCACCAGTTTGGAGTTGGAATCGATAATACGGCCCGCTACGGCTTCTGGGGAAAAGCCCCCAAAGATCACCGAGTGCACGGCGCCAATGCGCGCACAGGCCAGCATGGCGACGGCGGCCTCAGGCACCATTGGCATATAGATGGCCACCACATCGCCTTTTTTCACCCCGAGCTTTTTCAGCACGTTGGCGAACTGGCAGACATCGTGGTGCAGCTGCTTGTAGGTGACCTTGGCCGATTGGGTCGGGTCGTCACCTTCCCAGATGATGGCGGTTTGGTCGCCGCGTTCGGCCAAGTGGCGGTCCAGACAGTTCGCCGCCAGGTTAAGGGTACCGTCTTCAAACCAGCGGATGCTGATATGACCAGGATCGAAAGAGGTGTTCTTCACTGAGGTATAGGGCTTGATCCAATCGAGGATCTTGCCGTGCTCGCCCCAGAATGCCGCTGGGTCTTGTACAGACTGTTGATAATATTGCTGGTATTGCTCCGGATTGATCAGGGCACGATCTGCAATTGCAGAAGGAATGGCGTGTTTGTGCAGTTGGCTCATGGTTTTTCTCCTTAGAATTGTTAATGATATGTCAACTGATGGTTAAGTATAGTTTGCCATGACGGTTTGTTTCTTTTTTGGGCGGCAGATCACGCAACGAAGATGTTGATTTGTAATAGTTACTGTCGTAATTGTGTTGTGTAACTGTTTGGTTGACGGTGAAAAGACGGTAATGGACGTATTTCTGTTAAAAAAGTTTTTAGATTACTAAAAATATTAAGCGGGAGGCATTGGCTTGATGGTGTAGGAAACAATAAGGTCGAAGTTATATTTTACAGCTAATCAGACTCTATTAATGACGGCTATAAATACTCAGCATAATTGTTAGCTGCAATCTGTCGACGGGTTATTTTTTTCTGCCTTTATTATGTTGGTTTTTTTGAAAATACAAACAAGATGTTTGGTGAATAGTTTTGTGGTGATTAATTAGTTGCGTGAATCATATTGAGACTTATCTTAGTAAGTTAAAGGTGTTCACCTGAGGTTTTTATTTTCTTTTTTAGAACTTTTCGTTAACAATATGGAAACACGTTTTTAGACTAAATATGCAAATGCAATGACAAATCACGCACTTTTATTTGGATTGAAAATCGTCCTATCCAATCGGCTATTGTTCCGCCCAAGATAATATTATGTTTTTTAGAACAAGTAATTATGTTGCGGTTCGTTTTTTGTTTGTTGGTTTTTTGCTGGTGAAACGGACAAAATCGAGATGAAACAAGGCTTGCAGAAGCCCGCCTTCAGATGGTACAGATTCATACTGCGTTACACCAAGGGCAGTTGGCGCAAAGGTTCACAAACATAAGCCTGTAATAAATGATTAAGTATTCCTTCCGGAGCCTAGGTGTGTTTTAACATGATGGCACGGAGTCTTTGAGGACTTTTGGGTATGAAAAATGTAAAAATAAGCCTGGCCTGGCAAATCCTGATCGCGTTGGTATTGGGTATTATCCTGGGCGCAGTGCTACATAATCAAACGGAATCGCGTGAGTGGATGGTCAGTAATATATTGAGCCCCGCCGGTGATATCTTTATTCGTTTGATCAAGATGATCGTGGTGCCTATTGTTATTTCCACGCTAATCGTCGGTATTGCCGGTATTGGCGATACCAAAAAGCTGGGCCGTATTGGATTGAAAACCATTATCTATTTTGAAGTGATCACCACCATCGCGATCGTCGTGGGTGTGACATTGGCTAATGTTTTTCAACCCGGGCACGGCATTGACATGTCGGCGCTGACCGCGGTCGATATCTCACAGTATGAAAAAACGACGGAACAGGTGCAAAGCGGCTCACATAGCCTGGTGGCCACCATCCTTTCGTTAATTCCTTCTAACGTGTTCTCGTCGATGGTCAAAGGCGACATGTTGCCGATCATCTTCTTCTCGGTGCTGTTTGGGCTGGGGCTGTCTTCCTTGCCGAAAGAGACCAAAGAGCCGTTGCTGAAGGTGTTCAAAGCGGTGGCCGAGAGCATGTTCAAAGTGACCCACATGATCATGCGTTACGCCCCGATTGGGGTATTTGGTTTGATCTCGGTAACGGTAGCCAACTTCGGTTTTGCTTCGCTCTTGCCGTTGGCCAAGCTGGTGGTGCTGGTTTACTTCGCCATCGCCTTTTTTGGTTTGGTGGTTCTGGGGGCCGTTGCGCGGTTGTGTAACCTGCGTATCTGGACGCTGATCCGCATCTTGAAAGAAGAGCTGATCCTGGCTTACTCAACAGCCAGTTCGGAAACCGTGTTGCCGCGTATTATCGAAAAGATGGAGGCTTACGGCGCGCCAAAATCCATCACCAGCTTCGTGGTGCCTACCGGCTACTCTTTCAATCTGGACGGTTCTACGTTGTACCAAAGTATTGCTGCCATCTTTATTGCACAGCTATACGGTATTGAGCTGTCGCTGGGGCAAGAGATCATTCTGGTGCTGACGCTGATGGTGACCTCAAAAGGGATTGCCGGCGTGCCGGGTGTCTCCTTTGTGGTGCTGTTGGCGACCTTGGGCAGCGTGGGTATTCCGCTGGAAGGTTTGGCGTTTATCGCTGGCGTTGACCGTATCCTCGATATGGCGCGTACGGCTCTGAACGTGGTGGGCAATGCGCTGGCGGTGTTGGTGATTGCCAAATGGGAACATCAGTTCGACCGTAAAAAGTCGCTGGCCTATGAGCAGGAGTTCCTGGCCAGTAAAGTGACCCCTGCCAATCAGGCGTAAGTCGCTCCATCTCTTTATCTCAAAACCCGCCGTTGGCGGGTTTTTTTATTGAATGATGGCCAAATTGTTCCAATACTAGCGCTCTCTGTAAGGCCTGCTCAGGATGAGATTTGCCCAATGAAAAGATATGCGCTGCTACTGGTGTTGTTATCCCCCTATGTTCAAGGGCAGACGCTGGATGCCAACGATCCGCTACGGCGTGTCATTCTGGATCAGATGCGTGCCAATATCGGCTATCCCGCCGATATCCAGTTTGTGGTTAAACAGCTGAGCGTTTCCGGCTCGCAGGCGTATTTCTGCGCCACCGCCAAAACTAATGATGGTAGCGGTAGCGCCAAAATTAACGGCAAGACGGTGGTCTACGATCGGGAACTGCAGATGTCAGCGGAAGGTTTCTGGACGACGGTGAGCAATTTTGACTCTTATGTCGATTCACCGGCGCAGGCCCAATGCCATAGCACTATTCAAGATGAACCCGCAGCGAGCGGGTGCCAAAACGTCGGTCTTTATGATGCGGAGCGTAAGCCGTTGCTGGACGCGGTCCGACGCAGTTATCAAGGGGCTATTGCCCAACCCAGATTTGTGGTTTCTCACCTGTGCACAACCGGCAAGATGGCGTATTTCTGCGGGCGGCTGGAAGGGGAAGAGAGCCAGGATCGGCAAGGGATGAATTACTACGATGCCATTATGGCCAAAGATGCCAAGGCAGAGTGGCAGGCGCTGATGGTTGAGAGCAAGACCGTGGAGAAGTGCAACTTCAGTGGGCCAGCCGCGGCGATCACCGAACAAAAGTTGTTGGCGGCAGTGAAGCAGCCACTTCTCTCGGCGGTTCCTCAAGAGATCGATGACAGCTTCAAGATTGAGATGCTCACTCAGTTCCAGCGATTCCAACAGGCGATCGAGACGGCGGATATGGCCTATTTAAAGGCGCATATTCTCTTCCCGCTTGAGAACGTCGCTGATACCTTCCTGGCAGGAACGCCTGATGAACATCAACAAAGCATAACCTCAGCACTGTTTGACCACTATGCGCAGCAAATCAGGAATGGTTTGAAGGAAATACCGCTGCTGGGTGTCAACCTCACTAAAAAGCAGGTGATTGATTTCCGGGTGAACTCATTAACTCCGTTGGAGCAGGCCAGAAAATACTTCCCAGCCGAGGAGGACGGGCAGTTCTATTACCATGATGGGACGAAGAAAGTACTGATTGAAGGCACCTGCGATTCGGTCGGCTCGGGTGATTTTGAGGACGGAACGCTTGCCGTATTTATCGGCACTGGTTCCAACCTGCTGATCCCTGGGCTGTCAGAAGTTTGTGAAGGTGGAATGCGTGTAGAGTTTACTCTGCAACAAGGCACGTTAATGCTGACCAGAATTGATTTTGTCGGTTAAGCCGCTTACAAACCTTAACCGGCTCACCGCGGGGCGCTGCATGCGGTGCCCGCCTATCTAATCAATTTCTCACTGGCGCTGCATGAACTTACGTAGCGCTATCATGCCGGTCATCAAGATGGCTCCTGGCAACCAAACCCACAGTAATTCCGACATGATCACCGCATGCCCAGCAGGAGTCAGGTATTTCTCGAGGCTAAACGGTGCTACACGGATCACCTGCCAAGGCGCAAAGAAACGCTCGTCACTCCATGGCCACAGCCAGCCGACGCCTTTGCCACCGGTGGTCACCGAATCCAGCAAACTGTGGGATAACAGCGAGATAAACAGGAACAACCAGGTCTTGACGGGGTTAGCCTTGAACCAGCGGTAGAACAGCAGTGCCAAGCTAGGCATCAGGAACGCAAACAGCAGTGAATGCGTGAAACCGCGATGGCCGAACTGATTGCCGTAAGCCACGCCAAATTTAAACGCCAGCACGTCGGCATCCGGCAGCATAGACAGTACCACGCCCGCGAGCAGCAAGCGGGGCGGTATGATTTTTTGGCCCAGCCCTAAACCGAGACATAACGGCACTGCGGCGTGGGTAACGATCGTTGGCATAACTCTCTTCCATGATGAGGGGTAACACTGTGCTTATTATGGCATAGCCATATCCGGCCGATCGCCACTTCGCTGCACCATCGAAATAATGATGCCGCATAACTCTTCCTTAGCCTGGGCTGCCGTAATCGCGCCACAGCTGGTGGCGTAGGATAGCCCTTCCGCAGAGCCGAGCATACCCCATAGCGCGGCGTCCTGAAGCTGGTTATCGCAGCAGAAGGGGGCAAAGATCTGGCGGCATTTCTCAATGAACACCACGGCGTAATCATTCCTGATTTTCTCAAGCTCGGGCGTACCGGCTAGTGCAGCCATGACGCTAGGCATCTCACGGCCTTGCAGCAGCACGCACTCAATGTAGGAAGTGGCAATCACCGAGGCCAAGGCCGCCAGCTCTGGTTGGGTATTTTGGATAGCTTCATCCATCCGCGCGGTCTGACGATAATCAAACTCTTGATACAGCGCGGCAAACAGGCCCGAACGGTTGGTGAAGTGGTCATACACGACCGGCTTGGTGACACCCGAGCGTTCTGCCAGGTGGCCGAGCGTCAGCGCTTCGGTGCCCTCTTCATGAATGATTTCCCACGCAGTTGCCAGCAACTGCTGATAACGCTCTTCTCTCGATAGCCGAACTCGCGAATGTGGTTTGGAGACCATAGCAATATTTACCCGTTGACAGCGTTATATACTAAAGGTAACTTACCGACGGTAACTTACTGTTGGTATATAGAGTACGTTTTATACCTCGCCCTGACAATAGGAGCCACCCCAATGCACGCACTCATCGTTGTTTCCCATCCTCTCGATACGTCATTAACCCATGGTGTTGCAGCCGCTATTGCCGAAGGGATAACGGCCGCCGAACCTGCCAATACGTTTGAAATTGCCGATCTCACCCAGGAAGGTTTCGATCCGGTGTACGGTGCCACTGATATCGCTGCGTTCTTAAAAACGGCCTCCATTCCCGCGGATATTCTGGCAGAACAGAAGCGTATCGATAGCGCGGATGCCTTGGTTCTGGTGTTCCCAATCTACTGGTGGAGCATGCCTGCCTTGCTTAAGGGCTGGGTAGACCGCGTGTTTTCCAATGGCTGGGCTTATGAAGAGACTGTAGATGGGGCAGTGGTCAAAAAACTGGGGCATTTACCGGTGCATTTGGTTGCTCTTGGGGCGGCAAGCAAGGGCGTTTATGACCGTCACGGCTTTACCGATGCCTTTAACGCGCAGATAACGCACGGTATTTTTGATTATTGTGGTGCTCAGGTGGCGACTAACGAAATGTTATTGCTGCCAGAACTGGGGGAGCCAAAGGCTTACCTCGAGGCAGCGCGTCAGATCGGGCGCACTGTTTTTCAACCCGCTTATGCCGAGTAGTCCGTTGGTTGGCCCCCAGATGTTGGGGGACAACCTTGTCAGATGACAGCGTGGATTATTTAATCCCTAACCGTTTTGCCAGGCGGTGCAGGTTCCCACTGTCCAGACTAAGTTTACGCGCCGTGGCCGCCCAATTTCTATCGCAGTCTTCCAGCGTTTTCTGGATCACATCGCGTTGAAACTGTTGGGTCATCGTGGCCAGATCGGCTGCTAATACTGGCTCGTAGGGACTGTCATTAATCCTTTCTGCCATGAGTTCCACGTTTAAATTAAAGTGCGTAGGCAGCAGCTCCAGCTCGGCGTGGTTTTGCGTTGCGCGCGCCACTATTGCAGCCCGGTAGATGGCGTGCTCCAGTTCGCGAACGTTGCCTGGCCACGGATACTGCTCCAGCGTAGATAATGCCGCCGAGGTCAGAGTTAATTGCGCCAGACCCAGCTTGATACGGCAACGCTCACAGAAGAAACCAGCAAGCAGGGCTATATCGCCAGTGCGCTCTCGCAAGGGGGGCACGGAGATGGGGAATACGCTCAGCCGATGATACAAATCAACCCGGAACACCCCGTCAACCGCCGCTTGTTTAAGGTCGCGGTTGGTCGCTGCCAGAATGCGCACGTTGACGCGTTTCACCCGGTCATCCCCCACGCGTTGCAGGTCGCCATATTGGATCACCCGGAGCAACTTGGCTTGTAGCGAAAGGGACAGCTCGCCAATCTCGTCGAGGAACAGGGTTCCTTCGTCCGCCAGCTCAAACTTACCGATCCGATGTTGGATAGCGCCGGTAAACGCACCTTTGACGTGGCCGAATAGCTCACTTTCTGCGACATTTTCTGGCAGTGCGGCGCAGTTGAGATACACCATTGGCTTGGCGACGCGCGATGATTTTCGATGAATGGCTTGCGCCACCAGTTCCTTCCCCACCCCGGTTTCACCCGTAATCAACACGTTGAGATCGGAGTTGGCCACGATACTGATTTCTTGCTGCAGTTGGCGGACGATCGGCGAAAGCCCAATCATCTCATCGCTGTGCTTGGCGCTGTTGATGCGGTGTTCTGCCAACGGTGACAGCGACTGTTTTTCCAACATTTCAACCAGCAGGGCGTTATTGAGTGCACCTGCGGCCAATGCGCCAATCAGCCGGAGTTCTTCGTCGCTGAAGCGATCGAATTGCTGCGGATCCATGCTATCGAAGGTTAAGGCACCGATTAAATCCTGCCCTGCGAACAAGGGTAATCCGATGCAGGCATGCACTTTCAATTGGCCGTGGCCGGGGATCAAGCCGTCGTAGGGATCGGGCAAATCGCTGTCTGCTGGGAAACGCACCACGTTACCGGCACGAGCGATGGCTTCCAGCCGAGGATGCGCGTCAAGGGAGAAACGGCGACCCAAGACATCCGCGGCCAGGCCATCGGTGGCCAAAGGGCGGAACTGTTGCCCTTCAAAACGTAGCAAGGCGGAGGCATCGCAACGCAACAGCGTTCTTAAGCTATTGATTAAAAACTGGAAGCGATCGCGCTGTGTGAGACCATTTTGTAAGTCTATCGCAATGGTGGCGAGCGACTGGATCGAGAGAGACATGATTGTCATTCCGACACTGAATTGTCATAAAGACAATCTTATCCTGATGTCAATTTGACATCAATAATTTAAAAATTCACTAAAAACAATCAGATAATAACTGGCACGCCCTTTGCTCAATACCATTATCTCAAGGTAATGATTAATCAAAAGGTAGCGAGCATGGCAATCCAGGTAAAAAACAACATCCAGTGGGTCGGACAGCGTGATTGGGAAGTGCGTGATTTTCACGGTACGGAATATAAGACCCTGAAGGGCAGCAGCTATAACAGCTATCTGATCCGTGAGGAAAAAACGGTATTGATCGATACGGTGGATCACAAATTCAGCCGCGAGTTTGTACAAAATCTGTCGGCGGAGATCGATCTGCAAACGCTGGACTACATCATTATCAACCATGCAGAAGAAGACCATGCCGGTGCGCTTAGCGAACTCATGGCACAGATCCCCAATACGCCGATTTACTGTACCGAAAACGGCATTGATTCCATTAATGGCCATCATCACCATCCCGAGTGGAATTTCCACGTGGTACATACCGGTGATAGCCTGGATATCGGTAACGGCAAACAGCTTATCTTTGTTGAAACCCCGATGCTGCACTGGCCAGACAGTATGATGACCTATATTACCGGCGATGCGGTGCTGTTCAGCAACGACGCTTTTGGCCAGCACTATTGTGATGAGCATCTGTTCAACGACGAGGTTGACCAGAACGAACTGTTTGAGCAGTGCCAACGCTATTACGCCAATATCCTGACCCCCTTCAGCCGCTTGGTCACACCTAAGATCACTGAAATCCTTGGGTTTAATCTGCCGGTAGATATGATTGCCACTTCGCATGGCGTGGTGTGGCGCGATAACCCAACGCAAATTGTGCAACGCTATCTGGAATGGGCGGCCGATTATCAGGAAGACCGCATCACCATTTTCTACGACACCATGTCGAATAATACGCGCATGATGGCGGATGCCATTGCTCAGGGGATCAACGAAATTGATGCGCGTGTCGCGGTGAAAATCTTTAACGTGGCGCGCCATGATAAAAACGAGATCCTGACTAACGTCTTCCGCTCCAAAGGTATTTTGGTCGGATCTTCGACCATGAATAACGTGATGATGCCGAAGGTGGCCGGGCTGTTGGAAGAGATCACCGGTCTTCGCTTTCGTAACAAAAAAGCCTCGGCCTTTGGCAGCTATGGTTGGAATGGTGGGGCAGTCGATCGCATCCAGACCCGGTTAATGGACAGCGGTTTTGAAACCACCTTGGCACTAAAAGCAAAATGGCGACCCGATGGCGATACGTTGGAGATTTGCCGCCAGCATGGCCGCGATATCGCCCGCCAATGGGCCATTTCTCCCTTGCCAGCAGGTAAGACGGTATCCACGGATACCCCACCTCAAGCTCCATTAGCCTCAACCACTCCGGCCCCCCTGAGTACTGAAAGCGCCGATTTGGGGCCAAGCATGCAGTGCAGCGTATGCCTGTGGGTTTACGATCCGCAGCAAGGTGAGCCGATGCAGGATGTCGCTCCAGGAACGGCCTGGCAAAACGTGCCGGACGATTTCCTCTGCCCGGAATGTGCGATGGGGAAAGAGGTCTTTGACGCATTGAAGCCGGAGGCCAAATGAACCACGGTATCCTGATCGTTGGCTCCGGATTTGCGGCCCGCCAGTTGGTTAAAAGCCTGCGCAAGCAAGACGCTAACGTGCCGATTAGCCTGATTGCTGCGGACAGCTGTGATGAGTACAACAAACCGGAACTGAGCCACGTTGTCAGCCAGAATCAATCAGCGGATGCCTTGACGCGGCAAACGGCGGGCAGTTTTGCGGAACAGTACCGCGTTACGCTGCATCCGAACATCCGCATCACCGCGGTGGATACCCAGCAAAAAACGGTAAGTAGCGATGAGCAGTGCTGGCCCTACGATAAGTTGGTGCTGGCCGTGGGGGCCTCAGCAATCGTGCCGTCAGTGCCGGGCCATCAACATATGCTGACGTTGAACAGCCAGCAGGAATACCGCCGCGGGGAAACGGCGTTGTTACAGGCGCAACAGGTGTTGATCCTGGGCGGTGGACTTATTGGCTGTGAGCTGGCCATGGATATGTGCCGGGCGGGCAAGCGGGTCACGCTAGTCGACAAGGCCTGTAGTTTGATGTCGACGCTGATGCCGGTTGAGGCCAGCAGTGGCTTACAGCAGCGTTTGCAGCAGATGGGCGTCGAGCTGGTATTCAACCAACAATTAACAGCTATTGAGCAACGGGAAAATGGCCTACGAGTCACGCTGAGTAATCAGCGTGAGTTGCTGGTGGATGCGGTGGTCTCTGCCATTGGGCTACAGCCGAATATTGCCTTGGCACAGCAGGCTAATTTGCAGGTTAACCGGGGGATCCTGGTCGACCGGTGCTTGCAGACGTCGGCGAAAGACGTTTATGCGCTCGGTGATTGTGCAGAGATAGATGGCCAGCTAATGCCTTTCCTGCTACCCATCCAGTTCAGCGCCATGGCTCTGGCCAAAAATCTGTTGGGGATGGCCGAGCCAGTGAAATTCCCCGCCATGTTGGTCAAGGTGAAAATGCCTGATCTACCTCTGCACATGGCGGGCGAAACCCAGCGTCAGGATTTGAGTTGGTCGATCACCGTCGATCCCCAAGGCATGATTGCCAAAGGGATGGATCAACAGCAGCAACTACGGGCATTTATCGTCAGTGAAGATCATATGAAGCAGGCGTTTGGCCTGTTGAAAGCGCTGAATGCCTGAAGGCCATTGCCAGAATATTGCGACACTATTCATCCCCAGGGGGTTAGTCATGAAATACCGTATACCAGCTGATTACCGACATACACGTTCAACACCGTTCTGGGATCGAGACACGGTTCCGGGTGCCTTACTGACCCATCACAACACCAAAAAAGGCGTTTATGGCCGGCTTTCCGTTATGCAGGGCGCGGTGAAATATATCGGCTTTAACCACGAGCATGCCACTGAAGCGGAAATTGAAGTGATAATTTCGGCCGGGCAGTTTGGCATCAGCCCGCCTGAATATTGGCACCGCATTGAGTTATTAACGTCAGATACCTACTTCAATCTGGATTTCTTTGCTGCACCAGATGTGGAGCTAGAGGGTGAGGGATTCGGGCAGGTGGTTAACCGGAAAGGTTGAAGGGACGTACTCAAGCGGGCAGAGGATGCCCGCTTGGTGTAACAGATACTCTTCCCCATTAAAGGCTCTCTATCAAATTACCCAACGTTATCATCAACATCATCGGATCGAGGGGGGAAGGTTCAAATCCCACTCGTAGATAGAACTCTCTGGCCTCAACGGATAGCGCATGCACCAGCATTCCGCGAATGCCAATAGTTTCAGCAACCTGGATGACCCGTAAACCTGCATCACGCACTAATGCACGCCCAACCCCCTGCCCATGTAACGCTTGGTCCACCGCTAGCCGTCCCAATATCACCACCGGTATAGGGTCGGGCATATTGCGGCGAAAACGGCCAGGGGCTGCATTAGTCATGATGGCGCTGGATGCCAGCGAGTAATAGGCCATTACTTTCATGTCATCACAGCAAACGAAGGTACGAGATGCACCCGTTAACTGGTTTTTTATCGCCCTCTGCTTCAGCCAATTATCCATGCTTTCCACGCCACAGCAGAAAGCTGTTCTGACGTGCTCGGCACGGAGAGGCTGAGGGGAGGAGATCACTTTTTTTGATCCCACGGTGCAACAGAACGCATGGTCTTGCGTAATGCAGCATTGGGTGCAGGAGCCTGATCCAAACGTGTCAGGAACTCTTGGTAGGCTTCGGGATCGACCATGATAATACGCTGTTCAATCAATGCCTCTTCCGCGGCAGCGCGAGCGGCATCCAGCACGAAATCGGTGCGGTTTTTTCCTCTGGCTTTCGCGGCACGATCGATAAGCTCACGCTCAGCGGTTTTGATCCGCAGATTTAATGTCTCACGCCTTACGGGAACACTGTTAGCTGCCGACATGGTGAAGTCCTCAATGTATTACTGGATACTAAGTATACAGACACGTAACGTTAATGTCATTACACACCTATCGCCGAGCAACTTGTTGGAGAACACTGAAAAAGTGTGGCTCCCAAATATCTGAAGGCCAATTAACCCAGAACAGCAGCTAAATTAGCCGCCTGGTCAGTGATATTGTCGGTTTCCATTGCTACGTTCACAATTCTGAGCTTGCAGAGGCACCGTTGCTACCAACATATTTTTACCAGCCGCAAACGAACAGGTTGGAGTGACCCCCCGCTGGCTAAACAACTGATGGATGAAGTCAAAAAAGCGTGTTTAACACTTCTCTCTGATGAGTATTGATAATACGGAAGATGGTTCCTCGGTGCTGGCTATCCAAGAAGATGCGACCTATTTTGATCGCACCTTCCTTAACCAGACAGAGTCTTTTATAGTGGGAAACGTAATATGGCGTTAAGATCGGCACCGGAAGGTAAATCGTCGCTGCGTACTGCTAAAACTCTTGCTCCGGTAGCCATCGCTCTTTTGGCAATCTCATCTATTAAATCGTAGGCGTCATCCTCATCGTTGTCACTGAAAGTGATTAATCCCTGTTCATCAATGGTGCCTTTCAGCTTGCAGTCGAGGTTAATCAGTAACAAATCAATGGCGCCGAACGTGGCTGCTCTTGCCGCATCTGAAAGATCCTGAGTGACCCGGCGTTCTCCTAAGCGCGTTTCAAAGCGCGAGGCTAACGCGTTCAATTGCTCCTGATAATAGTTATCCATTAACGGCCGCACCAACGTTACCAATTCAGAAGTACCAAGGTGCTCTGCATTTTTGAAAAGCGTTTCATCTGCCAGGTTGGCCAACGAGTTTGTTGAACGGTAAATCGAGGCCAGAGGCTCGGTACTGACAAGGATAAGCGGAGAGTCATGTCTGGCAAACAGTGGACGTAACGCCTGGTCAATTTTGCGAGTATATTGCGCCAGTCGCACTTTATGATGTGTCGCACCATGGTGGTGGTCATTCAATGCTGCATCCCCCATGGCATCCTTCATGGCGGTGGGCATCTCTGGCACTGTCATCTCTTCTGCGGGCGCATCAGCAAAAAATTCGATCAGGCGCGTCTGGTTTTCAGAGAGGGCGAGGATGTAGGCCGAATGTGGGAAGGTTAACGCACGTAGTAATGGTTTAAGGTAGAAACGTTTGCCTACTTCAAGTCGATTGGATAGCTCATTGGCCAGCCGGTAAGTTCGGATACTGTCTGGTGTTGCAAGCACCGCCAGGCTGCGTGCATGCAGGTCCCAAAATGACTCATCTTCCAACACAGAACGAAGCTGTTCTTCCAACAAGGCAACACGGCGTTTATCCAGGCCGCTGTCTGCAACCTGCAGCAGCGCTTCCTTGATGAAGTTACCAAGTTGAATTTTACTGGCCTCTAAGTGCTGGCGTAGAGGCGAGGTTTCAAGATAAATCGAGATACAAGCATCCGCATGAATATCAGCTAAATAGGAATATTCTTCACGGGTAGGGATATCAACATAAAGCATGTGCACCTCGCAAAATGACAATATTATTTAGGTGGTATGGCTTCTTGGGGTCTTTCCGCTAACATCTGTGGTGAGAGCCTTAAGCAGACAAACAGCCCGTACCTTAACAATAGTTGCTTCCTTGATGACCGGGGGACAATCAGGTGATTTTTTATGCAGTTTTAATGAGGTACTCGTAAATCAAATAGCTTGATGTCATTCTTGTGACAACTCAGAAAAGCGGTTGGGATGAACGAGCAAAAGGATGTTGCCGTCGTCTGCGAGCTTATAGGACTTGTATTACGGTTTGGCTGCGCGGATTTTTTGTGTCAGTGAGAGCCACAGACAGGCCTCCTGGGGCGGAGTTTTCGAGGCTGGCGCAGTCGGCAGGGCACTAATGAGGTCCAAACCTAGGGTCACAGATTAAATTTCCCGACCCAAGGGCTATTCCGGTCGTTTGACCACAGCTGTAACAGCATCTCCTTGAATCGTTCAGCTGCCGGGCTAAGTGAGGTTTCACGGCGTTGAATCAAACCGAGCGTTCTTCTCACCACCGGTTCAATCAAGGGACGGCTCACCAAGGTAGGGTGGTCATCTTTGGGCATGGCCAGGCTGGGAAGTGCCGCAATGCCCAAGCCCGCCTCAACCAGCCCCAACGAGGTAGAAAGATGGCGAACTTCGTAAAACCAATTCGGATCCCACTTGGTATTTTCCAGGGCTTTCTCAATGAGAAGGCGATTACCGCTGGAGCGCCTCACACCAATAAGTGGGTACCCATCCAATTCTTCCCACATCACCAATGGCTTTTGAGCCAAAGGATGGTCTCGTCGACAAGCCAGCACAAAGGGTTCGTTAACTAGCGGCATAAATTCAACGTTTGGATGTGTGACATTGATCATGTTAATGCCGAAATCAGCATCGCCATTTAGCACCGCTTCCAGGCAATTATTTGTACCGTGCTCAAGGATCCGCACACGAATATTTGGGTAAGAGGCATTGTAGTCACGGATAACGGTGGGCAGGAAATAGAATGCAGCAGTAGGCAAACAAGATAACGTGACTTTCCCAACCTGGTGCGAAGCCATCTCTTTAATATTCAACACTGAATTTTCAAATAAATTGAGTAAATTCCGTGCATTAGGTAAAAAACTCTTGCCGACAGCGGTCAGACTGACCCGGCGAGTCGAACGTTCAAACAGCGGCGTCCCCAGGCTCTCTTCCAGCTTTTTAATTCTGCGCGTCAGCGCGGGTTGAGTGACGTTCAGCACCTCTGCCGCCTTGGTAAAACAACAAAATTCTGCAACTTTTACAAAAGCTTGGATCCCTTGTAGTTCATGCTGCATAGCGTAATCCCAAATGAAGAAATAGGCCTGTTTAACCACAATGGTAGCATCGGTATTAATGTCAAAATCGAATCAATCTCCCGATTTTAGGCATTAGAGTAATTGATCGCCTTATGGGAATCTTGTGTCATCAAAAGTTGTTCATTGCCGAGATGATTAATTATGTTGCAGATCCCTTGTGTGCTCATGCGTGGAGGGACCTCGAAAGGTCCCGTATTATTGGCCAGCGACTTACCTCAGGAGCGGGAAGCAAGAGATGAAATACTCTTGTCCCTGATGGGTGCCGGTCATGAACTTGAAATCGATGGTATCGGTGGTGGAAGCCCGCAAACCAGTAAGGTAGCAATAGTGAGCCCATCGACCAGCGCGGATGCTGATATCGATTATCTGTTTGCACAGGTGATGGTAAAAGAGCGGCATGTGGATACCACGCCAAACTGCGGCAATATGCTGTGTGCCGTTGGGCCTTTTGCTATTGAAAAGGGGTTGGTGGCTGCGACCGATCCCGTAACCCGGGTACGAATTCGTAATCTCAATACCGGAACCCTGATCGATGCTTATATTCAGACACCGGATAAAATTGTGACCTACGAAGGCGATACCACGATCGATGGCGTACCGGGTAGCGCGGCTCCGGTTGGGCTGACTTTCTTGAATTCTGCTGGTTCCAAAACGGGTAAATTACTCCCGACAGGTAAGGTCATCGATGTTATTGAGGGTATCGATGTGACTTGCATTGATATGGCGATGCCCATGGTGTTAATCAATGCCCGCGATTTAGGTAAACGCGGTGACGAATCGCCACAGGCATTAGACGCGGATAAAAATTTTCTTCAGGCGCTCGAAAACATCAGATTAAAAGCCGGGTTGGCCATGGGCTTAGGTGATGTCAGTAACAAGGTGATACCGAAACCGGTATTACTAAGCGAAGCCAGCGCGGGTGGTACCCTAAAAGTCCGTTATTTTATGCCCCATAATTGCCATAAATCATTAGCCATTACGGGCTCAGTAGGCATTGCTACCGCTTGCCTGATGCCAGGGAGTATAGCTAATCAATTCGTTGATCAACCGGCGGGTGACTTTCTCGAACACGTCGTCATTGAGCATCCCAGCGGAAAGATTGATATCTCTTTGGTTAAAACAGGGAGTGAAATGGAAAGTGTCCGTGCTTCAGTAATAAGGACTGCCCGGAAACTGTTTGTTGGCAATGTGTGTGTGGCTGAAGGAGATTTAGAAACGGAAGACGCTTGTTGATTTCGTGTTGCCTCAATGAGCAGACATGTTTTATTTAACGGTGATTTATCTCTCTGTACCTACACTTAATATAACAATGAGGTCATAATGACTGTGTCCAAATCAGCTGATCTGCCAGGAAAAGGCAGTGGTGTTAGCGCCAGAAATTATTATCGCGTAATACTGGCCCTGGCTATCTCGGGGTTGGCTGAACTAGCCTCTTTATTTTTTATACAACCCCTCCTACCTCGTTTAGCCATTGAGTATGACGTTGCCGTTAGCCATGTCAGTATTATTCTTTCCGCGGAGACCGCGTTATTGGCAATAGGCTTGCTATTTACCGGCACGCTCTCAGACCGATTTGGACGGAAACGGTTAATTATAATATCGCTGTTTACCGGGGGCGTACTGACTCTCCTATGTCCCCTGGTTGAATCCTGGGCGTTGTTGGTGATGCTACGCGGTGTTATTGGGCTGTCGCTCAGCGGTATAGCGGCAGCGGCGACTGCTTATATCAGTGAGGAAGTAGCTCCCGTCGTGGCTGGGGTGGTCACCGGATACTTTGTATTTGGTAACTCGATAGGCGGTATGTCAGGGCGTGTTCTGGCCAGCCAACTCATTGACTATGTCTCCATCGACATCATCTTCTACGGTTTTGCCGTGCTTTTGATGCTGGTCTCGTTGATGGTTTATTTTGTCTTGCCTGAATCGAAAAAGTTCCAGCCATCAAAAAGTATTAATTTTACCCGTGTTCTGAAAGAGGGCGCGCAGCACTTTAAAAATAAAAAATTGGCGCTAATGTTTGTAGTCAGTTTTATTATTTTTGGTGTGTTTACCTCTTTATATAACTATCTTGCTTTCTTCTTGGCTCAAGAGCCGTTTAATGTGTCACACGCGCAAGCTGGATTGATTTCATTTAGTTTTGCTTTGAGTTTTTTCACCGCACCACAGGCAGGGCGTTTATCAGCGAAGTTTGGTGGAATGAAAGTATTGGCTGGCCTTTTTGTGATGATGATTGTCGGGATGTTGCTGACGTTGACACAAAATACCGCCGTATTCATTGTTGGCGCAGTCATTTTTACCGGATGCTTCTTCGGTTGTCACTCTATCGGCTTAAGTTGGGTGAGTAAAAATGCGACCCATTCTCGTGGGCAAGCAACGGGGTTATACCTGTTCTTCTACTATATGGGTGGCTCGGTAATCGGTTATTGCAATGGACTGGTTTTTGCCACCTTCGGCTGGCCTGGGATGACCGGGTTCATTATCGTCTTGCTGGGGGTTGGGATCGTGGTGGCCAATTATTTAGGGTCGGTGGGTAACATCCAACTTGTCCCCGCAAAAAGTAATGAATAGTACCATTTTTAAGCAGTGAATTATTATTGCCGGCAATGAGCATATTTATTGCCGGCCCAGGAAAATCCAATAGGCCCTCTTATGAAACTCGCAAGCTATAGCCACGGTGGTCAAAAAAGTTACGGTATTTATACTCCCAACGGCATTATCGATCTGGGGGGCAGAATTGGTGCGCAGTACCCCTCTTTGAAATCCTTGTTGGAAGGTGATGCTCTTGCGTTGGCCCGTGAATTTATCCGTTACCAGCCTGATGTTTCTCTCGATGATCTTACCTTCCTGCCGGTCATTGAACAGCCAGGTAAAATCCTTTGTGTCGGCATGAATTATGCCGAGAAACGAAAAGAGTTTGATGAACAGAACCCTGCACCCACGTTATTCGTCCGCTTTGCCGACTCTCAAACCGGCCACGATACCGATGTCATCAAACCTAGGTTAACCAAGGAATTTGATTACGAAGGTGAGTTGGCTGTCATTATTGGTAAATCAGGTGAGAACATTGGCCGTGAGCAGGCCTTTGAGTATGTCGCGGGCTACAGCTGTTATATGGATGGTTCGGTGCGCGACTGGCAGCACAGTTGGTATACCGCCGGAAAAAACTGGCGCAAAACCGGCTCTTTTGGGCCTTTTCTCACCACAGTCGATGAAGTTCCCGACCCCCACGCTTTGTCTATCCGCACCTATCTGAATGGTCATATGGTGCAAGACGACCATACCAGCAGCATGATCTACAAAGTCGCAGAGCTAATTGAGTACATCAGCACTTTCACCTTCCTCAGCCCAGGTGACGTAATCATTACTGGTTCGCCAGGTGGGGTTGGGAAAAAACGCAATCCTCCACTGTTTATGAAACCGGGGGATTGTATCGAAGTAGAGATTGAAAACATTGGCCATTTACGCAACTCAATTGTTGAAGCCAGTTCACGATGCAACATTCCTGCGTAATAAAACGGGCTCCAGAACATCAGCAGAGATGTCAAAAAGGTGGGAGTGACGTAATGGACGACAGTCTGGGAGTGTCCTTGATGGATATCATTGACCCTGTTGAGTTTGAAGTGATTTCTGTTACTGATGACGTCGTTTGGATCGGAGAGATACACTCGTTTTTACAGCATTGCCATCTGGGGATTGATCGGGACATTGAGCTGTTTGTCATTGCCCGCAAGGGCAAAAACATCATCGCCTGTGCCGGTTTGGCGGGCAACACCATCAAGTGTGTGGCCGTGGATATTGCCTGGCGTGGGGAAAAGCTCAGCGTACGGATTGTCGAAGAAGTGGCTAAGCTGGCCGCACAGCGTGGCAACATACACCTTTTCTTGTATACCCGCCCTGAAAATAAGGTTTTCTTCCGCGGATGCGGTTTTTTCCCGATAGCCGAGGTTCCAGGTATCAGCGTGTTGCTGGAAAACACGCCGGTGGGTATAGCCCGGTATCGCGCCTCGCTCCAGCCGTTCAGGAAACCGGGCGAGCGTATCGGCTGTATCGTGATGAATGCCAACCCCTTCACTCTTGGGCATCGTTATTTGGTGGAACAGGCACTGCAAGCCTGTGATTGGTTGCATATCTTTGTCGTAAGTGAGGATGTTTCAGAGTTCCCGTTCGCGCAACGGTTGGAAATGGTACGCCAAGGCGTGGCCGACCTCAGTGGCCTGACGGTCCACCCCGGCACTGGTTACCTGATTTCCCGGGCAACATTCCCCAGTTATTTCCTCAAAGAACAGAAGGTGATTAACGAAACCTATTCAGCGATGGATCTGCTTATTTTCCGCCGCTATATCGCGCCTGCGTTAGGGATCACTCATCGTTTTGTCGGCACGGAACCCCATTGCGCAGTCACAGCACAATATAACGATGCCATGCATTACTGGCTGGAAGGCTCAGACAACGCAATCTCACGGGCAGTAAGCGTGGTGGAGATCGACCGTAAAACCACCATGAATGGCCGGGCGATTTCCGCTTCCGATGTACGCCAGCTATTACGCCAACATCAGGCCGAGGCTATTGAGGACATTGTGCCCAAGACCACGTTGCCCTATCTGCAATCCTATTGCTTACCGGTGTGTACATCCTGAAATGCATTCATCAACCGTCAAATAAGGTTATCCATTTTACCAATGTCTCGAGGCAGGAATTCATACCATGAAAATAACTAAGGCGGCTCTGGCCGGCACCTTTGAGTCCAGCGATTTGTTGGTCAAGGTGAGCCCGTCAGAGGGAGGGCTGGACGTCGTGATTAACAGTGAGGTGTTCAAACAGTTTGGTGAGCAGATAGCGACAGTCGTGCACCAAACCCTGAAGGCGCTCGATGTCACGGATGGGCTGGTGATCATTGATGACAAAGGTGCGCTGGATTGTGTTATCCGAGCCAGGATTCAGTGTGCGGTGTTACGCGGTACACAGGACGAGACGCTCAACTGGGAGGTGTTGTGATGAAAAAGTTGCGTCGGAGCATGTTATTTCTCCCCGGTTCAAATGCGGCCATGTTGTCGACTGCATTTGTGTATAAACCGGATTCAATCATGTTTGACCTGGAAGATGCGGTGTCTCTGCGGGAAAAAGACAGCGCCCGCATTTTGGTCTTTCACGCACTGCAACTCCCGATGTATCGCGACATTGAAACGGTGGTACGCATCAATCCGCTCAATACGCCATTTGGTTTGAAAGACTTGCAGGCAGCCGTTCGCGGCGGTGCTGATGTCATTCGTCTGCCAAAAACCGACAGCCCGGATGATATTTACCAACTGGAAAATGAAGTCGCCCGCATTGAAGAGTCCTGCGGTCGCCCAGTGGGATCAACCCGTTTGATGGCGGCGATTGAATCGGCTGTTGGCGTAATCAACGCGGTGGCAATTGCCCGCTCTTCACCACGTCTGATGGGGATTGCTTTGGCTGCGTTTGATTATGTGATGGATATGCAAACTGAACGGGGTGATGGAACCGAGCTGTTCTATGCGCGTAACGCGGTGCTGCATGCGGCACGGGCGGCAGGAATTGATGCATTTGATGTGGTGTATTCCGATATCAATGATGAAGCGGGTTTTCTACGTGAGGTGGATCTGATCCGCCGGATGGGCTTTAACGGCAAATCCCTGATTAATCCCCGCCAGATAGAGTTGCTGCACAACGCTTACGCGCCGACACAGGAAGAAGTGGATTACGCCATGCGGGTGATTGCCGCCGCCGAAGAAGGTGAACGTGCAGGACTTGGGGTCATCTCACTGAATGGGAAAATGATTGATGCCCCGATCATTAATCATGCCCGCATCGTACTCGATCGCGCCCATGCATCAGGTGTACGCCAATGATGAATAAACGGAACCAACGGGAAAAGTCGATGATTAATGTAGTTGATTCATTGCGCCAGCACTGTGCCGATGAGCATCACTGGACGCTATTCAGTGGTGCTAACGTCCATACTCCTTACCTGGCCGATGTCCGTCAAAAGCATGAGCGCAAACTGTGTGCCAGCCTGGAAGACGCCATTACCCGCAGTGGTTTGCGCGACGGTATGACCATCTCCTTTCATCATGGATTTCGTGAGGGCGATAAAGTCATCAATACCGTAGTGGACGCTCTGGCCAGGCAGGGGCTGAAAAACATCACCTTGGCCTCCAGCTCTCTGATGACCTGCAATACGCCATTGATTGAACATATTCGTAACGGCGTTATCCGCAAAATTTATACCTCGGGCATGCGTGGCCCGTTGGCTGAGGCTATCTCTAACGGGCTGATGAAAGAACCGGTACAGATCCATTCTCATGGCGGGCGGGTGAAGCTGATCGAAAGTGGTGAAATCACCATTGATGTGGCCTTCCTCGGCGTGCCTTGCAGCGATGAGTATGGCAATGCCAACGGGACAGCAGGCCAGTCACGCTGCGGCTCACTCGGTTATGCGATGGTGGATGCACAGTATGCTCGCCACGTGGTGCTGCTGACTGAGGAAATCGTCCCATTCCCCAACCTGCCTGCCAGTATTTTGCAGACTCAGGTAGATAGCATAGTGCAGGTCACAGAGGTTGGTGACCCGGCGAAAATCAGCGTAGGGGCGGCACGTGTGACCAGCAACCCGCGTGAGCTGATGATTGCCCGAATGGCTGCTGATGTGATCGAGCATTCAGGTTATTTCAACAACGGTTTCTCGCTACAAACCGGCTCTGGCGCCGCATCAACGGCCTGCACCCGTTTCCTTGAGGCCCGCATGCAACGCCAAGACATCGTGGCGAGTTTTGCGTTGGGGGGGATCACCGGCAGCCTTGTCGATCTGCATGAGAAAGGCTTAATCAAAACCCTGCTGGATACGCAAAGCTTTGACAACAGCGCAGCCTCCTCACTGGCAAAAAATCCGCGACATGTGGAAATTTCGACCAGCGTTTACGCCAACCCGGCGGCTAAAGCGGCCTGTTGTGACCAGTTGGATATCGTCATCCTCAGCGCGTTGGAGATTGACCTCGATTTCAACGTTAACGTGATAACCGGATCGGACGGAGTCATGCGTGGGGCTTCGGGTGGGCATTGTGATGTGGCTGCCGCCGCTAATCTGACCATCGTGGTCGCACCCTTGATCCGCAGCCGTATTCCTACGGTGGTACGCCATGTGACGACTTGCGTCACCCCTGGCGAGAGCATTGATGTTTTGGTCACCGACCATGGTATTGCGGTGAATCCTGCACGCCCGGAGGTATACCAACGCCTGTTGGCCGCGGGTCTGCCGCTCATGAGCATTGAAACACTGCATCAGCGAACATTGGAAATTTGCGATGAGCCGAAACCCATCAAGTTTGAGGATCGCATTGTCGGAGTGATCCGTTACCGCGACGGTAGCGTTATAGACGTTGTCCGCCAGGTGAAACAGCCGTGAGTAGCGCACCTGCTGTTGCGGTCATCCCGGTGACGCTGGAGGCATTGCTGGCCGCCCGGGATCGACGGGCCGAGCGGCAAAGACTCTGGTTGGAGCGCTGGCAAGAGACCTTGGTTTCACTGACGTTGGTCTGGCCTGGCGAGGTTAAAGATAGCCCGCAAGCCCGTCAGGTCATGCAGGTGGCACTAATGGCGTTTGGGGAGTTGGTTCAGGGAGCCGGGTGGGGGATCTGCCAGCATCAGGTTTTCTGGTTGCACGAAGGCGCGGAGGCTTTCTGGGCGATAGCGGCACCCGCAGCGGCGGTAAAACGTGCCACGGTTGCGTTGGAAAACCAGCACCCTCTAGGACGGTTATGGGATATGGATGTTTTTAGCCCACAGGACGGGTTGTTGAGCCGCAGTAGTTGCGGACAACCCGCCCGTACCTGTCTGGTTTGCGATGAACCCGCGCATGCTTGTGCCCGTTCTGGCAAACATCCGCTATCGCGGTTGTTACAGAGTATAGAGGACAAGATTGATGACTACGTCAACAGCTCATCGGTGTGAGCCTATTACTGCTGGCGCCATTGCGCAATTGGCCGTCGAAGCTTTACGACGTGAAGTGGAACTGACTCCCAAACCGGGCTTGGTAGACCGGGATGGTAATGGCGCTCACCGTGATATGGATTTGCCGTTGTTTCACCGCAGTATCGCGGCGATAGCTCCCTGGTTCAGTCGTTTCGTCACGGCGGGGGAACTGTCGGCCAACGAGAAAGGCTACGTGGCGTTAAGTAGGGTGAGGCCGGTGGGGTTGGCGTGTGAGCAGGATATGTTCCGGGCTACTGGCGGAGTGAATACTCACAAGGGGGGCATTTTCTCGCTGGGCTTGTTGTGTACGGCGGCGGGGCGCCTGGCGGGGCAGCAGCAGGCGATCACCAGCACCACTCTTTGCCAGGCAGTATCGTCCCTGAGCGCTCATCTGGTGGAGCAGGAGCTGGTTCAGGGGCGTCGGGTTGTCACGGTAGGCGAGCGGTTGTATCAGCAATACGGCATGAAGGGGGCCAGGGGGGAAGCAGCCAGCGGGTTCATGACGGTACGGCAATACGCATTACCGGCGTGGCAGCAGGCTTGCAAAGCCGGCTACGCAGAAGAACAGGTGTTATGGCATGTGCTGCTGACGCTGATGGCGCATAACTGCGATACCAATCTGGTATCGCGTGGCGGGCTTGCTGGCTTGCGCTTTGTGCAACGCCAGGCCCGGCGACTGTTAGAGATGCAGGACGCCGGGCTTGCCGAGTGTCGCAGGGCGTTGATTAGGCTGGATCAACGGATGACTGCGGATAACCTCAGCCCTGGTGGCAGTGCCGATCTGCTGGCTGTGACCTGGTTATTGGCTCAGTACCCATGCTGACGGGTTTTAACAAGGATCGCGCCTGATGCAAATGACAGAAATGGACAGCGCACTGGCCGAGGTGGCGGCACACCTGACCATGATACTGGTCCCTGGGGTGCGCGACAGCGGTGAGGAGCATTGGCAAAGCTACTGGTCCAGGCGCTTTCCATCATGGCGCAGGATCCGCCAACGTGACTGGTTTCAGGCAGATGTGGACAGTTGGGGATTAGCCATCCGGCGGGAGCTATTGGACTGTAAGCAACCGGCCATTTTGATCGGACACAGCTTTGGTGCCTTGGCGTCCTGTTATGTCGTCCAGAGTGGGGTTTCGGGAGTGGCCGGAGTGGTATTGGTGGCACCGGCCGAACCGTTACGTTTTGAATTGGAAGAGCGCATCAATAACCAGCCTTTGGCGGTACCGAGCCTGGCATTTGCCAGCCATAACGATCCGTTAATGCGTTTTGCCCGCGCAGAATATTGGGCGCGGGCATGGGGTAGTGAGCTGGTTGATGTCGGTGAGGCAGGGCATATCAATGCGGAATCCGGGTTTGGGCCCTGGGACTACGGCCTGACACGGGTGGGGCAGTTTGCTAAGCAAGTGATCAATAAATTCAATGAGTAAAATATTTTTAACATGATTATTTAATGGATTTTCAGGAGAAAGCAATGTTAGCCGACTATAAGCAACATAGCGCTGAGCGCGCCGAAAAAGGCATCCCACCCAAACCGTTAACGGCCGAACAAGTGGCCCAGCTGGTTAAATTGCTGCAATCGGCGGTACCGGAAGAAGGGGATTTATTACTGCAATTATTAACTCACCACGTGCCTTCCGGGGTGGATGATGCCGCAAAAATCAAGGCGGAATTTCTTGACCATATTGCGCAGCAAAAAGCCGATTCCCCGTTGATAACCCGAGAAGAAGCGGTGCGCCTCTTAGGTACGATGCAGGGGGGATATAACGTACAGCCACTGATAGATTTGCTTGATGATGAGGTGTTAGCCCCTTTGGCGGCCAAAGAGCTGGCTGCGACTTTACTGGTTTTCGACAAATTTGCCGAGGTTGAAAGCAAGGCTCGACAAGGTAATGTAATGGCTCAGCAGGTTCTTCTTTCTTGGGCCGACGCGCAATGGTTTACCACTCGCCCCGCGGTAGCAGAAAAAATTACCTTAACGGTCATGAAGGTGACGGGAGAAACCAATACTGACGATTTATCTCCTGCGCCAGAAGCCTGGTCACGCCCTGATATTCCACTGCATGCGCTGGCGATGCTGAGTGTTCCTCGTGAGGGCATCACGCCCGATCTGCCAGGCATCATCGGGCCAGTCAGCCAGGTAGCGGCGTTAAGCCAGGCCGGTCATCCTTTAGCCTATGTGGGGGATGTTGTCGGCACAGGTTCATCGCGCAAATCGGCGACCAATTCGATCTTATGGTATATCGGCCAGGATATTCCTTTTGTTCCGGGTAAACGCTGTGGCGGTATAGTGTTGGCGAGTAAGATCGCGCCGATCTTCTTCAATACGCTGGAGGACTCGGGAGCTCTGCCGATTGAAGTAGATGTCACCTCACTGGCGATGGGCGATGTGATCGACCTTTATCCAGCCCAAGGCGAGATCCGTCGCCATGACAGTGAAGAAGTCGTGAGCCGGTTTGTATTAAAAAGCCCGGTACTTTTGGATGAGGTCAGGGCGGGCGGGCGCATTCCGCTGATTATTGGCCGTGATCTCACTGCTAAAGCGCGTATTTCACTGGGGTTACCGCCTAGTGAGGTGTTTCGCCAGGCTGCTATTCCGGCAGAAAAGCATACCGGCTACACCTTGGCACAAAAAATAGTGGGTAAAGCCTGTGGCACCGTCGGGGTACGCCCGGGGCAGTATTGCGAGCCAAAAATGAGCACGGTAGGCTCGCAGGATACCACCGGTGGCATGACGAGAGATGAGTTGAAAGACCTTGCCTGCCTGAGGTTTTCTGCCGATCTGGTGATGCAATCGTTTTGCCACACGTCGGCCTATCCAAAGCCAGTCGATGTTAATCTGCAACAGACATTACCCGACTTTATGACTCAACGAGGTGGGGTTTCACTGCGCCCCGGCGACGGCATCATCCATTCATGGTTAAACCGTATGCTAGTGCCGGACACCGTGGGGACCGGGGCTGACTCCCATACCCGATTCCCGATAGGCATTTCATTCCCTGCCGGCTCAGGCTTGGTGGCTTTTGCGGCAGCTACCGAGATTATGCCGTTGGATATGCCTGAATCGGTCTTGATCCGTTTTCATGGTGAAAGACAACCGGGGATCACACTGCGCGATTTAGTGCACGCCATTCCGTATTTCGCCATCAGAGAGGGCCTGCTGACGATTGCCAAGCAGGATAAAAAGAATGTGTTCTCAGGCCGTATCCTCGAAATAGAGGGATTGACGGGGCTGAAGGTTGAGCAGGCATTTGAACTGGCCGACGCCTCGGCTGAACGTTCCGCGGCGGCGTGTACGGTTAAACTCGGGCAACCTGAAGTCGAAGAATACTTACGATCCAACGTGGTGTTACTGAAATGGATGGTGGCTCAGGGTTATCAGGATCGGCCGACTCTGCTGCAACGAATCAAGGAGATGGAGGACTGGCTGGCCAACCCTCAGCTATTGAGTGCAGACCCTGATGCCGAGTATGCCGCTGTTATCAATATCGATTTGTCTGAAATAACACAACCGATCCTGTGTGTACCAAACGATCCTGATGATGTGCGTTTACTTTCTGAAGTGGCCGGTGAAAAAATTGACGAGGTGTTTATTGGCTCATGCATGACCAATATTGGTCACTTTCGTGCCGCCGGTAAGCTGTTAGAGCAGTATAAAGGTGAGGTTGCAACACGTTTCTGGCTGGCTCCGCCAACAAAAATGGATGCGGTGCAATTGAACAACGAAGGTTACTTCAGTCATTTTATCAAGTCAGGAGCCAGGATCGAGCCTTCAGGTTGCTCACTCTGTATGGGAAATCAGGCCAGGGTTAAACCGGGAAGCCGTGTCGTTTCAACCTCAACCCGCAATTTTCCTAATCGGTTAGGCGTGGATGCCAAGGTTTACCTGGCCTCTGCTGAATTAAGTGCGATAACGGCCATGACGGGGCAACTTCCTGAGGTGAACGAATATCTTGGCTACATGGCGAATATAAGTGATACCGCTCAGGATACTTATCGCTATTTGTCATTTAACACCATGCCTTTTTATCTGGGGGGAAATGTCGGTTAAATTAATCGGCGCGCGGTGCATTATTGATTAAATGGTTGTGCCTCTCAGGGCTTTATCGGGCAATGCCTGAGGGGCATGCGTGTCAATATTATCAAATATTATCTTAATCCGTTTGAGGGGAAATAGGGTGGTGAGTTCTATAGCCAATTATTTAAGCGATTAATATGATATCTAGGTGAGTGATTATGATAAAAACCAATGTATGGAAAATGGGGTTGATCTTGGTAATCCCTCTTCTGGTGTTTGCTATTCCTGCACCCGAAGGCCTTTCTCCGATGGCCTGGAAGCTTTTGGGGATTTATTTGGCAGCGATTATCGGGTTGGTGATTAAGCCGTACCCTGAACCGGTGGTTTTATTGACTGCGGTTGCCGCATCCGCGGTGGTGATCGAGATGTTGGGTGACGGCAAACTAAAATTCAGTGCGGCGTTAAGTGGTTATGCATCAGGAACCACCTGGCTGGTTTTTGCCGCATTTACCCTCAGTGCTGCTTTCGTCACCACAGGGCTTGGCAAGCGAATTGCCTATAAACTGATTGGCCGGATCGGCAGTACCACGCTGGGGCTCGGCTATGTCACGGTATTGCTGGATTTGATCCTTGCCCCGGCGACGCCGTCAAATACCGCCCGAGCCGGAGGCATAATTTTTCCTATCATCAATAGTATTGCGGTGGCCTTAGGCTCCGATCCAGAGAAGAGTCCGCGTAAGGCCGGGCGTTTTCTTATGATCAATATCTATATGGTGACGAAAACCACCAGTTATATGTTCTTAACTGGCTTTGCCGGCAATGCGTTGGCATTGAGCCTGATGTCCGACATCTTTCATATCAAGATAAGTTGGCTGGGATGGGCATTGGCCGGAGGGATACCGGGGTTAATTATGCTGGCGGTTATTCCCTACATCACTTATAAAATCTCGCCCCCAGAGTTGAAATGTATCGACAATAAAACCCTCTCGGCTGAAGGCTTGGCTACCTTAGGCCCTATGACGAAGAGGGAAAAAGGGTTGATGATTATATTTCTGTTGGCATTACTAGGCTGGATATTTTCCGGTGAGTTAGGGATTGATGCGGCGACCGTTGCGATTATTGTGATGGTGCTTGCCTTGCTTTCTGGCGTGGTCAGTTGGGATGATATTCTAAAAAACAAAGGTGGGTGGAGCACGCTGATTTGGTATGGCGGGATTATTGGCTTGAGCAGTACCTTATCCAAGACCGGTTTTTTCACCTGGTTAGCCGATTGGTTTTCTCATCACTTTACCTTTAGCGGTTCAGGCAATTATGTGGTGGTTATACTGCTGTTGATCAGCATTTTTATCCGCTATCTGTTTGCTTCCGGCGGTGCTTATGTTGCCGCGATGGTACCGGTTTTTGCCACTGTCGGCATGGTGGCAGGGGCGCCGCCGATGATCCTGGCTTTAGCCATATTATTTTCCAACTCCTATGGTGGATGCATTACGCACTATGGTGGAGCCGCAGGGCCTATCGTTTTTTCTGCTGGCTATAATGACATCAAATCATGGTGGATCACCGGGACTGTGATTGCCTTACTCACGTTCGTTGTTCACGTGATGATTGGTATGCCGTGGTGGCAGTTTTTAATCAGTCAGGGCTTTTTGTAGAGGGAACGTTTAGCAGGCTTATAGCGGGGTAGTTTTAACCCAAAAGCAAAAAACCCGCCATAGGCGGGTTCTTCTAAATAGTGGTGCCCGGACTCGGAATCGAACCAAGGACACGGGGATTTTCAATCCCCTGCTCTACCGACTGAGCTATCCGGGCAACGGGGCGCATTAAACCGTATTGGCCGTGCGGCGTCAACGGATTTGTGACGAAAAACGTGAAAACAGCGCCGATTGCTGGCTTTTCAGGCAAAGCGCGCAGAATACGGCCTTATCCCATTGGTTATCAACGGGCGCAGCATGCAGCGCCCTACGTGGTAAGCCCGGTAAGGGAGGCTTTAGCTTAACGCACCAAACTGACGGCACTGGGCAATATGCAAGATATCTTCGGCCAGCCGCTTGGCGACAGCCACATCTTGCAACTGGCGTTTTATCAGCAGTTTACTCAGGCAGCCTTCCTGCACCAGTTCCATTTGCTGCGCTACCGAATCGGCGTCGTCGGCATCCATCTCACGCAATAGATCGCGGGTGAAGTCCAGCGAGGTGATCTTCTGCTGCTCGGCCAGTTGATGGATCGGGTGGTCGCTCTCAGGGAAGAAGCTACAGGCGGCAATAAACAGGCAGCCAGGGTAGCGTTCATTCTGCACATGCTCTGCCAGCACGTCATAACGCGCCAGCAGCTTTTGCTGCGGGCTCAACGTCTCATCAAGCTGTAACTGGCGGCGCCAGGTATCGATCTGCTGGCCGTGGTAGCGCAGGCAGTCATACAGCAATGCTTCACGGTCCGGCCAAAACGGTTTGAAATCGCTGTATGGCACACCCAGTTTTTCTGCCAGCATTTCCAAGGTGGTGGTCGCCAGGCCCTGTTTTTCCAACAGCTCCAAGGCTGTATTTAAAACCTGTTCACGTTGCACTAGTGCTCCCTCCAAAAAATGTTCTGAAACTCAGTGTCGTTTACCGAGTGGTTTTCTGCAAATGTGCGTCGAAGGCTTCTGCGTTCATAAAGCCCGTCACGCGGGCTGCGGGTAACTCTTTGCCATCTCGGTCAAAGAACAAAATGGTCGGCAGGCCAAGCACCTGCAAGTGCTTGAGCAAGGCTGCCTGCTCGGCATTGTTGGCCGTTACGTCGGCCTGCAGCAACACCGTATCGGCCAATTGGGTCTGCACCGCTGGATCGCTGAAGGTGTATTTCTCAAACTCTTTGCAGGCGACACACCAGTCCGCATACAGGTCCAGCATCACCGGCTTGCCCTGTGCCTGTTGTAGTGCCTGGTTAAGCTGTTCAACGTTATTGATACGGGTGAAATTCAGATGCGGCTGGGCCTTCTGCTCAGAAGCAGTGCTGCCGAATGCCCAGTCTTGCAATGGGCGCGCCGAAATCACCAGCGCCGCCAACAGCAGCACCTGGATGGCTCGTGTCCAGCCACGGGATGATTTCAGGCTCAGGACGAATGCCCAGCCGAAGAACGCCAGACCGAGCAGGCTCCACAGGCGCAGCCCCCAGACGTCGCCGATCACCCGCTCAAGCAGGAACACCGGCAGCGCCAGGATCACAAAGCCAAAGGCTTCCTTGACGTACTGCATCCACGGGCCGCTGCGTGGTAGCAGGCGGTTGCCGAACAGTGTCACGATCACCAGCGGGATACCCATCCCTAATGCATACAGATACAGCGTGCCGCCACCGGCCCACATATTGCCGCTTTGGGCGATGTACAACAGGATGGCGCTGAGCGGGGCGGTGGTGCATGGCGAGCAGATCAGGCCTGCCAGAGCGCCCATCACAAACACACCCACCAGCGAGCCACCCTGCTGGGTGTTGCTCCAGTTGGCCAGCCGCGTTTGCAGTGAAGAGGGGAGCTGCAAGGAGTAGCAGCCGAACATGGACAGAGCCAGGGCGACAAACAGCACCGAAAGACCTATCAGCACGTAAGGGTGTTGCAGCGCGGCCTGGAACTGCAACCCGGCGGCGGCAACCACCAGGCCGAGCAGGGTATAGGTCAGCGCCATACCTTGCACATACACCACGGCCAGCACCAGAATGCGCCCGCTGCTGTGTGGCCGCTCACGGCCCAGAATAATGCCGGAAATCAGTGGGTACATCGGCAACACGCAAGGGGTAAACGCAATACCGATACCAATCAACAAGGCCCAAAGGGGGGAGAAGGGCAGATTGGCCGGTGCTGTTTCTGCTGGTGCTATGGCTACCGGTGCTGCGGGCTCTGCGGCAAGTGCCACTGCGCTCAGCGGGATCACACTGGTCTCAGGTGGATAGCAGAAACCGGCCTCAGCACACCCTTGGTAGGTGACGCTCAGGCTGGCATTGTCACCCGCCTGCAACAGGGGAATGCTCAGGGCCAAGGGTTCCTTGAATATCGCCACTTCACCAAAGAATTCATCTTTATGCTTCAGCCCGGCGGGCAGCTCGAACTGGCCTAGCGTTGCCTGCTGTGGCACCAGCTTGATTTGCTGGCGGTACAGGTAGTAACCAGGGCGGATTTGCCAGCTTAGCGTCAGCTGGGGGCCCTGTTGTTTAAAATCAAAGGCAAATGCCTGATCGACGGGGACGAACTGGTTCCCCGCGTTTTGGCCGAACAGTGAAGCCTGGGCCGCAGTGGGCAGGAAGAACAGGCTGCACAGCAGCAATATCAGTTTAATGAGGCGTTGATCCATGACAGGTAATCTTTATCTCCAGCCATCACCGGCAGCACCAACAGTTCGGGTGTCTGGTACGGGTGATGTTGTTTCAGGTAGGTGAGTAGCGCTTGTTGATGCTGACGATCGCTTTTAAACAGCATCTGCACTTCGTATTCCTGTTGCAGTTTCCCTTCCCAGTAATACAGCGATGTTGCCCCAGGCAGCAGCGTGGCACAGGCCGCCAGTTTCTCCCCCAGGACGCGTGCCGCCAGCTCTTGCGCTGTGGCTTCATCGGGTGCGGTACAGAGTATGACGATAGCTTCGCAATCAGACATCTTCGGCCCTCTCAACCAGGTTTGGTAACAGGGCACTATACCCTGAAGCGGTGTTGGCTAGAAGGTTAGATTATCAGCAGCAGGGGAATGAAGAGGAGAAAGCGGGGCCGAAACCCCGCTTGAGGATCACAGAATAACGCTACCGATCAGGAAGCCGAAGATGACGGCAAACGCCACGCCCAAGGTGCCTGGGATCAGGAACGGGTGGTTAAACACGAACCGCCCGATGCGTGTCGTCCCGGTATCGTCCATCTGTACTGCCGCCACCAGGGTAGGGTAGGTTGGCAGAATAAACAGGCCAGAAACGGCAGCAAAGGAAGCGATCGCCGTCAGCGGGGTGACGTTCAGGGCCAGCGCCATCGGCATCAACGCCTTGGCAGTGGCTGCCTGAGAGTACAGCAGCGCCGAACAGAAGAAGAAGATCACCGCCAGCAACCAAGGATGGGATTGGATCACGGTACCCGCAGTCTCTTTAATCCAGTCAAGGTTGGCCTGCACAAAGGTGTCACCCAACCAGGCTACGCCCAGGATACAGATACAGGCGCTCATCCCGGCCTTAAAGGTGCTGGAGTTCAAAATCAGGTCGGTTTCGATGCGACACAGGATGGTGGTCAGGGTGGCCACGCTCAACATGATGATCAAGATGGCATTGGTGGTGTTCATCAGCGGCGTCGTCACCAGCCCCATGCTTGGGCTGTTGATGATGGCATAAGCCACTACGCTCAGTACGCCAGCCAGGAACAGCAGCACGGAGGTTTTCGCACGCGGTTTGATCACGATGACGTTCTCACCACGCAGGGCAACCAGACCTTCTTCGAAGCGCTTTTGATACACAGGATCGTCAGACAGCTTGGAGTCAAACAACCAAGTGACCAGCAGCGACATCAGTATCACAGCCAGGAAGGTGGAAGGGATCACCACCATCAGCAAGTGTAGGTAACTCACGCCGTGGCCTTCCATAACGGAAGACATATACACCACCGCTGCTGAGATAGGCGAGGCGGTAATGGCAATCTGCGCAGAAACCACGGCAGTAGACAGAGGGCGGCAAGGTTTGATGCCTTGCTCTTTAGCCACTTCTGCAATTACCGGCAGGGCCGAGAGGGAGATATTACCGGTACCGGCGAAGATGGTCAGGAAATAGGTGACGATGGGGGCCAGAATAGTGATGTATTTTGGATTTTTACGCAGCAGTTTTTCGGTTTGCTGCACCAGATAGTCCATCCCGCCAGCGACCTGCATGGCGGCGATAGCGGCGATAACCGCCATAATGATTGAAATAACGTCGAAGGGAATGCTGCCTGGCTTAACGCCAATCATCGCCAGCACCAACACCCCAAGACCGCCTGCAAAGCCTATTCCGATACCGCCCAGCCTGGCCCCCAAAAAGATGGCCAGTAGAACGATTGCCAATTCTACTACTAGCATAGTGTTTACCCCTTAAAATGGATTTTTATGAAAACCAAACGTTACAGCTTTGTGTTTTCGGAAAGAAAAAAGGCACGCTATCCAGAGGATTAGCGTGCCTTTCAGGCTACCGGATGAGTCTATTATTGTTCATTTTCATCTGTATAGCGTTTCGCCTTATATGCCGGGTGCATCAGGTTCTCTACGGAGAAGATGTCATCCAGCTCAGCTTCGGTCAGTAAACCGCGTTCCAGCACGACTTCACGTACGCTCTTGCCGGTTTCAGCACAAATCTTGCCGACAATGTCACCGTTGTGGTGGCCAATGAACGGGTTCAGATAGGTGACGATACCGATAGAGTTAAATACGTAGTACTCACACACTTCTTTGTTGGCGGTAATACCGTTAATGCATTTTTCCAGCAGGTTATAGCAGGCATTGGTCAGGATGTGAATTGATTCAAACATCGCCTGGCCAATTACCGGTTCCATCACGTTCAACTGCAGCTGGCCTGCTTCGGCGGCCATGGTAACGCAAGTGTCGTTGCCGATCACCTTAAAGCAAACCTGGTTAACCACTTCTGGGATCACCGGGTTCACTTTGGCTGGCATGATTGAAGAACCGGCCTGCAGTTCAGGCAGGTTGATTTCGTTCAGGCCAGCACGTGGGCCGGAAGACAGCAGACGCAGGTCGTTACAGATCTTGGACAGTTTGACCGCCAGGCGCTTGTGCGCACTGTGCACCATCACGTAGGCACCACAGTCGGAGGTGGCCTCGATCAGGTCTTCGGCAGGTACCACTGGCAGGCCACTCACTTCCGCCAGTTTCTTAACAGCCAGGTGTTGGTAACCTTCCGGGGTATTCAGCGCGGTACCGATCGCCGTCGCACCCAGGTTCACTTCCAGCAGCAACTCTGCGGTACGGTGCAGGTTACGGGTTTCTTCATTCAGCAACACGCTGAAGGCGTGGAATTCCTGGCCCAGGGTCATTGGCACCGCGTCCTGCAACTGGGTACGGCCCATTTTCAGGATGGTTTCGAACTCTTTGGCTTTACGGTCAAACCCTTCACGCAGTTGGTTGATAGCATCGATCAGTTTCTGGTTGGAGGCGTAAACCGCGATGCGGAACCCGGTTGGGTAAGCGTCGTTGGTAGACTGACACTTGTTGAGGTGATCGTTAGGGTTCAGGTATTGGTATTCACCCTTCTGGTGGCCCATCAGCTCCAAGCCGATGTTTGCCAGTACTTCGTTGGTGTTCATGTTCAGCGAGGTGCCAGCACCGCCCTGGAACACATCCACCGGGAATTGGTCCATGCATTTGCCTTTATCCAGTACTTCATCACATGCCTGGATGATGACGTCGGCAATTTTACGTGGGATGGTTTGCAGCTCTTTGTTTGCCATGGCGGCGGCTTTTTTTACCATCACCATGCCGCGCACAAACTCAGGAACGTCGCTGATTTTACTGTTGCTGATATAGAAGTTTTCAATCGCACGCAGAGTATGAACACCGTAGTAGGCTTCTGCTGGGACTTCACGTGTTCCTAATAGGTCTTCTTCGATACGAATGTTGTTTGACATGAGAACCTTCTCTATGTTGCTGCCGAATATAATTATGTGCAGGATAACAAAATAATGTTGCCGAGCGGGTCTACTGCGGAAGTATTGACCGCAGCTATTGTCGCTACCCAGATCATATGCTGGTTGGTAATAAATGAATGAACGTAGATCACTATATGGTGCTTCAGCAAATGACAGCTTTTGGTTTCTGTGAAGGGCTTCACGTTTGCGGCAAAGAGAATAAAAAAGATCGCCCGGTTGAAATGGCGGCGGGAAGCCCCCATTGTATGAAGGTTGGCCGATTAGCGGCCCCATTTATCACGTATGCGCCATCGGGCGGGTACGCCGACTCTACCTAGAGGAGAGAACCAGGTGCGCTGGTTACCGTTACTGCTGATATTTCTACTGGCTTACATAGAGATATCCTTGTTTATCAAAGTTGCCGCCGTGTTCGGTGTGGCAATGACGCTGCTGCTGGTGGTGTTTACTTCCTGCGTCGGCGTTTCCCTGGTGCGTAATCAGGGCATGAAGACCTTTGTGCAGATGCAACAGAAGCTGGCGGCGGGCGAAAGCCCGGCAGCGGAGATGGTGAAAAGCGTTTCACTGGTGCTGGCGGGTTTCCTGCTGGTGATACCGGGCTTTTTCACCGATTTCCTTGGCCTGTTGCTGCTGTTGCCGCCGGTGCAGAAATCGCTGACGCTGAAGCTGATGCCGCATCTCGCCGTTTATCGCCCAGGCGGTTGGGGCCAGAACGGCGGAGCCGCCAATGGCAATACCTTCGACGGTGAATTCCAGCGCAAGCAAGACGACCGCTACACCTTGGATCATCAACCCGACGATCGCGACAAGCGTGACGATCGCTGATAATTTCCCCTCACCCTAACCCTCTCCCAAAGGGAGAGGGGACTGAACGTGCTACATTTGCCCCCGGTACCTGACCGCGACTCTGGACTCCCCCTTCTCCCTAAACAAGTGCCCATGTGTTATCCGGTCCGTATAGTGGGAGAGGGTCGGGGTGAGGGGAGATTGGCCGCGTTTTTGCCAGTGGCGTTCACCGCAGGCCATCAAATCGAAAATTTTTTTGCTGCTGCCCCTTGAAGGGGGATGGAACGCCCCCATTTCAAATCCCACGGAGCCGGTATCAATAATCTGGCGCACAACCCTAAATCTGATAGAAACCTTCTTACAGGAGAGCGTTCAATGAGTATTCGTCCATTGCATGACCGCGTTATCGTCAAGCGCAAAGAAGTTGAATCAAAATCTGCTGGCGGCATCGTTCTGACTGGCTCTGCAGCGGGTAAATCTACTCGTGGTGAAGTGGTAGCCGTTGGTAAAGGACGTGTTCTGGAAAGCGGCAACATCCAGCCGCTGGATGTGAAAGTAGGCGACATCGTGATTTTCAACGACGGTTACGGCGTGAAAGCAGAGAAGATCGACAATGAAGAAGTGTTGATCATGTCCGAAAGCGACATTCTGGCAATTGTTGAAGCGTAATAACGCTTTATAAATCTTCTGAACTGAACGAGTTGAAGGGAAATACCAATGGCAGCTAAAGATGTAAAATTCGGCAATGACGCTCGCGTGAAGATGCTCCGCGGCGTGAATGTTCTCGCTGATGCAGTAAAAGTGACTCTGGGCCCGAAAGGCCGCAACGTAGTGCTGGATAAATCCTTCGGCGCTCCTACCATCACCAAAGATGGCGTATCTGTTGCTCGTGAAATCGAACTGGAAGACAAGTTCGAGAACATGGGTGCACAAATGGTGAAAGAAGTTGCCTCTAAAGCGAACGACGCTGCGGGCGACGGTACCACCACTGCAACCGTACTGGCTCAATCCATCATCACCGAAGGCCTGAAAGCTGTGGCTGCCGGCATGAACCCGATGGACCTGAAGCGCGGTATCGACAAAGCGGTTATCGCTGCGGTTGAAGAGCTGAAAAAACTGTCTGTACCTTGCTCTGACTCTAAAGCTATCGCTCAGGTAGGCACCATCTCTGCAAACTCCGACGAAACCGTGGGTAAACTGATTGCAGAAGCGATGGAGAAAGTGGGCAAAGAAGGCGTGATCACCGTTGAAGAAGGCACCGGCCTGCAAGACGAGCTGGACGTGGTTGAAGGTATGCAGTTCGATCGCGGCTACCTGTCTCCGTACTTCATCAACAAGCCAGAAACCGGTTCTATCGAGCTGGAAAGCCCGTTCATCCTGCTGGCTGACAAGAAAATCTCCAACATCCGTGAAATGCTGCCAGTGCTGGAAGCCGTTGCGAAAGCGGGCAAACCACTGCTGATCATTGCTGAAGATGTTGAAGGCGAAGCGTTGGCGACCCTGGTGGTTAACACCATGCGTGGCATCGTGAAAGTGGCTGCGGTTAAAGCACCTGGCTTCGGCGACCGTCGTAAAGCCATGCTGCAAGACATCGCTACCCTGACTGCCGGTACCGTGATCTCTGAAGAGATCGGTCTGGAGCTGGAAAAAGCTACCCTGGAAGATCTGGGTCAGGCAAAACGCATCGTAATCAACAAAGACACCACCATCATCATCGATGGCGTGGGCGACGAAGCCACCATTCAGGGCCGCGTTTCCCAGATCCGTCAGCAGATCGAAGAAGCGACCTCTGACTACGATCGTGAAAAACTGCAAGAGCGTGTTGCTAAACTGGCTGGCGGCGTTGCCGTTATCAAAGTTGGCGCCGCAACTGAAGTTGAAATGAAAGAGAAGAAAGCCCGCGTTGAAGATGCCCTGCACGCTACCCGTGCTGCGGTAGAAGAAGGCGTGGTTGCTGGCGGTGGCGTAGCGCTGATCCGTGTAGCAGACAAAATTTCTGGCCTGAAAGGCGATAACGAAGACCAGAACGTGGGTATCAAAGTTGCCCTGCGTGCTATGGAATCTCCACTGCGTCAGATCGTGATCAACGCCGGTGAAGAAGCTTCTGTGATTGCCAATAAGGTGAAAGCAGGCGAAGGCAGCTTCGGCTACAACGCTTACACCGAAGAATACGGCGACATGATCGCGATGGGTATCCTGGATCCAACTAAAGTGACCCGTTCTGCTCTGCAGTACGCGGCCTCTGTAGCTGGCCTGATGATCACCACCGAGTGCATGATCACTGACTTGCCGAAAGAAGACAAGTTAGACATGGGTGGCGCTGGTGGTATGGGCGGCATGGGTGGTATGGGCGGAATGATGTAATTCCCCTCACCTCTGTGAGCTAACCACAAAACCCGGCTTCGGCCGGGTTTTTTATTACCCTCTTCGTGTGGGGGCTGATTGCTGCGTCTGTTTTTATCATCGTCAGCGGCTACCGATGCGTCAGTGCTGAATTTGATGATATTTTTGCAGACCGTATCTATTAAGCGTGTAAACTGATAGTTCATCAGCTGTCGCTCAAGACGTTGACCAGGCACCAGTGGCCGGTGGCAACGGATGCTTAAGAGATGGCAACGCTTTCTGATAAGCTTTTGCGTAATTCTCAACATCATATGGGGAACAAGATGCGGATTAAAGCCTTACTGGGTCTATCGGCAGCGCTGCTGCTGGCAGGGTGCAGCAGCACCAATGAACTGACCGCCGCAGGTCAACAGGTCAAATTTACCGATACCAAGCCTGCCGCAGAATGCCAGTTGGTAGGCGAAGTCACCGGCACTCAGAGCAACTGGCTGTCGGGGAGTGGTGGTGAGGGCAGCTCCATGCGCGGCGCGGCTAACGATCTGCGCAACAAGGCAGCAGCAATGGGCGGCAACGTGATTTACGGTGCGACTAGCCCAAGCCAGAACCTGCTTTCAAGTTTTGCACCATTGGACAGCAAAATGATCGGCCAGGTGTATAAGTGCCCGTAACGCTGGCATAAGCACCCGTATAAAACAAAAGAGGAATGCCTAGGCATTCCTCTTTTTGCATTCATATGCGTGCGGCATGTTATTAAACGGGAGCAGCGTGCAGCGCCCCTACGAGCTTTGTGTTAGGCGCAGATCCAACGGCGTTTTGCTGGGTTCGCCGCCGACCTCACGGGTCAGACGGGGTACCAGATAACCGGAAACCTTGCTCAGCAAACTTTTCACGATCGCACGAGCCTCGTCGTCGCTGACCATAAAGTGGGCCGCGCCCTGCACTTTATCCAACACGTGGAGGTAATAGGGCAGGATCCCTGCATCAAACAGGGCGTTACTCAGCGTTGCCAGCGTATCCGCGTTATCATTGATCCCTCGTAGCAGCACGCTTTGGTTCAGCAGCGTCACTCCGGCGCTACGCAACTGTGCCATACTGGCGCGCAGCGGTGGGTCAATCTCGTTGGCATGATTGATATGGGTGACCATCAGCACCTGCAGGCGCGATGCCGAGAAGCGTTGGCACAGCGTGGCGGTGATGCGGGCGGGGATCACCACCGGCAAGCGGGTATGAATACGCAGGCGTTTGAGGTGTGGGATAGCCTCCAGTTCCCCGATCAGCCAATCCAGTTCGTGGTCTTTGGCCATCAGCGGATCGCCCCCGGAGAAAATAATTTCATCCAGTTCCGGGTGTTGGCGGATATACTCCAACGCTTGAAGCCAGTTTGCCTTGTTGCCCTGGTTCTCCTGATAGGGGAAATGACGGCGGAAACAGTAGCGGCAGTTAACCGCACAGCCGCCTTTTACCAACAGCAGGGCACGGTTGCGATACTTGTGCAGCAACCCCGGCACCACGCTGCGCTGTTCATCCAGCGGATCGGTCGTGAAGCCTGGGGCATCGATGAATTCTGCGCTGGCGGTGAGTACCTGGCGCAGCAGCGGGTCATTGGCATCACCGGGTTGCATACGCGCGGCAAAGGCTCGCGGCACGCGTAGCGCAAACAGGCGGCGTGCATCGCGCCCCTGTGGCAGTTCCGGGTGCGTATTTAGTGACAGAAGCTGCAGTAATTCATCTGGGTCGGTAATAACATCGGCGAGTTGATGCAACCAATCTTCTCTATGCGCCGTGTTTTGGGTTATAATGTGTGCCATTTTTTTGGCTAAGCTACCAGTTTAAATTTTCAGAGGGCCATCATGGCGACTTATTCTAGCAACGATTTCCGTCCGGGTCTTAAAATCATGTTCGAAGGCGAACCTTACGCTGTCGAATCCAGCGAGTTCGTTAAACCAGGTAAAGGCCAGGCTTTTGCGCGTGTAAAAATGCGTCGCCTGCTGACCGGCACCCGCGTTGAGAAAACCTTTAAGTCTACCGACTCCTGCGAAGGCGCGGACGTGGTAGATACCAACATGAACTACCTGTACAACGACGGTGAGTTCTACCACTTCATGCACCCTGAGACTTTTGAACAGCATCAGGTTGAAGAGAAAACCGTTTCTGACGTGGCTAAATGGCTGCAGGACAACGCGGAATGTATCGTCACCCTGTGGGATGGCCGTCCTATCGCTGTGCTGCCACCGAACTTTATCGAAGCAGAAATCACTGATACCGATCCAGGCCTGAAAGGCGACACCGCAGGTACCGGCGGCAAGCCAGCTACCCTGAGCACCGGCGCAGTAGTTAAAGTGCCATTGTTCGTGCAGATTGGCGAAGTGATCAAGGTTGACACCCGCTCTGGCGAATACGTCTCCCGCGTTAAATAAGTTTCAACACAGAGGAACCCCCGAGGTTCCTCTGTGTTATCCCTTTCCGTCACTCGTTGGCAGAACCGCATGATGAATAAAACGCTGTTGGCCGTGGTCTCTCTGTTGTTGCTGATGTCTCTCAGCGGCTGTAATACCTTCCGTGGTTTTGGTGAAGACGTTCAACACCTCGGCGGCGCGATTTCCCGCAGCGCTGGCTGAAATCAATTAGCGCCATTAATCGGATAATACAGAAAAATCCGTTTATTCCGGCAACCCTCCTGATTTTTACTACGCTTAGAGAGCTACACTTTTTCACTAATAACGAATAAGGGTAATCTTATGCTGAAGAAAACTATTTTCGCCATTTTTTCCTTGTTGATCCTGTCATCGCTGGTGGGCTGTAATACTACCGAAGGCGTGGGCAAAGATGTTGAAGCTGGTGGTCAGGCGATCCAGCGTAGCGCACAGTAATTAAGACCGCACATTGGGGCACTGCATGTTGCTAAACGGGCGCAGCGTGCAGCGCCCCTACAGTCGAACATGTTCGGCACCGGCAAATATGAGCAACCTCACCATTTCGTCGCCTTGTGACTTGCCACCTTCGTTGGTTATAATCTACGTCTTCAATCAGCCAAGTGGGACGACCCGCCTGCGCTTCTGTTGTCTGGGGACGACCCCATCAGTTCTGGAGCCAGTGTCATGGCATGGATCATTTTGCTTTTTGCGGGCCTGTTAGAGGTCGTCTGGGCTATTGGCCTGAAATATACCCACGGTTTTACCCGTTTGACCCCCAGTTTGATTACCGTCGCCGCGATGGTGGTGAGCATGGTGTTGCTGGCGCACGCCATGAAAACGTTGCCTGCGGGCACGGCTTACGCCGTGTGGACCGGGATTGGGGCGGTGGGCGCGGCGGTAATGGGCATGGTGCTGCTCGGTGAGTCGACCAACATCATGCGTATTCTCAGCCTGTGCCTGATCGTGGCCGGGATCTTGGGGCTAAAATTCAGCAGTCAATGAGTGGGCTGCTGATTGACCCAGATTAACGCTTCGGTATCAAAGCCGTAGCCCTTGGCAATCTGCACCAGTCTGTCGCGCGTGGCGGCTTCCAACGTCGGCGTGCGCGACAATATCCACAGATAGTCGCGGTTTGGGCCACAAACCAGCGCATAACGGTATTCCGGATCGAGTTCGATGACGTTATAGCCGCCATAGAAAGGGCCGAAGAATGAGACTTTCAGCGAGGCCGTTTGCGGCGAGCCGATAAAGTACGCCTTGCCTTCGCTCTCCTGCCACTGCTGTTTTTTGCTATCGAAACCCCGGTTAATCACCTTCAGACCGCCGTCTGTGCGCGGGCTGTAATTGGCCGTAACCTGCTCCAGGCCTCGTTCAAAGCGATGATCCAGACGCGCGATTTCATACCAGGTGCCCAGATAGCGTTTGCTATCGAAGTTATCTATGACCTTGACGTCCTTCGGGGGTGTCACGCTACAGGCAACGGAAACGAGGGCGGATAAAATGACGCACAGCTTTGACCACAAACGCATGGGTGACTCCTGTTTTTCAGTTACAGATAAACAGTGTAGTCGAAAGAGTGGGAGTAGCGGAATAGGCGGCCAACGGGAGTTGGCCGCCAGAGGTCTTACAGCGTGACGACCCCGATCAGGGTTACGACGCTCAGGATAGCTGCCAGGCCGTAGAACACCCATTTGCCTGCCGGCACGTGGATTTTCAGATCGTGCATGGCATGGTGGATACGGTGTAGCCCGCACCACAATGGCAAAATGATCATCAGCAGCAGGAACAGGCGGCCGATCCAGCTTTGGCAAAATGCCAGGACGCGCTCATAACCTAAAGCTTCGCCGGGGAACAGGCCGAGTGGCAACAGGATGCCGACCAGCAGCACGATAGCCGGAGCAACGATCGCTCCCCACATACCGCCAGCGCCAAATAATCCCCAGAAAACCGGCTCGTCAGAGCGCTTAGGTGATTGATTTATCATGTTTCCTCCGGATTACAGTAACGCTACGGCGAGAATGATCACGGTGACGACGATCGTCACTGCCCACAGCGCCTTAACGATTGGCTCCGGCCCCATTTTCTCGCTGTTGACGACGATATTGGCGGCTTTCGGTGCCAGATCGAACCAGGTTTTGGTATGCAGCGCGGCGGCCAGCAGGGCGATGATGTTAATCAGCAGCACCAGCGGGTTTTGCAGGAAGCCGACAAACCCGGCCCAGCTTTCAGGCCCGCCCTTCAGGGCAAACACGCCGTAGATCAGTACGATGCTGAACCACACCGCCAGCACCGAAGTGCCTTCACGCAGCATGTAGAAACGGTAGAAACCCAGCTTTTGCCACCAGGTTGGCGTCATGGTACGCACATAGGGCTTACGTTGTGTTGTCATTGCTGTCTCCCTCCCTTATTGCGGTTTCAGCATTGCGATCATGAAGTCTTTGGCACTCTCTACCTTGCCCTGCTGGATCGCAGCGGCCGGGTCGACGTGTTTTGGACAGACTTCAGAGCAGTAGCCAACAAACGTACAGGACCAGACACCGTTCTGGCCGTTAAGCAGCGGCATACGCTGTTTCTTGCCGTGGTCGCGGTTATCCAGGTTATAACGGTGTGCCAGCGTAATCGCTGCCGGGCCGATAAACTCCTGATTCAGGCCGAACTGTGGGCAAGCGGCATAGCACAGGCCACAGTTGATGCAGCCGGAGAACTGGTGATACTTCGCCATTTGCGCCGGGGTCTGCACGTTCGGGCCATCTTCCGGTTTGCGATCGTTGCCGATGATGTAAGGCTTAATCGCTTCCAGGCTCTCGATAAAGTGGGTCATATCCACCACCAGATCGCGCTCGATCGGGAAGTTGCCCAACGCCTCAACCTTCATGCCATCGGTATATTCACGCAGGAAGGTTTTACAGGCCAGCTTAGGCACGCGGTTGACCATCATGCCGCAAGAGCCACAGATGGCCATACGGCACGACCAGCGATAGGACAGGTCTGGTGCCAGGTTATCTTTGATATAACCCAGTGCGTCCAGCAGCGAAGTCTGCTCATCGTAAGGTACGCTGAAGGTCTCGAAATGCGGCTCGGCGTCGCGTTCCGGGTTATAGCGCATGACCTCGATTTTCAGGGTTTTCAGCTCAGCCATTCGCCTGCTCCTTATCCTTTCTCTCTTTGTCTTGCGCTTCGGCTGCTGCGCCATAAACACGCTTGGCCGGTGGCAGTTTGGTAATTTTCACGTCGCTGTACTCCAGGCGTGGTGCACCGTTCGGGTTATGGAACGCCAGCGTATGTTTCAGGAAGTTCACGTCGTCACGCTCGGTGCAACCTTCGTCGAGACGCTGGTGTGCGCCGCGCGATTCTTTACGGTTGAAGGCCGAGTGCGCCATACATTCGGCAACGTCCAGGCCATAGCCCAGCTCGATGGTGTACAGCAGATCGGTGTTGAACACGCTGGAGTTGTCGGTAATTTTGACGCGCTTGAAGCGCTCTTTCAGCTCCGCCAGCTTATCGATGGTTTTCTGCATCAGCTCCGGCGTACGGTAGATACCACAGCCTTCTTCCATCGACAGACCCATTTCATCGCGGATCTTCGACCAGTTCTCGCTACCTTCCTGCTTCATCAGATTGCTGAGGCGGGTTTCCACGTCGCGGCCTTGTGCTTCCAAAGCGCTGCCGTTGGCCGGGCCACTTTCCAGCGCGCGGCGGGCTGCGTGTTCACCTGCCACACGCCCAAACACCACCAGCTCAGCCAGCGAGTTGGAACCCAGGCGGTTCGCGCCGTGCAGACCAACCGAGGAACATTCGCCGACGGCGAACAGGCCTTTGATACGGGTTTCACAGTTCTGATCGGTTTCGATACCGCCCATGGTGTAGTGCGCGGTTGGGCGGACCGGGATTGGATCTTTAACGGGATCGACACCCACGTAGGCTTTCGACAGTTCACAGATGAACGGCAGACGTTCCAGCAGTTTCTTCTCGCCCAGGTGGCGCAGATCCAGATAGACCACGTCGCCGCGCGGGGTGGCGATGGTGCGGCCAGCACGCCATTCATGCCAGAAAGCCTGCGACACTTTGTCACGCGGGCCCAGCTCCATATATTTGTTTCTTGGCTCGCCCAGCGGGGTTTCCGGGCCCATACCGTAGTCTTGCAGGTAGCGGTAGCCGTCTTTGTTAACCAGAATACCGCCTTCACCGCGGCAGCCTTCAGTCATCAGGATACCTGAGCCTGGCAGGCCGGTTGGGTGATATTGCACAAACTCCATGTCGCGCAGTGGCACGCCGTGGTGGAACGCCATCCCCATACCGTCGCCGGTGACGATGCCGCCGTTGGTGTTATAGCGATAAACACGGCCAGCACCGCCGGTGGCCATGATGACGGCGTTGGCACGGATCTGCACTCGGGTGCCTTCCATCATGTTCATGGCAACCACGCCGCGCGCCTGGCCATCATCTACCAGTACGTCCAGCACGAAGTGCTCGTCGAAACGTTGGATTTGCGGATACTTCAGCGAAGTCTGGAACAGGGTGTGCAGCATGTGGAAGCCGGTTTTATCGGCGGCAAACCAGGTACGTTCAATCTTCATGCCACCAAAGCGGCGCACGTTGACCGAACCGTCTGGCTTACGGCTCCACGGGCAACCCCATTGCTCCAACTGGGCCATTTCACGTGGGCAGCTGTGAACAAAGTGGTCGACCACGTCCTGCTCACACAGCCAGTCGCCACCGGCTACGGTGTCCTGGAAGTGATAGTCGTAGCTGTCGTGATCCTGAGTGACTGCGGCGGAGCCCCCTTCGGCGGCTACCGTGTGGCTACGCATTGGATATACTTTAGATATCAGCGCGATTTTCAGTTGGGGATTGGCTTCCGCGGCGGCTATAGCGGCCCGTAAACCAGCTCCCCCGGCACCAATGATGGCTAGGTCGGCGTTAAAGGTTTGCACTGCACTCCTCCAATGTTCTCGTTAAAACGACAATTTAATTAATCTATGCTTAATATTTATAAAGGTGCTTCGGGTGCTAAGCTAAATTCAGTGACTTTTTAAACTAAACACTAAGGATAGATAACTGCTACCGAATATAGGGTTATCACTATACCTAAAGTTAAGTAGTAGAAATTTGATGTGATCGATTGTTTTGCCTTTTAACCGTTACGCAAGAGGCATTCCTGCAAAAATAAGGTGTTGCCTCGCCTTTGTCTTTGATTAGCGCGATTGTCGGTGGTTTATATGGCTTATATGTTTTTTATGATTTTAATGTAGACCAGCGCACACAATAGCCAAGAATTTGTTTGCTTGAGAGGATGCGAGTAGACTGCACCCCCTGTTTGATTTCGGAGTAATTACCATGAGCGAAACGGCAAGCTGGCAGCCAAGTGCACCCATCGCCAATTTGTTGAAGCGCGCAGCGATACTGGCTGAGATCCGGCGTTTCTTTGCCGATCGTGGCGTATTGGAGGTTGAGACCCCGGCCATGAGCCAGGCGACAGTCACCGACATCCACCTGGTCCCGTTCCAGACGCGTTTCGTCGGCCCGGGCGCGGCAGATGGCCTGACGCTGTACATGATGACCAGCCCGGAATACCACATGAAGCGCCTGCTGGCGGCAGGGAGCGGCCCGATCTATCAGATGGGGCGCAGCTTCCGTAATGAAGAAGCGGGGCGGCATCACAACCCTGAATTCACCATGCTGGAATGGTATCGCCCGCACTATGATATGTACCGCCTGATGAACGAGGTGGACGATCTGCTGCAACAGGTATTGGATTGCGACAGTGCCGAAACCCTGTCCTATCAGCAGGCATTCTTGCGCCATCTGGATCTCGATCCGCTGTCGGCAGAGAAGGCACAGCTGCGCGAGGCTGCGGCCAAGCTCGATCTGAGCAACATTGCCGATACGGAAGAAGACCGCGATACCCTGCTGCAACTGCTGTTTACCGTGGGCGTCGAGCCCCATATCGGCCGTGATAAACCGGCATTCGTTTACCACTTCCCGGCTTCACAGGCCTCGCTGGCAGAGATCAGCACCGAAGATCACCGTGTCGCGGAGCGGTTCGAGGTCTATTTCAAAGGCCTTGAGCTGGCGAATGGTTTCCGCGAGTTGACCGACGGCGATGAGCAACGCCAGCGCTTTACGCAGGACAATCGTAAACGCCTGGCGCGTGGCTTGCCGGAGCACCCGATTGATAACAACCTGCTGGATGCCTTGAAGCATGGTATGCCGGAGTGTGCGGGCGTGGCATTGGGCGTCGATCGTTTGGTGATGTTGGCGTTGGGAGCCGAAAGCCTGAGCGAAGTGATCGCGTTTCCGGTCAGCCGGGCATAACCGCGTCCTCGTGCAATGTAGGGTCGAACATGTTTGACCGTAGGGGCGCTGCATGCAGCGCCCGTTTTTTATCCAGTAAAAAGGGTTCGGTTTGTTGCCGAACCCTTTTTGCTTTTATAGCCCGCCCGACTCGCGGCGTGTATTGCGCGGTGGGGTTGAAGGCGGCGTGCGGCCATTACTGGTCATGCGCGACAGTGTCTCGGTGCGAACCTGGAACGGTGGGTATGGCAGTGTGATGCCGTGTTCACGGTAACCCGCCAGGATCAACTGGTGGATCTCATGGCGTAACGGCATGCGGTGGCCCATTTCGGCGGCGTAGATGCGCAGTTCGAAAATCTGAATACCCTGTTGCAGATCGACCAGATAGGCTTCCGGTGTTGGGTTATCCAGCACCAGTGAGCAACGTTCGGCCGAGTTGATCAGGATCTTGGTCACTTCTTCCGTATTCGCCTCTGCCGGCGCCGGTACGGTCAGCACCACACGGGTCAACGTGTCCGACAGCGACCAGTTGATAAACTGCTCGGTAATAAAGGCCTTGTTAGGCACGATAATCTCTTTGCGGTCCCAGTCTGAAATGGTAGTGGCGCGGGTATTTATCTTGGTGACGGTGCCTGTCAGGTTACGGATCGTCACCGTATCGCCGATGCGGATCGGTTTTTCAAACAGAATGATCAGGCCAGAAATAAAGTTGGAGAAGATCTCCTGCATACCAAAGCCCAAGCCCACGCTGAGCGCGGTGACCACCCACTGCAGTTTCGACCACTCGATACCGATCCAGGAAAAGCTGAGGATCGCCCCGAACAGCAGCAACAGATACTTGGTGATGGTGGTAATGGCGTAGCCGGTGCCAGGCGTCAGATCCAGGTGCTGCAACACCGCCAACTCGAGCAACGCTGGCAGGTTACGCACCAGCTGCATGGTGACGATCAGCACCAGGATGGCGATCAGCAGCGCCCCCAAGGTGATCGGCTGAGCAATATCAATGCCATTCACCGTGGAGTTGACATCCCAGAGCTTGATATTTTCCAGGAAGCCGAAGGCCGAGTGGATCTCTGACCACAGGACGATCACCGAGACCAGTGCCACCATCGTCAGGATCGAACGCACCAACCTCAGCGACTGGGCGCTGATGGCATCCAGATCGATTTCCGTTTCATCTACCTCAATCGCACCTTCAATGCTGTTAGGGGTATGTGTGGATTCTTCTTCGCCTTTGGCACGCTGCGCCAGGATATCGGCACGGCGTTGCTTGGCACGGTCAAAGGCGATGCGGCGGCGTTGGATCAGCATCCAGCGGCGGATAATGTGGTAAATCACCAACAGCAGGAACCAGATGGCAACCGAGGTCTCCAGGCGTGCCAACAGTTTCTGTGCGGTGGTCAGATAGCCGACGGTGGAAGCCAACGCAGCAATCAGCGGTGCGGAAAGCAACAGCCCCCACAACGCGGTGTTGATCATGTTTTCGCCGGAGCCTTTGTTATCCAGATACAGTGGAATACCGGCCCGCTTTAAGCTGTTGGTGACCAGTGCCAGCGCCAGACAGAGCAGAATGAAGCACAGGCGGCCAAGGGTATTGGCAAATTCGCGATCGTTGAGATTGTCGAAGGTGATCAGCGCCATAATCAACGGCACGATCAGCCAGATCGACATCTGGTAATAACGCATGGCGCGGGAAACCTGTTTCACCGGCCAGCGGAAATGCACGATGAACAACCCTTGCGGATGGGCGAAGGCGGCGCTGATCATACAGATCCACAGCACTGGCAGCGTGGCGGTGACGCCCTCACCGATTGCGACAGCAACCGGATACGGCCAGGCATTCTGCAAGCCGAAGCCCAACGCTGCCCACAATACCGGCAGCGGCAAGGCCACCAGGATCGACCAAAATACGGTACGCAACGTCAGCAGGAATTCATCTTGCGTGACCTTGCCCACTCTGCTGCTGGCCCGCGCCAGGAACGCATGGTAATGCTTACGCGAACTGATGCTGAAAATCACCAACAGCACCGCACCAAACAGCGGGATCAAGGTTTCCCGGCTAGTGACCATCATCACGAAGGCGCCGCTGAGCTGCGTCAGGGTATCCAGTGACAGTACACGGGTCAGATCCTGTGCCACATTGAGCGGATACGACAGGGTGATAGGGCTGATGTCTGGCACCCAGAACAGATAGCGGTGCGCTGCATCCTGAATTTCGTTCAGCGCATCGACCAACTGGGTGTTGGCCACCTTCAGCTTGGTCAGCTCAAGGATCTGGGTATCGCAGCCGGACAGCAGCGAATTCAACAGATCACGCTGGGTACGTAGCTGAGCATCGACGATACGCTGTTGGGCGCTGGTCAGGGGGCTACCGTCGTCTTGTTTAAACTCTTTGGCGCGCTGTGGCAGGCTTTCCAGCTGGTTTTCAAAATTCAGGCGTTGAACGCGCAGATCGGCCATGGCGCTGTCCAACTGCCGGGGTTTTGGCATTTCTGGCAAGATGGCGACCTGGGCGCGCAGGGTTTCCCCCAGCGCAGTAGAGGCGCTCAACCATTGGGACTGCTCAATGATGGTGCTCAATGCCTGGCGCACCTGCAGCGTTTGTGCGGCGGCCTGGCGCTGTTGGGAAGAGATCAGATCCATCTGTTGCGCCTGATCGTTCAGCGCAGCAGAAAGTTCACGGTTGATTTGCAGCTGCTTGCGTAGGCTGGCGGGTAAATCGCCGTTCTGTTCGGCCAATTGCTCGGTTTTTTCCAGCGCCCGTTCCGCTTCCCGCTGGCGTTGGCTGTTGAGGTTGTTACGCAGCGCCTGTAACTGGACATCAATTTTTTCATGCCGCGTTTTGTAGACATCGGCACGCATCCGCGCCAGTTCCTGGCGGTTATTGGCCGAGAGTTGAGCCAGATCCAGCTCATCCACTTTCGCTTTACGTGCCGCCGCCTCTGCCTGTAACAGGGCAAGCTGCGCCAGTGCCAATGGCGTAGTTTGGTTATTGCCCTGAGCTTGTAGACGGCGCTGAACTTCCGTTAACGCACGCCGGGCTTCGGTTTGTTGCTGTGGCAGTTGGCTGAGAGAGTCGCTGATCTCGCGTGTCCGGTCCTGCTCCTGTTGCAACAGGCGGGCCTGTTCCAGCAGTTGGCTGCTGGTTTGCAGAATTAACTGTTCCAGATCGCTGGCGGGCAGGTTCTCGCCGTTGGGCAGGATTTTGGCTTCTTCGAGGGTGAGTTGGCGGCGCAGTTCCTGCGTCATCTTCGGGAAATCGTCGATCACCCGCTGATACTGCTGGGAATTGTTCTGCGACTCTTTGCGTTCGGTGAGCCAGTTGATGGCGCTTTGCAGCGCCTCAACCGTTTCCGCCTGATTAGGCGCGTTTTTATTGCCCTCGGCCAGCTTCAATTCTTGCCGTAACTGGGACTCGTTGGGGATCGCGGCGGCTAGAACCGGCTGGATCAGTAGCAGGCTGAGCAATAAAGCGATAATCAGGCGCACAGCATCAATTCCCTTCGAAGGTGGCTTCTGGTGCGGCTGCGGCTTCAGCAAAAGCTTGGCCCATCCGGGTTACGGTGCCGTTGTTCAGGTGTGGAGCGAACTGTACGCTGCCAGGTGTGAACAGGTTGATGACCGTGGAACCGAGTTTGAAGCGGCCCATCTCTTCACCTTTAACCAGTTGGATCGCGCCTTCCATGCCTTCGGCTGGATAGGTCCAGCGGCGGATGATGCCTTCGCGGGGTGGCGTGACGGTACCGGCCCAGACGGTTTCGATGCTGCCCACAATAGTCGCACCGACCAGGATCTGCACCATCGGCCCAAAGGCGGTATCGAATACGCAGATCACACGCTCATTGCGCGCAAACAGATTCGGCACGTTGGCGGCGGTCAGCGGGTTAACCGAGAACAAATCGCCCGGCACGTAGATCATTTCGCGCAGTATGCCGTCACAAGGCATATGGACACGGTGATAGTCACTTGGGGCCAGATAGGTGGTGGCGAACAGGCCGTTACGGAAAGGCTCCGCCAACAGATAGTTGCCGGCCAGCAGGGTTTCCAGCGTGTAGTTATGGCCTTTGGCCTGGAAAATCTGATCGTCGCGGATCGCACCGAGCTGGCTGATGGCACCATCTGCCGGCAGTGCCAGCACGTGAGGCTCTGCTACGATCGGGCGTGCGCCATCACGTAATGGACGAACGAAGAATTCATTGAATGTGGCATAGGAGGCTAAATCCGGGTTCTGTGCTTCCTGCATCTGCACGCGGTAATAGCGGGCAAACGCTTTTACCACCAGCTTCGTCAGCCAGCCGGCCTTTTTATCTGCGCCCCAGCCCGCCAGGCGGGTTAACGCCAGCTTTGGCAGCCAATACTGTAATTTAATCTTGATGCTATCCAGCACATTAACCTCTTGAAAGGGGATATAAGGGCGAGGGGGGCGATTAGCGCAACCCTCGCACTGTGGATCAGTTATCTGCGTCCGGGAAGTTTTTGCGGGTTTTAACCTGCGCCATGCTTTCCAGGATGCGGTGATAGTTGTCGAAACGCTCTTTGGCTATCGCGCCACTTTCCATCGCGGCGCGAATGGCGCAGCCCGGATCGGTGTCGTGGCGGCAGTCGCGGAATTTACAACCGCCCAAATAGTCGCGGAATTCGACATAGGCCTGGGTGACTTGCTCTGGCTCCAGATGCCACAGACCAAATTCACGCACGCCAGGGGAGTCGATAACATCACCGCCATGTTGGAAGTGATACAAGCGCGCCGCCGTGGTGGTATGTTGCCCCAGGCCGGAGACGTCGGAAACCTGATTTACCAGAATTTGCTTTTCCGTCTGCGGCAGCAGGGCGTTCAACAGGCTGGATTTGCCCACACCGGACTGCCCGGCAAAGATGCTGATACGGTCGACCAGCGCCTGTTCAAAGGCTTCCATCCCTTCGCGGGTCTGGCTGGACACTTCGAGAACGCGGTAGCCAATATGGCGATAGATGTCCATCATTCCGTCGACCACCTTACGTGCTGCGGCGTCCAGCAGGTCGATCTTGTTGAGCACGATCAGTGGCTCGACTTGCAGCGTTTCGCAGGCGACCAGGTAGCGATCGATCATATTGAGTGAAAGTTCGGGCAAAATGGCCGACACGATGACGATCTGATCGATATTGGCGGCGATGGGTTTAACGCCGTCGTAGAAATCAGGGCGGTTCAGCACCGAGGTGCGTTCATGCACCGCTTCTACGATGCCTTTGACCCCCGCATGAGTGCCTACACCAGGGCGCCAGACCACGCGATCGCCGGTAACCAGCGAACGTAGGGTGCGGCGAATGTTGCAGCGATGCTGGACGCCGTCTGCGGCTTCCACGTCGGCATGCATGCCAAAGCGGCTGATGACGATCCCGTCTTGCGGTTCGCCCAATTGGGAATCATCCAGCTCCGGCTTGTTGTCAGTACGCTTCAGGCGACGCTGATGGTTGGCCTGTACGCGGCGTTCTTGACCTTTGGACAGTTTGTTCTTACTCACTGAGCCTCACTTGAATCGGCATTTATCGCTCGGGGCGAGCAAAAAGGCTATGATACACGCTATTTTATATTAAATAACCGTTCTTGACCGCCACGCACGCTGGCATTAGCCGCGGGTTTGCCCGTGGTTTGTTTATCTTTCGGCTTTTACGCAGGAAAAATCATGACAGGAAACGAAAACAACCTGATTTGGATCGATCTGGAGATGACCGGGTTGGACCCTGAACGCGATCGCATTATCGAGATCGCGACATTGGTGACCGATGCCAATTTGAATATCCTTGCCGAAGGACCGGTGATCGCGGTGCATCAATCAGATGAGCAACTGGCGCGAATGGATGACTGGAATGTGCGCACGCATACCGGCAGTGGGCTGGTGGAGCGCGTTAAAGCCAGCAAGCATGACGATCGTGCCGCCGAGCTGGCGACTATCGCTTTCCTGCAAGCGTGGGTGCCAGCAGGTAAATCACCTATCTGTGGCAACAGCGTTGGTCAGGATCGCCGTTTCCTGTTCCGCTATATGCCGCTGCTGGAAGCCTACTTCCATTATCGTTATCTGGATGTCAGCACCCTGAAAGAGCTGGCGCGCCGCTGGAAACCGGAGATCCTGCCAGGCTTCAAAAAGCAGGGCACTCACCAGGCGTTGGATGATATCCGCGAATCCGTTGCGGAACTGGCGTACTACCGCGAGCATTTTATTCAGCTGTAACGCATGTAGTGCCCCTGAAAGCCTTGCTGTCGCTTAATTCACCATTTCGGTGCTTAAAGCAGCAATCAGACAAAATTCGCGTTTTTTTGCTTTCAGGGGCTTGCGGCGAAAAGGATTTCTCGTATAATGCGCACCCCGTACCGATGAAGAATTTCGTTCCATTACACCATCGTTACGCCGGGCGGGAATAGCTCAGTTGGTAGAGCACGACCTTGCCAAGGTCGGGGTCGCGAGTTCGAGTCTCGTTTCCCGCTCCAACTTCAAAAATGCTGCTGATGTAGCATGATGAAGAAAAAGTAGTTAAAGTAACACCCATGCGACGCGGGAATAGCTCAGTTGGTAGAGCACGACCTTGCCAAGGTCGGGGTCGCGAGTTCGAGTCTCGTTTCCCGCTCCAAAAATTTCAAAGGCCATGTAGTCCATTGTTGGCCGGATGCTTCAAGCATATCAATGCGGGAATAGCTCAGTTGGTAGAGCACGACCTTGCCAAGGTCGGGGTCGCGAGTTCGAGTCTCGTTTCCCGCTCCAAATTTATCTCCAGTTTAGATTCAATCCTACACCGCTTCCGGTGTGACTTTCTTTCAGTTATACATACTCAGAAAATATGTTGTGAACAGAGTTATCCACAGATCCTGTACATAATACCTTCTGTGCAAAATTGCAACGCCGCACAAATGAAATTTATATCTTGTTGATAATCATCAATATTTATTTCTTATAAAACGTTATCTCGATCACTTGCTCTTTTTGTGACGCTTGAAAGACAACGCATTTTTATTTTTATGCACAAATCCACAGGGAGAGTCTGAGGGTTTTCTAAGCATCCCTCGGTAATCCTTTCTCGACCGCCCGAATTAAACGTTTTTTCTGCATCGTCTGCACCTCAACCGCCAGAGCTTCACGGCGTGCAAGCTGTTGAGCCAGTGCCCAACTGATGTGCTCGTCCAGCATCGGGTCCTGACCTTGCCGGGTCTGCAAGCTGATAACGATCTGATCCAGATAAGGGGCGTTGCCGAGTGCTACCGCGATATTGCGTAACCAGCGCAAATGGCCGATACGTCGGATGGCAGAACCTTCGGTGATACGTAGAAACTTCTCCTCATTCCAGCCAAACAGCTCGATCAGTTGCGGGGCATGCAGCGCAGCGCGGGGGCTGAAATCGTCTTCATCCGTTAACTGCGAGAAGCGGTTCCATGGGCAAATGAGCTGGCAATCGTCGCAGCCGTAGATTCTATTGCCCATCAGAGGGCGGAATTCTTCTGGAATAGCGCCTTCTAGCTCGATGGTCAGGTAGGAGATGCAGCGCCGGGCATCGACGGTGTAAGGGGCAACTATCGCACCGGTGGGGCAAGTGGTGATACAGGCTACACAGCGGCCACACTGCTCTTCCTGCGGCTTATCCACCGGCAGGGGCAAATCGATTAACAACTCGCCCAGAAAAAACCAGGAGCCAGCGTCGCGGTTGAGGATCAGTGAGTGTTTACCAACCCAGCCGATGCCGGCTTTTGAGGCCAAGGCTCGCTCCATGATGGGGGCCGAATCCACAAAGGGCCGGAAATTCAGTTCACCGCAGTAAGCCTGGATTTGATCGCCGAGTTTTTTTAGCCGCTGGCGTAGCAGCTTGTGATAATCACGCCCCAGCGCATAACGGCTAACGTAGCCCAACTGCGGGTTTTTTAACGTACTGGCGAACGCGGCTTTCGCGGGTAGATAGTTCATGCGCACGCTGATCACCCGCAGTGTGCCGGGCAATAATTCATGTGGCCGTGCACGCATCATGCCGTGGCGTGCCATCCACTCCATCTCGCCGTGGTATTGCTTATCCAGCCACGCCTGCAATCTGGGTTCTTCCGCGCTGAGATCGGTATCGCAGATCCCCACCTGCTGGAATCCTAGCGATTGCCCCCATTGCTTGATATGTTGGGCTAGTTGATCGAGATCGAGGGGGTGTGTCATGACGGGCCATAGTGAGAAACAATACTGTTCCAGTTTACCACACTCTGTTTGGTCTGCAGACTGGATCCGCCAGGCAGAACCTGCTGCTGCCGCAACGCTGGGCCTCTCCTTGTATTCGTTAATGGAGCGTGCCGGTGCGGCGGCTTACGAGCTGGCGTGCGACCGGTATCCGGCCAGCAGGCATTGGCTGGTGCTGTGTGGGCATGGCAATAACGGTGGCGATGGTTATGTGGTAGCTAGTCTGGCCCGTGCGGCGGGTATCAAGGTGACGCTCATCGCCTGCGAAGGCGTTCGTCCATTGCCACCAGAGGCTGCCAACGCCCGGCAAGCCTGGTTGGCAAGTGGCGGAGAAGCCCTGCCAGCGACCAGCCGTTGGCCAGAGGATGTCGATCTCATCATTGATGGATTGTTAGGTACCGGGTTGGGGGCGGCCCCCAGAGCGCCCTATGATGCCCTGATCGAAGCTGCCAACCGAGCCGATGCGCCAGTGGTTGCTTTGGATATTCCTTCTGGCCTGCTGGCTGAAAGCGGAGCCGTGCCGGGAGCCTCGATCCGTGCGGCCCATACGCTGACTTTTATTGCACTCAAACCAGGCTTGCTGACCGGGCAGGCTCGTGATTGGGTGGGGCAACTTCATTACAGTACGCTAGGATTGGTGGATTGGCTGGCAACACAGTCTCCTCAGATCGAGCGTATTACGGCTGGCGATTTGGCCAGGTGGCTGAAGCCTCGCCGCCCTTGTTCTCATAAAGGGGAGCAGGGTCGTTTACTGCTGGTGGGGGGCGATCACGGCTTTGGCGGGGCAATCCGCATGGCTGCGGAAGCCGCACTGCGTGCTGGGGCTGGACTAGTGCGAGTGCTTACTCACAGTGAAAACATTGGGCCGCTGCTGACCGCCCGGCCTGAGTTGATGGTGCAGCGTCTGAGTGATGATATCCTGCAACCGGCGCTGGACTGGGCTGATGTGGTCGTGATTGGCCCGGGGCTTGGCCAGGGTGATTGGGGCCGCAATGCGTTGCAACAGCTGCAAGCCAGTGATAAACCAACATTATGGGACGCGGATGCGCTTAACTTACTGGCATTACACCCCGAGAAGCGTCAGAATCGCATTATTACCCCGCATCCTGGTGAAGCCGCGCGATTATTGAGCTGCCGCACCGCTGATATTGAGAGTGATCGCTTACTTGCAACCCGCAGGTTGGTCGCGCAATACGGCGGCGTTGTGGTGCTGAAAGGCGCAGGTACCTTGATCGCCGATGAGCATGGACAGATGGCGATCGCCGACGTTGGCAATGCTGGCATGGCATCCGGTGGCATGGGAGATGTGCTGTCGGGTATCATTGGCGGTTTGCTGGCGCAAAAGCTGCCGCTGTATGATGCTGCCTGCGCGGGCTGCGTAGTGCACGGCGCAGCGGCGGATCATATTGCTGCAAAACAAGGAACAAGGGGATTACTGGCCACCGATCTGCTGCCGGTGATCCCTCATTACGTTAACCCTGAGTTGGCAAAATAGACATTATCGAATGAAAGAACTCGTTTTACCGCTGCCGGATGAGGCAGCCACAGTCGCACTGGGGGCCGTCTTGGCCCAGGCGTGCGATCGTGCCAGCGTGATTTATCTTTATGGCGATTTGGGTGCCGGTAAAACCACCTTCAGCCGCGGCTTTTTGCAGGCGTTAGGCCATCAGGGCAATGTGAAAAGCCCAACCTATACGCTGGTGGAACCTTATGCGCTGCAGCCGCTGGCGGTCTATCACTTTGATCTTTATCGCTTGGCTGACCCGGAAGAACTCGAATTTATGGGTATCCGCGACTATTTTGCCCAGGACTCGATTTGCCTGGTCGAGTGGCCGCAGCAGGGTACCGGCGTGCTGCCCGATCCCGATCTGGAACTGCATCTCAGTTACCATGACGAAGGGCGTCAGGCGAAGCTCCAGGCAGTTTCCGCCTATGGCGAACAATTATTAGAAAGTATCCAGGAGCAACAAGGATGACGCAGCAATGATGTATGGGTTAAGAAGATTTGTTGTGATTGCCTTGCTTGCGTTGCTGGGGCCGTTCGGTGCCTGGGCGGCATCGTCCCTCTCCGACGTCAAAGTGACCAATGCTCAGCGTGAAGCCACGGTATCGGTGAGCTTTACCGGCCCTCCGGAGTATACCTTCGCCACGTTACATGGCCCGGATCGGGTGGTGCTGGACGTTACCCAAACTGGCAAGGTGGGCGGCCTGCCGTTGAACTTCAGCGGCCAAAACCTGGTAAAAAGAATTCGTTCCAGTCAGTCGAAAAATGCGCAAACCGTACGCTTGGTGTTTGATTTAACCCAACGTGCCAAAACCCGTGTGTCGACGCGTCAAGAGGGTAACAGTTACATTGTTGTCTTCACCATCACCTCAGAAGCCAAGACGGCGACCAACACCGTTCGTAAGGCACCGGTGCCTGTGCCAGTGGTGAGTGAGCCAGTGCGTAAAGCGCCGGCTACGTCGAGTAACGCCAATCCATTTACTCCGAAGTCGGCTGCGGTATCAGGTACGGCAACCAGCATTACCCCACGTAGCAGCCGGGTGTCCGCCGGTTCTGGCGATCGGGTAGTGGTGGCGATCGATGCAGGCCATGGTGGACAAGATCCTGGCGCTATCGGGCCAAACGGCCTGAAAGAGAAAAACGTCACCATTGCCATCGCGCATCGTCTGCGTGCGTTGTTGGATGCCGATCCGATGTTCAAAGCGGTGATGACGCGTAACGGGGATTACTTTATTTCGGTGATGGGCCGTTCTGACGTGGCGCGCAAGCAAGGGGCCAACGTGTTGGTGTCCATCCACGCGGATGCTGCGCCGAATCGTAGCGCCAAAGGGGCTTCGGTTTGGGTATTGTCCAATCGCCGGGCTAACAGCGAGATGGCCGGTTGGTTGGAACAGCACGAGAAACAGTCCGAACTGCTGGGTGGTGCGGGCGATCTGTTGGCCAACAGCCAGGCCGACCCTTATCTGAGCCAGGCGGTGTTGGATCTGCAGTTCGGTCATTCGCAGCGCGTCGGTTATGACGTGGCCGTCAAGGTATTACAGCAGTTACAGGTCGTAGGTTCATTACACAAACGCCGTCCGGAACACGCCAGCCTGGGAGTGCTGCGTTCACCGGATATTCCATCTTTACTGGTGGAAACCGGGTTTATCAGTAATAGCACGGAGGAGCGACTGCTGGGCAGTAGCGCATATCAGGATAAAATTGCACGGGCGATCCACAACGGCCTGCGCGGTTATTTCCTGGCGCATCCGCTACAAGCCGACCCAAAGGTGGAAAACCGCTCGCTGGACGTCGCAGCGACGGTTAACTCCACAACAGACGATCTCAGACAGCCTGAGCCGGTGACCAGCCCGGCGAGAAGTCGCACCAGCGTAGGAAAAACGCAGATCCATGTGGTGAAGCGGGCGGAAACGCTTTCCGGCATTGCCGATAGCTATGGCACCAGCATGGCGGCGCTACGTGAGCTGAACAAGCTGAAAAAAGATGGCGTCTGGGTCGGTCAGCGTCTGAAGGTCCCTGCCGGAAAAACGGCAGCAGCACCGGTTCAGGCCAAGGCCAAGGCAAAAAGCGCTAAACCGAGCAAACATAAGGTGACTCGCGGTGATACGCTGTCATCCATCGCCGCGCGATATGGTGTCAGCGTCAGCGATCTTAAACGGGTTAACAAATTAAAGTCGGATGTTGCGCCGCTGGATCGGACGCTGATCATTCCGTAGGCTTGATGCCAACAACAGAGGGAGCCCCATGCCTATCCAGGTGTTACCGCCACAGCTAGCCAACCAGATTGCCGCCGGAGAAGTGGTCGAACGGCCTGCGTCGGTAGTGAAGGAACTGGTAGAAAATAGTCTGGATGCCGGGGCAACGCGGATTGATATTGATATCGAACGCGGTGGGGCCAAACTGATCCGCATCCGTGATAATGGCTGCGGCATTGCCAAAGCCGATCTGGCCTTGGCCCTGGCACGTCATGCTACCAGTAAAATCAGTACGCTTGACGATCTGGAGGCCATAGTCAGCCTGGGCTTTCGCGGCGAAGCGTTGGCCAGTATCAGCTCGGTGTCCCGTCTGATGTTGACCTCACGTACGGCGGAACAGAGCGAAGCCTGGCAAGCCTACGCGGAAGGGCGCGATCAGGCGGTCACCGTCAAACCGGCAGCTCATCCGGTGGGCAGCACGCTCGAAGTGCTCGATCTGTTTTACAACACCCCCGCACGGCGCAAGTTCATGCGCACCGAAAAAACCGAATTTGGCCATATCGACGAAGTGGTGCGGCGCATTGCGCTGGCGCGATTCGATGTGGCGATCAACCTCAGCCATAACGGCAAGCTGATGCGTCAGTATCGCGCGGCAAAAGAAGAAAGCCAGCATGAGCGGCGTCTGGCCAGCATTTGTGGTCCCGCCTTCCTGCAGCATGCGTTGGCGATTTCCTGGCAGCATGGCGATCTCAGCATTCGCGGCTGGGTGGCCGATCCGCAAGGGGCGCGTCAGCTTGGCGAAATGCAGTATTGCTACGTCAACAGCCGGATGATGCGCGATCGGCTAATTAATCATGCCATTCGTCAGGCGTATCAGGATCAGCTGAAAGACGATCAACTGCCTGCCTATGTGCTGTATCTGGAAGTGGATCCGCATCAGGTAGATGTCAACGTCCATCCGGCCAAGCATGAGGTGCGTTTTCATCAGGCTCGGCTGGTACATGATTTTATCTACCAGGCGGTTACCACGGTGCTGCAGCAGGCGGGCAATGTCGCGCTGCCAATGGCTGAAGAGTCCGCTGCGCAAGAGGCTCCCGTCTGGCAGCCGGAGAACCGCGTTGCTGCCGGTGGCAACCACTTCTCCCAGCCTGCGCCACAGCGTGAACGTCAGCCTGCTGAACCCTCCGCTGCCCGTGAACGTGCCCCGCAGCCAGCCTATCAGGCCGGTGCGGGTTACCAAAAGCGTGAAGGCGAGCTGTATGGCAAGCTGTTGCAGGCTACGCCGCCAGCAGATACGGTAAAACAGCCGCTGTTCCCGCCGGTTAACGCCGTGCAGGAAACTCCGCTCGCCGGTAGTCAGCACAGTTTTGGCCGTGTCCTGATGATCTGCCCGCCGAGCTATGCGCTGGTTGAACAGCGTCAGCAGCTGGCGTTACTGAATCTGACCATGGCCGAACGTTGGCTGCGTCAGGCGCAGCTTTGCCCGCCGGAAGAGGGATTACGGCCACAGCCGCTGTTGATCCCGATTAAGCTGACGTTGAATAAAAATGAAGCGGCCGCCTGCGTGCAACACCAGGCGCTGCTGGCCAAAATGGGGTTGGAGCTGCAATCCGATCACGGGCGTGTGACTTTGCGCGCAGTACCTTTACCATTACGCCAACAAAATTTACAAAAGTTGATACCCGAGCTGTTAGGCTATCTGGCCGAACATCAGGAGATGTCGCCAACGGTGCTATCCATCTGGATCGCCAGCCAATTAGGCAGCGAACACGAAGTGTGGAACAGCTCGCAAGCGATACAATTGTTGACAGAAGTTGAACGACTTTGCCCGCAACTGGTCAAATCCCCTCCTGCCGCTCTTTTACAACCCGTTGATTTGCAGGCTGCATTGGCAGCACTTAAGCATGACTGAAATTGAAATGACCCCTCGTCCCCCAGCCATTTTTATCATGGGGCCAACGGCCTCAGGCAAAACCGCCTTGGCGATGGCGCTGCGTGAGCGCTTGCCCGTCGAACTGATCAGTGTCGATTCCGCCCTGATTTATCGCGGTATGGATATCGGCACCGCCAAACCCTCGGCGGAAGAGCTTACCCAGGCACCACACCGTTTGATCGATATCCGCGATCCTGCACAAGCGTATTCGGCGGCCGATTTTCGTGCCGATGCGTTGCGGGAAATGGCCGATATTACTGCCGCCGGACGTATTCCGCTGTTGGTGGGGGGCACAATGCTTTATTTTAAGGCGTTGCTGGAAGGTTTATCGCCGTTACCCTCTGCCGATCCCGCCGTGCGCGAGCAGATTGAGCAGCAGGCGGCAGAGCTTGGTTGGGAGGCTTTACACCGCCAATTGCAGGCGATAGACCCGGTTGCAGCCTTACGTATTCATCCGAATGATCCACAGAGACTCTCCAGAGCACTGGAAGTTTTTTTGATTTCGGGTAAAACTTTAACTGAACTGACTAAAATTTCGGGTGAATCGTTGCCGTATCATGTTCACCAATTTGCGATAGCGCCAGTCAGCCGGGAGTTGTTACATCAACGTATCGAGCTGCGGTTCAATCAGATGTTGGCGGCGGGTTTTGAGGCGGAAGCGCGTGCACTTTTTGCACGGGGTGATTTGCATACGGATTTGCCTTCCATTCGCTGTGTCGGTTATCGCCAGATGTGGTCATATTTTTCTGGCGAGATTAGTTACGATGAGATGGTTTTTCGAGGTATTTGCGCAACACGTCAGTTGGCCAAACGCCAGATGACCTGGTTACGGGGTTGGGAGTCGGTTCGGTGGTTGGACAGTGAAAAGCCGGGAGAGGCTTTAGACTCGGTAACACAGGTTGTTAGTGCATAGGTTGAGTGATTGTGTACAATTGATGAGTATTCAGCGCGCAAATTTTTTAGGTCGTTTATTTTGAGCCGACAGGTTCTTGGTTAAAAACAACAAACAAATAAGGAAAAGATAGAATGGCTAAGGGGCAATCTTTGCAAGATCCGTTCCTGAACGCATTGCGTCGTGAACGTGTTCCGGTTTCTATTTATTTGGTGAATGGTATTAAGCTGCAAGGCCAGATTGAGTCTTTTGACCAGTTTGTCATCCTGTTGAAGAACACGGTGAGCCAGATGGTTTATAAGCACGCTATCTCTACCGTTGTTCCATCGCGCCCGGTATCGCACCACAGCAACACCCCGAGCAGCAGCGGCACCAGCAATTATCACCATGGTAACAACCCGTCTGCGCCGCAACAGCCGCAGCAGGAAAGCGATGACGCTGAATAAAGCGCGTTGCGAGTCAACCATGACGGGGAGCATAAGCAGCGCAGTGCTGTTTATGTCCCCCAAACTCGCGGTTTTGTTCCGTTTGAGAGGTTGCACGCTTGTTTGACCGTTATGAAGCCGGTGAGCAGGCCGTCCTGGTTCATATCTATTTCTCGCAAGACAAAGATACAGAAGATCTCAGTGAGTTCGAATCGCTGGTGTCCTCTGCGGGCGTCGAGGCTTTGCAAGTGGTTACTGGTAGCCGCAAAGCGCCTCACCCAAAATACTTTGTCGGTGAAGGAAAGGCCGAAGAAATTGCAGATGCGGTGAAAGCCAGTGGCGCGTCTGTTGTCCTGTTTGATCACGCCCTTTCCGCAGCGCAGGAGAGAAATCTCGAACGCCTGTGTGAATGCCGGGTGATCGATCGCACCGGGTTGATTCTTGACATCTTTGCCCAGCGTGCCCGCACCCATGAAGGTAAGCTGCAGGTAGAGTTGGCGCAATTGCGTCATATTGCCACTCGTCTGGTTCGTGGTTGGACTCACCTTGAACGTCAGAAAGGGGGGATTGGCCTGCGCGGGCCGGGGGAGACTCAGTTAGAAACTGACCGTCGTCTGCTACGCGATCGCATCAGCCTGATCCTGCGCCGCCTTGAGCGCGTAGAGAAGCAGCGCGATCAAGGGCGACGAGCGCGTACCCGTGCCGATGTGCCAACCGTATCGCTGGTGGGTTACACCAACGCCGGCAAATCAACCCTGTTTAACCGAATTACGTCTGCCGGAGTGTATGTGGCGGACCAACTATTTGCCACCCTGGATCCTACCCTGCGGCGTATTGACGTGGCGGACGTAGGCGATACCGTGTTGGCGGATACCGTAGGCTTTATCCGGCACTTGCCGCACGATCTTGTTGCCGCGTTCAAAGCGACACTGCAAGAGACGCGCCAGGCCTCTCTGTTGTTACATGTGATCGACGCTGCGGATACCCGGGTGGATGAAAACATTGAAGCGGTGAACTCCGTGTTGGCAGAGATTGAGTCGGATGAGATCCCTACACTGTTAGTGATGAACAAAATAGATATGCTGGACGATTTTGTCCCGCGTATCGATCGCAACGAAGAAAATTTACCGATCCGAGTGTGGCTGTCCGCCGCCAGCGGTGAAGGTATCCCGTTGCTATTTCAGGCGTTGACGGAGCGCTTATCGGGGGAAATCGCGCATTATGAGCTGCGCTTACCGCCACAGGCAGGCCGTCTTCGTAGCCGTTTCTACCAGCTTCAGGCGATCGAAAAAGAGTGGAATGAAGAGGACGGCAGTATCGGCGTGGTGGTGCGTATGCCGATCGTGGAGTGGCGTCGCCTCTGCAAGCAGGAACAGGAACTGATTAACTTTATCGTATGATCATATCCTGTTACATTTGTGTGCCCGCTCAATAGAAGAGTGGGCTAAGCATTAGCCTGAAGTACCCAATCACAGAATAATGGAGCTAAAACATGGCGTGGAATCAGCCCGGTAATAACGGACAGGACCGCGACCCGTGGGGGAGCAGCAATAATAATGGCGGCAACTCTGGCGGTAACAATAAAGGCGGTCGCGATCAAGGGCCACCGGATTTAGACGATATCTTCCGCAAGCTGAGCAAGAAATTGAGCAGCCTGACCGGCGGTGGCAAAGGCTCCAACGGCAATAACAGCGGTGGTACGGGTTCAATCGGGCCGGGCTTCAGTGGCAAGATTGTCGGCATCGCTGCGGTTGCAGTGGTGGTGATCTGGGCCGCCAGCGGTTTCTATACCATCAAAGAAGCCGAACGTGGTGTGGTCACTCGCTTTGGTAAATTCAGCCATCTGGTGCAGCCAGGTCTGAACTGGAAACCGACGTTTATCGATCAGGTTCGCCCGGTTAACGTGGAGTCAGTCCGTGACCTGTCCGCGTCCGGTGTGATGCTGACGTCTGATGAGAACGTGGTTCGCGTCGAGATGAACGTGCAGTACCGCGTTTCCGATCCGGCAGCCTATCTGTTCAGCGTAACCGATGCCAACGACAGCCTGAGACAGGCGACAGACAGCGCATTGCGTGGTGTTATCGGTAAATACACCATGGACAAGATCCTGACCGAAGGCCGTACCATCGTCCGTAGCGACACTCAGCGTGTACTGGAAGAGACCATCCGTCCGTACAAAATGGGTATCACTCTGCTGGACGTCAACTTCCAGGCTGCACGTCCGCCGGAAGAGGTGAAAGCCGCGTTTGATGATGCGATCGCCGCACGTGAGAACGAGCAGCAATCCATTCGTGAAGCAGAAGCTTACGCCAACGAAGTTCAGCCGCGTGCCAACGGTGCTGCACAGCGCCTGCTGGAAAATGCGCGCGCCTACCAGGCCCAGACCGTTCTGGAAGCCCAGGGTGAGGTTGCTCGTTTCGCCAAGCTGTTGCCGGAGTACAAAGCCGCACCGGAAATTACCCGTGAGCGTCTGTACATCGAAACCATGGAAAGAGTGCTGAGCCACACCCGTAAGGTGTTGGTGGCAGACAACAAAGGCAATAACAATCTGATGGTGCTGCCACTGGATCAGATGCTGCGCGGTGCCGGTAAGTCGGCTAGCGAAGGCAGCAAAGATGCCGGACAGAACCTTCTCGCCCCTGCGCCAGCCTCGACTTCTTCATCGGAGGCGAGCACCAGCAGTTCCAGCAGCGGTTCCATCATGGACCAACGCCGGGCTAATGCGCAGCGTAGCGACAACACACGCGTAGGGAGAGAATAATCAATGCGTAAGTCTTTCATAGTTATCCTCGCGGTGGTGTTGGTAGCCCTTTACGCCTCAATGTTTGTGGTTCAGGAAGGCGAGCGCGGCATCGTGCTGCGTTTCAGTAAAGTACTGCGCGACAGCGAAAACAAACCGCTGGTTTATGCACCGGGTCTGCACTTCAAGATCCCGTTTATTGAAACCGTGAAAATGCTGGATGCTCGTATCCAGACCATGGACAACCAGGCCGATCGCTTCGTGACCAGCGAGAAGAAAGACCTGATCGTTGACTCCTACCTGAAATGGCGTATCAGTGATTTCAGCCGCTACTACCTGGCCACCGGTGGTGGTGACGTTTCTCAGGCGGAACTGCTGCTGAAACGCAAGTTCAACGACCGTCTGCGTTCCGAGATTGGCCGTTTGGACGTGCGTGATATCGTGACCGACTCCCGTGGTCGTCTGATGGCAGACGTGCGTGATGCGCTGAACACCGGTACCGTGGGTGACGGCGAAGAAGCCGCCGCTACCGAAGCCGATGATGCTATTGCTTCTGCAGCAGCCCGTGTTGAGCGTGAAACCAATGGCAAACAGCCAGCGGTTAACCCGAACAGCATGGCGGCACTGGGTATTGAAGTGGTGGACGTGCGTATCAAGCAGATCAACCTGCCTGCGGAAGTGTCCGATGCGATCTTCCAGCGTATGCGTGCAGAACGTGAAGCGGTAGCCCGTCGTCACCGTTCACAAGGTAAGGAAGAGGCTGAGAAGCTCAAGGCGACCGCCGACTACGAAGTGACCCGTACCATCGCGGAAGCCGAGCGTCAGGCACGTATCACCCGCGGTGCGGGCGATGCGGAAGCAGCTAAACTGTTTGCCGATGCCTTCAGCCAGGATCCGGATTTCTACGCTTTCATCCGTAGCCTGCGTGCTTATGAAACCAGCTTCGGCCCTGGCAACCAGGACGTGTTGGTGCTGAGCCCGGACAGCGATTTCTTCCGCTACATGAAGTCGCCGGTTGCTACGCGCAACAGATAACGTCAGCATGATGGCGATCCCCGATAGCTTTCAGGCCATGGTTTGAAAGAACAGGGGTAGAACCAAGGCCCGTCTAAACGCGGGCCTTTCTTTTTTTGGGGGGAAGGATGAATTCGACAATCTGGCTGGCGCTTGGGTTGGTTTTGGTGCTGGAAGGGCTGGGGCCGATGTTGTTCCCACAGGCTTGGCGTAAAATGGTTCAGACAATGTCGCAACTACCCGATGCTACGCTGCGGCGTTTTGGTGGGGGATTAGTGGTTGCAGGCTGTGTGATCTACTACATGTTGCGTGCACACACGGGGGTTTAAAGTTTAGCCGAAAAAGTACGCAATCGTATGCTAAAAGTGCTGAAACTGAAGAATTAGGGTGGTAGAATCCATTTTTAAGCAACCTGGTGATTTTAAAATGGGTAAGAACGTCGTCGTACTGGGCACCCAATGGGGTGACGAAGGTAAGGGTAAGGTCGTAGACCTGCTGACTGAACGGGCTCAATATGTTGTGCGCTACCAAGGTGGCCATAACGCTGGCCACACTCTGGTTATCAACGGTGAAAAAACCGTTCTTCATTTAATTCCTTCAGGTATCCTGCGTGAAAACGTGACCAGCGTCATCGGCAACGGTGTGGTTCTGGCGCCAGACGCATTGATGAAGGAAATGGGTGAACTCGAAGCGCGCGGCATCCCGGTACGCGAACGTCTGTTACTGTCTGAAGCCTGCCCGCTGATCCTGCCTTATCACGTCGCCCTGGATAATGCGCGTGAGAAAGCGCGTGGCGCCAAAGCCATCGGCACCACTGGCCGTGGTATCGGCCCGGCTTACGAAGACAAAGTTGCCCGTCGCGGTCTGCGCGTTGGTGACCTGTTCGACAAAGCCACCTTCGCTACCAAGCTGAAAGACATCATCGATTACCACAACTTCCAACTGGTTAACTACTACAAAGTAGAAGCCGTTGATTACCAGACCACCCTTGACTATGTGCTGTCGATTGCCGATATCCTGACCGGGATGGTAGTAGACGTCTCCGAACTGCTGGACGGTGCGCGCAAGCGTGGCGACCTGATCATGTTCGAAGGTGCACAGGGTACGCTGCTGGATATCGATCACGGTACCTATCCGTACGTGACCTCTTCCAACACCACCGCGGGTGGCGTAGCAACCGGTTCTGGCATTGGCCCGCGTTACGTGGACTACGTGCTGGGCATCGTGAAAGCCTATTCTACCCGTGTAGGTGCAGGCCCGTTCCCAACCGAACTGTTCGACGAAACCGGCGAATACCTGTGCAAACAGGGTAATGAGTTTGGTGCCACCACTGGCCGTCGCCGTCGTACCGGCTGGCTGGATGCGGTTGCCGTTCGCCGTGCCGTGCAGATCAACTCCCTGTCTGGCTTCTGCCTGACCAAGCTGGACGTGCTGGACGGCCTGAAAGAAGTGAAGATCTGTGTGGGCTATCGCATGCCGGACGGCCGCGAAATGACCACCACGCCGCTGGCTGCAGAAGGTTGGGAAGGTATCGAGCCAATCTACGAAACCATGCCGGGCTGGAGCGAAACGACGTTTGGTGTGAAAGACTACAGCAAACTGCCACAGGCAGCGCTGAACTACATCAAACGCATCGAAGAGCTGACTGATGTACCGGTAGACATTATCTCTACTGGCCCAGACCGTAGCGAAACCATGATCCTGCGCGATCCGTTCGACGCATAATCTGTTTACCTATTGTCATCAAACAAACCGGGCCAAGTCCCGGTTTGTTTGCCTCATGTATCCTCCCCGATGGCGTTTTCACCTCACAAAATCCCTTCGTTGCTCCGGTTGAGAGTCACCTATGCGCTAAATAATTAGCTGCGAACTCTCCGGCTGGTTTATCATCCAATAAGATAGTAAAGAAAATCGCCGAAAATCGGCAGATACCCAGAGGTAAACGTGCAGTTAACAAGTTTTACTGACTATGGCCTACGGGCATTGATCTATATGGCATCATTGCCTGCGGACAAAATGACCAGCATCTCTGAGGTTACGGAGGTGTACGGGGTTTCCCGTAACCATATGGTAAAAATTATCAATCAGCTGAGCCGTGAAGGCTTTGTGACCGCCGTGCGGGGTAAAAACGGCGGTATACGCTTGGGTAAACCGGCTGAGAGCATCCGTATTGGCGACGTGGTGCGGGCGCTGGAGCCGCTTTCGTTGGTTAACTGCAGCAGCGATTTTTGTCATATCACCCCAGCCTGCCGTTTGAAGCAAGTGCTCCAGCAGGCGGTAAAGAATTTCCTTGAGGAGCTGGATAGTCACACATTGGCCGACATGGTCGAAGACAATTCACCGCTCTACAAGCTTTTGCTTGTCGAATAAAGCGTTACTGAGAAGACAAGGCTCAGCGACACCCTGCTGATGACAACGGAGGAACCTCAATGTCACAAGATCCATTCCTGGAACGAGAAGCAGAAAAATATGAATCCCCAATTCCTAGCCGCGAATTTATCCTGGCCCATTTGGCGAAACGTGAAACGCCGGCCAGCCGCGAAGAATTGGGCAATGAACTGAACTTATCCGGCGAAGAAGCGCTGGAAGCCTTGCGCCGTCGCCTGCGTGCGATGGAGCGTGATGGCCAGTTGGTCTTTACCCGCCGCCAGTGCTATGCCCTGCCGGAGCGTCTGGACCTGCTGCGTGGCACGGTGATCGGCCACCGCGATGGCTTCGGCTTCCTGCGGGTTGAAGGGCGTAAAGACGACCTTTATCTCTCCGCCGAGCAAATGAAAATGGCCATCCACGGCGATGTGGTGTTGGCTCAACCGCTGGGCGAAGATCGCAAAGGCCGCCGCGAAGCGCGTATCGTGCGCGTGCTGGTGCCCAAAACCAGCCAGATTGTTGGCCGCTACTTCACCGATGCCGGTACCGGCTTCGTGGTGCCGGATGACGGCCGCTTGAGCTTCGATATTCTGATCCCTGCCGACTCGGTCAGCGGGGCGCGGATGGGCTTTATGGTGGTGGTCGAGCTGACCCAGCGCCCAACGCGCCGCACCAAAGCCGTGGGCAAGATCGTCGAGATCCTGGGCGATAAAATGGGCACCAGCATGGCGGTGGATATCGCATTGCGTACCCATGAGATCCCGCATACCTGGCCACCTCAGGTGGAGAAGCAGGTTGCCGACCTCAGTGAGCAGGTGCCGGAAGCCGCCAAGAAAGGGCGTGTGGATCTGCGTCACCTGCCGCTGGTCACCATTGATGGCGAAGACGCTCGCGATTTCGATGATGCCGTGTACTGCGAGAAGAAGCGCGGTGGCGGCTGGCGCCTGTGGGTCGCGATTGCCGACGTTAGCTACTATGTGCGTCCGCGCACGGCGCTGGATGACGAAGCCCGTAGCCGCGGTACCTCGGTCTACTTCCCGTCGGAAGTGGTGCCAATGCTGCCAGAAGTGCTTTCCAACGGCCTGTGCTCGCTCAACCCGCAGGTCGATCGCCTGTGTATGGTGAGTGAGATGACCATCTCTGCATCGGGCCGTCTGTCTTCGTTTAAATTCTACGAAGCGGTAATGAGCTCCCATGCGCGCTTAACCTACACCAAGGTCTGGCATATCTTGCAGGGCGATCAGGAACTGCGCGAGCAGTATCATCCGTTGGTCAAACACCTGCAGGAGCTGCATGCGCTGTATAAAGTGCTGGATCAGGCTCGTGCCGAGCGCGGTGGTATCGCCTTCGAAACCGAAGAAGCCAAGTTTATCTTCAACGCCGAACGCCGTATTGAGCGCGTAGAGCCAACGGTACGTAATGACGCGCACAAACTGATCGAAGAGTGCATGATCATGGCGAACGTTGCGGCGGCACGCTTTGTTGAGAAGCATAACGAACCTGCGCTGTTCCGCGTGCACGATCGCCCAAGCGACGATCACATTTCTGCATTGCGCAGCGTGTTGAGCGAACTGGGCCTGACCCTGGGCGGAGGCCTGAAGCCGCAGCCGAAAGATTACGCCACTTTGATGGACGAAGTATCGGAACGTCCGGACCGTGAAATGCTGCAAACCATGCTGCTGCGTTCGATGAAACAGGCGATCTACGATCCGGAAAACCGTGGTCACTTCGGCCTGGCGTTGGCTTCTTATGGCCACTTTACTTCGCCTATCCGTCGTTACCCGGACCTGTCACTGCACCGCGCCATCAAGTACGTGTTGGCGAAGGAGCAAGGTGAGCAGAAAGAGCGCTGGACGCCAACCGGAGGCTGGCACAGCGATCTGGAAGAGATGCTGCAACTGGGTATGCACTGCTCGATGACCGAGCGCCGTGCCGATGAAGCTACGCGTAATGTGGCGGACTGGCTGAAGTGCGACTTTATGCAGGATCACGTCGGTGAAGTGTTTAGCGGCGTTATTGCCAGCGTCACCGGCTTTGGTTTCTTCGTCCGCCTGAGCGATCTGTTTATCGATGGTCTGGTACACGTGTCCACGCTGGATAACGATTACTATCGCTACGATAATATCGGCCAGCGTCTGATCGGCGAATCTTCCGGCATGGTCTATCGCCTGGGAGATACGGTGGAGATCCGCGTTGAGGCCGTGCATATGGACGAACGCAAGATCGACTTCGCCCTGGTTTCCAGCACCCGCAAACCGCGTGGTGAAGGCAAAACCGAGCGCGAACGTGCCAAGAATGGCGGCCACCGCACGCTGCGCGACGGTGCCGGAGCGGGCCGTAGTCAGGCTCAACGCAAACGCCGTGGCGGCAAGACGCCTGCCAACTTTGAGCCAGACAGCGCCTTCCGTAAAAAAGAGGGGGCCAAGGCCAAACCCGCAGACAAGGTGAAGGCAGACCCGAAGGCAAAAGCTAAAACCGATCCAAAGGCTAAAGCCAAAAAAGCGTCTGATAAGACTAAAAAGATAGCGGCCGCGACCAAAGCCAAGCGTGCCAGCAAGAAGAAAGGTGCCGAGCAGGGTTAACCTGCCGCACGTTATTATCCCCGGCCGGGTCACCCCCGGCCGCACAGTTAAAAGAGCATCATGAGCGAAATTATCTACGGTATTCACGCTGTCAAAGCCCTGCTAGACAACGATCCACAACGTTTCCTGGAAGTGTTTATTCTCAAGGGGCGTGACGACCGCCGCTTACAGCCTTTGATTGCCGAGCTGGAAGCGACCGGTATTGTGATCCAGGTGGCTAACCGCCAATGGCTGGATGAGAAGGTCGAAGGGGCCGTCCACCAGGGCATTATTGCGCGGGTGCGTGAAGGGCGGAAATATCAGGAGAACGATCTGCCTGGGCTGCTGGAAAGCGTTGAAACGCCATTCCTGCTGGTGTTGGACGGCGTTACCGATCCCCATAACCTGGGGGCTTGCCTGCGTAGTGCCGACGCTGCGGGTGTCCATGCGGTGATCGTCCCACGCGATCGCTCTGCCCAACTGAATGCGACGGCGAAGAAAGTGGCCTGCGGTGCGGCCGAGAATGTCCCATTGATCACCGTCACCAACCTGGCTCGTACCCTGCGTTTGCTGCAAGAGATGAACATCTGGATCGTGGGCACGGCGGGTGAAGCCGACCACACGCTGTATCAAAGCAAAATGACCGGCCCGATGGCGCTGGTGATGGGCGCGGAAGGTGAAGGTATGCGTCGTTTGACCCGTGAACATTGCGACGAACTGATCAGCATTCCGATGGCCGGTACGGTTTCCTCGTTGAACGTCTCGGTAGCGACCGGTGTCTGTCTGTTTGAAGCGGTGCGCCAGCGCAGCTGATGATTTAATAGGGGTGAAACCTGTCACCCCTACCTCTAATCTCCTATCTTGTGATCCCGCCAGCGGCAGAAATCCAGCTAATGACCATAATTACCCCTGAAGCGTTAATCAGGGAGCAAGCTCATGGTCTGGACTACGCATACCGTCTTTAACCAACCCAAGCCCTTGGGGAACAGCAACCTTTTCCTGTCCGATACGCCGTTGCGTGAAGCGTTGCAGCGCGAGTTGGCGGGTTGGGATAGCGACGTTCTAGCCTCGCTTGGGCAACAGTTAGGCACGCAGGAGTCACTGGAGTTGGGGCGGCTGGCCAATACCAACCCACCGGAGTTGCTGCGCTATGACGCCACCGGGCAACGCCTGGACGACGTGCGCTTTCATCCAGCCTGGCACATCCTGATGCAGGGGGTGGTCGCTAACCGGGTGCACAACCTGCCGTGGCAGGAAGATGCCCGTATTGGCTCCTTGGTGGCCCGTGCCGCTCGCTTTGTATTGCACGCTCAGGTGGAGGCCGGCACGCTCTGCCCAATCACCATGACCTTTGGCGCTATCCCACTGCTACAGCGTTCCCTGCCAAAGGAGTATCAATCCTGGCTATCCCCGTTACTTTCCGATCGTTATGATCCTCATCTGCTGCCCGGAGCACAAAAGCGCGGGCTGTTGATCGGCATGGGGATGACGGAAAAGCAGGGCGGCTCTGACGTGCTGAGCAATACCACCACCGCTGTGCCGCTCGCCAGTCGCGGCAATGGGGAGGCCTATCGCCTGGTGGGCCATAAATGGTTCTTTTCGGTGCCGCAAAGCGATGCCCATCTGATATTGGCACAGGCGGAGGGAGGGCTTTCCTGTTTCTTCCTACCCCGGCTCCTTCCTGACGGCACTCGCAATGCCATCCGCCTGGAGAGGCTTAAAGACAAGCTGGGCAACCGTTCCAATGCCAGTAGCGAAGCCGAGTTTCAGGACGCAACGGCCTGGTTATTGGGCGATGAAGGGGATGGCGTCAGGCAAATCCTCAAGATGGGGGGGATGACCCGTTTCGATTGCGCTTTGGGTAGCCATGGGCTGATGCGCCGCAGCCTTTCGGTGGCGCTGTACCATGCTCTGCAACGGCAGGCGTTTGGTAAATGCCTTATTGAACAGCCGTTGATGCGGCAGGTGTTGGCCCGTATGGCGTTACGGCTTGAAGGACATACCGCTTTGCTGCTCCGTTTGGCGCGAGCTTGGGAAAGCCGGGGGGATGAAGGCGAAGTGGTCTACAGCCGCTTACTGACCCCGGCGGCAAAATACAGTATCTGTCATCAAGGCGCGGCATTTATCGGGGAAGCCATGGAAGTGCTGGGAGGGATTGGCTATTGCGAAGACAGCGAGCTGCCGCGTTTGTATCGAGAGGCACCGGTAAACAGCATTTGGGAAGGTTCGGGCAACATCATGTGCCTGGACGTGATGCGCAGTCTGCATAAGTTGCCTGGTGCGCTAGAGTTGCTGCAGCAGGAACTGTTGCCGGTGCGCGGGCAGAACAGGTTGTTCGATCGCGCCTGGCGGCAATGGCAACAGCGTATGCGCCAACCGCGTGAAGAAATGGGGCGTTTGCTAACCCAGCAGTTATTCGATTTGTGCTGTGCCGCCCAACTGCTGCAGCATGCCAGCCCGCCAATTGGAGAAGCCTGGTGCCATTTAACTCTGGATTACCGTGGAGATAGAGTGCTGCCTGCTGAGGTGTGCGATACGCTACTCCAGCGGGCTATGGGGGGATAAACAGGAACTCGGGGCTTATAGCCTAGAGGGAAATGCCATCAGATAATAGGCTGATGGCATTGGATGTATAATTTCCTGCCTGATTTCAGCTCGAATGATTAATTATAGAAATATCCCGCGTGAGATTAATTTCGTGTTAGCACCCAATATGTATTCTGCTGTGATTTTAAGGATAATTCTCGTTAATGTGTGAGATACGCCCTTTTTTGGATTCTGCTTAACTAATTGGCTCAGTGGGTAACGGGTTGTATGTTACATTTTTAATGTAATTGAGATTAAGCACGGCTCGAGAGTGCCAATCTGTGCTAATTATTTATTCGGGAAAATCTTTTTTATCGCGGCTTGTTCTGGTCAATCCACTGGCTTTCCTATTTGTGTAAAAGGAATTAACAGCATGACATATAGTAATCACTCATCCACTACCGATTTATCGACACGTATGGGAAAAAATAATTCATCTCTGCGGATGAATCTTTCGCCACTCTACTTTGCCGGGCTGCTGGCTTTTGGCTGCGTCTCCGTGGCTAATGCGGCTATCGTTGCCGATGCCGGGCAGGCGTCTAGCCCTGCGGTTAATGCCGGGGCGAATGGGTCGACTGTGGTGAATATCAACGCTGCGGGTAAAGGCGGTGTTTCGCATAATATCTTCAACCAGTTTAACGTAGATAAAAACGGTGTGGTGCTGAATAACAGCGTCGATGGTGCGAATAGTCAACTGGCGGGGAGTCTTGCGGGTAATGCGAATTTAAGCGGTGGGGCGGCCTCGGTGATCCTTAATGAGGTCAACTCTAATCGGGCCAGCGTGTTAAATGGCATGGTGGAAGTTGCAGGTCAGCAGGCCCAGGTAATTATTGCTAACCCGGCCGGTATTACCTGTAGCGGCTGCGGCTTTATTAATGCTGGCAGGGCAACGCTGACCACCGGTACTGCCCAGATTGCCGATGGTGCCATACAGGGATATAAAACGGAAAAAGGCAGCATTGTTATTAATGGCAATGGTCTGAACAGCGGCGACAGTAATTATACCGATTTGATTGCCCGCTCGGTGGCGATTAATGCCGGTGTCTGGGCCAAGGATTTGAAAGTGACCACTGGCCGTAATAACGTCAATGCGGACAACACCCAGGCTACTGCGCTGGCCTCGGCGTTGGGCAGACCTGGCGTCGGGATTGACGTTGCCGCATTGGGGGGGATGTATGCCGGCAAGATCACCCTGGTGGGTACAGAAAGCGGAGTGGGCGTTCGTAATGCCGGTACCATCGCGGCTTCCACCTCAGACCTGGTGATGGACGTTAATGGTGTGCTGGATAACCGTTCAGGGACCCTATCCGCCGCACACGCCAACAAACTGAACACCGCAGGCACTATTAATAATACCAGGGGGAAAATCACCGGCGGGAACGGTGGTATCACTATCAATACCCATAAAAACCGCCTGACCAATACCAACGGCAACATAGCCGCTATCGGCTCTGTGAGCATCAATAGTGGGCAATTGAACAATACCAACGGTATGGTGCAATCCAGTTCACAGGTCACTATCGATACCAATGGGCAGTTGCTGACCAATACTGGCCGCAATAACGATACCGGCATTTACAGCACCTTGGGTATGACCCTGAAAACGGGTCAGTTGAACAATAACAATGGCCTGATCACCACCAGTGGTAACTCCACTATCATCAGCGGTGCGCTGGATAACCGTAATGGGCAGATTTTTGCCTTTGGTTCTTCGTCGTCCGATCTGTCGATGACCGTTGGCGGCACGCTTGATAACCGTGGCGGCGAAATAGCGGCTCAACATCAGGTAAATCTGTCTACCAGCAGTACGTTGAACAATAGCGCAAACGGCAAAATGAGTGCAGGTGACGATTTTAAGCTGACAACAAACAAAGCTGCGCTCAATAACACCAACGGCTTGATTGAGTCGGCTGGGGCGTTGGATATCAACAGTGGGCTACTGACCAATAGAACCGGTAGTCTGCAAGCGACCAAGATGCTGAACGTAAACACCAACGGCAGTAACCTGATCAACGAGAGTGGGCAGATCTCTGCAATGGGGGATATCCAGCTCGCCAATATCAACGCCATGGACAACCGGGATGGCAGTGTTAGCGGTGAGGGTAAGCTGTTGCTGCGAGCAAACAGCCTGGATAACCGCACGGGTGGGTTAACCCTGGACAAGGGCAATGACGTTCGCATCAACAATGTCCTTAATAACAACTATGGCGTGATCCGAAGCGCGCTGGGTAGCACGGAGCTGTATGCCAGCACGGTCAACAACAATGCGGGCTTGTTGGGGGGGCAGGAAGTTCATGTGCATACCGACACATTGCGCAATGACGAGGGGCTGATTTTTGCCGAGAAGACGGCAGAAATAAAGGCGGCGACTCTCTATAACCGTAATAGTGGGAATTTTGGTCGAGTGATGGGCGTGCATATCGATATGCCGGAGGACACTCAGGGGGGCATTATCAGCATGGGCGATCTGAGCATGACCGGTAACCGGGTGTACAACAGTCGGGGTCTGATTGCTGCCAGCGGCGGCAACTTGAACATGAAGTATGCTGGCAACGTGGATAATAACCGCGGCACCCTTTCAAGTATGACTTCTCTGTCGCTGCTGGCTAACCGCCTGGATAACGGCAATGGCACGATCTCTTCAACAGGTAGCAGTAGCGTAGAAGTGGCTTCAGCCTTTACCAACAGCGGCTTGGTCCACGGTAGAGAAGGGCTGGATATTCGCGTCAACGGGGCATTGACCAACAGCGGTCAATTATGGTCCGACAAGGTCACCACGATCAACAGCCAGAATTTAACTAACCGGCGCGGCGCGGTGATCGGCGGCCTGGAAGGTGTGAAACTGAACCTGACGGGGAGATACACCAATAACGGTGATGTAACTGGGCCGGTAATCAAAGAGTAATCGCGTAAATCTCTTTTACGGGTGCCTATTCAGGCACCCGTTTTTACTTATCTCTCAGAGCCAGCGCTACCGATAAAGTATCGCCTGTGAATACCACTGGCCCGGCACGATGGTTTCGCTGTTCATGATGATCATGTAATAGCGTGCCCCGCTGGCGTTAGCTTTGCGCTGGATCTCGGCTTCCACGTTCATCGGGCTGCCATGCACCAGCGCGCTGATCGTTCCCATTTTCTCCAACTCGGTGGTTTGGGCGCGGGTGATCTCTTGTGCCTGAGAGGTAGGCGGGGGTGGGGGTTTGGGCGTGGTTTTAAATACGCTGCAGCCGGATAACAAACCAAACAGCAATAGGGTGATCAACGTACGGGAAAGATTCATGCTGGCCTCATTACTCTTTCGCATAGAGTAGAATGGGTTGAACTAAGGTTTCGGGCCGATTTTTGCCATCATAGAGAAGATTGAGCACAGGGGGAATACATGATCGAGATCCATGATGAGCGGGTGGGGGATGTTGCGGTGATCCATGCTGTGCCTGCCGGGCGCTATGAGCAACCGTTGCCTACGATCTTATTCTATCACGGCTATACCTCATCGAAAGAGGTGTACGCCTATTTTGCCTATGCGCTGGCCAAGGTCGGTTTCCGGGTGGTGCTGCCCGATTGTGCGATGCACGGTGAGCGGTTTGATGGTGATGAAGCACGGCGGCTGGCGCATTTCTGGGAAATCCTCAAAAGTAACGTTGATGAGTTACCTGCGCTCAAAACGCACTTTGAGCAGCGTGGGCTAATTGCCAGGGATCGCATTGGCGTGGCGGGCGCTTCGATGGGGGGCATGACCACCTTAGGGGCCTTTACCCGTTATCCTTGGGTGAAAGCGGCCGCCAGCCTGATGGGGTCGGGCTACTTTACCTCACTGGCGCAGACGCTGTATCCGCCATTGGATGCGCAGGGGCAGCCGTTGGAGCAGTCCGCGCTCAAGGCACGTCTTGCGCCCTTGGTCTCTTATGAGGTTGAACAGCATTGGGAGAGTTTTGCCGGGAGGCCGTTGCTGTTATGGCATGGTGAAACCGATGATGTGGTGCCAGCGGTGGAGAGTGAGCGCTTGGCCAGTGAGTTACGCCAGCGCGGCCTGGATCGGAGGTTGACCTACCTCACTGAAGCGGAAGTACGCCATCGTATTACCCCTGGGGCGTTGAACGCGACCGCCGCTTTCTTCCAGGATGCACTGTAAAAAGCCCCCGAGGGAGGGGGCAAGGCATGGCTGTTACTGATCGACCGCCTCTTGGTGCGGCAGGGTTCCCTGGTGCTGCATTTTTCGGTTAGCGATAAAGCTCGGCGCTGACGTGGATAGACGCGGTGCTGCCTGGCTCATGTAGCGCAACAATCCGGTAAGCGCTGGCGCCGCGTTGATCGGCAATCTTGTTGATTTGAGACGTCGCGTCGTCGGGCGAAACCACTTCCTGAGTCAGGCTGACGAAGCCAATGCTTTGGCGCTCTGCGGCCTGGCGTGCGGTGATTTCAGTGGCGGCCATGGCGTTGGCGGAAAGCAGCAACGCGATAGCGGTAGCGATGGTGATACGTTTCATAGGTGCCTCTCTTAACTCTTTGCTACAGCGGCGTGTCACGTGGGCCACCGCCGATATACTGCTCATTAAGCAAAAAGTTATTTATCAATATTGAATAACTGCAACCCTTTATCGCTGCGCTTTCTGCGGCGGATAATTTAACTTTAGTCCGATAGTCAGGATTAAAAAGGGGGAGATTTTGATGGCCTTGTTCAAAAAAAATGATAATGATTTCCAGTGGGCTGATGATTTTGTTGAAGGATTTTTAAAACCTATGGATCGGCATACATCGCTTTTTCTGTCAGCAAATCGTGCTATTTCTCGTGGCCTTACGCATAAACCTCAATAAATCCTACTCAGTCCTTGAGTTCCCCCCCTTGCGCCGGTATGATTACGCGTCATTTTTCAGCCGCACACATATACACGTTCCTTGCTTCCATGGGCCGCGGTTGACCCTGACAGGAGGCTGAATAATCCGTAAGGAGCAATTCGATGCGTCATTACGAAATCGTTTTTATGGTCCATCCTGACCAAAGCGAACAGGTTCCGGGCATGATCGAGCGTTACAGTGCTACCATCACTAACGCGCAAGGTCAGATTCACCGTCTGGAAGACTGGGGCCGCCGTCAGCTGGCTTATCCGATCAACAAACTGCACAAAGCTCACTACGTTCTGCTGAACGTTGAAGCGCCGCAGGAAGCGATCGATGAGCTGGAAACTAACTTCCGCTTCAACGACGCCGTTATCCGCAGCATGGTTATGCGCGTTAAGCACGCGGTAACTGAAGCATCTCCGATGGTTAAAGCGAAAGACGAACGTCGTGGCGATCGCCGCGAAGACTTCGCTAACGAAACCGCAGATGATGCAGATGCTGGGGATTCTGAAGAGTAATTGCCGCCGTGACGGCTAATCGTCTGGTTTTGTCGGGCACTGTGTGCAAGGCGCCGGTTCGAAAAGTGAGTCCTTCCGGGATACCGCACTGCCAATTTGTGCTAGAGCACCGTTCGCAGCAGATGGAAGCCGGATTCAGCAGACAAGCATGGTGCCGAATGCCCGTGGTTGTCAGCGGACAACAGTCACAAGCACTAACTCAAAGATTAACGGTCGGCAGTCAGATTACCGTGCAAGGCTTTGTAAGCTGCCATCAAGGGCGCAACGGGCTGAGCAAATTGGTTCTGCATGCCGAGCAGATTGAATTGATAGATTCTGGAGACTAGCCAAATGGCACGTTATTTCCGTCGTCGCAAGTTCTGCCGTTTCACCGCGGAAGGCGTTCAAGAGATTGACTATAAAGACATCGCTACGCTGAAAAACTACATCACTGAAAGTGGTAAAATTGTCCCGAGCCGTATCACCGGTACTCGTGCAAAATATCAGCGCCAGCTGGCCCGTGCTATCAAGCGCGCGCGCTACCTGTCTTTGTTGCCGTACACTGATCGTCATCAGTAATCGGCCACTGTCCATTAACGACTTTGAGAGGATAAGGTAATGCAAGTTATTCTGCTTGATAAAGTAGCAAACCTGGGCAGCCTGGGTGATCAGGTTAACGTTAAAGCGGGTTATGCCCGTAACTTCCTGGTACCACAGGGCAAAGCTGTTCCTGCTACCAAGAAAAACGTAGAGTTCTTCGAAGCACGCCGTGCTGAACTGGAAGCCAAACTGGCTGACGTTCTGGCTGCTGCTGAAGCTCGCGCAACCAAGATCAACGAACTGGGTTCAGTCACCATCGCGTCTAAATCAGGCGACGAAGGTAAACTGTTCGGCTCTATCGGCACCCGCGACATCGCTGACGCAGTTACTGCGGCAGGCGTTGAAGTTGCCAAGAGCGAAGTTCGTCTGCCGAACGGCGTTCTGCGTACCACTGGTGAACACGAAGTTCACTTCCAGGTACACAGCGACGTGTTCGCACAGCTGAATGTAGTTGTGGTTGCAGAAGCTTAATCGCTCCTGCCAGCCAAGTTAAAACGCCAGCCTCGTGCTGGCGTTTTGCTTTTCTGCGTCCGGTAAAACGCGCTACCCTGCTATCACAGCATGAATGAGGAGCAGCGGAAATGGCGGAGATTATCTTGCAGCGCGTTTACGATTTTACCGGCCCTGCACCGGAGCACTGTTATCTGATCGATCGTTTGTGGCCGCGAGGCATCAGCAAGGAACGATTGCAGGGCGTGCAGTGGCTAAAGCAGGTTGCGCCGGATAACGCGCTGCGGCAGTGGTTTCATCAACATCTTGACCGGAGGGACGAGTTCGAAAGCCACTACCGCTTGCAACTGGCTCAAAACGACGCCTGGCAGCCATTGGTGGCTTTACTAAGACAGGGGCAACCCTTGACCTTACTTTATGGCAGTAAAGACACACAGCACAACCATGGCATCGTGCTGCGCGACTTTCTGTTAAGGCAGTTAGCGTATTAACGCTCGCGACGATAGCCGCCGTCGGCCTGGCGGCGAAATAACACCTGACTGTTGTCAGCGGTGGTGACAGATAGCGCGGTGATCACGCCGTTGGTATCACGTTCGATACGCACTTCCTGGCCAGCCTTCATGTTGCTGAGCGGCTTATCGTTCCCTTCCACCTGCGCCATGGCGAAAACTTCGTTCACCGGCAGGTTGTTGTCACGGAAAAGCTGCGCCAGCGTCTGGCCCGGTTGGATCTGGTAGCGTTGCCAGTTGCCCGCCGGTTCCGGCTCTACAGCGTGCTGCTGCTGAGTGTCGTTTTGCAATTCGGCCTGCAAGGGAACGCCGTTTTCCTGCTGGGTGACAGGGAATGGCTGTTTTTCCGATGAATACGGCCACAGCAGTGCTAGCAGCAGGATGATGCCGAAAATCAGGGTCCAGCGACGATGAAAATAAGGCAGTGGCTCCATCCAACCGAAGCCGTCCGGCAGGTGCCAGATCTTCAGCAGTAACGCTTTGATGTTTTGCCCCTTACCGCTTTCCGGTGGTTGTTCTGAATCCGGGTCTTCTACCGACGCTGGCGCGGAGCCGGGCTTCAGGCGCTGACTGAAGTTCAGCCAGGTACGCAACAACGGCTGGTAGATACGGGTGGTCTTCCTTCTCCTGGGCGAGATTCTGCCCATGGTAACCTCTCTTCAACGGCGTAAAATTATCACGGTACAAAAGGGTGTACCGCCGACCCGATGCCCTGTTTTCAGTATAGTCCGCTAACTGATTGAAGTGAAAGGCAGCAGCAAACCCATACCTGTTGCGGCAGGCGATTCGCCTGGGCGCGCGGGAGCGGGTGTTAACTGAGGGTTATTGTTTCTTTTTCTACGACAAAAGTCATCATTCTCCACACAAGATTTTACCCGGCATTGCGGCGCTGTTATGCTGCGCTTTCGACTTTTTACAGACTAAAGGAAAACCCCATGACAACCCCTTCTTTTGACAGCGTTGAAGCGCAGGCGAGCTACGGGATTGGTTTACAGGTCGGCCAGCAGCTGCAAGAGTCCGGTCTGGAAGGTTTACAACCGGAAGCTTTGCTGGCAGGTTTGCGTGACGCGCTGGAAGGGAATGCCCCGGCGGTTCCGGTAGACGTGGTGCACCGTGCGCTGCGCGAAATCCACGAACGTGCGGATGCCGTGCGTCGTGAGCGTCAACAGGCGATGGCCGTTGAAGGCCAGAAATTCCTGGAAGACAACGCCAAGCGCGACGAAGTTACGCTGACCGAATCCGGTCTGCAGTTCTCCGTGCTGGAGCAGGGCAACGGCCCAATCCCTTCCCGTCAGGATCGCGTGCGTGTGCATTACACTGGCCGTCTGATTAACGGCGACGTGTTCGACAGCTCCGTAGAGCGCGGTCAACCGGCAGAATTCCCGGTTAGCGGCGTGATCCCTGGCTGGATCGAAGCGCTGACCCTGATGCCGGTCGGTTCCAAATGGCAGCTGTATATTCCACACGATCTGGCCTACGGCGAGCGTGGTGCCGGCGCATCCATCCCGCCATTCAGCGCGCTGGTGTTCGACGTCGAACTGCTGGAAATCCTGTAATTCTCTAACAGATTTCTCTGGGCGCCTTGATGGCGCCCTTGTTTTATGCGCCGTTCAGCGCGCGGGGGAACAACAGGTTGTTCTCCAGATTGATGTGTTCCATCAGGTCATCAATAAACTCGTCGATACCACCATACAGCGCCTGCCAGGTATTGCAGGCACCTTCCGGTGGCGTCACGTTGTGGGTGAGGAACTTCACCACTTCCAGCTGTTCGCCCGCTTCGTCATGCTCATGTTCCATTACCGAGATCGGCCCTGCCGCCTGCCGGCCCATACCCTGCTTGATCATCGGGAACAGGATCTGTTCCTCTTTCATCATGTGATTTTCCAGATCCAGCCGGATCAGGTTCAGCTGTTTTGCCAGACCGCGTGGACAGGTGGCTTTGTCGGCATGAACCCGTTCGACTTTTTCCGCCATCAGTACCAGCTCGGCCAACTGTTCGCGGTGCCGCTGATGGAAGCGTGGCAGAATATAATCAATCAGTTCACCGAGCGGTGCAGTACGCCAGTCATGGCTTGCTGCCGGTCTGGCGGCGAGGGCGGCCAATTCGCTTTCAAGCTGCTCGAGATCCAGTCCTTTACGCTCGGCCGCGCGTTGCAGCGTTTGTTTTCCGCCACAGCAGAAATCCAAATCGTTCAGGCGGAACAGGCGTGATGCCCGGGGAATAGCGATGGCGAGAGCGCCGAGGGATTGATTACGGTAATCCATGAGAGTGCCTCTTTAAATGAAAAATTTATAACATGCATTTTAAATGCAATTTAAATGGCGCGCCAGCGAGAAAAAGGAGTAGATGGCCGGGGGGAACCCTGTGCCTCCCGGCCTGCAGCTTATTTGCTACTTAAATCAATCTTATAAACTGCGAACCCGATGTTATCCGTGCCTTCGGATTTCATTGGATACTGGGCATGTGCCTTGATAAACGCTGTCGCTTTCTCGCTTGGCGAGGTTTCGAAGCGAATATCCAGCGGTTGCGGGCTGCTGAAGGTCGCCAGGCGCCAATTGTTATCCACCTGTGGCCGTACTGCGCCATGCTGCTTGGTTTCAGCGCTGATATAGGCCGCCAACACTGAACGGTTCTCGTCCGGCGAAGCGAAGGCAATATGCTGATCGCCAGTGCCGGCGAACTTGCCGCCGTAAGCGCGATAGTTATTGGTCGCCACCAGGAAGGTGGCTTTAGGATCAATTGGCTTGCCTTTGAACGTCAGCTGCTTGATACGTTCCGCCTTGTCGTTGATCAACTGGCATTCGCCGTCGTAACGCGCAGGCTGGCTGACGTCGATCTGGTAATTAACCCCATCAATCACGTCGAAGTTATAGGTGCGGAAGCCATCCCAGTTGATCAGGCCCTGCGGTTGGCTGCTGTTGACGTCGATTTGATTGAACTGCCCGGCGGAGCACTCCAGCCACTCCTTCACCTCTTTGCCACTGGCTTTTACTACCACCAGGGTGTTGGGGTAGAGGTAGAGATCCGAAGCGTTACGGAAGGTGAGCTGGCCTTTTTCCACTTCGACGAAGCTGGCCGGATCGTTTTTGCGGCCGCCGACCTTGAACGGCGCTGCCGCTGACAGCACCGGCAAATCGGCCAGATCCGGATCGCCCTGAATGTAGTGTTCCACATAGGCTTTCTGCGCGTTATTCACGATTTGTACCGTTGGGTCATCCTGCACCAGCGCCAGGTAGCTGTACATGTTGTCATCAGCTTTGCCGACCGGCTTACTGACAAAATCGCGCGTGCCCTTATGATCTTCCGCCAGGACTTTCACCAGCTTGGCATCTTCCGCCGCCAGCGATTTCTTGTTCTCTTTGTCGTAGATGGGCCGTGCTTCCGCTTTGGCGGAAGCTACTTTCCAACTGCCAGAGTCGTTGTTCAACTGCAGATCGACAACGCCGAGGTGGTCGCCCCACTGGCCGGGCATGACCGCAGGTATGCCGTTCAGCGTGCCCTGAGCGATGTCAGCGCCTTTGATATTGGCGAAGTCTTTGCTCGGGAATACCGCGTGAGCATGGCCGAACATGATGGCGTCAATGCCCGGAACCTGGCTGAGGTAGTACACCGAATTCTCTGCCATCGCCTTGTACGGCTCGCTGGACAGGCCGGAGTGCGGGATCGCCACGATCAGATCGGCCCCCTGTTTACGCATTTCCGGCACGTAGCGTTTGGCGGTTTCGGTGATGTCGTTGACCTTAACCTTGCCTTGCAGATTGGCCTTATCCCACACCAGAATTTGCGGTGGCACAAAACCGATATAGCCGATGCGTAAACTATGTTCCTTGCCGTCACGGTCTTTTACCGGCGTATCGACGATAATGTAAGGAGTGAACAGCGGTTTCTGCGTTTTAGCGTCGATCACGTTAGCATTGATATACGGGAACTTGGCACCGCTGATGGCGGTTTTCAGGTAATCGAGGCCGTAGTTGAATTCGTGGTTGCCGATATTGCCGACCACATAATTCAGGGTGTTCATGGCCTTATAGACAGGATGAATATCGCCGGGCTTCAGGCCCTTGGCCGCCATATAGTCACCGAGCGGGCTGCCCTGAATGATGTCGCCGTTATCCACCAGTACGCTATTGGTGGCTTGCTGGCGAGCCTGTTCAATCAGGCTGGCGGTGCGCACCAGACCGAACTTGTCGGTCGGTTTGTCCTTGTAGTAATCGAAGTCCATCATGTTGCTGTGCAGGTCGGTGGTTTCCAGCACGCGCAGATCGACCGTTGCCGCCTGCGCTGAGGCGCAAACCAGCACAGCGAGGACAGACAACGTCAGCGGACGCTTCATCATTTTTAGCTTTCTCCATTCTATTTTTCGAGTTTTATCGCAGAGGGGCATGTAAGTAACATTGGTTGTCTCACCAAACTGTGAAGTGTGGCAGAAAATCGGCCAAGGTATCGGAGGAAATGTCACAGTTGTGACGGCAAAGACTCGAGTCATTACCGAAGGTTAAATCGTTATGATGGATATTCGATGCAAAAAAAACTAGGCTGCTAGCAATGAGAAAGGGGAAATGGCCCACGGAACTGTCTATCTGAGGTGAATGATGTTAGAAAAAATTTGCCAACTGTCCCGCGAGGCGGGCGCGGCCATCATGGCGGTGTACAACGGTGAACAACCGCTTGATGTTACACAAAAAAAAGATGACTCCCCGGTGACGGCGGCCGATCTGGCGGCGCACCACATTATCCAGCGCGGCCTGGCGGCGTTAACGCCGGACATCCCCTTGCTGTCGGAAGAAGATCCACCGACCTGGGAAGTGCGGCAGAATTGGACGCGCTACTGGCTGGTCGATCCGCTGGACGGCACCAAAGAGTTCCTGAATCGCAACGGTGAGTTCACGGTAAATATCGCGTTGATTGAAGACGGGCAGGCGGTAATGGGCGTGGTTTACGCCCCGGCGATCGACGTGTTGTACCTGGCCGAGCGCGGTAAAGCCTGGAAAGAAGAAAAGGGCCACCGGCAGGAGATTGGCGTCAGCAATGCCCATCCGCCATTGGTGGTGGTCAGCCGTTCGCACAGCGACGAAGAGCTGAAGGACTACCTGAAACAGCTGGGCGAACACCAGACCGTTTCCGTCGGTTCTTCGCTGAAATTCTGCCTGGTGGCGGAAGGTAAAGCGCAGCTCTATCCGCGCTTTGGGCCCACCAATATCTGGGATACCGCCGCCGGTCATGCCGTGGCCGTGGCAGCCGGGGCACAGATCCACGACTGGCAGGGCAGACCTCTGCTCTATACGCCGCGTGAATCCTTCCTAAACCCCGGCTTCAGGGTTTCGCTGTTCTAAATCAGTTCGCCAGCAGCTGGTGCAGTTGGGTCATGACCTGCTGCACCTCTTCTGGCGTCAGGGCGCCGTCTTTGGCGAACTGGATCCTGCCTTGCTTATCCAACACCACAATGGCCGATCCTTTCGGTTGCAAATCCCAGGCCTTGCTCACGTTGCCGTTGCTGTCGACCACAAACTGCGACCAGGGGAACTCTTTCTTGCTGTCTTCAATGCTGTTGCGAACAAACACCGCGGTGCCGAGTATCGCGTCGTCGGTATTCACTATTGTCGTCGTTTGGTAACGATCGTGCGGTAGTTTAGCTTTCTTAATCGCTTCGATCAGCGGATCGTTCATCGCCTTGGCGGAGCTACGGCCGGCAATATGCTGTATGACTCGCACTTTCCCACTGAGTTGCGCGCTATTCCAGTTTTGATAGCTAAACTTATCATTAGCGTAATTCAACTCTCCCTTATCGCTGACGCCGACCGGCGCGACGCGTTGCTGGAGTTGGAAGTTGTGCGCAGAGGCTAAAAAGGGGGCAAGCAGTAGGGAAACAATAAGCAGGTGACTTTTTTTCATGCCTTCTCCTTGGAAGGGGAACGGTGCCGACAGCACCCGACAGCCTAAAGCATAGGTGGTGATCGGAGGTCTGTCCTGTTAGCTGGATCGCAGTTTCCTCTTCTGGCCGGTAATACCTGTGTTTTGAAGGGATATACTGAAAAAGTTATATATTATCATATACAATTCTGTCAAAAAGTGTAAATCCAGTGAAGATGTCCGTGCAGAAGTGAACATTATCGTCTTTACTAGGTCTACTACATGGCAATCAAGTTGCGTTCTTACTTTAGAGGCTGCCACCTTGGCGGCCCGCTGAGCGCATGGACCAAACGGAGGAGAGTAATAGAATGAGAATCTTCCAGCGTTATAATCCGTTGAAAGTGGCGAAGTACGTAAAAACCCTGTTTCGTGGCCGGCTGTATATCAAAGATGTAGGCGCGTTCGAATTCGACGAAGGGAAAATCCTGTTACCGAAAATTCGTGACCGGCGCCACTTCAGCGTGATGTCAGAGGTAAACCGTCAGGTGTTGTTGCTGCAAACTGAGATGGGTTGATGCATTACCCGTCGCCTTTCAAGCCGCAGCGTTGTTATCTGCACTCACCCACCCCTGTTACTTACTTAAGTAAGCTCCAGGGGATGAGTGAGCTGGCTGCCTAGCTGCAACTTGAAATTCATAGGGTAATTAGAGCAGCTGAAAAAACTGAAATAATTGCGGCCCCGATGGGGCCGCTGACGTTTCTACAGTCCGGATCAGGCGGGGGCGTTGTCTTCTGGCGCCTTCGGCAGTACCGCCGCCGGTTTGTCGCTCAGTTTGGTTACCAGCAACTGGTCAATCTTGTAGCTGTCGATGTCCACCACTTCAAACTTGTAGCCGGCGTATTTCACGAAGTCGGTGCGTTTTGGGATCTTGCGCAGCATGTACATCATAAAGCCGCCGATGGTTTCGTAGTTGCCCGCCTGCGGGAACTCATCAATGTGCAGAACGCGCATCACATCGTCGATTGGCGTACCCCCCTCAATCAGCCATGAGCTTTCATCGCGTGCGACGATCTGCTCTTCCTGGCCTTGACCGACCAGATCGCCCATCAGGGTGGTCATTACGTCATTCAACGTGATGATGCCCACGACCAGTGCATATTCATTGAGAATAACGGCAAAGTCTTCGCCGGCCGTCTTAAAGCTTTCCAGCGCTTCGGACAGCGTCAGGGTATCCGGCACGATCAGCGCCGCGCGGATTTGCACACCGCTGCTCAGCACCAGGCTTTGATTGCCCAGCACGCGGTTCAACAAGTCTTTGGAGTCAACGTAGCCGACCACCTGATCGATATTGCCGTCACATACCAGGAACTTGGAGTGCGGATGGGTCGAGACTTTCTCGATAATGCTTTCTTCGGTTTCACGCAGATCGAAGTAAACCACGCTTTCACGCGAGGTCATCGACGAAGGTACGGTGCGTGACTCCAGTTCGAACACGTTTTCGATCAGCTCATGTTCCTGCTTGCGCAGCACGCCAGCCAGGGCTCCGGCTTCCACTACCGCATAGATGTCGTCGGAAGTGATGTCGTCCTTGCGCACCATCGGCAGTTTGAACAGGCGGAAGATCAGGTTTGCCATGCCGTTGAAGAACCACACCAGCGGCCGGAAGATCATGATCGAGAAACGCATCGGGTTGATGATCCGGACGGCGACCGTCTCTGGTGCAATCATACCGATGCGCTTCGGGGTCAAATCTGCGAACAGGATGAACAGGCTGGTCACCAAGACGAACGAGCAGATAAAGCTGACTTGCTCCGCCATCTCTGGGGACAAAAAGCGATCGAACAACACCTGGAAGCTAGGGGAGAAGGCAGCATCGCCGACGATACCACCGAGAATGGCTACGGCGTTCAGACCAATCTGCACCACGGTAAAGAACAGCCCCGGGGTTTCTTGTAGTTTAAGGACTTTGGCGGCATTGACGTTACCTTCGTCAGCCATCAGTTTCAGTTTAATCTTGCGTGACGCGGCCAGAGAAATTTCCGACAGTGAGAAAAACGCACTCACTGCGATCAGAAAAAGAATCAGTAAAATACTGTTTAACATAATCTATCCATACGTGCCGACGGGATGACGGCGCTCTTGAGGAAGGGTAGTACATTGTAAAAAAAGTAGTGATAACAACCAGAAAGGAGGCTATCAGGCCGCAGATGCGGCCCGCATAGTATAGCAGCAGCCCTACAGGGGCCGCCAGCGGTTAAAAAATTACCGCTGACCAAGGGTTTAGCCCTGGGGTGGCAAACAAACGCCGATGCCGCCCAGGCCGCAGTAGCCTTCAGGATTCTTGTACAGATACTGCTGATGGTCATCCTCGGCATAGTAAAACGGCAGCGCCGGCACCACTTCGGTGGTGATGGTGCGTTGGTCGCCCGCCTCGTTCATGGCCTGCTGGAAACGCTTCAGACTGCTTTCGGCTGCGCTCTGCTGTTCCGGCGTCAGCGTATAAATTGCTGAGCGATACTGAGTGCCGACGTCGCCACCCTGACGCATGCCCTGCGCCGGATCGTGGTTCTCCCAGAACACCTGCAGCAGCTGCTTATAGCTGATGATTTTCGGATCGAATACCACCCGCACCACTTCAGTATGACCGGTCTGGCCGCTGCACACTTCGCGGTAGGTTGGGTTTGGCGTAAAACCGCCGCTGTAGCCTGCCGCCGTGCTGTACACGCCCTGCTGCTGCCAGAACAGGCGCTCTACACCCCAAAAGCATCCCATGGCGAAGATAGCCACTTCCATGCCTTCCGGCACCTGGGTCATTGAATGGCGAGTGACCACGTTGAGCGTGGCAACCGGCATGGGCGTCGTGCGGCCAGGCAGCGCGTTCGCCTTGTCGACGGTTTGTGTTTTATCAAAAAATGGCACCACGGTTGACTCCTGTTGTCACAGTAAGAATTGACCTAAGACACGGCAGTTCGGTTGTATCTAACCGCAACTTTGCCCACAATAAGCTACATATTCAGATTATGAATCAGATTAACGCAGTATTTAGAGCGCCAAAAGCTAAGAATGCGCCAGTTTACTGCGGCAGTAAAATCGTAATATGTCGCGTCTGGAATAAGGCTGAAAGGGCTGCCGTCTTGATAGCGCGGAGTATGCCCTGGCACCAGAGTGCGTGTTATAACAGGAAAGTAAAATAAATTAAGGAGAACGCGTGCCACGATACCGTGCCCTGTGCTTTTTGTGTGCGCTGCTCGCGACGCCTGCGGCGTTTTCGGCGAATGTGCGGCTGCAGGTTGAAGGACTTAGCGGGGAACTGGAAAAAAACGTCCGGGTACGCCTGTCTTCCATCACTCCGGAAGAGGTCGGTACTGATGGCCGTTTCCGCGCACGCGTGGATGAAGCTGTTCGTCAGGGGCTGAGAGCGCTTGGCTATTATCAGCCTACCATCGAATTTACGTTGGACGATCGGCCAGGGCTGGCGCGGCCGGTGCTGCACGCCAAGGTCAATCCGGGTGAACCGGTGCGCATTGCCGGGGCCAATATCGTGTTGGAAGGCGGTGCGAAAACCGATGAAGACTATCTGTCGTTGGTCAAAAAAGGCAAACCGACGATAGGTGAGATCCTTAATCACGGTAAATACGACAGTTTTAAAGGTTCACTGACCGGCCTGGCGCTGCGCAAAGGCTATTTCGATGCCGATATGACCAAAAGCCAGCTCGGCGTGGCGGAGGATCTGCATAAGGCCTATTGGGACATCGACTTCGACAGCGGGCAGCGTTACCGCTTCGGCCAGGTGAAGTTTACCGGTTCGCAAATTCGTGAAGACTATCTGCAAAATCTGGTGCCCTTTCATCAGGGGGATTATTACACTTCGGAAGACCTGGCCGAACTGAACCGCCGTTTGTCCGCCACTAACTGGTTTAACTCGGTGGTGGTCTCCCCTGATTTCAAAGATGCCAAAGAGAACAAGATTTTGCCGCTAGATGCGTTGGTGTCACCACGCACTCGCAACACCATCGAAACCGGTGTCGGTTACTCCACCGACGTTGGTCCCCGCGTTAAAGGCACCTGGAAGAAGCCCTGGCTTAACGATCGCGGCCACAGTCTGGAAACCAGCGCCAGTATTTCGGCCCCCGAGCAGCAGCTCGATCTGACCTATAAGATCCCGTTGCTGAAGAATCCGCTGGAGCAGTATTACCTGCTGCAGGGCGGGCTCAAGAACGTCGATCTCAACGATACCAAGTCCGTAACCTCCAAAGTGGTGGCCTCGCGCAACTGGGATCTCTCCAGCGGCTGGCAGCGGGCTATTAACCTGACCTGGCGCTGGGATAACTTTACCCAGGGTAACGTCAGCAATACCACCATGCTGCTGTACCCTGGTGTCAGCCTCAACCGCACCCGCTCGCGTGGAGGCCTGATGCCGACCTGGGGCGATAGCCAACGCTACTCCATCGACGTTTCCGACACCACCTGGGGATCCGGCGTGGACTTCGCGCTGATGCAGGCACAGAACGTCTGGATCCGCACCCTGGCCGATAAGCACCGGTTCGTGGCGCGCGGGCAGGTGGGGTGGATCGAAACCAACGACTTCGACAAAGTGCCGCCAGACCTGCGATTCTTTGCCGGTGGCGATCGCAGCATCCGTGGCTACAAGTACAAAGACATTTCCCCCCGCAACGATGACGGCAAGTTGACCGGTGCCTCCAAAATGCTGACTGGCTCGCTGGAATATCAATACAACGTGACCGGTAAATGGTGGGGGGCGATGTTCGTCGATTCCGGTGAAGCGGTGAACGATATCAAGCAGAGCAACTTCAAAACTGGCGCCGGTGTAGGCGTACGCTGGCAGTCGCCGGTAGGGCCAGTGAAGCTGGATATCGCCGCGCCCGTGGGGGACAAGGACACCCACGGGATGCAGTTCTACATCGGTTTGGGGCCTGAACTATGAGCCTGATAAAAAAGATTTGCTTTGGTTTCCTGATTGTCTTGCTGTTGCTGGTTGGGGCGGTGGCGTACTTGCTCGGTACCACCAGTGGTTTGCATATGACCCTCAACGCTGCTGCTCGATGGGTGCCGGGGTTGGATATTGCCAGCGTGAGCGGTGGCTGGCGTGATCTGACGCTAAAAGGCGTGAAGTATCAGATGCCGGGCGTCACGGTGAATGCCGGACAATTCCATCTGTCACTCGATCTGGCCTGCTTTAAAAACAGTTCGCTGTGCGTCAATGCGCTGACCGCGCAGGACGTCGACGTGGTGGTGAAAACCAAAGAAATGACGCCGTCTGCGCCGGTGGAAGAGACCAGCGAGCCGACCACTAATCTGAGCACGCCGTACCCTATTACCTTGCGTATGCTGACGCTGAATAACGTTAAGGTCAGCGTAGATGACACGGCAATCTCTCTTGGGGAATTCCGTACCGGAGCGCAGTGGCAAGAGCGTGCGTTGACCTTGCTGCCCACCAAAATCAGCGGCCTGTTGATTGCACTGCCGAAAACCCCGCAGAACCCGTTGCCGGAGGCGATACAGCCGGCTGTCGAGGTCGCGAAAAAAGTGGGTGAACAGGTCGACAAGGCGGCGAAACCGGCACCGGTGCCGGAAGAGAAGCCGCTGGGCGAAACGTTGAAAGAGCTGTTCGCCAAGCCGCTGCTGCCGGATCTGCCGGAAATCCGCCTGCCGTTGGACATCACGGTTAAGGAGATCAGCGGGGAACAACTGCGCTTGACCGGTGATACCGAGGTGTTGATTACCAGCCTGTTGCTGCAGGCCAGTACCCAGGATCAGCATATCAAGCTGGACAATTTCGATGTGAAATCCCCGCAGGGCACGTTGTCTGCGCAGGGGCAGGCGACGCTGACCGGCAGTTGGCCGGTGGAAATGGTGGCTAACAGCACGCTGAATATCGAGCCGCTGAAAGGGGAAAAGGTCAAACTGAACGTCGGCGGTGGGCTGCACGAAGAACTTAAAGTGGCGCTGAACCTCTCCGGACCGGTCGGTGCGCAGCTTGATGTACAGACCCAATTGGCCGAAGTGGGTTTACCGCTGGCACTGACGCTGCAAAGCAAACAGCTGAAATGGCCGCTGAGCGGCGAAGCCCAGTATCAGGTCAACGATTTCCGCCTGCGTTTCAATGGCAAGGCGACTGATTATGCCTTGTCGACCCGGGCCAATATCAAGGGGCAGGATCTCCCGCCGGCGGTGCTGACGCTGGACGGTAAAGGTAACGTCGAACAGTTCAAACTGGATCGCCTGCGGTTGGCGGCCTTGCAGGGCAATACCGATCTGACGGCGCTGGTGGACTGGAGCAAGGCCATCAGTTGGAATTCACAGCTGACGCTGAGCGGCATCAATACCGCCAAGCAGTGGCCGGAATGGCCGGCGAAGTTGGACGGTAAAATCACTACGCGTGGCAGCCTGCACGGCGGCAGTTGGCAATTGCAGGTGCCGGTGCTGCAGCTCGATGGTAACGTGAAGCAAAACAAAGTCACCGCACGTGGCACGCTTAGCGGCAATGCTGCCGGTCAGTGGAAAATCCCGGGCATCGATCTGACGCTGGGACGCAACCAACTGAACGTTAAGGGCCAACTGGACGAGAAAAGCTGGAACCTGGATGCGAATATCGACGCGCCACGTCTGGACGGCGCTCTGCCAGGGCTGGGCGGTACGGCGAAAGGCTTGCTGAAACTGCGGGGCAACCTGCAAGCGCCTCAGTTGCTGGCCGACCTGACCGCTTCCGGCCTGCAGTGGCAGGCGCTGCGCATCAACCGGGTGAAGATTGACGGCGACGTGCGTTCCAGCGACCAGATCCAGGGTCAGTTGGCGGTACGCGTTGAGCAACTTAAGCAGGATGCGCTGGATATCAGCCTGCTGACACTGGATGCCAAAGGCAGTGAGAAGCAGCATCAGCTGCAGTTGAAAATTGACGGCAAGCCGGTATCCGGTCAGTTGGCGCTGCAGGGCAGTTTCGATCGCCAACAGCAGCGCTGGCGCGGCAACCTGAACAATACCCGTTTCGATACTCCGGTGGGCGAATGGCGATTGACTCGCGCCATTGCGCTGGATTACCTGAATACCGCGCAGAAAATCAGTATTGGACCGCACTGCTGGCAGAACCCGAACGCCGAACTGTGCGTACCCAAGACCATCGAAGCAGGCCAGAGTGGCCAGGCCAGCGTGGTATTGAACCGCTTTGATCTGGCGATGATCAAACCTTTCCTCGGTCCGGAGACCGCTTTGAGCGGCGTGTTCACCGGGCGGGCGGACGTAAGCTGGAAACCGGGCGGTGCGCTGCCGGACGCGAAAGTTTCCCTGGTGGGTAACGGCGTGAAGGTGGTTCAGCAAGTGCAGGGCAACGCGTTGCCGATCGCCTTTGATCGGCTGAACCTTAATGCCGGCCTGTCCAACGGTCGTGCACAGGCCGACTGGTTGATCAAGTTGACCAATAATGGCCAATTTGACGGTAACGTGCAGGTTGCCGATCCGCAGGTACGACGTAATATCAGCGGCAACGTCAATATCACCAATATCTCGCTGGCGATGATCAATCCGGCGTTGATGAAGGGGGAGAAGGCCGCGGGCATGCTGAATGCCAATCTGCGCTTGGGTGGCAGTGCGCAGAAGCCTCTGGTTTATGGCCGGATGGCGTTGGATAAGGTTGATATAGATGGTCACTGGATGCCGTTTGATATGACGGACGGCCGCCTGGTGATGAACTTTGACGGCATGACCTCGACCATGGAAGGGCTGGTCAGCACCACGCGCGGACAGCTTAACCTGTCGGGCGATGCTGACTGGCGCGACATCAACGCCTGGCGCGCACGTATCGCCGCCAAGGGCGATAAGCTGCGGGTGACAGTGCCGCCGATGATCCGCATCGACGTTTCACCCGATCTGGTGTTTGAAGCCACGCCGCAGTTGTTCTCGCTCAATGGTTCGGTAGATATTCCGTGGGCGCGCATTACGGTGCAGGAGTTGCCGGAAAGTGCGGTGGGCGTCTCTTCCGACGAAGTGATGCTGGACGACCAACTGAAACCGATACAGCCGAAAACCGCAGGGATCCCGATCAACAGCAACCTGATGATCCACGTGGGTAACGATGTGCGGCTGGATGCCTTTGGCTTAAAAGCCCGCCTGAAGGGCGATCTGAAAGTAGTGCAGGACAAGAATGGCCTGGGCCTGAACGGCCAGATTGACATCCCTTCCGGTCGCTTCCATGCTTATGGTCAGGATTTGATCGTCCGCAAGGGTCAACTGATGTTCTCAGGGCCGCCGGATCAGCCGCTGCTGAATATTGAAGCCATTCGTAATCCTGAATCGACAGAAGACGACGTTACCGCTGGGGTACGCGTTACCGGGTTGGCGGATGCACCCAAGCTGGAAGTGTTCTCGGATCCGGCCAAATCTCAGCAGGAAGCGCTATCTTATCTGCTGCGCGGGCAGGGATTGGGCAGTTCCGGCGCCGATGGTAACGCAATGACCTCAATGTTAATTGGGATGGGGGTTGCACAAAGTGGTCAACTTGTGGGTAAAATCGGCGAGGCGTTTGGCGTAAGCAATTTGGCCCTGGATACTCAGGGTGTCGGCGACAGTTCCCAGGTTGTCGTGAGCGGTTATGTTCTCCCAGGCTTACAAGTAAAATATGGGGTGGGTATTTTCGACTCGCTGGCTACGTTGACGTTGCGTTACCGCCTGATGCCTAAATTGTATCTGGAAGCGGTGTCTGGTCTCGACCAGGCATTAGATTTGCTCTATCAGTTTGAGTTTTAGCGATGCGAATAATTGTCTACGGCAGTTTACGACGCAAACAGGGAAACAGCCATTGGATGACCAACGCCCAATGGCTCGGCGAGCATGAGCTCGAAGGCTATCAGATTTATAATCTGGGCCATTACCCGGCGGCGATCCCTGGAGAGGGCACGGTACATTGCGAAGTGTACCGCATCAACTCATCGATTTTGGCTGAGCTGGACGAACTGAAAAGCAACACCAAGGACTATAAGCGCGAGCTGATTCAGACGCCTTATGGGAGTGCGTGGATCTACCTGTATAAACACAGTGTGGACGGTTACCCGCGAATTAACAGCGGCGACTGGCTGAAGCGTCTCGACGAAAAGTAAAAAAAAACACCGCTCACTGAGCGGTGTTTTTTTATCGGACGGCGGGCAAGAATTACTTCTTGGCGGCACGCTCGAAAGAAGCAACGATTTCAGCTTTGGCAGCGGCAGCATCTGCCCAGCCTTCGACTTTCACCCATTTGCCTTTTTCCAGATCTTTGTAGTGCTCGAAGAAGTGAGCGATCTGGGCACGCAGCAGTTCCGGCAGGTCGTTCACGTCTTTGATGTGATCGTACTCTTTGGTCAGCTTGCTGTGCGGTACGGCAACCAGTTTCGCATCTTCGCCGGCTTCGTCGGACATCTTCAACACGCCAACTGGACGGCAGCGGATCACAGAACCAGGCTGCAGTGGGTATGGGGTTGGCACCAGCACGTCAACCGGGTCACCGTCCAGAGACAGGGTGTGGTTGATGTAACCGTAGTTGCACGGGTAGAACATCGCGGTGGACATGAAACGGTCAACGAACAGCGCACCGGTGTCCTTGTCGATTTCATATTTGATCGGATCGGCGTTTGCCGGGATTTCGATAACAACGTAGATGTCTTCCGGCAGGTCTTTGCCAGCAGGGACCAGGTTCAAGCTCATGTCGGTTTCCTTTAATCAAACCAGAAATGGAGTGGCGGCTATTATAGCGGACTCTTTTGCGATTTCCTGCCCTTTTCATCATCCCCGCCCCGGCGCAGAGCCATCCATCGAATTTCCAGATAAATCCTCCCACGGCGTTAAGTTTTCTCGAGGGTTGCCGATAACTTCATCAAATAATAATGAGTCGGCGAAGTCTGGCTCCGCGTTTTACCTCCTCTACGTAAGATCTCACTATTTCTGAAGCCGGGAAGAACTCATGCTAAAAAAGATTACGGTCAAGGCCGGGCTGATTGCCCTGTTGAGCCTGATGACGCTGCTGTTGATTATGGTCAGCACGATTGGCGTCAACGCGATTAACGAAGGATCGCGCTCGTTACACACCCTGAATCAAATCCTGGGGGAAGAGTTGGGGTCGCTGGCCAGCAGTTCCAACCTGACGCTGCGCGCCAGAACCGCTGCCTCACTGGCGGTACGCCAACGGGAAATCGGCCAGATTGAGGTTTCAGATGCTACGGTGGGCCGTATCTATGACTACCTTGCGCAATCGAAGCAGGAAATGGCGCGTTTTGTCAGCGTCGGTACCGTCACCGAACGCGGACGCGAGCTGTCCGGTCGTTTGCAAAACAGCTACCGCGCCTATCTGGAACAGGGCGTTGGGCCGATGGCCGATGCCATCAAGGCCGGCAAAGTTGATGATTACTACGACATTCAGGAAACAAAAATTTCCGCGTTGAGCATCGCTTTTGAAAAGGACCTCAGCGACTTCCGCAGCTTCGCCATGAAGATTGGCCAGCAGCGGGTGAATGAAGCGGAAAGCAATGCCAGCACCAAAATTACGCTGATCGTGATTGCCGGCCTGCTCAGCATTTTGCTGGCGCTACTGGCCTGGTTTGCGCTGCGGGTGATTATCCTGCGTCCGCTCGATGAGTCAATCGCCCAGCTGGAACATATCGCCAGCGGCGACCTGACGCACCGTATCACCGGCGAAGGCGAGACCGAAATGGGCCGTCTGGTGCGTGCGATGCAGCGGATGCAGCAGGCCTTGGTCAGTTCGGTCAGCAAGGTGCGCGATGCCAGCAGCCAAATCGATACCGGTTCACGCGAACTGGCTGCCGGCAACTTGCACCTGGCGCAGCGTACCGAAGAATCAGCTGCTTCTCTGGAAGAAACCGCCGCCAGCATGGAACAGCTGACCTCGACGGTGAAGATGAACGCCGAGAACTGCGAACAGGCGAATCAACTGGCGCTGAGCGTATCCGATATTGCCAACCAAGGCAGTGAAGTGGTCAGTCAGGTCATGGACAAGATGCAGGCGATCACCGACAGCTCACGCCGCATTGCCGATATCATCAGCGTGATGGACGGCATTGCCTTCCAGACCAACATTCTGGCGTTGAATGCGGCGGTGGAAGCGGCACGTGCCGGTGAACAGGGGCGTGGTTTTGCCGTGGTGGCCGGTGAGGTTCGCAGCCTGGCTCAGCGCAGCGCGCAGTCGGCGAAAGAGATCAAAGGGTTGATTGAAGCGTCGCAGAATCGGGTGCAGGAAGGCGAACAAATGGCCGGTTCGGCGGCGAAAACCATGAACGGCATTACCGGTGAAGTGGGCCGGGTGACGGCGCTGATGCGGGAAATCTCTGCGGCTACGCGTGAGCAAAGCAGCGGCATTGAGCAGGTAAACCTGGCGGTGGCGCAGATGGATCAGGTGGCGCAACAAAATGCGGCCTTGGTCGAAGAGTCGGCGGCGGCGACGCGCTCGCTGGAGGATCAGGCGCAGTTGCTGGCGCAGAGCATGGCGGCGTTCAAATTATAATGCCGGGGACGGCAAGCCGTCCCCCACATTGAACTCGTTATTCGTCCGGGTTCTCAGCGATAAAGCGCTCTGCGTCTTCCACCATGGATTTGGTGCCGACGAAGAACGGTGCGCGCTGGTGCAGTTTCACCGGGGTGATGTCCAGAATACGGTTTTTACCGTCGCTGGCTTTACCGCCGGCCTGTTCCGCCAGGAACGCCATCGGGTTGCATTCATACAGCAGGCGCAGCTTGCCTTGCGGGTGGCTGGCGGTGCTTGGATAAATGTAGATGCCGCCTTTCAGCAGGTTGCGGTGGAAGTCGGCAACCAGTGAACCGATGTAGCGTGAGGTATAAGGGCGTTGTGTAGCTTCGTCCTGTTCCTGACAATATTTGATGTATTTCTTCACGCCGCGCGGGAACTTGATGTAGTTACCTTCGTTGATGGAATACATATTGCCGCTGGCCGGGAAGCGGACTTTCTCGTGGGAGAGGCAGAACACGCCCAGAGAAGGATCGTAGGTAAAGGCATGCACGCCATAACCGGTGGTGTACACCAGCATGGTGGATGAACCGTAAACCACGTAGCCTGCGGCGACCTGTGCGCTGCCTGGCTGCAGGAAGTCTTCTTCGGTCACTGGCGTACCGACCGGGGTAATGCGACGATAGATAGAGAAAATCGTACCGACCGAGACGTTGACATCGATGTTGGACGAACCGTCCAACGGATCCATCAGCACCACATACTTGGCATTTTCAGCCCGCTCGCCGTCGAATATCACGATTTCATCTTCTTCTTCAGAAGCGATACCCGCAACTTCACCGCGCGCTTTCAATGCTGCTTTCAGCTTTTCATTCGCGTACAGGTCCAGTTTCATCTGAACTTCGCCCTGTACATTGGAAACGCCGCTGGTGCCCAGAATATCCACCAGACCCGCTTTGTTGATATCGCGGTGGATGATTTTGGCGCCCAGTTTAATTGCAGAAAGTAGCGCAGTCAGCTCGCCGGTGGCGTGTGAGAAGTCGTGCTGTTTCTCGACGATAAATTCGCCTAACGTTTTCATGACACAATCCCTGAATCTACGGATGGGTAGCGGTTTGTTAACAAACCGCCAACGTATTCGCGAGCAGTGTAGCCCAAAGATGAACGCTATTCATAGGCAAATCCATTTCTTCTGGACGATTCTGAGCGTTAGAATGAGCCAACATTCGACGTACTCTATGAGAAAACTATGCGCATTCACATTCTTGGGATCTGTGGCACCTTTATGGGCGGGCTGGCGGTGCTGGCTCGTTCGCTAGGGCATGAGGTGACCGGCTCTGACGCTAATGTCTATCCGCCGATGAGCACGCTGCTGGAGAAGGAAGGGATCGACCTGATCCAGGGCTACGATCCTGCTCAATTGGATCCGGCGCCGGATCTGGTGATCATCGGTAACGCCATGACGCGGGGTAATCCTTGCGTTGAAGCGGTACTGGAACAGGGGATCCCTTACGTTTCCGGCCCGCAGTGGCTGCACGATTATGTGCTGCGCGATCGCTGGGTGCTGGCCGTGGCCGGCACGCATGGCAAGACCACTACCGCCGGTATGGCCACCTGGATCCTGGAAGCCTGCGGCTATCAACCGGGCTTTGTTATCGGTGGCGTTCCGGGCAACTTTGACGTTTCCGCGCGTCTGGGCGGTAGCCCGTTCTTTGTGATCGAAGCCGATGAGTATGACTGCGCCTTCTTCGACAAGCGTTCCAAGTTTGTGCATTACAGCCCGCGTACGCTGATCATGAATAACCTGGAGTTCGATCACGCTGATATCTTCGACGATCTGAAAGCGATCCAGAAACAGTTCCACCATCTGGTGCGTCTGGTGCCGGGCAAGGGCAAGATCATTTTGCCTGATAACGACAACCACCTGAAACAGGTGATGGCGATGGGCTGTTGGAGTGAGCAAGAGCTGGTCGGGGAAGAGGGCGCATGGCGCGCTCAAAAATTAACGCCGGACGCCAGCCATTATGCGGTGTTCCTCGACGGCGAACAGGTGGGCGAAGTGAAGTGGTCGCTGGTGGGTGAACACAACATGCATAACGGTTTGATGGCCATTGCCGCCACGCGCCACGTTGGTGTGCTGCCAGCCGATGCCTGCCGCGCGCTCGGTGAGTTTATCAATGCTCGCCGCCGTCTGGAACTGCGCGGTGAAGCTCATGGCGTTACGGTGTATGACGATTTTGCCCATCACCCAACGGCGATCCTGGCGACCTTGGCCGCATTGCGCGGCAAGGTTGGCGGTACCGCGCGCATTTTGGCTGTGCTCGAGCCGCGCTCCAACACCATGAAAATGGGGATCAGCAAGAATGATTTGGCACCGTCTCTGGGCCGTGCCGATGAGGTCTTCCTGTTCCAACCGCACCATATCCCCTGGCAGGTGGCGGAAGTCGCGGAAGCCTGTGTACAGCCGGCCCACTGGAGCGCCGATCTCGACACGCTGGTGGACATGATCGTTAAAACGGCCCAGCCTGGCGACCACATTTTGGTGATGAGTAACGGCGGCTTCGGTGGGATCCATGACCGTCTGCTGGAAGCATTGGCCCACAAGTCAGAACCTAAAGTGACTTATTGATCGTCGATTCAGTGTGACTGAAGCAAAACTAAAAGGCCGCTTGCGGCCTTTTCTTTTGCCCATAAAAAAGCCCTCGCGAGCGAGGGCAACGGGGTTCGTCGGATAGGACGACGAAGTTTCTTCAAGGAATCAGTGCTTACGATAGAACTCGGCAGTGGCAGTGACGAGGGTAATCAGTTCGGTAAGCAGGGCTCCCTGAATTGTTATTTGTAGATTTCGGCTGTCGCGTGCCAATTGCCGTTTTCGTAGGCTTCGATCACGCGGTAGGCTTTAGCGCCTTGTTTATCGGCTTTGTCAGACAGGGCCTGGCGAATATCGGAAGGCGCGCCGGTGACGCCGCTGACGGTGATGGTACCGGCAGACTGGAGCGTATTGGCCTGGTCGTTAGTGATTAACGTCACGGCGGAAGCGCCGAACGAAACGACAGACAGCAGGCTAAGTGCAGCGAGAGTGGTTTTCATATTCATGATAGTGCGTCCTGTTGTGATAACCGCCTGGAAGGGCTTTTGCAGCGTTTTTGTACTTGAAGGCTGTTATCAGTGGTGCTCGGTACCAGAGTTATATTGCCCGTTGCCGGGTAACGCCTTGTACTTATTTGTAAATTTCTGCGGTCGCGTGGAAGTTACCTTCGTTGCGTGCTTCGATTACACGGTAAGCGGTCGCTCCTTTGGCATCGGCTTTTTCAGACAGTGCCTGACGGATATCTGAAGGTGCACCGGCAACGCCGCTGACGGTAATGGTGCCTGCAGATTGCATTTTTGCGGCCTGGTTTGCATCAACAGATTGTGCTGCAAATGCGCCGAAAGAAAGCATGGATAGAACGCTCATGGTTGCGATGGTAGATTTAATTTTCATGATTTGACCTTTTCGTATTCTTTTATCAGTTCCAGTGAACTGTGATTTACGTCACGGAAATGAGTATACATCTAGTAACGCCAAAAATTAATAGTTCGCTAACAGTTTCTAGTGAAACTTTATTATGACGATCCTTATCTTTTATAACCAGATGGAATAAAAAGCGGTTATAAAACGATCTTTTGATGTTAAATTTATGTAATTTCAATAAGGTAAGTGCTTTTGACCAAAAGTGCGGAAGATCACAGTAGCTATCACTAGCTAAGCGGAAATGTCATTGAAATGTGTTGCGAAGAGAAAGAAACCTGGCGTTAAAAGTGGTAGGGGGAGGGGGAAAAGTAAGGATGGGGTTAAAGAAACGCTAACAAAACGCGACGGCTCGCCGCATTTTGTTAGCGTTATGCATCACAGCTCCTGTTCGAACAGGGTCAGGATGGCTTCGTACAGCTGGCGCGCGGTAAAGCTGCTGGCTGGGGTAACGAAAATGGTGTCGTCACCGGCGATGGTGCCGAGAATACCTTCGGATTTGCCCAGAGAATCCAGCAGGCGAGCAATGAGCTGCGCGGCGCCGGGGCTGGTGTGGATAACGACAACTGCATCGTTATGATCGACATCCAGCACCAGATTCTTCAGCGGGCTGGTAGTGGTCGGCACGCCGAGTTCAGCGGGAAGGCAATACACCATTTCCATTTTGGCATTGCGCGTACGCACCGCGCCGAACTTGGTCAGCATGCGCGATACTTTGGATTGATTGATGTTTTCGAAGCCTTCTTCTTGCAGCGCCAAAACAATCTCGCCTTGAGAACTGAATTTTTCTTCTTTCAATAACGCTTTAAACGCCTTGATCAGATCTTCCTGCTTTGCGGGATTACGCATTTTGCACCGTGGAATGTTGACAATAGAAGTGATGATTATGCATATAAATGAATTTTTATGCAATCAAAGGACGCCCGGAAAAAATAACAATGCCCGGACAACGAGGAAAGGGCAGCATTTTAACAAAATCCGTACCCCATGAATATGCCCTATCGGTGACCGAAAATGCCGCCCGCGGTGGTAAAGAAAATGTTATTAAAATGATGTTGTTCTGATGTTGTGTAAGGGTGTAATGTAACCGCCGGTTAACTTGCTCGTGAATAACCTCGCAGTATTTTTGATTAGTGTGCGCTATGCCCTTAATGCGTAAGCTATTTAATCTAAAATGAGCGCGACATCGGCTGTTTTATTGCGCCAGTTCTCAAACAGACTGTTAAGAGATTGTTTTTAAAGGTGTAATAATTTAAGGTCCGTAACCAACATATTCACGGCGCTTTATATATTTAAGATAATAAAGGAGTATAGGATGAAAGTTGCAGTTCTCGGTGCTGCTGGCGGTATCGGCCAGGCCCTCGCCCTTCTACTCAAAACCCAGCTTCCTTCAGGTTCTGAACTCTCTCTCTACGACATTGCCCCCGTTACCCCAGGCGTTGCCGTCGATTTAAGCCACATCCCAACCGCAGTGAAAATCAAAGGCTTCAGTGGCGAAGACGCTACTCCAGCTCTGCACGGTGCAGACGTGGTGCTGATTTCTGCAGGCGTTGCGCGTAAACCAGGTATGGATCGTTCAGATCTGTTCAACGTGAACGCAGGTATCGTGCGTAATCTGATCCAGCAAGTGGCAACCACCTGCCCGAAAGCCTGCATCGGCATTATCACCAACCCGGTCAACACCACCGTGGCTATCGCGGCAGAAGTGCTGAAGAAAGCCGGTGTTTATGACAAGAACAAACTGTTCGGCGTGACCTCGCTGGATATCATCCGTTCCAACACCTTTGTGGCTGAGCTGAAAGGCAAACAGCCGGAAGAGCTGAACGTACCGGTTATCGGCGGACACTCTGGCGTGACCATTTTGCCGCTGCTGTCGCAGATCCCTGGCGTGAGCTTTACCGATCAGGAAGTGGCCGATCTGACCAAGCGTATCCAAAATGCGGGTACTGAAGTGGTTGAAGCCAAAGCCGGCGGCGGGTCTGCAACACTGTCTATGGGCCAGGCGGCGGCGCGTTTCGGCCTGTCTCTGGTTCGTGCGCTGCAAGGCGAAAAAGGCGTGGTGGAATGTGCTTATGTGGAAGGCGATGGGAAATACGCTCGCTTCTTCGCGCAACCGCTGGTGCTGGGTAAGAATGGCGTTGAAGAACGCAAAGACATCGGCACTCTGAGCGCGTTCGAACAGAAAGCGTTGGAAGACATGCTGGATGTTCTGCACAAAGATATCGAACTGGGCGAAAAGTTTATCAATAACTGATCATCCAGCAGTGCATGAGTATGCATAGGCCGCCGGACAACGTACCGGCGGTTTTTTTATGCCCGCAGCTAGGACCGAATACGGGCTTTTCGATCCAGTAAGTTATTGGTATGGGGATCGAAATAGCGGCTCGGCCAGATTTCCGCAGGGTGTATATCGAGCGTTTCGGCAATCAGCCATTCTCCTTTTGGCCAGGGACGCGACAGTGCGTTTGCCAGCGTTGATGAGCTAAGTCCTGCCTTGCGCGACACCGCCGCCAGTGTCGTTCCCTTCTTACGTAAAGCCGCAATGATATCCGCCGGATGCCAATCCTTATTCCTTGAGTTCATGTTTGCATTCCTTTTTTGATTAGCGAAAGTTCTGTTAGTGGTATAACTAACCGGTCAAGATTAATCGTTTGAACAACATGAAACGCTTATACGGAAACTAGGATACCAATAAATTTCTTAAAAAATATCCAATAAATTTCCTAAAAAAGATCTTCGCCTACTTTTGTCCAGAGAACATGGCCATGAAAAAAGAGTGGTTTGCCGCCAAGGAATTGACCGGCGTGGCAGGGTTACCTTCCTCACCACAGGGAATAAACTTGATGGCGCGTCGTGAAGGCTGGATCAGCCGCCGGCGCAAAGGCGTACAGGGAAAGGCGCTGGAGTATCACATTGACAGTTTGCCGACCGGTACGCGCAATTTACTGATCTTGAAAGAGGACCCGGCGCTGTATGAAGTTGAGCGCAAGGATCCGCTGACGGTGTGGATTGAGTATTATTACCACCTGACGGAGAGCGAACGCGAAAAGATGTTGGCTTTCCTGATGCGAGAGGGGATTGGCGGCCTGCTGGCGCGTGTCTTTCCGGGGAAATAAACAGACCCGCATCGCGGGTCTGTGGAAACTGCAGGGCGTTTATTATTTCTTAAAAATCGCGTTGAACTGCAAGATGGGCTAATCCTTCCAGCGCGGCACGGTGGGCAGACTCCGGCAGCACCTGCAGTGCGGCAATCGCCTTGTCGGCCTCTTCCTCAGCGCGTTGGCGGGTATATTCCAGCGAGCCGCATTGCTCCATGGCCTGTAAAACCGGCTCCAGCAAATGACGGCCGTTGCCCTGTTCAATCGCGCCGCGGATCATGGCTTTCTGCTCGCCTTCACTATTATGCATGGCATGCAGCAAGGGCAGCGTCGGTTTGCCCTCGTTAAGATCGTCACCGGTATTTTTACCCAGGGTGCTGCCGTCGGCGCTGTAATCGAGCAGGTCGTCGATCAGCTGGAAGGCGGTGCCGAGATAGCGGCCGTAATCCTGCAGCGCTTTTTCTTCTGCCTCGCTGGCGCCCGAAAGGATCGCCGAAGATTGTGCCGCCGCTTCGAACAGGCGTGCGGTTTTGCTGTAGATCACCCGCATGTAGCTTTCTTCGGTAATGTTCGGATCGTTCACGTTCATTAACTGCAGCACTTCACCTTCGGCAATCACATTGACCGCCTCGGACATCAGCGCCAATACACGGAGCGATTCCAGGCTGGTCATCATCTGGAAAGCACGCGTATAGATGAAGTCGCCAACCAATACGCTGGCGGCATTGCCGAAGGCAGCATTGGCAGTGGCCTTGCCGCGACGCATATCGGATTCATCCACCACATCATCATGCAGCAGGGTTGCGGTATGAATGAATTCGATCAGCGCAGCGACGGTAATGTGTTTATCACCCTGATAATGCAATGCCCGTGCCGCCAGAACGGCGATCATCGGGCGGATGCGTTTACCGCCACCACTGATAATGTAATAGCCAAGCTGATTGATGAGCGTGACATCGGAATTCAGCTGTTCGAGAATTGTTGCGTTCACGGCCGCCATATCTTGCGCGGTTAACTCGGTAATTTGCTCTAGGTTCATTGTATTTTTTTCAGCTGTGTTTCTCTTCACCGCGTTGAGATCGCTGCTCACATCGGTACATGGCGGTAACTGTCCTACTGATTGTACTTGAAAAACGCCTCAGATAAACGCCATGAAAGAAACTGTGCTTTTTTTCTTCTTTTTTGTACTTCTGGTCTTATTCTGCTCTTGTCATATGCTGGATTATTGCGTAGAATTCGCGCCCTATTGTGAATATTTATAGCGCGCTCTGTACTGAACAGTTGGGCACGCGGAAAGCGGAGTTTTATATGTACGCGGTTTTCCAAAGTGGTGGTAAACAACACCGAGTAAGCGAAGGTCAAACCGTTCGCTTGGAAAAGCTGGACATCGCAACTGGTGAAGCGGTTGAGTTTGACCAGATTCTGATGATCGCTAATGGCGAAGATATCAAAATCGGCGTTCCTTTCGTCGATGGCGGTAAGATCAAAGCTGAAGTGGTTGCTCACGGTCGTGGCGAAAAGATCAAGATTGTTAAGTTTCGTCGTCGTAAGCACTATCGTAAGCAGCAAGGTCACCGTCAGTGGTTCACTGATGTTAAAATCACCGGCATCAGCGCTTAAGTTAGGAGAGCGGATTAATGGCACACAAAAAGGCTGGCGGCTCGACTCGTAACGGTCGCGATTCAGAAGCTAAACGTCTGGGCGTAAAACGCTTTGGCGGCGAAGCAGTACTGGCAGGCAGCATCATCGTTCGTCAGCGCGGCACCAAATTCCACGCTGGTACCAACGTGGGTTGCGGCAAAGACCACACTCTGTTTGCTTTGAAAGACGGTAAAGTCAAATTCGAAGTTAAAGGCCCGAGCAATCGTAAATTCATCAGCATCGAAGCTGAATAATTTTTCGAGCCTTACGAAATAGATGTAAGCCCCGCAACTCGTTGCGGGGCTTTTTACATTTATGGGCTGCTTGTGCATCGGCCCGTCAGCGCTGGCAAAAGGTAAGATGGAAACGAAACAGCAGGTCGGAATTGGCATTTTCCTGGCGGTAACTACGGCAGTTTGCTGGGGTGCATTGCCGATTGCGATGAAAGAAGTGCTGGTAGTGATGGAGCCGTTTACCGTCGTTTGGTATCGATTTACCATCGCGGCGCTGGGGCTGGGGATCATTTTGGCCGTGCGCGGCAGATTGCCGCCGGTGACCATGTTCCGTCAACCACGCTGGCTGCTGATTTTGGCCATCGCCACCGCGGGCCTGCTGGGGAATTTTATCTTCTTCAGCTCTTCGTTGCAGTACCTTAGCCCGACCGCATCGCAGGTCATCGGCCAGCTGTCGCCGGTCGGTATGATGTTTGCCAGCGTGCTGGTTTTAAAAGAGCGGATGCGCATCACCCAGGTGATTGGCGCACTGATGCTGATTTGCGGGCTGCTGTTGTTCTTCAATGTCAGCCTGATTGAGATTTTCACCCGCCTGACGGATTACACCCTGGGGGTGCTGTTGGGCGTGTGTGCGGCGATGGTCTGGGTGACTTATGGCGTGGCGCAGAAAGTGTTGCTACGTCGATTAGCCTCGCCGCAAATTCTGGTAATGTTGTACACTTTATGTGCGATCGCGCTATTCCCTCTGGCCAAGCCTGAGGTGATTTTCCAGCTCAGCGGCTGGCAATTAGCCTGTTTGCTGTTCTGTGGCGCCAACACGCTGATTGGCTATGGTGCACTGGCGGAAGCCATGGCGCGCTGGCAGGCGGCGCAGGTGAGTGCGTTAATCACGCTGACCCCGCTGTTTACCCTGCTGTTTTCAGATTTGTTGGCGCTGGCCTGGCCACACGTATTCGCCGCCCCGACATTGAATGTTGTCGGTTATGTCGGCGCTTTCGTCGTGGTAGCGGGCGCCATGTTTTCCGCAATTGGTCACCGTTGGTGGCCGCGACGGGCAGAAACCCGCCTGGTTGCTCCTTTGAAGCAGCCCGGTGAATGATTTACGGAGACGGTAAATGAAGTTTGTAGATGAAGCAGCGATTTTGGTCGTTGCAGGTGACGGTGGTAATGGTTGCGTCAGCTTCCGCCGCGAAAAGTATATCCCGAACGGCGGCCCTGATGGCGGTGACGGCGGCGATGGCGGCGACGTCTATCTGTTGGCGGACGAAAACCTCAACACGCTGATCGACTACCGCTTTGAGAAATCTTTCCGTGCTGAACGTGGCCAGAACGGCCAAAGCCGTGACTGTACCGGCAAGCGTGGCAAAGATATCACCATCAAGGTACCGGTCGGTACCCGCGTGCAGGATCAGGGCACCGGTGAGATCCTCGGTGACATGACCCGCCATGAACAACGTCTGATGGTGGCGAAGGGCGGTTGGCACGGTTTGGGCAACACCCGTTTTAAATCATCAGTTAACCGTGCGCCGCGCCAGAAAACGCTGGGCACCGCCGGTGAAGCACGTGACATCTTGCTGGAGCTGTTGCTGCTGGCCGATGTTGGCATGCTTGGCCTGCCAAACGCCGGCAAATCCACCTTCATTCGTGCAGTGTCTGCCGCTAAGCCGAAAGTGGCCGACTATCCATTTACCACTCTGGTCCCAAGCCTGGGCGTGGTACGTATGGATCACGAACAGAGCTTCGTTATTGCCGACATTCCTGGCTTGATCGAAGGGGCTTCAGACGGTGCCGGCCTGGGTATTCGCTTCCTGAAGCACCTGGAGCGTTGCCGCGTTCTGCTGCACCTGGTGGATATCGCACCTATCGATGAATCCGATCCGGTAGAAAACGCCAAAGTCATTATCAACGAGTTGAATCAATACAGCGAAAATCTGGCGCAGAAGCCACGCTGGCTGGTTTTCAACAAGGTTGACCTGATAGGTGAGGAAGAAGCCGCCGAGCGCGCCAAGGCGATTGCAGAAGGCATGGGCTGGGAAGGCAAGTACTACATGATCTCCGCGGTGAATCGCGAAGGCGTGAATGCGCTGTGCTGGGACGTGATGAAGTTCATCAACACCCAACCGAAAGCCATGGCTATCGAAGAAAGCGCACCGGAGAAAGTCGAGTTCATGTGGGATGATTACCACCGTGAACAGATCGCTGAAGTGGAAGCTGAAGCGGAAGACGATTGGGATGATGACTGGGACGAAGATGACGACGAAGGCGTCGAAATCATTTACCAGAAATAATCTTGCAAAGAAAAGGGCTCAGTTAAGAACTGGGCCCTTTTTTTATCGGCATTATTTGTTCAGGACATTCTCAGGTAACCAGCATTGTGCATTCAGCCCGTGCGTGTCGCGACGATTTTCCAGAGTCAGACGGCCCTGATGCAGTTGCACTATGCGAGTGACAATGTTCAGTCCCAGTCCGCTGCCGCCATAGCGCTGATCCATACGGCGGAATGCCTGAGTGAGCTCGCCTTCCATTTGTTCTTTGATTCCCGGACCTTCATCCGTCACCTGCAACTGATAGCCGGGTTTCTGCTGTGTCAGTTGCACCTGGATGCTGCTGCCTTCCGGGCTGTAGCGGTGAGCATTTTCTACCAGATTACGCAGCAGCAGGCGAAGCAGGACCGGATCGCCATGCATCGGGGCCGCCGCCGGGAGCTGCCATTGCAGTTTTTGTCCGCGCTGGCGGGTCAACTCCTCAAGTTCTTCTTGTAGCGGCAGGATCACGTCGCTCACCCAATCGAAACGCTGATAGTGGCCGCTGGCAAAGTCTTGACCGGCGCGTGCGAGCATCAGCAATTGTTCGACGGTATGCATCAGTTGATCGATGCGGGTGATCAACGGCTTACTTTGCGGGACCCCCTGTTTTTCCATTAACTCCAGGTGCAGTCGTATCCCCGCCAGTGGCGTACGTAACTCATGTGCGGCATCTGCGGTGAACAGTCGTTCCTGTTGAATGGTGTTATCCAAGCGTGAGAACAGTTGGTTGAGTGTGGTGGTGACCGCCATAATTTCGAGGCTGTCTCCGCTGAGCGGCAGAGGCGTCAGGTTATCGGCGGAACGCTTCTCCAACCGTTGCTGCAGCTGATTGAGCGGGCGAATAATCCAGCTGATAGCCCAGAATGAGGCCAGCAGGGTGACGATCATCATGATCAGCGAAGGGGCGAGCAGTGAGGCTATCGCCTCGGCGATTTCCGTATCGACACGCTCGGTACGCACCTTGGCCGACAGGGTTTCATCCACCAGGAAACTGATTTGCTCCTGGCTTTCATGCCAGAGCCAAAAGGCGCTGATTAACTGGGTGACCAACAGGATCAGCGCCAGCATCAACAACAGACGACGGCGCATGCTGATCATGATGAGGATTCCAGACGATAGCCAATGCCACGAACGGTACGGATGCGGTCCTTGCCCAATTTACGGCGCAGGTTATGGATATGCACTTCCAGCGTGTTGGAGCCTAAATCATCCTGCCAGGTATAAAGATCCTGCTGCAACAGCTCGCGATTAACCGTTTGACCGGCGCGCATCATCAGGCGGGAGAGGATGGCGAATTCTTTCGGCGTCACCTCCACCGGCTGCTGCTGAACATAAACCTGCTGGCTGGAGAGATTGAGCTGGAGATCGTCCAACTGAATAAGATTGTCGCTGTGGCCCTGATAGCGGCGGATCAGGGCGCGCACGCGCGCCTGTAGTTCAACTAACGCGAAGGGCTTGACCAGGTAATCGTCAGCACCGGCGTCCAGCCCCTCGACCCGGTCTTCCAGTGCGTCACGGGCGGTCAAAATCAGCACCGGCAGATCGACCTGCTGGCGGCGCCACTGCCGCAGCAGGCTGGCGCCATCCATGTCGGGCAAGCCCAGATCGAGGATAATCATGCTGTATTGGCTGGTGATGAGCAGAGCATTGGCCTCCGCTGCCGTGGCGGCGCAGTCACAGGCATAGCCTTCCCCGGCTAATGCCAGTGCCAACCCTTGTTGCAGCAGCTCATCGTCTTCCACAATCAGCAGTTTCATCATAACCCTCAGTTATTCTGATAAATATCCCGATACAGGCGGCTTTCGAAACGCACCAGTGGTGCTCGACGCTGCTTTTGATCTTCCGGTGGTACGGCATAGCCTGACAGATACTGTACGAAGGCAAAGCGTTGGCCGCTGGCGGTTGTAATAAATCCGGCCAGGTTATATACGCCCTGCAGCGCACCGGTTTTGGCGGACACCTTGCCGTCAACACCGGCTTCGTGCAGCCCGCCACGGTAGCGCAGCGTTCCGTCGTAACCGGACAGCGGCAGCATCGAAATAAAGTTCAGCTCGCTGTCATGCTGCGCAATGTATTGCAGCGCCTGCATCATGGTCGCCGGAGCCAGCAGGTTATGGCGTGAAAGGCCTGAGCCGTCTACCACGATGCTGTTGCCCAAATCCACGCCGGCCTTCTGACGCAGCACCTGACGCACGGCGTCAGCGCCGGCACGCCAGGTACCCGGAACGCCAAAACGTTCATGACCGATGGTCCGGAAGACGGTATCGGCAATCATGTTGTCCGATTTCTTCAGCATAATCTTCAGCAATTCGTGCAACGGCGCTGATTGAGTCTGGGCGATCACCGTGCCTTTCAGGCCCGGCTGCGTCTGGCGCTTCAGGTGTCCGTCGATCTGGATACCGGCCTGGGTCAGCTCATCTTTCAGGATCGCCCCGGCATAGCTCGCACCATCCTGAATGGCGAAGGCCAGCGGCAACGGTTCGCTGCGTTGGGTCAGGCAACCGGTCAGGGTAAAGCGGTTCAATTCGCCCGGCACCACATCCAGCTCGCAGTATTGGGCATCCGCAGACCCTTTTGCCAACGTGCGAACCTGGCTAAACATATTGACCGGATAATAGGAGGCCACGCGAATAAAGGCCATATCGCCCGGATTGGGGGCGCTGTACAGCGACACCGAGAAACAGTTGCGGTCGACTATCGCCGCCGCCGGCGGTGCGCTGAAACACTGCGTCAGGTCGTTCCACGGCCAGCCGGGGGCTTTGTCATGGCTGGCGAATACCGAGATATCGACCAGCACATCGCCGGTAATCTGGCGCACGCCCTGTTTTTTCAGGATCGCCACCATGTTGCGCAGGCTCTGGCGCTTAAAGGTCGGATCGCCGCCAAAGCGGGCAATCAGGTTGCCGCGCAGCACGCCGTCACTGATATCGCCCTGGCTCTCCAGCGTGGTGGTGAAGCGATAGTCTGGGCCGAGCTGCAACAAGGCAGCTAAAGCGGTCAGTACTTTTTGGGTACTGGCCGGCAACGCCATTTGCTGAGAGTGATAATCGATGGTCGGAGCGCTAGCGCCGATCTTCTGAACTACCAGGGCAAGGTTGGCCCCATCAGGCAAATATTGTGTGTAATCTTCAACCGGGGCCGCATTCGCATTCAGAACAAATGCGCAAGCCAATGCACTGACAATTCGTGAAAAACGCATAATCTCGGGATAACAGCTGGATAACGTGCCGTCATACTACGGTGCATTCAGGGAAAAAGTAAACGATGACCCTCAAGGAACTCTAGGCTAAAATGCGTATCAAAATGCAAAATCGATCCTGACTTGGGCAAGGGTTCCGAGTCAGGCTTCTTTTGTTTATCGCCTGGAGGCGGGGGGCACGTACCCACCGTTTTTTCATACGAACACGTCAGGATGACGGCTATTTGAACAGGAAAGATTTAGAGGTATTTATACTATGAAACAGATTCCGATGACCTTGTTTGGCGCTGAAAAACTGCGCGAAGAACTCGAATATTTGAAAGGCGTGCGCCGTCCGAAAATCATTGCGGACATCGCTGACGCCCGTGAACACGGCGATTTGAAAGAAAACGCAGAGTACCATGCGGCGCGTGAGCAGCAGGGATTCTGTGAAGGACGTATCCAGGAAATTGAAGCCAAGCTGTCGAACGCGCAGGTGATCGATATCACCAAGATGCCAAACAATGGCCGCGTGATTTTTGGCGCTACCGTATCGGTGCTGAACCTGGATAGCGAAGAAGAAGTGACCTACCGTATCGTTGGCGACGACGAAGCTGATTTCAAGAAAAATCTGATTTCTGTCAATTCGCCTATGGCACGTGGCCTGATCGGCAAAGAACAAGATGATGTGGTTGTGATAAAAACCCCGGGTGGCGATGTCGATTATGAGATCTTGAAGGTTGAATATCTCTGATCACCTTCCAATCGTGCAGAAAATCGCCAGGGTTTTGTAAAGAAAGGAAAAAGGCCGCGTGCGGCCTTTTATCTGAATCAGGTGCATGGCACCTTTTCGTTAACCCAATGCTTATTAACGCGGTAGACTGATCTTGCGCTCTTTAGACGGGCGGTAAAGAATAAGCGTACTACCGATGACTTGCACATTGCAGGCACCCGTTTCGCGCACGATAGCGTCGGCGATCAGGGTTTTGGTTTCGCGATCTTCAGCAGCGATTTTTACCTTGATCAGCTCATGATGCTCCAGAGCCTGTTCAATTTCAGCCAGCACCCCTTCGGTGAGACCGTTATTACCCAGCATGACAACCGGTTTTAACGGATGCGCCAGGCCTTTCAGGTGCTGTTTTTGTTTATTATTCAGATTCATTGTCTTTTTTGCTTAAGTTGGGATTGAAAACGGTACA